>JAERMT010000267.1_pt1 | contig 29351 bp, 25 predicted proteins | sample 9267081 | NCBI WGS metagenome assembly JAERMT01 (sample SAMN17071939, study PRJNA684904) | human gut metagenome | isolation source: diarrhea sample from child under the age of five | host: Homo sapiens | place: South Africa: Mafikeng, Mafikeng Provincial Hospital | collected 2019-09
AAGAATATAAAAAGTATCCTCCTGCTCGGTCCGTACTTCTGCCAGACTCTGCCCCGCCCGCACCGCATATACCATGCAGCGCTGCAGGCTCTTTTCGTCAATCTCCTCGCAGGAACGGATAACAGTATCTTTTGATACTGTCCCGCCAATTGTTCCAGGCTGATAACTGAGTATCTCCAAGCTTCCATCTGACTGATAGCGGTATTTAAGATTTCTGGTTTTCCCTTCATTATAAACAACTGTCAGTGTATATATATTTTCAGCTATCATACTCTGGCAGGAAAGATACACCCCATCGGTATCCGCAAATCCATATCCTTCCTCGCTTACATTTACCCAGTCCTCTCCTTCTCTTTGAAGCCATATTTCCATTATATCTGGATTCTGCTCTGTGATCCATGGAAAATAGTAAATACCTGCTGAAATCATTCGGGAATACACCTGAATCTCCGGCTGTCCCGGATTCTGTACAGAAATCCATGCTGTCCATTCCGGAAGACCGACATTGCTTATATATCCTTCCGGAAGTCTCACTGTCCCTGTAATCTTATAGGCTCCCACAGTCTGAATATCAATTCCGGAATAGTCCCAGATTGCATCCAGATAAAGCTCTTCCCCATCTTCTGTATATGCAATGCAGCTCATGCTATCATAAATTTCCTGCAGTTTCTGCAGGCTTCCGCCTTTCAAAACTGCTCCGGCAGGTATGTAGAAAATTCTGGAAAAATCCCTTATTATATTTTCTGCTGCCCTTACTTCCTGCCCGCTTTTCCAGGCAAATATGCAAAGCAAAAAGAAAAAAACACTTATCAGACCTTTTAACCTTTTTTTCATTGATTTTCTCCCTTGTCCCAAGCATATAAGATTTTATCGTATAATACAAGAAACCTGTGGCGAACCGCAGGTTTCCGTGAAAAATGGGTGTTACTGTCCACTCCGTGACCAGCAACACACTTTGCATTGTACCGTAATATGTTTTACATGAATATCTTACTATCAGAAACAAAACTCCCTGAAAAAATCACATTCTGCGTCATTGCACTGGGCAGCATCAATTGTTTTTACATCGCAGTGGAACACGTGACCAAGTTTATTAACCTTATCTCCAAACACACGATATACAAAGGGCACATTATTCTCCATCAGTTTCTGGACTAATGCAGGTGCCTGTGCTTTCTGATGATCTGCCACGGAAGTCATGCAAAATACAGGAGGATAAACATCTGTAATGCCGTTCAGCACATCAATGCTCTCCAGTTCTTCCTCTGTACCGCCTTCCGGAAGAAGTTCCTTCATGATCAGTGTCGTCATATTGTCTGACCCTTCCCTTGGGATCCTGTACACACCGCAATTTAAAGCAATTGCAGTAAGGGCAAACCCCTCTGGTACAGCAAAATCATATTTGGCAGCATATGCCGGATTCGTGCAGATTGCTGCATAAAGTCCCAGAAGATGAGCTCCTGCAGAATCTCCTACCGCAAAAATACGTTCTGTATCAAAATGGAATCTTCCTGCACGCTTCATCACCCACTTGCATACCAGATTTACATCCTCTAACTGTGCTGGAAATTTGCTCTCAGGAGCCAGACGATATGTAAAGTTTACAACTGCAAATCCTCGCTGTGCAAGACTCATACAATAGTACTGGTACCTTTCTTTGTCTCCATACATCCAGGCTCCTCCATGAACGCTGATAATGACCGGGAGGTCTTCTCCCTGTGCCTGCTTCGGTCTGTATACATCCAGCCTCTGCATTTCCCTGTCATCATGTCCATATACAATATTATCCCAACGTTCGATATCTTCCGGGGTATTCATAAGAGCATCGCGCTCATCATCTGCCTTTTTAAATTCTGATCTGATCTTATCACTTAATTCAGACATTGTAGTTCCTCCAGATAATGTATTTTCTGTGAATATTATAAATGAATTATATAGAAAAAACAACAGGAAAGAATCCTGCTTGCTGCATAAAAAAAGAACACCCAATCAACTCAGGTGTTCTTTAAAGATTCGCTATTAGTCTTCAACTTTAACGATCTCTTTTTTGTTATAGCTTCCGCAAGCCTTGCAAACTCTGTGTGGCATCATAAGTGCGCCGCATTTGCTGCATTTTACAAGGTTCGGAGCGCTCATTTTCCAGTTTGCTCTTCTCTTATCGCGTCTTGCTTTGGAAGATTTATTCTTTGGGCAGATGGACATTTCGGTTACACCTCCTTAAATTTACTGAATATATCACTGATAGCTGCCATACGGGGATCCTTAGGCTCCTCGGCACATCCGCAGGGACCATCATTCAGATTCTTCCCGCATCTGCTGCAAATCCCTTTGCAGTCTTCTTTACATAAGACTTTCAAAGGCCAGCTCATCAGTACCTCAAGATAGACCAAACGGTCCACATCCAGGTCATAGCCGGTGAGATAGCTACTCTCATCCAGATCATTCACACGTTCTTCATCCGTAAGCTTCATGTCAAGTTTCCTCTTGAATTCAAAAGGAATCCTGGTCCTAACCTCTTCCAGACATCTGTCACATGGAATTCCAACAGTCACAAGACCGCTTCCCTCCAGTTCCAGAACTCTGCCTCCGGTATTCGTAATCGTAAGCTCTACAGGTTCCTTAGCCAGTACTGGAAAGGTTCCCTGCTGGAAGGTGATGGTATCCATCTCAAAAGCAACACTGTAGTGCTGGCTCTTACCCTCGCTGGATGAAATGTCTGATAAATGTATCTGCATAATCGTCTCCCTATTCACACTTAATCAATTATACATACCCTGTCATTATTTGTCAACTTGAATTTTCCCTTATATACAATAAATTTTCAAAAAAATTACAAAAGCTGACGAAATTTCAGGTGGAATATAAAATCAATTTCCTGTTGCATATAAAATCCTGCCAGAGCGTATGATTCTCTGGCAGGATTTATGCATTTTTACAAAGTAATGCAGTATTACCGCAAAGCAGCCTGCCTCTCAGCAACTGACTTTGCCCATGTACTGCTGATCACACTGCAGCTAATTATTTTACAAGTGCTACCGTATCACGGCAAATTGCAAGCTCCTCGTTAGTCGGGATAACTGCAACCTTTACCTTGGAGTCAGCACCGGAAATAACAACTTCCTCGCCCATAGCCTCATTAGCCTTAGCATCAATTGTAACACCAAGGAAGCCAAGATAAGAGCAGACTTTCTCACGAATCATGCCAACATTCTCGCCGATACCAGCTGTAAACACGATTGCATCAACACCGTTCATAGCAGCTACATATCCACCTACATATTTCGCAATGCCATAGCAGAGAACTTCGATTGCATTCTTAGCATCCTCGTTGCCCTCAGCGGCTGCGGCTCTAAGGTCACGCATATCACTGGAAACACCGGACATACCCTGAAGACCGGATTTCTTATTGAGAACATTCATAACACCTGCAAGATCCAGGTTCTCTTTCTTTGCAATGTACTCAACGATAGCCGGATCAATGCTTCCGGAACGTGTACCCATTACAACGCCTTCAAGAGGAGTAAGACCCATTGTGGTATCTACACATTTGCCATTCTGAACAGCGCTGATGGAAGAACCATTTCCAAGGTGGCAAACGATAACTTTAGAGTTGTCTTTATCAAGACCAAGGAACTCAACAGCACGTTTGGATACAAAGCTGTGGGAGGTTCCGTGGAAACCGTATCTTCTTACCTTGTAGTTCTTGTAGTATTCAATTGGAAGTCCGTACAGATAAGCTTTTGCAGGCATTGTCTGATGGAAAGCAGTATCAAATACACCTACCTGAGGTACATTTGGCATAAGCTCGGAGCATACACGGATACCGATCAGGTTAGCCGGATTGTGAAGTGGTGCAAGGTCATTGCACTCTTCTACTGCTTTGATCATCTCATCTGTAATGATTGCAGAAGAAGCAAATTTCTCGCCGCCATGTACGATACGATGACCAATTGCATTAACCTCTGCAAGACTCTTGATCGCACCTGTTTTCTCATTGGTAAGAGCTTCCAGAACCATCTGGATTGCTTCTTTATGAGTCGGCATGGAAGCTTCTGTGATCTCTTTGTCGTTTCCGGCTTTCTGATATACCAGTCTTCCGTCAATTCCGATTCTCTCGCAAAGTCCCTTTGCAAGAACTGCCTCTGTGTCAGAATCGATCAGCTGGTATTTTAAAGAAGAACTACCGCAGTTAATTACCAATACATTCATTTTTTTACTCTCCTGTTTACATGATTATGTATTACCTGATGCCGGACATTTTATTCTTGGCATCTCTTCAAGGACATGTGCCCTTAATCACAATACGATTCAGCCTTTGGAAACTAATCTGAAATTAGTCCTGAGCCTGGCACTGTACGGATGTGATAGCTACAACACCAACGATATCGTCAGCGGAGCATCCACGGGACAGGTCATTTACAGGTTTTGCGATACCCTGGGTGATAGGTCCGTAAGCTTCTGCTTTTGCAAGACGCTGAGCCAGCTTGTATCCGATGTTTCCTGCATCAAGGTCTGGGAAGATAAGAACGTTAGCCTTACCTGCAACCGGGCTTCCCGGAGCTTTAGAAGCACCTACGCTTGGAACGATAGCCGCATCCAGCTGGAACTCTCCGTCAAGTGCAAGGTCCGGATTCTGCTCTTTCGCAATCCTGGTAGCCTCAACAACTTTATCAACATCTGCATGTTTCGCACTTCCCTTTGTAGAATGGGAAAGCATAGCTACTACAGGCTCTTCCTGTACAAGAAGCTTGAAAGATTCAGCAGAAGAAGCTGCGATTGCTGCAAGCTCTTCTGGATTCGGGTTCTGGTTCAGACCGGAATCACCAAATACAAAGGCTCCGTTAGCGCCATACTCGCAATCTGGAACAATGATCAGGAAGAATGCGGAAACAAGTTTGGTACCTGGTTTTGTCTTCAGGATCTGAAGGCATGGTCTTAAAGTGTCAGCTGTGGAGTGGCAGGCTCCGGAAACCATTCCGTCTGCGTCGCCCATCTTAACCATCATAACACCATAATACAGATACTGGTTCAGAAGAATCTCCTTAGCCTGCTCTGGTGTCATACCTTTCTTCTGTCTTAACTCTACTAATTTGTCAATATATCCCTGAGTTTTCTCAGATGTTGCAGGATCTACGATCTGTGCACCGGAAATGTCGAAGCCGCCTTCAGCTGCGCTCTTCTTAACTGCCTCCTCATTACCTACAAGTACAAGCTTAGCAATTCCTTCTTTTAAAATCTTGTCTGCTGCTTCAAGAGTTCTCATGTCCTCTGTCTCTGGCAGTACGATTGTCTTAATGTTGGATTTTGCTCTTTCTTTGATTACATCAATAAATCCCATGATTAAATGGCTCCTTTCATTTGTTACAGTAATCCTCTGGGAACTGGCATAAGTATCCATTCCCCATTCAGTAACTTAACCTCATTATACGCCACCCCGCCTTGTATTTCAAGCTTTTCAATGTTAGAATATGGAAGAACAACGTATTTTTTGAGGTGCAATTTTATGAAAACAGCCGGAATTATTGCAGAATATAATCCATTCCATACAGGACATGAATATCAGATAAACTATATAAAAGAAAAACTAAGGATAGACTATGCAGTTATCGCCATGAGTGGTGATTTCGTACAAAGAGGAACCCCTGCTCTTTTTTCAAAATATGTACGTGCAGAAATGGCTCTTCAAAGCGGCGCAGACCTGGTTCTGGAGCTGCCGGTTTCCATTTCTTCTGCCAGTGCAGAGTTATTTGCCAGAGGAGGCGTACAGCTTCTGGATGGACTTGGAGTTACAGATATACTTTGTTTCGGAAGTGAATGCGGTGATACGGATGCGCTTATGGAGCTGGCCAAAATCCTGGCAGAGGAGCCGGAAGATTTTCAGACCGCCCTTCGCCGGAATCTGAAAAACGGAATGACTTTTCCAAAGGCCAGAAGCATGGCTCTCTCTGCAGTTTTTCCCGAATCAGAAAAATACCAGCAATTGCTCTCTTCCCCCAATAATATTCTGGGAATTGAATACTGTAAAGCTATTCTACGGGAAAACAGCTCTATTTCACCGGTTTCCATTAAGCGGGAAGGAAATGATTATCACGAAAATACTCTGTCTGAAAATCACTTTCCTTCTGCTTCTGCTATTCGAAATGCTATTTTGGATTTCAATGCTCCACCCATCGGGGACTCGTCCGATACCGAGCATTTCCACTGCTTTTTATCTGAATCATCAGAAACCTCAATACAGAATTTTGCGTTTCTTGCTGATATGGCAAAAAAATTTTTACCAGCAAATTCCCTGGAACTATTTTTACAGGCAATTTCCGGAAATCATTATCTTCTGGAAAACGATCTGGACACGCTTTACCGTTACTGTCTTCTTCAGGAAACAGAAGAAAGCCTGTGCACATACCTGGACATGTCCCACGCTCTTGCCAGAAGGATTCTCTCCTGCCGGGATCAGTATGAAACCTTTTCCCAGTTTGCCAGCCTTCTGAAAACCAAAGAGATCACACAAGCCAGGATCCAGAGAGCACTGCTTCACATGCTTCTTCATATTCAGAGTGTGCCCGCGCAGATTCCCTACGCCCGGGTTCTGGGATTTCGAAAAAACAGTTCTGCGCTTCTGGGCAAAATAAAAAAATGTGGCAGCATTCCCCTGCTTACCAAACTGCCGGATGCTTCCGCAGTGCTTGAAAACGCACCGCAAGCTATGGATTTACTAAATAAAACAACTTTCGCATCCAATCTTTACGAAAGCATTCTGGCACAAAAAAACAGCGCTTCTTATGTTCATGAGTACAGACAACAGATTATTATTGTATAATATTCTCAACCGCATAAAGAGCCCCGGCTACTGCAGTTCCGTGCAATAGCCAGGGCTCACTTTTATCCATTTCGTCTTACTCATTAGAAAGAAGAATGCGGTCATTATCCAGTTTCTTTCCTGCTCCAACTTTAAACTTGTCAAGCAGCCCTTCCACAGTAAGACCTTTTTTCTCCTCTTCCTTGATATCCAGAACAATATCACCGGAATCCATCATCAGAATACGATTTCCAAGTTCCAGTGCAGACTGCATATTGTGGGTGATCATCAGACAGGTCAGATGATGTTCTTCCACGATCCTGCTGGTCAGGTTCAGTACCTTCTCGGCTGTTCCCGGATCAAGAGCTGCTGTATGCTCATCCAGAAGAAGCAGTTTCGGTGGATTCATAGTTGCCATCAAAAGAGTAAGTGCCTGTCTCTGACCGCCTGAAAGAAGTCCCACCGGATGGTTCATGCGGTCTTCAAGACCAATATCCAGAAGTGCAAGCTGTTCACGAAAACGCTGTTTATCACTTTTGGAAATACGGGAAAGCCAGCCTCCCTGACCTGCAGCAAGCGCAAGGTTCTCCAGAATCGTCATTCCAGGAGCAGTTCCCCGCATCGGATCCTGATACAGTCTTCCAATATTTTTTGCCCTGGCATGCTGTGGCAGAAATGTAATATCCTCTCCATCCAGAACAACAGATCCGGAATCTGTGAGAAAATCCCCACAGATGGCATTGAACATAGTAGACTTACCAGCTCCATTGGAACCGATAATTGTTGCAAAATCGCCTTTTTCAAGATGCAGAGACAGATCTCTGATTGCCGCTTTTTCATTTACTGTTCCCGGATTAAAGGTTTTGGAAATATGTGAAAGCTTTAACATGGATCAGATTCCTCCCTTCTTGTGCGTCATTCTTCTTTTCAGCTGCGGCCACTGTCGTTTCAGATAAGGGCCGGAAATTGCCAGAATAACAATCACAGAAGATACCAGTTTCAGCATAAACGCTGGCATATTAAATCTTAAAGCCACCGTATAAACCAGTCGGAAAACAAAAGAACCCAATACCATTCCCACAGCTCTTACAAAAATTCCGCCTTTTCCAAGAATTGTTCCTCCGATCAGAAGGGATGCAAGCGCAATGGTAACCATTCCCTGACCGATGTTAATGTCCACAGATTTCTGGGACTGGGAAAGAAGGCATCCGGACAGTGCTGTAAAAGAGTTTGCAATACAAAGTCCGATAATCGTTGTAAATACCGGGTTGATAGACGACGACTTCACCATATCTGCATTATTTCCTGTAGCACGGATTGCAAGGCCAAGTCGTGTCTTTAAAAATACCACCAGAAAAGCAACCACTGCTGCTACTGCGATCAGCGCAACAATTATATCTGTTCTTCCCTTCAGAGGGGTATCTGCCAGAACATCCTTCATCATGGAAAACACCGTATCTGTACGGTTCATGTTAATCAGGGAAGAGCCTCCCATCACTGCTATGTTAATCGAATACAATCCTGTATTCACAATAATTCCCGCAAGCAGACTGTCTACTCCCATTTTTGTTTGCAAAAATCCGGTTACAAAACCAGAACAGATTCCGGCAAGCATTGCTGCTAGTATTGATAAAAAAGGATGTCCGCTGACCGCCACGGCGGCTCCTACAGCGGCTCCTAATGTAAAGCAGCCGTCTGTAGAAAGGTCGCAGACATTCAGCATGGAATAACTTAAAAACAATGCAAGGACAGTCAGGGAACAGATCAGTCCAAGTTTCAGGGCAGTTTCTCCTAAGGAGAGTGCAGTAGCCAGTGTCACAATCATTTCCTCCGGTTAATCGTTAATTTGCTTCCAGTTCGTCAAAGCTCTCTGCTGTAACGATCTCATTTACCTGTGTACAGAGCGGCTCCATAGCAGCTTTGACAGTTTCAAAATCAAGACCGAGAGCTTCGCATGTTTCTGTGTTTACAGTAGCAGTACCATTATCAAAGGTTTCTACAGGAGTGGTTGCCGGATCAGCACCATTCAGAAGAATATCGGCAACCATATCTGCTGTTTTTGCTCCAAGATTTGCGTAATCAACACCATACCCTGCGAAAGCACCATTTAACGCAAAGGAATCAGCTCCTGTGTAATGCGGAATTCCTGCATCAATAAATTTCTCATAAATGGAAAGCTCTGCTGTCATAATGGTATTATCAGTTGGGGTAAACACTGCGTCAACACCATCTGCAACCAGTGCATCTGCTGCAAGCTGAACTTCATCAGTAGTGGTTCCGGTACGCTCAACATATTCGATTCCGTTCTCATCCATGTAAGCTTTTGCTGCCTCGATGGCTGCTGTAGAGGAATCCTGTCCGATATCATATAAAAGTCCGATCTTCTTGGTATCCGGATTAACAGCTTCGATCAGTTTCATAATGGAAGCGGTATCCAGATAATCGCTTGTTCCGGTAAGGTTTGCGCCAGGTGCCTCCAGGGATTCTACAAGACCTGCACCAACCGGATCCGATACTGCTGAGAATACAACCGGCGTGTCGGTTCCTTCTGTGCTTGCCTGCATACGCATAGCTACCGGTGTTGCAACGCCAACCATAAGGTCTACACCGTCTTCCTGGAAATCAGAAATAATCTGCTCCATAACATTGGCATCTGCATTACAGTTGTCATAGGAAATATCGAAGTTTACACCCTTCTCATCGCCGATTTCTTTCAGGCGGCTTTCCAGATTGTCTACAATCTGGTTCAGAGATGCGTCATCTACATAATTGCAGATACCAATCTTATAGTCCTCTGCAAGAACAGGTGTTGCCATCATCATAGTTGCCATTGTTGCTGCTGCGATTGCGATCATTCTTTTTTTCATAGTGTTTTTCCTCTCTCTCTTAAAATTGGCGGGAGCATGTTAAAAAAGGCTTTCCGCATAATATGTGTCACACTTTACGGAAATGATTTTCAAACAGGCTCCAGAAGATAACTAAGCCGATCTTCTGCATCTTGTCTGCGAGAAAGAATGAGTGGTAAAATGGATATCAAAAAACCGTCTTCAAAAAACAACATTCCCTGTTGCTCTTTGAGACGGTAATAAAATCTTATTATCGCGGTGCCACTCAAATTGACAAATCGTCCACTTTCTCATGTACAAACATACACTCCTGATTGATAACGGGTTCGGTTCCCGTCGGCGCCTACTCTCCTGAAATATAATTTCGGACCGCCCTCGAAAGTCCATTCCATCAGCCGCTTCATACGAAGATCACACCATCCTCCGCTCTCTGGTAAGTCATTATTCAGTCCATTCATAATGACTAGATGTCACATCTGATTTACTACTCTTTCTCATCGGTTTAACTAACTTGTACTTTAGCACAGTGATGTAAGAATGTCAAGTGCAAATTTATCCAGAAAACTTAATTTTTAAAGCTATGGATCGGAGCCGGAATTCTTCCGCCTCTTGCCACAAACGCATCACAGGAGAAATTGTTTACCGGCATAATTGGTGCATAGCCAAGAAGACCGCCGAATTCTACTGTCTCTCCTACTCCTTTTCCGATAACAGGGATCAGACGGACTGCTGTTGTCTTCTGGTTCACCATTCCAATTGCTGCTTCATCTGCAATAATGCCGGAAATGGTGGATGCCTTCGTATCACCTGGTACTGCGATCATATCAAGTCCCACAGAGCATACGCAGGTCATAGCCTCTAATTTCTCAATGGTAAGTGCACCTGCTGTTACCGCATCGATCATTCCCTGATCCTCGCTGACCGGAATAAATGCACCACTCAAGCCTCCAACTGCTGTGGAAGCCATTACACCACCTTTTTTTACCTGGTCATTTAACAAGGCAAGAGCTGCTGTAGTTCCAGGTGCGCCGGCTCTTTCAAGACCGATTTCTTCCAGGATCTCAGCCACACTGTCACCGATTGCAGGAGTAGGCGCAAGGGAAAGATCCACAATTCCAAATGGAACGCCAAGCATCTTGGAAGCCTCCCGGGCAACCAGCTGACCTACACGTGTTACCTTAAATGCAGTTCGTTTGATCATCTCGCAGAGAGTTTCGAAATCCTCTCCTCTTACTTTCTCCAGAGCGGTTTTTACAACACCTGGACCGCTGACGCCAACATTAATAATACTGTCAGCTTCTGTAACACCGTGGAAAGCACCTGCCATAAAGGGGTTGTCATCCGGTGCATTGCAGAATACTACCAGCTTGGCACAGCCAAGGGAATCCTGTTCTTTGGTTGCCTGAGCTGTTTCCAGAATAATCTCTCCCATAAGCTTCACGGCATCCATATTAATTCCAGTCTTTGTGGAACCAACATTCACAGAACTGCATACCCGCTCCGTACTGGCAAGTGCCTGCGGAATAGAACGGATCAGAAGCTCCTCTGCCGGTGTCATTCCCTTACTTACAAGAGCTGTATATCCACCGATAAAGTTCACCCCCACCTGCTTTGCTGCTTTGTCCAGGGTCCTGGCTATTGTTACAAAATCATCTGTAGTTTTACATGCAGCACCCCCAACCAGACCGATTGGTGTAACAGAAATTCGTTTGTTTACAATCGGAATTCCGTACTGTGCTGATATTTTCTCACCAGTTGCCACCAGATCTTTGGCATATGTGGTAATTTTGTTATAAATTTTTTCGTTTAATTTCTCAAGATCGCTGTCAATACAATCCAGCAGGCTGATTCCAAGAGTAATGGTACGTACATCCAGATTCTCCTGCTCGATCATTTTGTTGGTCTCATTTACCTCAAATATATTAATCATAGCATTCGTATTCCTTTCTATGGATATATCACCTACAGGCGACATTTTTGTTAAATGAAAGTCCGATGGAAGGGACTTTCATTTCAAATTCGATGCATTACGTTGAAAATATCCTCATGCTGGCAATGGATCACTACGCCGATCTCATCCCCGAGAGCAGCCAGTTCTTTGGAAAGAGTTGCAATTTCCTTGTCTGAAGCGCTGGTATCTGCGACCATCATCATGTTAAAATATCCCTGTACAATCGTCTGGGAGATATCCAGAATGTTAACCTGATTCTGGGCAAGATAAGTACATACCTTTGCAATAATACCAACGGTGTCATTTCCTACTACTGTGATAATTGTTTTTTTCATGATACTCCTCCTGTATTTGGGTCTGCTGCCCATTTTGACTGTCCCAGGGAAAATACAGCTTTAAGTTTTCCCTGAACTGTATATAAAAACTGAACCTGTATTTCAAATATAGTTTTGTTTCTTTACTGTAAATTATCTCTTCTACAATACAACCACATCTGAAATACTGTCCCGTTTCGCAACCTGAATCTGAAAATCTTTTGATCTATATGGATTATCTCCAAGGGTTACCTCTGAGCACACGGTCTCATAGGCAAGAGCCTCATAGTTGTTTTCTTTGCTTAAATGTCCAAGAAAAACAGCTTTCATGTCATCATGTAAAAGCCTGCAAAGCAGCTTTCCTGCATTTTCATTGGAAAGATGTCCCCTGTCGCCTAAGATACGCTGTTTCAGATAATAGGGATAACTTCCCACCTGAAGCATACGGATATCATGATTTGCCTCCAGCAAAAGAGCATCCAGATTTTGTAAATTATCTACTATGTAATCGTTATATTTCCCAAGATCTGTGGCGATTCCAACTGCCTTATCTTCACACTCAACCCGGTATCCTACCGGCTGTGCCGCGTCATGTGGAATGGAAAAAGGATGAATGGTCAGATCCCTGATATGAAAATCCTGATCCTCCACAATCTCATGAAAAGTGTCTTCCGGAAGATTCTTCATATTCTTCATTCTGCTGATCGCATCTGCAGTTCCACCTGTAGTATAAACCGGAATGTGGTATCTGCGTGCCATCACCCCCAGACCGCTGATATGATCAGAATGCTCATGCGTGACCAGAATCGCATCAATGTCCCTGCCAGTAAGCTCCAGCTGGTTCAGTCCCTGCTCGATCCTTTTGCCGCTTATTCCTGTATCTACAAGAACATGGGTCTCTTCTGATCCCACATAAATACAGTTTCCGCTGCTTCCACTGGCAATGCTACAAAGTCTCATTTCTTCTTACTCCTTCATCTATCTGCTTCCAGGTTTTTTCCACATTTCCGTTATTTTCTACAACGAAATCTGTATGGGCTCGAAAATAATCTTCGCTGGCCTGATTTCCGATAATTCCAAGAGATTTCTCCCTGGTATAGCCTCGGTTTTTCATCAGGCGCTGAATGCGGATTTCCTCATCTGTATGAATATACCATACTTCATCACAAAACTCCTGGTAATGTTCTTCCAGAAAAAGTGCGGCTTCCACAACGCATAGCTTCCGTCCCTCCTTCTTCTGTTCCTCCAGGCTTTTCAGGATATATCTTTTTACAGCCGGATGAATTATCCCATTTAGACGGCTCAAAAAATCCGGTTGCTCAAATACTACATCGGAAACCCTCTTCCGGTCAATAGTTTTATCGTTTTTTATCACATCTTTCCCAAACAGATCGATCACTGGCTGATAACATTCCTGTCCCGGAGCCATCACAATATGTCCCACTTCGTCAGCCTGTATAACAAAAGCATTATATTTTTCCTCAAGATAAGCAAGCACCGTGCTTTTTCCGGCACCAACTCCTCCTGTAATACCAATTGTCTTCATTTTTCCTATTCCTTACTGCTTCGATTTCACCTGGTAATTATGAGGTACAAACTATTTTCTTCCTAAATCTTATTCCAGACATAGTTCTGCTTCTACTTTGCCTCGTACCAGTTATTCCCCTGATGCATATCTACTTCCAGCTCCACTGCCAGATTAGCTGCACCCTTCATTTCCTCTTCCAGAATTCTTGATACTTGAGGGATTTCATCTTTCCAGGTCTCGATCAGCAATTCATCGTGGACCTGAAGCACCAGTCTGGATCTCAGTTTCTCATCCAAAAGACGTTTATACACACGATTCATGGCAATTTTGATTATATCTGCAGCAGTTCCCTGAATTGGCGAGTTCATGGCAACACGCTCGCCAAAGGATCTCTGCATAAAATTGCTGGATTTCAGTTCCGGAACCGGCCTTTTTCTGCCAAACATAGTGGAAACATAGCCTTTTTCTTTTCCCTGCTCCACAAGTCCATCCAGAAATCCCTTTATGCTTGGATAGGTCTCAAAATATTTCTGGATATAAGCAGCAGCCTCTTTTCTTGTAATGCTAAGATCCTGGCTAAGACCAAAAGAGCTGATACCATATACAATACCAAAATTCACCGCCTTGGCATTTCGTCTTTGCAGAGGAGTGACCTCCTCAAGCGGAATATGAAAGACCTGAGACGCTGTCAGTCGGTGAATATCTTCCGCCTCCCTGTAAGCCTTGATCAGCTTCTCATCCCCGGACATGTGAGCAAGAACACGCAGCTCAATCTGTGAGTAATCAGCATCCAGGAATACAAATCCAGCTTCCGGTACAAACACTTTGCGGATCAGTCTTCCAAGTTCCATGCGGACCGGAATATTCTGAAGGTTTGGCTCTGTACTGCTGATTCTGCCAGTGGCAGTTATGGTCTGGTTAAAAGTGGAATGGATCCTTCCATCCTTCTCGATCACGGCTCCAAGGCCGTCTGCATAAGTGGATTTCAACTTTGTAAGCTGACGATATTCCAAAATATCATTTACGATTGGATTCTCTGATGCCAGTTTCTCTAATATATCTGCGGATGTAGAGTAGCCGGTCTTCGTTTTCTTTCCTCCTGGAATCGCCATTTTTTCAAAAAGGATCACACCCAGCTGTTTCGGAGAATTGATATTAAATTCTTCTCCTGCCTGCTGCCAGATCAGCTTTTCCAGTTCATGAATGCGGACAGTCAGCTTTTCACCATAATTTTTCAATTCTTCTCCTTTTACTTCGATTCCCCATTTTTCCATGGAATCTAACGTAAATACAAGAGGAAGTTCAATCTCTGTATATACCTTCCACATACCTGTTTCCTGAAGCTTCACTTTCAGGGGGGCTCTGGTGGCAAATGCGGTATACGCCATATAGCATGCCAGATGTTCCAGTTCCGGCATATCCTCCTCCCAGGCCTTTTTCAGGGATATTTTTCCCAGAAGCTCTTCTTTTCCCGGAAGAAGCTTCCCATCCAGATAATCTTTTGCAAGCTCTTCATAAGTGTAAGTACTTTTCAAAGGATTCAGAAGATAAGCTGCAATGCCACAGTCAAATACGTTTGCATCGGGTGTTAGATCAGCACGCTTGAGCATGGTTTTTACGTCCATGGAGCAAACTGTGGTATGCTTCCCCAGCCTCCCGATTTTATCACTTAAATAAGCTGCTGTTACCATTCCCTCCACAGGAACGTAATACATTTCATCTTCCCCTAATGCCAGACCAGCTCCATAGACGCCTTCTTTATCCCAGAGAAGCGCTATTCCCACAGCTTCTGCCTGTCCCGCTTTTTCAAAAAGTGCCTCACAGCCCTCCAGATCATTGCAGGTGAAAAAATCCTGTTCCATTGTATTTTCATTCACTTCAGCCGGATCAAATTTCAGCAGAAAATTTCGGAAATCCAGTTTTCTGCACAGCTCGTAGGATTCCTTTGTAAAAACATTTCCTAACTGGAATTTCTCCTGTTCAAATTCTATTGGGCTGTTTGTACAAATGGTTGCAAGCTCCTTACTCAGCTGGGCCATCTGGTAATTTTCCCTCAAAGATTCTCTGGCCCGCTTTTGTGAAATCTCTTCCACATGGGAAAAAGCATTTTCTATGGAGCCATATTCTACAAGCAGCCTGATAGCTGTCTTCTCTCCGACACCTGGAATTCCAGGAATATTGTCGGCAGGATCACCCATAAGAGCCTTCAATTCTATGATCTGGGCAGGGGAAACCAGATAACGTTCCTGCACCTGGTCTTCCTTATAGTCTTCTATAACAGTCTGCCCTTTTGCAGTCCTGGGCAGACGGATCATAGTTTTTTTAGTCGCCAGCTGTAAAAGATCACGGTCACCGGAAAGAATGATTACATCCAGGCCTTTTTCTTCACCCTTTTTCGCCAGCGTACCAAGAATATCGTCTGCTTCGAAACCAGCAAGGGAAACTGTGGCGATTCCCATCTTTTCAAGCATCTCTCTCAAAAGCGGAATCTGTTCCTTTAGTTCTTGCGGCATGGGCTTACGTTTACCTTTGTATTCCGGATATTTCGCATGGCGAAAAGTCGGCTCACTTCTGTCAAATGCCACTGCCAGATATTCCGGTTTCTCTTCTCCCAGCACTTTAAACAGGATATTTAAAAAGCCATAGACAGCACCTGTATGCAGACCTTCTGAATTAGTCAGATCCGGAAGTCCGTAAAATGCCCTGTTTAAAATGCTGTGACCATCTATCAGTAAAATTTTCTCACACATATAAGCCTCCTGTACCGTCTTTCCTATAATACCTGCATAATAATATAAATCAAAAATCCACCCAGTCCGGCAATCAACGCGCAGAATCCCATTCCGCTCAGCGCGCGGCGGAATCTCATCTTCAGTATATAATGCTTGGATTTACGAATATCTTCTTCCAGAAGCTCCCGAAGATCCAATGAGGAATCTCTGCTCTCCTCATCCAGCTGCTGCATGGCAGCATGAACAATAAAATAAGTTTCCAGCTCGTCGTAACAGGACGGACAATTCTCCACATGTTCCAGAAAATCCTCCAGTTCATCTACAGATAAATCATGCTCAATGTATCGGTTTACCATACTCTCTGCTGTCTGACAATTCATGGAAACACTCCTCCCTTTTGCAGCCCATATTTGTTATTATATCCGAATCTTCCCCAAAACACAAGAGACAGCAGATGTTTGACCGGATACTCTTTAAGCAGACAAGGGAAATAACCAAAATCTGTTTAAAGGGCATCTGATCTTTTTCTGCTGTCCCTTATTTTATATATCCGGCAATGCGGTTCTCTTTATTGCCGCAAAGTCCGGTCAAATAATACAAAAATGCTCATTTTACTCTGCACTGGCTGTAAGAGACTTCGGCGGATCATTTAAAATCTTCATAAATTCCTCGCCTGTGATTGTTTCATGCTCATACAGATATTTTGCAAGTTCATGAAGCTTCTCAATATTATCCTCAAGAATCTTATAGGCCTTCTCATGCTGTCTTCGTACCAGCTCTACTACCTTTTTGTCCAGAAGCGTCTGTGTCTCAAAGGAGCAGCTAAGACTTGAATCACCACCCAGATACTGATTGCTCATACTTTCCATCGCAACCATATCGAACTCATCGCTCATGCCATAGCGTGAAATCATGCCTCTGGCAATCTTGGTAGCCTGCTCGATATCATTCGACGCGCCAGTTGTAACACTGTGGAAAATCAGTTCTTCAGCAGCACGTCCCCCAGTAAATGTAGCAATCTTATTCTCCAGTTCTTCCTTTGACATCAGGAAGTGCTCCTGCTCATCCACCTGCATGGTGTATCCAAGAGCACCTGAGGTACGGGGAATAATGGTAATCTTGTGAACCGGAGCAGAATCCGTCTGTTTCGCCGCCACAAGTGCATGTCCTACCTCATGATAGGATACGATCAGCTTCTCCTTATTGGAAAGCACCCGGTTTTTCTTCTGATAACCAGCGATAACTACCTCAATACTCTCCTCAAAGTCAGCCTGGGTAGCAAACTTCCTGCCGTCACGGACAGCACGAAGAGCTGCCTCATTTACAATATTGGCAAGCTCTGCACCGGAAGCGCCGGCTGCTGCCTTGGCAATTTCATCGAAGCGGACACTGTCTGCGATTTTGATCTTTCTGGCATGGACTTTCAGGATTTCCTCACGTCCTTTCAAATCCGGAAGTTCTACCGGAATACGTCTGTCAAAACGACCTGGACGCAGGAGGGCCGGGTCCAGGGAATCCGGACGGTTGGTAGCAGCCAGGATCACAACTCCCTTGGAGCCGTCAAATCCATCCATCTCTGTAAGCAGCTGGTTCAAAGTCTGCTCACGTTCATCGTTTCCACCTGTGAAGCTTCCGCTGTCACGTTTCTTACCAATGGTATCAATCTCATCAATAAATACAATACACGGTGCCTTCTCATTTGCCTGTTTAAACAGATCACGAACCTTGGCAGCACCCATGCCCACAAACATTTCCACAAATTCCGAACCGGAAATAGAGAAAAACGGTACTTCTGCTTCTCCTGCAACTGCCTTGGCGAGCAATGTCTTACCTGTACCCGGAGGTCCTACAAGAAGGGCGCCCTTGGGCATGGATGCTCCAATCTCCGTGTATTTCTGTGGATTGTGAAGATAATCTACAATTTCTGTAAGAAGCTCTTTCGCCTCATCCTCACCTGCCACATCTGTAAATTTAATTCCTGTAGAAGACTTCACATATACTTTGGCATTGCTTTTTCCAAAGGACATTGCTCCGCCAGGGCCTCCACCCATAGAGCTCATCATCTTTTTACTCAGCCATCTCCCAAGGAAAACAAAGATTACGATTGGAATCACATATCCGATCACCAGACTGAGAAAGATGGACTGCTTCTGAGGCTCCACTGCTTCCATACTGGTTCCGGCTTCATAAAGGCGGCTTACAAGGTCTGGATCATCCATACGTACAGTCTTGCACACCACGTCCTCGCCGTTCTTTCTGACTACATAATAGATATAATCGTCCTGCACCTCTGCCTTGGATACATTTCCACGCTCTACATTGCTGAGAAATGTACTATAGTCGGTCTTCTCCACAGAGCGTTCCTGCATGGCAGGAATGGCAAATATGTTCAGGAAAAGGATCACCCCAACCGCTATCAGTGCAAAAATGTACAATGGCCGGTTCTCTGGTTTTTTATGGTCAATATTCATTGGCATTTCCTCCATTTTCTGTCGACTGTTAAATACTTTAGCATTTCCATGTATGAATATCAATATTCTGCCTCAAAAATTTATAAACTTTTCATAATTTCATCTTTACTTTATTTTTATAATGTGCTATTATATCAATTGTTCAACCGCCGGCATGTCGGAATGGCAGACGAGGCAGACTCAAAATCTGTTGTAGGCAACTACGTGTGGGTTCAAGTCCCACTGCCGGCATTGTTTCATATTTCATAAGTTCTATAAATCCCGTCAAAGCCTTGATTTTACGGGATTTTTTGTTGCTTAGGATTTCAAGAAATGTCAGAGATTGTCAATAATTTGCCCCCTATTTGCCCCGCGGATTCATGCTTTTGACCATCCAGCCCCAACTGTTCCAAAAAATACTTTCTATATATCCAAAAAGAGGAACCGCTAGCATCTCAGCGGTTCCTTTTTTCATTTACACTGTCTGTAAGTCAAACTTATCAAACCGTTTTTATCCTACTCATAAATAATTACGCCAGGTCTTCATCCTCCAGCATTTTCTCAAAGATCGGGAAGCAGTCGAAGGTTGCAAAGTAATCTCTTGGTGTCTCGGCGCGGCGGATCATGTCGAAGCTTCCATCTTCGTGAAGAAGGATCTCCGCAGATTTCAACTTGCCATTGTAATTGTAGCCCATGGAAAATCCGTGTGCACCGGTATCATGGATCACCAGGTAATCTCCCATATCAATCTTCGGAAGATAACGGTCAATTGCAAACTTATCATTATTCTCGCAAAGAGATCCTGTGATATCATACAGGTGATCGCAAACCTGATCCTCTTTTCCAAGAACAGTAATATGATGATAAGCACCGTACATAGCCGGTCGCATAAGGTTTACTGCGCAGGAATCCACACCGATATACTCTTTGTGAGTGTGCTTCTCATGAATCGCTTTTGTTACCAGGCAGCCATAAGGTCCCATCATGAATCGTCCAAGCTCTGTATAAATAGCTACATCTCCCATTCCTTCCGGAACCAGAACTTCTTCATATACCTTGCGTACACCTTCTCCAATTGCACGAATATCGTTTGGAGTCTGCTCCGGGCGATAAGGAATACCAATACCACCGGAAAGATTGATGAATTTAATATGCGCCCCAGTCTCCTTCTGAAGCTTCACAGCAAGTTCAAACATAACCTTCGCAAGCATCGGGTAGTAATCGTTCGTCACTGTATTGCTGGCAAGAAATGCATGAATTCCAAATTCCCTGGCGCCTTTACTCTTCAGGATGCGGAATGCATCAAAAATCTGTTCCGTAGTCATGCCATATTTGGCATCCCCAGGATTATCCATAATATCATTGCTGATCTTGAACACTCCGCCAGGATTATAACGGCAGCTGATGATCTCCGGAATCTTTCCAACAGCTTTCTCTACACTCTCAATATGAGTGATGTCATCAAGATTGATAATTCCACCGATCTCATCTGCATATTTAAACTCTTTATCCGGAGTGTCATTAGAGGAAAACATAATGTCTCCCTTCTTGCATCCGATAGCTTTGGAAAGCATCAGTTCTGTCATGGATGAGCAGTCACATCCGCAGCCATATTCCTGCAGAATCTTGATCAGAAACGGGTTCGGGGTTGCCTTTACTGCAAAAAACTCCTTAAAGCCCTTGTTCCATGCAAAAGCTTCCTTCAAAGCCTGTGCATTTTCCCGGATGCCCTTCTCATCATAAAGATGAAATGGGGTGGGATATTTTTCGGCAATTTCCTGTACCTTCTCCAGTGTTACAAAAGGTGTCTTTTTCATAATAGTTTCTCCTCGTTTGTAAAATACAGCACTCGCTGCGCTTAAAAAGTAATTTTTCTATTGCAACAAATCAGATCATGTGACAGCTTTATTTGGCTTCAATCACATGCAGCATATTTGTTACAGCACCTTCCCGGGTCATATTGGTAGCAGGATCTCCAACCGTAAATACGATCAGGTCTCCTTTCTTTGCGAGCCGCTTTCTGCGGACAACGCTCATGGCCTGGGAAATAATGTGCTCTGTGGAATCCTTCTCGTATCCTTTCAGCGGTGTAACGCCCCATACAAGCTGAAGTCTATGCAGAATCGTATCATTGGGAGTGACAGCGTAAATAGGAACTTCCGGTCGGAAATTGGAAATCAGTCTGGCTGTTCTTCCTCCAAAGGTAGGGGTCACAATGGCCTTAGCCTTCAGATCTCTTGCAGTCTGCACTGCTGCCAGTCCCACAGCACTGGACACTTTGCTCTCACCACACATATTGCGGTTATGGGTATAGTCCTCATAATTCAGGTGAGGCTCTGTGGTCTGTGCAATCTCCACCATCATCTTCAGTGCTTCCAGCGGATATTTACCAGCTGCAGTCTCACCAGAAAGCATGATCGCATCTGTACCGTCGTAAATAGCATTGGCGACATCTGCCACCTCAGCTCTTGTAGGACGTGGATTACGAATCATGGAATCCAGCATCTGGGTAGCAGTAATAACCGGAACATAGTTCTCATTGCACTTGCGGATGATCATTTTCTGGATATAAGGAACCTCACTTGGAGGAATCTCCACGCCAAGATCGCCTCTGGCAACCATAATACCATCTGCAGCCTTGATGATCTCATCAATATTTTCAACACCTTCAGCATTCTCGATTTTGGCAATGATTCCAATATCATGTCCGCCATTTTCATCTAAAAGCTGACGGATTTCTTTAATCGCTTTTGCATCACGTACAAAAGAAGCTGCAATATAATCAAACTCCTGTGTAATTCCAAACAGAATATCCTCTTTGTCCTGCTCTGTAATTCCCGGAAGCTTCACTTTCACATAAGGAACATTGATTCCTTTGCGCTCTCCAAGCTCACCGCCGTTTAAGACACGACAGACAATATCCCCATTCTTAATATTCTCAATCTCCAGTTCGATCAGACCATCATCAATCAGGATTTTTCCGCCTTTTTTCACATCTTTGTAAAGATTCTCATAGGTGATGGCAACTCTGGTCTCATCTCCCTCTATATCACCGGTAGTAAGTGTAAATTCGCTTCCAGCTTCCAATGTAATCTTCTTATGTTCCTTAAGAAGCTTGGTACGAATCTCCGGTCCCTTTGTATCAAGAAGCAGGGCAACCGGAATATTCAGTTCTTCCCGTAGATTTTTGACCATATCTACTCTTCCCCTGTGCTCTTCATGAGAACCATGGGAAAAATTAAAACGTGCAATATCCATTCCGGCACGCATCATAGCTCTTAAAGTATTTTTCTTACTGGATGCTGGTCCCATAGTACAGATAATTTTTGTTCTCTTCATAAGCAGTCTTTCCCTCTGTCTTTTCATTCATTTGCTGGCTGCCGCCCACATCGTTCAAAGCAGCCATGTACTGTTACCGGTTAACAACATTAATTTCATTTCACATGTGTATGTGTAAAAAGATGGTCCTGGCAATACTCATAATTTCCATTGCATCTGGAGCAAAAACGAAATTCCAGATTGGGATCATCAAGCTCGGTGCGTCCGCAGATCGCACATTTGTGCTTGGTCACACTGCCGCTACCTGATTTCATACGTCCCTGGGGCTCCATTGCTCTGCGGAATTCATTTCTCCTGTGAACCTCCTTCGGGTTATACCGGCTGAAATCCTTTGTTCCAAAATAAAAGATAATGAAATTCAACAGTGAAGCCACAATCGGGATCACCAGATACCATGCACCTGCCATAATGTACTGAATCATTTCATATACAACGATCACCACATAAAAAATTGCCATCCACTTCATCTTCACCGGAATGATAAACATAAGCAGAACCTGCATATCCGGATAACACATTGCGTATGCAAGAAATGTGGACAAACTGATATAGTAAGTAGAAAATACGTTTCCTACCAGAACATTTCCTCCGAGAAGGAAATACAGAATAAACGCTCCCAAAATTGTAAATACCACGCCCGAAAGAATATACAACGTATATTTAAAAGTTCCAATCGTCCGCTCCAGAGAAGTTCCAATCGGATAATAAAAGAACAGAACTGCAATTGCAAACCATAATACTCCGGAGGTGCTCGGCGGATACAGTACCCAGGTCACCAGTCTCCATACCTGTCCCCGCAGAATATACGCAGGTTCCAGGCTCAGCCAGTTCAGTATGCCTGGATTCACGATCATCAGTGCATAACCGATCACATAGCATATAATCATGTAAATTGTGAGATTAGGAATACCAAATCTTCCCAATTTTCGTTCCAGCTTATCAATAAATTTCATGTAATCCTCCTACTCAGAAAAATTTCTTCTTGGACAGAATCACAGCTGCCACAATGCTCACCAATATGGACAGCAGTATTACCACTAAAAATCCCCATTTATCAGCAGAGAACGGCATTCCAGAAGGGCTCAGGTTCATTCCATAGGCACTGAACACAATAGTGGGAATACTCATTACAATCGTGATAACGGACAAAACCTTCATAACCACATTCAGGTTATTGGAAATAACCGAGGCAAAAGTACCCATCATGCTGCTTAGGATACCGCTGTATATATTGGCCATCTCGATTGCCTGTTTATTCTCAATAATAACATCTTCCAGAAGATCTGTATCCTCCGGGTACTGCTTAATGCTCTCTACCTTCAGAAGCTTCTCCAGCACTACCTCGTTCGATCGAAGAGATGTGGTAAAATAAACCAGGGATTTCTCCAGTTCCAGCAATTCCATCAGTTCCTGGTTACGGGTGGACATGTGGAGTTTCTCCTCCACCTGCTCACTTTTCTTATCTATAATACGCAGATAATGCAGGTACATAGTAGCATTGCGGTACAGAATCTGTAAAATGAATCTGGTTTTCATATAGGTAAAGAAATTACGCACTCTTCCCTCCATAAACCGAGTAAGCACCTGGGTATCCTCCAGACATACGGTAAAAATCATCTTCTTGGTAACAATAATACCAAGAGGAATAGTGCCATACCAGTCCTTGTCATTACGTTCCTCGATCATAGGAACATCAACCAGGATCAGTGTATAATTATCTTCCACTTCAATACGGGAACGCTCTTCCTCATCCAGAGGAGCACGAAGATCATCTACTTCAATTCCGAATCTTTCGGACATTTCAAAGATCTCAGTTGCAGTAGGATTGGTCATTGCAATCCAGCAATCCTCCTGTGGCTCCTGAATCTCATGGATTGCACCCTCTATTGTCTTAAAAATCCTTACCACAAGCTGCACTCCTTCCAATCTCTTGCTTCTGCATAAAAACCGGCTGTCCCACTTTTCTGTCAGACAGGGCTCCTATCCTCAAAAAATACACGCTTAATTATAATTTCTACAGGAAATTTTGTCAATTCTAATAGATTCGGTTTACAAATTTTTTGCATTTCGTTATAATGTCTTTAACATTACATTCATACTTTAATTCGGCACAGCAGTTTTCCCTCCACAACTGGCAATTGCTGCGGTCCGAAGAAGAAAGGATTTTTTGCCTATGAGTCAGTCAACATTTGGAAAAAAATTTACGGTTACTACCTGGGGAGAGTCCCACGGCAAGGCACTGGGCGCTGTTGTAGACGGCGTGCCTGCAGGACTTTTCCTTACGGAAGCAGATATACAGGCTTATCTGAACAGAAGGAAGCCTGGCCAGAGCCGTTACACCACTGCCCGAAATGAAGGAGATGAAGTCGAAATCCTTTCCGGAGTCTTTGAGGGACAGACCACTGGCACCCCCATTTCCATGATCGTGCGGAACAAAGACCAGCGTTCCCGGGATTACGGAAATATCGCGCAGACCTATCGCCCGGGACATGCAGATTTTGGTTTTGACAGTAAATATGGTTTTCGCGACTACCGGGGCGGCGGACGTTCCTCAGGACGTGAGACCATCGGCCGAGTTGCCGCAGGAGCCATTGCAGCCAGGATTCTGAAAGAGCTTGGTATTACCCTGCAGGCCTACACCAGTTCCATCGGACCAGTCTCCTGCCATAGCTACCACCCTGAAATAATACCGGAAAACTCTTTCTATATGCCAGATATGGTTGCCGCAGAAAAAGCAACCAAGTATCTGGAGAAATGCATGAAAGAGGAGGACAGTGCTGGCGGCGTTGTCGAGTGTCGTATAAGCGGCGTTCCTGCTGGCATTGGAGATCCTGTATTTGGAAAACTTGATGCAGCTTTTGCCCAGGCACTGATGTCTATTGGCGCTGTAAAAGCAGTAGAAATCGGCGATGGCGTGAAAGTTTCCACCATGAAGGGTTCCGAAAACAACGATGGCTTCCACATGGAAAATGGCAGAATTGTAAAGACCACCAACCACTCTGGAGGCATTTTAGGTGGAATCAGTGACGGCGGTGAAATTCTCCTCCGCGCCCACATCAAACCAACCCCATCCATTTCACAGCCTCAGCAGACTGTTACCACTACCGGCGAGAACACCTCCATCGAAATCAAAGGCCGTCATGATCCTGTGATCGTGCCCCGCGCCGTTGTAGTCGTGGAATCCATGGCCGCCATCACACTGGTAGATGCCATGTTCTCCAATATGAGTGCACGCATGGACTATGTAAAAAACTTTTATCTTTAAAATTCGTCAAAAAGGCAGTTACCTGAATCTTTCTCATTCAGATAACTGCCTTCATTATTTATTATAATCTGTGAAAAAATTCACTATTCACACTAACGCGTGTTTGAAAAAATATACCTATGCCTCCAAATCCTCAATATCATTTCCATCCGGTACCGGCCAGATATTGATGCAGTTCGGAGTCTCGATCTTACGCGGCTTGCCTTTCATCATAATGATGTTCTTCTCATAGTCAACCTTGAAGGTGGTAATACTGTTGCTAGAATGGTTGGCAACGGCAATGTGCTGGTTATCCGGGAAGATTACAAGGTCTTTCGGATAGTCACCACTTACCGGAAGGACAAACTTACGCTCCAGAAGTCCTGTCTCAGAATCCACTTCAAACATGCCCACTGTGTTCTCACCGGCTGTGGTGCAGAACAGGTGCTTGCCATCCGGTGCAAGTGCAAGTCCGGAAGCAGCATTGTGAGATACACCTCCATCCTCTTTCTTCGCCAGGGTAGAAATGCTCTGAAGCAGTTCAAATTCCGGAATATCTCCATTTCCGTTATAGCTATAAACCTTTATCTCATTGCTCAGCTCAAAAAGCACATATGCGAAACGTCCATCTGCACTGAAACGGATAATACGCGGTCCGCTCTCTCTCGGGCATCTTACAATATCAACCAGCTCCAGCTTATCTGTCCGCTTATTAATACGGTAGACCTTGATCTGGTCAATTCCATTATCTACTGCACAGAGATATTTATTATCCGGAGTAGGACGTACACAGTTTACGTGAGGACGGAAGTTACGCTCTGCAACACTTCCAAGACCAGTGTGGAAAACACCGTCCATAACACTTCCAAGGCGTCCATCCTTATGAGTGTGTACAACCGTTACCTTTCCATCGTGATAACCTGCTACGTAAAGATATTTGCCATCTACGTCTGTAGCAAGGAAGCAGCCTCTCATTCCATCAATATCCACGCTGTTGATACGTGCCAGATCGCCATTATGATCACGCTTGAATACCGCAACACCCTCATCCTCGATAGAATAAAGATATTTTCCATTCTTGGATACTGCGGTATAAGACGCATTACTTACTTCCACTTCACTTCTCTCTGTGAGAGTACCTTCTTCCAGGTTCACGTCATAAACCTGAATTCCTTTGCTGGTTCCGTGAGTATAGGTTCCTACATAAGCCACATATTTCTTACCCATTTGTCTAGCCTCCTACAGTCTCTTTCTGGAAACCGTCCGTTCACGCTGTTCTTCCGATCTTTTTTACAGCGTAGCGGGTCACTGTGCAGCTCTGAATATTACTGCATCCTCTGTATCAGTAAATCCTCTGTTACTGTTCACTCCGTTACCAGTAACGCACTTCGCGATGCACAGAAATCATGCATTCGCATGATTTCGCGCCGCAATTCTCGGGTTTTCTGTGAACTTTGTTCACAAAAAACACCTCGCGGAACGTTATCAGTGAACAGTAACAATCCTCTGCCGCGGTTCATTTATTACAGCCGCATTTTATTACAGCAACTCGTATTCTGGTTTCTTTTATGTAATTGTGTCTAGATTATACCACACACGTTTTCAAAGAACAAGCTTTACTGCATCCAGAGTTTCCATAATAATTTCATCTGTATGAGCTGCTGACAGGAACATGGCTTCAAACTGGGACGGAGCCATATGGATTCCCATATTCAGCATTTTCTTGAAATATTCTGCAAATGCCACTGTGTCAGAGGATTTCGCAGAAACATAATCAACAACAGGCTGTCCGGTAAAGAACAGGCTTCCAAGAGAGCCCACATGATTCATCTGGTAATTCAGACCTTTTTCTTTCACGATTTTTTCCATTCCACCGTAGAGAAGCTCTCCCTTTTTCTCCAGTTCCGTGTAAATTTCCTGATGGTCATACAAATATTTCAGCTGGGTAAGCCCGGCAGCCATAGCTACCGGATTTCCGCTTAAGGTACCTGCCTGATATACTTTTCCTGCCGGTGCAACCAGTTCCATCACATCTCTTCTTCCACCATATGCACCTACCGGCATTCCGGCACCAATGATTTTTCCATAAGTAACCAGATCCGGTGTTACACCAAAGTACTGTGCTGCGCCGCCAAATGCAAGTCGGAATCCGGTGATCACCTCATCAAAAATAAGAAGGGCATGGTATTGGTCGCAAAGAGCGCGAAGTCCCTGCAGAAATCCTTCACTTGGCGGAACTACGCCCATGTTGGCTCCAACTGCTTCCACGATCACTGCTGCCACCTGGCCATCTGCCTGCTGAAAAAGAGTCTCCACACTGCCAAGATCGTTGTAAACTGCCAGCATAGTATCCTCTGTACAGCCTTTTGGAACACCGGCACTGTCCGGCACACCACTTGTCATCACACCGGAACCTGCGCTTACCAGCATGGCATCACTGTGTCCATGATAGCAGCCTGCAAATTTGATGATCTTATTTTTCCCCGTATAACCTCTCGCCACACGGATTGCACTCATAACAGCCTCTGTACCAGAATTGACCATTCGGATCATATCCACATGCGGGATTCTGTCACAGATAAATTCAGCCATTTCCACTTCAATCTCTGTAGCGCATCCAAAGCTCAGACCTTTTTCACAGGCCTTCAGAACGCTTTCCCGTATTGCAGGGAAATTGTGTCCCAGGATCATTGGTCCCCAGGAATCTATGTAATCAATATAGCGGTTGCCATCTACATCATAAATATAGCAGCCATCTGCACGTTCAATAAATCTCGGTGCTTCTCCAATAGCGCCATATGCACGCACCGGACTGTTTACACCGCCAGGGATTCTTTTTACCGCTCTCTCAAAAAGCTTCTCAGACTTTGTCATTATCCGATTCTCCCTTCCTCCATCATTTTTGCAATTTCTTCTGCAAAATAGGTGATATAAATCTGGGCACCTGCACGATGAGCTCCCACCGCCATTTCTCCAATGATCCGCTCTTCGTCGATCCAGCCCATCTTTGCTGCAGCCTTCACCATGGCATACTCACCGCTTACGCTATAGGCAGCTACCGGAACATTTACAGCCTTGGAGATTTCAGATACCGTATCAAGATAGGACATGGCAGGCTTCACCATAATAATATCAGCGCCTTCTTCAATATCCATAAGAGCTTCTTTCATTCCCTCTCTTCTGTTGTGGAAATCCATCTGATAGCTCTTGCGGTCTCCAAAAGCAGGAGCACTTCCGGCTGCATCACGGAACGGGCCATAGAACGCAGAAGCGTATTTCACCGCATAAGACATGATCGGAATATTGGTATAACCGCCCAGATCCAGTTCTTTACGGATGGCAGCCACACGCCCGTCCATCATATCGGAAGGTGCAATCATATCAGAGCCAGCCTGCGCATGAGACAGAGCTGTTTTTGCCAGAAGCTCCAATGTCTTATCATTGTCAACATCATGGCCGCAAAGAACGCCGCAGTGACCGTGGGAAGTATATTCACACATGCACACATCTGTCACATAATACATCTCTGGAAATCTGCTCTTTGCTTCCCGAAGTGCCTTCTGTACAATACCATCCTGCGCGTAAGCGCCGCTTCCGACTTCATCCTTATGATCCGGGATGCCAAAAAGCATAATGCTGTTTACCCCTGCTTTTTCCAACTGCTCCAGCTTATAGGGAAGACGATCCAGACTATAACGGTACTGCCCTTCCATGGAAGGAATCTCTTCCTGGATTCCATTTCCTTCCATTACAAACAGCGGATAGATAAGAGAAGATTTGTCCATTCTGGTCTCTCTCACCATTTTTCGCAAATTCGCACCGCCCCTTAATCTTCTAGGTCTCTTAATCAGTTCCATTTTTCTTCACTCCTCTTCAGTGTCTCAACCAGTTCGATCAGACTGTCGATGGTTGCTTTTTCTGACATATATGTCTGCATTCCATAAGAATCCGCCGCTGCACGAGTCTGTTTTCCAATACATGCAGCACGAACCCTGGAATAATCAAGTCCTTTGGTGCTCTCCACAAAGCCTTTCACTGTGGAAGCACTGGTAAATACAGCCAGGTCAATGGTGCCCTCTTCAAATTCTTTCTTCTCATTAATAAGAGGACTGCTTACATATCCGGTCTCATAGGTCGGAACATCATCCACC
>JAERMT010000322.1_pt1 | contig 29262 bp, 24 predicted proteins | sample 9267081 | NCBI WGS metagenome assembly JAERMT01 (sample SAMN17071939, study PRJNA684904) | human gut metagenome | isolation source: diarrhea sample from child under the age of five | host: Homo sapiens | place: South Africa: Mafikeng, Mafikeng Provincial Hospital | collected 2019-09
CGGGGCTTAGCTTTTCTTAAGTCCCGAAACCGAGCCGACAGGAATGATCTGACGGACTTGGCGTCCCTTATCCCTCGAAACCGAACCGACAAGAATGATCTGGCGGACTTGGCGTACCTTAATCAGCGGTTAACGAGCATAAAATCCACTCTCCACCTCAACCGGCACAACCTTCTCCTCAACCCCTTCAATCCCAATAAAACTCTGCCTATACAACATCTCCACCATCCTGGCAAGATCCTCCCTGGTCCCCTGCGCCTCCATCTCGACACGCTCATCCCAGTTATTCCTCACCCATCCGGTCACTCCCAGAGAACTCGCAATATAACACGCCCTGTACCGAAACCCGACCCCCTGCACTCTCCCCGAAAACCAATAATGCTTCCTGATCAGATTCTCACTCATCTCCAACCCATGTCCCTCCTGCAAGTTATTCTTCCCCCAGACTCCCCGGCCCCTCTCATACTCCCTGGTATCATCCGCACCCGTCTCAGAATCCTGAAGAAAAGTTCTATACTTCTTTTTCTTTCTATTACCAAATATACTCACTCAGTCATCCTCATCTCATCAGTCGCTCTACACATATACACCCCTACTCCCTGTTTTTCACAATCAAACTCTGATCACAAATCCATCTTTTCTCGCCTTAGCTTCCGGATACTCTCCAGAACGATAACCAAGTACACAATGGCCAATACCAATATAAGACTCCGGCACACCCCACTCAGCTTTCAGCGCTTTACCCTCTTCAGACGCAAACACTTCTCTCGCACGATGAATCCAGCAGGAATCCACACCAACTGCATGAGCCGCATTCATCAGATTTCCCATAACAAGACTTCCATTTTCCACACAAGTGCCCTGCTCACTGTCAGCAAAAACCACAATAACAGTCGATGCTCCATAAAACGGATCGCTCTTTGCCCCCATTACATCCGCATTCATTTTAGAAAGCTTCGCAACAAGCTCCGGATTCTGAGTCACTACCATAAGAGTTCCCTGCTGTCCCATTCCACTCGGCGCATACTCACCAGCTTCAAGAATCTCATTTAATACCTCTTCCGGCACAAGATCTTTCTTATATCCACGTACACTTCTGCGTTCTAAAAGATTTTTCATTGTTTCATTCATGTCAGTATCCTCCTGTATTTTCACATAGTAAACAGCAACAAATTTTCCTATATTATACCACCACCTTTGTCAAAACTCATCTATAATTTCACACTTTCACAGACAAATCATCCTTGCCCCCAGTCCCTATCTAGTCTATAATGGAAAGTATACTATTACGAGGTGTAACTTATATGAACAAAAAAGAAATTTCCGAAATCAAGAAGCAGTTCACACCAGAGAACTGCTCTATCACCCGCATTTGCGGATGCTATGTTGACGGAGAAAAGAACAAAAAAACCGAATTAAAAGAAGCATTTCTCTCCCTCTCCGAAGAAGAAATGTTCAAATATTTTGATATCTTCCGCAAATCCCTTTCCGGAACAATTGGGAAGAACCTGATGAACATGGAATTTCCTCTTGAACAGGAATCCGAAGGCGGAACTCAGCATTTCCTTATGAAACTGAGAGAAAGCAAACTTACAGACGATGCACTGGTCGAGAGTTTTTACGATAAAATCATCGAAAACTATGATTATCCGGAGAATTATTACATTATCCTGATTCATGGAGTATATGACATTCCCGGAAAATCCTCCGATGGTTCCGAAATGTTTGATGCCTCAGATGAAATTTACGAACACATTATGTGTTGCATCTGCCCGGTGAAACTTTCCAAAGCAGGACTTTGCTATAACGCGGAGACCAACAGCATTCAGGACCGCATCCGCGACTGGATCGTAGAACTTCCGGATGTTGCTTTTCTTTTCCCGCAGTTTAATGACCGCAGTACGGATATTCATGGAGTTCTTTATTATAGTAAGAACGCAAATGAACTCAGAGATATTTTTATTGATGAACTCCTTGGATGCAATGCCCCTCTCTCCGCCGGTGGACAGCGTGACTCTTTCAATGCACTGGTCGAAGATACACTTGGTGAGGACTGCAGCTATGATACGGTATTAAATATTCACGAGAAATTAAACGACCTGATTGAAGCTCAGAAAGATGAACCGGAGCCTGTAGTTCTGACTAAATCCGAAGTGAAACGTCTTTTCGAAGAATGTGGCGTAGAAGATGACAAGTTACAGTCTTTTGACGAGCAGTATGAAATTACTGCCGGAGAAAAATCCTCTCTGGTTGCTTCTAATATTACCAATACACGAAGATTCGAGATTAAGACTCCTGATGTTGTCGTTCACGTAGACCCTGAACGTGCCGATCTCGTTGAGACACGCGTGATTGATGGACGAAAATGTCTTGTAATTCCAATGGAAGGTGAAGTCGAGTTTAATGGCATTCGCGTACATACAGGAAGTGAAGATTCTTCGAACGAGGAATTCAGCGAAAAATTTAGCGAAGATTTCAGCAACGGAAGCCATATTAAAGCAAACGATGAATTCAGTGACACAATAGAGGAGGCATCTGATGCAGAATAATCGTAAACTATTATTTTTTGACATTGATAAGACTTTACTTACCCCTTATCCATGGGCTGTTCCGGCCAGTGCAAGAATTGCTTTAAAAAAAGCCCACGATAATGGACACCTGCTTTTTGTCAACTCCGGACGTACTTATGCCATGATTCCTGAAATAATCCGGGAGATTGGCTTTGACGGATATGTCTGTGGATGTGGCAGCCAGATTTATATGAATGGAGAACTTTTATTTTCCAGCTCAATTCCCAATTCACTCTGTCGTGAAATAATAGAAATACTAAGAAATTGCAAGATCCCCGCATTTTTTGAGCGTCCGGACAAAATTTTATATGATAACGGATCCTGTTCTCTTCCTAGTGCTATCCAGAATCTGAAAACAGAAGTTGAAGTAGAAGATTTATCTCTCTATACTTCCGAAATCTACCATAGTTTTACATTTGACAAGTTTCTGGCATTTCCTGCCGCAGACTCTGATACGGATACCTTCCGCAAATTTGTTGATGAACATTTTCTGTGTTTTATCCATGATGATAAAGCCTGGGAATTAACTCAGAAAAATTGCAGCAAGGCAACAGGGATCCAGTTTCTGGCTGACCGCCTGGGAGTATCAATCAAAGATACCTTTGCTTTTGGCGACAGCACAAATGATCTTCCTATGCTTCAGTTTGCAGGAAACAGCATTGCAATGGGTGATTCAGATTCTTTGATTCTTCCTCATTGCACTTACCAGACAACCAATATCGAGGATAATGGCATCGCTAATGCATTAAAGCATTTCCTCATTATTTAATATAAAGCATATAGAAATAACATTTTTGAATATGTTATTTCTATATGCTCAGGAGAATCAATATGAGTATATTTAATCATGAATTTGATGCCGAAACTACACCTTTGTATTTTTCTCTTGCATTAACAAGATCTTATAACATCTACATTGTATACTTTCTGCTATTTATAGTCTGTATCACATGTTTTGGATATCCGGTTAATGCTCTTCCTGTTGCGGGATGGCTGGCTACATGTCTTCTTGCAAGACATTACATGAATCGTATCTTTATACGATGGAACTTTTTATTTTATGTTATCATTTCCGCGGGATGGATTTCTTATTTCATCTATTATTATGGATGGAATGTTGGCGGTACCAGCTTTATCCTGCCGCTAATGTTAATTTCAATGTTTTCCCTGTATGATACAACCTTTAACAAAATTGCATTTGCAGTTTTTTTATTCATACTGAGAATGGCACTGTTTTTTCATTGTCAGAATTATCCGCCAATATACGTCCTTACAGAAGCACATATGCTGATTATACAAGTTTTAAATACTATTTTATCATTTGTGATCACGGGTGTGATCTGTCTGACATTCAGCAGTAATCTTCAGAAAGCAGAGAAGCATCTCATGCTGTATAACATTGAATTAAGACAACAGGCCGGAACCGATCCTCTTACTACTCTGTATAACAGACGCCGTATGGAAGAGGTTCTGGAAAATCACATTAAAGCTAATCCTTATGAAAATTTCAGTATTGCCATTGGTGATATCGATTTTTTCAAAAAAATCAATGATACTTATGGTCATAATTGCGGCGATCAGGTTCTAAAATCTCTCGCAGAACTTTTTAAAGAAAAAACGCTTGGTTCAGGACACGTCTGCAGATGGGGCGGCGAAGAATTTCTCTTCTTCTTTCCGGGAATGAATCTTGACAATGCAAGTACAATCATGAATGAAATTAATATAGCAGTCAGCAAATGTATCATAACCTATAAAGATATTACAGTTCACGTAACTATGACTTTCGGTGTAGAAGAAAACGACTATCAGTCAAATATTTCAGAATTAATCAAACATGCGGATGATAAGCTTTATTACGGAAAAACACATGGGCGCGATACCGTAATTTCCTGATATTACAGAACTTTCCGGTACCATTGCATTTTATGGCATCCACAAGGGTATTCCTGATTCGAGGTTTTTGCTCAATTCATCAGAAAATATTATTCTGGCAATGCAAAAGCAGCTATATGAGAAACGTTTTTGTTTTCCATATAGCTGCTTTTATTATGTTACCTTATGTTTATTATTCATTACCACAATTCTCTGCGATACAGCAATATAATTTTCCTGTCTTATTCCGCAGCTTCTGTCGGTGTTGCTTCTGGTGTTTCTGTAGCTTCAGCTTCTTCTGTTGGTGTTACAGTTGCCTCTGTATCTTCTGCTGCCGGTGTCTCAGTTGCTTCAGCTTCCTCTGTCACATCAGCCTCCGGTGTTGGTGTTGCTTCTTCTGTTACTTCTGGTGTTGCTTCTGGTGATGGAGTAGGTGTCGAAGTTGGAGCTGTAAAAGTATGTTTATCTGTGATCTTAAGTGTCTTAAGAACTTTCTTTACTACTTTTACATCCGCATCATCCAGCCACTGATTTGTTGTCTCTGTGTAATATGTGCTCTCTTTGGAATTCTGAAGAGATTCTCTCTTGGATGCTGTTGCATCCTCATCATTAATCTTATCAAGTCTTACTACATAATATCCTGTATCAGTCTCAATAATATCATCTGCAACCTCTCCATCTTTCAGTCCACGTAAAACACTAATAACTTCGTCCGGATATGCTGCCCCGCTGGAGTCTTCATCCTCATCTTCGCTTTCTTTAGTTGTAAAATTACCCTGTACTGCTGAGTAGCTCTCATCTACTCCCTGAGCAACTTCGCTCATATCAGCTGTCGGATCTTCTTTCATTTTATCAAGAATCTCCTGAGCCTGTTCTTTCTTAGTTTCTTTATCTTCGTCTGTTACATCATCACCACTTGTAGAGATACTTACATAAGTAAAGGTTGTCTGATTTGCCTCATCATCAGAAACTGTGATATTTCCCTCTGCAACAATCGGGTCATACATCTTTTTCTGGATTGTCTGAAGCTCCAGTAATGTTTTTACCTGATCCTCTGTTACAGCGAGTTCTTTGATTGTCTCTTCGCTGTTTGCAGCCATAAACTGTGATGCAGCATCTGCGATTGCTGTTTCATCTTCATCTGTAAGTTCTACATTGTAATCAGATGCTTTCTCTTTCAGAATATACATTTTCTCAATGGATTCCAGACTGCTTGTCACTGCCTGATCACCATATGTCTCTCCAGCATCTTCATCTGCTGTCTGATCCCAGATATTATCCGCGCTTCCCATATAAGACATATACATGGCGGTTGTTCGCTGCTGCTGTTCACGCGCATAAAGGCTGACAACTCCAAGCGGAATATCTGTTCCGTCTACTGTAGCCACTGTTTTTGTTCCATCTAATGTTTTACTTCCGCAGCCTGTAAGCATACCAACTGACATCACACCTGCCAGTGCTGCTACGGCTGTTCTCTTTGCCATTTCTTTCATTTCTTCCTCCATATTATCAGTCTGGTCTTTCTTCATGTCCCACTTTTCCAGACTGTGCTATTACTAGAGTATAAACTTTTTTCCTGCTGAGGGCAAGGTAAATTAAAAAATAAGTGCTATATTTCACATATTTATCACGATCTTCAAACACACTCTTCAGCCATATTCTTAAGTTCTTCTGCAAATTCCGTCAGCGCAGGAATCAGGCTGCCCTGAGGTTCCAGGATAAATTTCGGTTCCTGCTCATTCTTAAACTGCAAGTTTCTTCTGTATTTCTGCATGAGAAGCGGAATCCCTTCCGGATTCAGCTTTGCTTTTTCATAAAGTGTAATGCGCACTGATTTTCCGGTCTGCTTAATTTCTGTCACATAGCCCTGATGTGCGATAGCTTTTAACTTCGCGATTGCAAGGAGATTCAGCACTGCCTTTCCAGGTTCACCAAAACGATCCAGAAGTTCCTCTAACATATCATCATAGTCCTGCTGCGTTTCGATTCCAGCGATTCGTTTATAAATATCAAGTTTCTGGAATTCATTGCTGATATAGGAATCCGGAATAAATGCATCGATATTGAGGTCAATCGATGTCTCAAAATCTTCCATTGTATGGATTCCTTTTGCCTCTTTGACTGCCTCGCTGAGCATCTTGCAATAGAGATCATATCCCACCGCATTCATATGTCCATGCTGCTGTGCACCCAGCAGATTTCCCGCGCCTCGAAGTTCCAGATCTCTCATGGCAATTTTAAATCCACTTCCCAGATCCGTATATTCACGAATAGCCGCCAGACGCTTCTCCGCAGTCTCCTTCAGCATCACGTTCTGCCTGTACATCAGGAATGCATACGCCGTTCTGTTAGATCGACCGATTCTTCCGCGAAGCTGATAAAGCTGGGAAAGTCCGTATCTGTCGGAATCATGGATGATCATGGTATTTACATTGGAAATATCCAGCCCTGTTTCAATAATCGTAGTCGAAACCAGTACATCAATATCACCATTTACAAACGCATACATGACATTCTCAAGTTCTCTCTCGCTCATCTGTCCATGTGCAAAATCCACCCTCGCATCCGGCACAAGTTTCGCTATGCGCAGGGCAACATCCGCAATATCCGTAACACGATTATAGACATAATAGACCTGTCCGCCCCTGCGCAGTTCTCTGTTGATCGCCTCCCGGACTGTCTCCTCATCATACTCCATAACATAGGTCTGAATCGGCATTCTGTCCATCGGCGGTTCCTCAAGGACACTCATATCACGAATTCCAATGAGGCTCATATGCAAAGTACGCGGAATCGGCGTTGCTGTCAAAGTCAGCACATCTACATCCTTTTTCAGCTGCTTGATTTTCTCTTTATGCGCAACCCCGAAACGCTGTTCCTCATCGATGATCAGAAGTCCAAGGTTCTTAAACTGTACATCCTTCGACAAGACTCTATGTGTTCCGATAATTACATCTACCTGTCCCTTTTTCAGGTCTTCAATCGCTTTCTTCTGCTGCGCCGGCGTGCGGAAACGGCAGAGAAGTTCTACTCGTACCGGGAACTCTTTCATTCGCTGTACAAAGGTGTTGTATATCTGCTGTGCAAGAATAGTTGTCGGGGCAAGATACGCCACCTGTCTGCTCTCCTGCACTTCCTTAAACGCAGCGCGCAGAGCAACCTCTGTTTTACCATAACCTACGTCACCGCAGATCAGACGGTCCATGATTTTCGTGCTCTCCATATCCCGCTTGGCATCTTCAATGGCGCTGAGCTGATCTTCTGTCTCCTCATATGGAAACATTTCCTCGAACTCCCTCTGCCACACCGTATCAGGACCACAGACATAGCCTTCCTTTTCCTGACGTACCGCGTAGAGCTCTACCAGCTCTTTCGCAATATTTTTGACAGCTCCCCGTACCTTGCATTTCGTCTTATTCCATTCCTGCGTTCCAAGCTTATTCAGTTTCGGAGTTTTTGCCGTATCACCGCCCGAGTATTTCTGAAGACAGTCTAACTGAGTTGCCAGAATATAAAGATTGCTGCCGCCACGATATTCAATCTTAATATAATCCTTAACGATTCTGTCCACTTCCACTTTCTCAATTCCGCGATAAATACCAAGTCCATGCTTCTCATGAACCACAAAATCCCCGATAGAAAGCTCTGCAAAATCCTGGATACGCTTTCCGTTATAATTCTTTTTCTTCTTTCTCTTCTTCTGTTCCTGACCAAAAATATCCGACTCTGTCATCACCGCAAATTTGATCAATGGATATTCAAAGCCTTTTTTCGCATGGCCATAAACCACCATGATCTCACCCGGCAGAATCTCCCTGTCATAATCCTGCCCGTAAAAAGCAGCCAGTCCTTCTTCCTGGAGATCCTTCGCCAGTCGTTCAGCTCTGGTACGGGAACCGGAGAGCAATGCGATCTTGTATCCCTGTTTCTTATACTGGTGAAGATCCTTTACCAGAAGTTCAAAGCTACTGTTATACGAACTGACTGATTTTACTTCCAGATAAAATTTCTCCCGGACCTTCCAGCCCGCCTGCTTCGGTTCCAGCGCACAGACAGAAATACAGTTTCGCTTATTTAATTCTTTCTGAAGTTCTTCAAAAGAACAAAGCCAGTTGTCCGGCAGATTCTGACTGCCTTTTTCCTCGCGGTGCATACGGCTCTGGCGATATTCCTCTTCTACTGCTTCACCTTTCTCCGTCAGTCGATTCGGTTCATCCAGAAAAATAACCGATTTCTCCTTTGGAAAATACTCCAGGAAAGAAACCATATCAGATTCCCCGATATGTTCTACTGCCGGATAAATCGTAATCTCCTCCAGATTCTCGAGGGATCTCTGGCTCTCAGCGTCAAAACTTCGTATAGAATCGATCTCATCCCCCCACAGTTCGATTCTCCATGGATTTTCCTCTGTGAGGCAGTAGATATCCACAATACCACCGCGAATAGAAAACTGTCCCGGCATTTCCACCTGACCTACACGCTCATATCCCAGATCCACCAGTTTATTTTTCAACTGATCCATGTCTATCGTACTGTCATTTTCATAATGAATCAGCTGGCTTTTTATTTTTTCCAGCGGTTCCAGGAAATCCATACATCCGTCAATGCTTGTGACAACTGTAAGTTCCTTTTCCTCCAGCAATGCCCGGATTACTTTCATTCTCTGCCGGATCAGCAGATTTCCATGAATATCTGCCTGAAAGAATAGAAGATCCTTTGCCGGATAGGAATATATTTTCTTATCATAAAACCGGTAATCTTCATAGATTTCTCTGGCCCGGCGTTCATCTTCTGCCAGGATCAGACGATATGGCGCAGTCTCAGAAAGGCCGTACATCAGATGGGATTTCTGCGATTCCATACATCCCGAAACCTGCAGAATCCCCTTATTCGTTTTACTTTTTTCTTTAATCTGTTCAAACTCTGCAAGTCCATGCAGAGGTGCCATAAATGCTTTCATATTCACCTCTTATATGTCTCCGATAAATAAATCTTTCTGCCATTCATTGCTATTCGTAATTAAAAATATTACGCCAAAAGTTCCAGAACACTGCGGCAAGATAAAAGCGGCACCTGTTTTCCTGCTGTAGCATCATTAACAGTCACCGCTTTTCTTCCTTTTCTTCCGTTAAAAGCAGCCAGCATGTGCCACTTACCACTTTACCGCTTCTTACTTCTGTGCAGGTACTTTTCTGTTATATTCGTTCATCGCCGCATCTACGCCCTGTGAGATCATGATATCCACAGCCTTTGCCGCTTTTTCTATTGCTTCATCCACAAGTTTCCTGTCTTCTGTGGAAAATCTGCCAAGTACATGATCTGCAAGATCCCATCCCTTTGGCTTAGCTCCTACACCTACTTTAATGCGCAGAAACTTCTCTGTGCCAAGCTGACGGATAATATCCTTAATTCCATTGTGTCCACCTGCACTTCCCTGCTTACGAATGCGAAGCTGTCCCGGTTCCAGATCAATATCATCATAAATAACAATCAGTTCTGTCTCCGGATCAATTTTGAAATAATTCGCCATCTCGCGGACAGGTCCGCCACTCAGGTTCATAAAAGAAAGAGGTTTCATAAGAATAACCTTTTCTCCGCCAATCATCGTTTTTCCGTACATGGCATTAAATTTCACGCCACCCTGCGGAACATTGTAGTCCTCTACCAGATGATCAATGGTGTCAAATCCCATATTGTGGCGTGTTGCTTCATACTCTCTCCCGGGATTTCCCAGTCCCACTACTAAATACATATGCGCGTCTCCTAATTAAAATATACCATTTCGTCTTTCAGAGGTTCGCATTCTTTTGCATCACTTGCATAAAGCACAATGCCTTCGCCCTGATATTCTGTACGGTTTTCAAAAGCAACCTTTGCAGTTACCTCTACCCAGCTTCCTTCTTTGATATGAGATGCATTATCACTTCTGCACACATATCCAAGAAATGTAGTATCATCTGCACAGCAAGTCATTGCGACACGTCCCGGAACAAAGAATTTGCTTCCCATTCCACGAGGTTTCATAACACGTCCTTTAAAGCGTACAGTTTTACCCACATATTTCTCCGGGTTATCCATTGCATCTACAAACCAGATTCCGTAATCTTCCGGCTGGATCTCAATGACAGGTGCATCAATATCAAACGGCATCTCATCCTGGAAAATGTCGTCCATTTCACCTTCTTCATCCTCAAAAATAACCTCTGCACTCTGATTTGCGACCTTAATTCCACGTCTGTATGCAGGAAGCGGATCTCCCTCTTTACAACGGTTAAATACAACCATATCTGTATTTCTCACCATATCCATGAACAGAGACTTCATATTTGCCATATAAACCTGATAAGTTGTCGCATCTACGCAGGTAATCTCCTGCTCAATACCCCAGCCGTCCGGAAGCTCCATCTGCTCGAATTTACTTACAAGCCACATTCCATTGTATTCGATCACAACACGTTCCGGCTGATGGATGATATCCATCGCAGCCAGACGCTGAGGAGTCAGATCTTCTTCATCCTCGATCACTTCTATAACTGTGTTTGTAAGTTTCAGTTTATCCATATCATATTCTTCTTCGCCTTCTTCGCAAAGAATCAGCAGTGTCTTTCCATCAATGGCGAAATAGTCCTGCTGTAATGTAAAATCCAGGAAAGTTGTCTTTCCACTCTCTAGGAATCCTGTTACCAAATAAATGGGAACTCTGATATCATCCATAATTCTATTTCCTTTATCCTGATTATTTTGTCACTGCGCTACGGTTTATCTGTAAGCCGTAACTTTTTTATTACCGGACGCGGTAATCGTTTTTTATTCTGCAAGGCCAAATAACTCTGCAAGTTTATCTTCTTTCAATTTAGAACCAATCACGCAGAGACGGCCCGTATATTCCGGTGCTCCCTCACGAATCTCTGTTTCTTCCGGAACCATATCAAAGTAGATCCATGTTCCATCTTCTGCCGGAAGCATTCCTTTTGCACGAAGGATGATACCGTAATCTTCAGAAGCAGAAAGAGCTTCGAGCATTTTCTCAAGTCCTTCTCTTGTATACTTCTTAATTGTCTCGCGTCCCCAGCTTGTAAATACTTCATCTGCATGATGATGGTGATGGTCATGGTGATGATCATGTCCACAGCCACATTCATCATTGTGGTCATGATGATGATGTTCATGCTCGTCGTGGTCATGTCCGCAGCCGCATTCATCATCATGATCATGGTGATGATGTTCATGCTCGTCGTGGTCATGTCCGCAGCCGCATTCATCATCGTGATCATGGTGATGATGTTCATGCTCGTCGTGGTCATGTCCGCAGCCGCATTCATCATCATGGTCGTGATGATGGTGTTCGCCATGCTCATGTACATGTCCGCATTCCGGGCATACCTCTTCTTCTGCCATCAGTTCTTCTTCCAGAGATACCGGTTTCTCCATAACCTCGAGGATCTTCTTTCCATCCAGTTTCTCGATCGGAGTAGTGATAATTGCTGCTTTTGCATTGATCCCACGGAGAAGTTCCATTGCCTGCTGTGCTTTCTTCTCATCAATAATGTCTGTACGGCTCATAATGATTGCGCCGGCATATTCAACCTGATTGTTAAAGAACTCACCAAAGTTTCTCATGTACATTTTGCATTTCTTTGCATCTACTACAGTTGTGTAGCTGTTCAGTACGATATCTACATCTCCCTGAACACCCTGTACCGCTTTGATAACATCTGACAGTTTACCAACACCTGACGGCTCGATCAGGATTCTGTCCGGATGATATTTATCAACAACTTCTTTCAGAGAAGTTCCGAAATCTCCAACCAGAGAACAGCAGATACATCCGGAATTCATTTCACGGATCTGGATTCCTGCTTCTTTCAGGAACCCACCGTCGATACCGATCTCACCGAATTCATTCTCAATCAGCACGACCTGCTCATCTGCGTAAGCCTCTTTCAGAAGCTTCTTGATTAATGTAGTTTTACCGGCTCCAAGGAAACCGGAGATAATATCAATCTTAGTTGCCATCGTTTTGTTTCTCCTTTTCTATTTTTATGTTTTTTTACAAATTTATCTTGTAAGCAGATATGAAATAATTGTAACTGTTCAGTACCTCCACAGTCACGGTTAAAAATCGCCTTTGGCGATGGAGTTTTACCTTGTATGTCTCGGAATTTTGGCATATTCGCTTATATCCCATCTACTTATATATTTGTCCGTAACGCATTTATTATACACAAGCTTTCTTTCAGATTCAAGTCTGTCACACGCAAAGAAGGGGACATGATCCAATATCATGTCCCCTCTCGTATTTTAATGATCAACCGTTGATCATAAAGCTCATTAATTTATCAATATCTTCTTTCTCATATGCAACGATCTCAAGTTCCGGAATCTCTCCGCCTGAGAAAATGTTTGCCAGAGACACATACTGGGATAATTTGGATTTAAGATTCAGTCTGTCACCTTCGCCTGTTACTAATTCTACTCTTCCTTCGCAGCTGTCAACTACATCAAAAAACTTCTCAATATCTTTAATGTTAGATACTTTCATGTTCATTCTCCTTTCAACATGTAAACTTTTCTCTCTATTCCTTGTTTTCGCGCTAATTATAACGCAGTTATATACAAAAAGCAATTATTGATTTTGCACGAATTTTCCAGGTATTCCATACGCTTAGTTATAATATTGATAAATAACGCAATTCCTGTTCCGGTCAAAGCTTAATATGTTATTGTTCACTCCGCTCTTAGCAACATATCCCGTAGGATAATTGTGTCTGAGCAATAACCTTAATATACAAAAATTGCAACTCCATAAGCTGGCAGCGGATATGCAAATGAGAACTGTCTGTTATCGCATTCCTGTTTCACAGCCTTGAATGTCTTTGGCTCTGTCAGTCCGTTCTCATCCATGATCAGCTTATACTGTTTCTTCTTCGGAACACCAACTCTGTAATCCGGACGGTCAACCGGTGTAAAGTTCACTACATACAGAATATTATTTCTCTTCGTCGGCGATTTTCTTACAAAGCTGAAAATACTTCTGTCTCCGTCATTGGCATTGATCCACTCAAAGCCTTCCGGATCATTATCAGCCGCATAGAGCGCCGGATATTTCTTATAAATAGTAAGAAGATCATGTACATAATTCTGCAGATCTTTATGAGGTTCCTCATTCAGCAGGAACCAGTCAAGTTCTCTCTCCTCACTCCACTCACGAAGCTGTCCGAATTCCTGTCCCATGAAAAGGAGCTTCTTACCCGGATGACAGGTCATAAAGGAATATGCCGCCTTTAAGTTCTTGAATTTATCCGGCAGTTCGCCCGGCATCTTCTCAAGCATGGAGCATTTCAGATGAACCACTTCATCATGAGAAAGAACCAGTACATATCTCTCACTGTATGCATAAGTCATGGAGAATGTCATCTTATTATGATTGAATTTACGAAAATATGGATCCAGTTTCATATATTCCAGGAAGTCATTCATCCATCCCATGTTCCATTTCAGGCTGAATCCAAGTCCGTCTTTCTCAGCATCTCCTGTAACCATCGGCCATGCTGTCGATTCCTCAGCGATCATCACTGTTCCATGATTTCTGCCGAGAACAACGGTATTCAGATGTTTAAAGAATTCAATCGCTTCCAGGTTCTTGTTTCCGCCGTATTTATTTGCAACCCATTCTCCGTCTTTCTTACCATAGTCAAGGTAAAGCATAGAGGCAACCGCATCCACACGAAGTCCGTCTACATGACACTCTTCAATCCAGTAAAGAGCATTTGCAATCAGAAAGTTCTTAACCTCCGGGCGGCCATAATTGTAAATCTTAGTTCCCCAGTCAGGATGTTCTCCCTGTCTCGGATCTGCATGCTCATATACTGCAGTTCCGTCAAAATTCGCCAGACCATGGGCATCCTTCGGGAAATGTGCAGGTACCCAGTCAAGAATAACGCCGATCTTATTCTGGTGGAAATAATCGATCATATATTTGAAATCCTGCGGTGTTCCGTATCTGGAAGTCGGTGCATAATATCCGGTTACCTGATATCCCCAGGAACCATCAAACGGATGCTCGGCGATTCCCATTAATTCTACATGAGTATAACCCATCTCTTTTACATATGCAGTCAGAGAATGTGCAAGTTCCCGATAATTATAGAATCCTTCTTCATTCTCCTCTGTCCACGGATGTTTCATCCAGGAACCCGGATGAACTTCATAGATTGCCATCGGCTGTACTGTCTCGTCAAACTTCTCTCTGTTCTTGATCCATGTGGCATCTTTCCATTTATAATCTGTAATGTCTACAATCCTGGATGCCGTTCCCGGACGCTTCTCAGCCGCATTTGCATACGGATCAGCTTTATAAAGCTTCTCTCCATGTGCTCCTACGATAAAGAATTTATATAACTGTCCAATCTTGGCTCCCGGAACAAACACTTCATAGACACCGATCGGTCCTACCTTCTTCATCGGACTGGCCTCTTCATCCCAGTCATTAAATTCACCAATTACAGATACTGACTGGGCATTTGGTGCCCAGACCGCAAAATATACGCCTTTTTTTCTCCGATATGTAGTAGGATGAGCGCCCAATTTCTTATATACTTCGTAATTGGTTCCCTGCCCAAACAAATACTGGTCTAAATCCGTAAATTTCATACTCTCGCCCATCTGGAGTCCTCCCTTAATATTCATGTTTCTATCTTTTCACGGATATAAAAATATTATTGCTCACTGCAACATAAACAATAACACAAGAAGAACCCTGCAAAGCAGGATTCTCAGCCTGCGGTGGATCGTTCCAGACAACATCTTCCTTACTGCTGCAATGCGATCCGGCCCGGCAGGGCTATGAACTGACTCTTAGTCATTCTATAAGCTTTATTATACCAACCCCCATTCGCTACGTCAATTAAAAATATGTGTATATTTAACAATTTTTATGCGTTTTTTGTGTTATTTTTGTAAAAAACACAAAGAGCAAAGAAACGCTGTCTTTCGCATTTCTTTGCTCTTTTTATTACTTTTTATTGTCCTTTAATATTCAGAGTCATCTCCGTAACCCACAGAATCGTCACTGTAATCTTCCGAAGAATCATCGCTGTAATCGCCGCTTCCGTCGTCATAGTTTCCATCTGAACTGCTGTCATCTGTACTTCCATCCTCACTTCCATCAGAATAATCTGAGTTTCCGTCAGAAGAATCTGATGAATCAGTTGTACCATCTGTGGAATCCGTAGAAGCTGCTGCATCTGCTCCGCCCTGATATCCGGGAACACCACCGTTGCTGAGTGTACTCGGCCAGAAATCAACATAACATGCATTCTGTAATGTTACATTCTTAGCTTCTGCCATCTCACTTACCGTCACAAGTTTATATCCTCTTGCAATAAGATCCGGAATCAGTCTTATGGCAGCCTGTACAGACGGCTCATGGATATCATGCATCAGGATAATTGTTCCATCTGTAAGATCTCCGTTCATTACTGCATTATAATCCGCATCCGCATCCATCAGCTTCCAGTCTTCCGTATCCAAAGACCACATAAAGAATGGTTTATTTGCTATATTATAAATATCTGTATTTCCATCTCCGTACGGTGCACGTGCTACTGTCGCTGCCTGTCCACAGGCTTGAATCAGTGCATCATCTGTATCAGAAAACTGTTTGGCAACTGAATCAAGATCAAGCGTAGTCAGCTGTTTATGATCCCAGGAATGACTTCCGATCTCACAGCCAAGTTCCAGCATACGTTTCGGTGCATCCGGATATGCACTTACATTCTGTCCAAGCATAAAGAATGTTGCATGTGCATTATTCGCCTCCAGGCAATCCAGAAGCTCATCTGTATACTGTCCCGGACCATCATCAAAGGTCAATGCCAGCATCGGCCGTACCTGACTCGGATCATAAGATCCATCATCATTAAAGTAGTAATCTTTTACGCCCTTTGTCACCCATCCAGTCTGAATATATCCGTTTTCATCAAATGAATATGTCACACCGTCAATATCCTGAAATCCATTTGCAAAATATGTACCATCTGCATTCTGATACCACTTTCCGTTAGTATCTTCATGCCAGCCTGCTGTCATCGTGGAGATCTTATCCGTATCTGATTTACCCTTCAGTGGCTGTCTCACAGCCGCATCAGAATTAGCCTGAACCTCTTCCGTATCTGCCTGGGCCTGCACAGTCTGATTACTGCTTCCGCCTCCGGCTACATGATGAGCGATTGGAATAATGATTCCTCTCACCACAAATACAATAGCCAGAATCAGACCAAGCACGGAAAGTCCGATCTTCGTATAATGACGAATCATCATCTGGCGTTTTTTTCTGCGCATCCTCTCGCGCAAAACCCGCTTATCCATTGTTTCCTTTCCCCGTTTCTATTTACATTAATTTAGCCAAGAACGTTTATCTGCAACTGCTGAATAGCTTCATAAGTTACTGTCATTCTTTTTGTAACTTCAATCATAACTCATTTACCCGGCAAATACAATGCCAATTATTCGTTACCGTTCACTCCGTGCCCGATAACAATTATTCTACTTCTTCTGTCCCCAGTTCCTCTTCCAGATTTACGTCAACATCAGAACCACTCTGATCTGTGCTGCTATCACTGTCATCTGAATTTCCCGCGTCATCTGAAGTATTCGTATCTTCTGTATCCGTCATATCCTGTTCACTGTCTGAGTCTGAATTTTTTGCAGCTGCTTCTGCATCATCCGCGATCACATCGCCATTCGCGACTTTATCACTGACGCTTGCATTCTTTATAATAAAATCCTCTACTCTGAGAAGTCCAATTGATTCGTCTACATAAGTCTGCCCGTATGTTCCAACCAATTCTGCGATATCACCGGCACCCATCTGTTCCACCAGTTCCTCCTGCAGCTGAAGGCTCTCTTTATCATCAAGAGACAGCCCTTCCGCATCCATAATTCCCTGTACAATCAGATTCTGTTTCACTTTACCTTCTGCATACTGCTGACACTGCTCGTCAAAATCATCCTGGGAAATCCCCTGGCTGTCTATGAATTCCTCTAAAGTCATATCCGCTTGTTTTGCATAAACTTCCATACTGCTCTTAAACTCAGAAATTGCAGAATCCACATCCTCCTGCGGATACTCTTTCACTTCCGAATTCTCAAGTACTGTACTCCATGCAGTATTTTTAAGAACTTCCTGTGCTGAATTCTTCGCTTCTTCCTCCAGCTGGCTGCGAACGCTTTCCCGATATTCATCCACAGTCGTATAATCTGTATTCTTTGCTACCCACTCATCGGTAAGTTCACCTGCGCGGCGCACATTCTGTACAGTGACTTTATATACAACTTCCTGACCTGCCAGAGTTTCATCTGCGTAATCTGACGGAAAATCAATCTTGATTTCCTTTGTTTCGCCTTTCTTCATTCCGATTACGCCATTCTCAAACTCATCAAACATCTGCCCCTGACCAATCACAAAATCATAATTATTGGCAGTCCCGCCATCAAAAGTCTGTCCATTCTTAGTTCCCACATAGTTCACAGTTACCAGATCACCTTCTTTGGCACTGTCAGATACAGGTTCTGCTTTATCCTGCAGATCCTGGTCAATCTGTGCCTGCACATCATCATCTGTGATTGCATCCACTGTATTATCCAGAGTCAGTCCTTTATATTCTCCAATCGTAATATATTTATCTACATTCTCAACCGACACAAGCCTGGTTGTTCCCACTTCTGCTTTTTTATTATCGGCAGACTTTTCTGTTTTTGTATTGTCTGTAATAACAGCCGCACCATCACCACATGCGGATGCAGTCAGTGCAAAACAGGCCGCAAACATGGCAAGATATATTTTTTTCTTCATAATAAATAATACTCCCTTCTACATTCCCGGTACCGGAGTCGGTCTTGATGAATCCCATACCTCTGATACGTCAAAAAGATCACTGAGCATTTCAGGATTATAGTACATTCTGTATCCATCCAGATTTCTTCTTCCCTGACGGAAATAATCACCTGTAATCTGTACGAAATACTGGCTGGAATCTACATTACAGAAATAACGGTATCCCTGACTCTTATAAAATTCATATTTCTCATTATCAGCAGAATATCCTTCCCAGCTTCCGATATCTGCTCCAAATGCAAAGATGATCATATCTGTTTTCCCAAGAATCGGAGCGACATATTTCTGCCACTTTTTATCATCTCTCTTTAAATCATCCAACGAAGTAGCTCCAACATCCTTATGTCCCCAGGTATGGCTGGCAAACTCCCAGCCCTCTGCTTTCATAGCCTTCGCTACCTTCTTTGCATTCTTTACTTCCTGCTTATAATCAAAATCCGGGTTCTCCTCCAGAAACTTCTTCTGGTCATCCTGGAGTTTCTTTCCTGTTTTATATGCAATGTCCGTACGATAGCCAAGAACGCCATCATAACCTGTCATAGCCAGGATACCTTTCCTTCCATGATAAGAAAAGTCCGGATGTTCTTTTACAAAGGTATCGATCAACGGAACCATATCGTAGTCTCCTGTGGAAATACTTCCGTCGTCCTCTATATATTCATTCTTAACTTCACCATTGGAATCCACAACAAGTTTTGACGCAAACCCATCTCCATCCATATAGTGATAGTAACTTACATCATCCTGTGATAAAACAAACGGAATCTTTCCCGGTGGCAGCATAATACTGCCTCTGGACATTGTTCCATCTTCATTTACAACTGCCATATCATGGGGGCTGACCATTACATAACCTTTATCATACATACTCTGTATGATCTTATTAAATTCATCAATTGTTGTCATATACTGATTATATCCGTCAGAATCCGACTCTCCGTCAAAAGCTTTCGAGGTGTCCTTAATCAGTGTATGGAAAAACACATGTGTGATTTGTTCGAGCGGATATTCTGTGCAGGTAGCTTTCGTGTTCTCATAATCAGCCACCGCATTCTGCATATCTGTATTACTATCATAATCCGGCTGACTTTTTAGAAGTTCTATGGCTCCATCATAATTGTACTGTGTTGCCATAAGTGAAGCCTGCTCCAGCGGAGATTCCTGTGTTTCAGCCTGCTCTCCCTCATTCAGGCTGGTATCCTGCTGCTCATTCTCTGTTGTATCAGTATTCTGTTCTGTATCAGCATCCTGACTACCATCTGTCTGTACTGTTCCCTTCTCTGTTTCTGTACTTCCAGCTTTGGAATTCAGGAACGGAATATCCTGTTCAAACGGAAGGATTCCGCACCCGCTAAATCCCAGTGATACGCATAAAACTGCTGCCATCACACATGCTGCTTTTTTTCTCATATTCTGCCCCTTTCAATTATGCGTCTCCTTTATTCTGTCAGCGAACACTGTTCGTCCCCTTTATTATTCTCATCCCATAGTCGGGACCGGCACCGGTCTGGAAGAATCAAACACTGCCTGTGCATCAAACAGATCTGAAAGAAGTTCCGGATTATAGTACATTCTGTATCCATCCAGATTTCTCCTTCCCTGGCGGAAATAGTTGCTGCGGATCTGTACGAAGTACTGACTGGAATCCACATTGCAATAATAGTTATACCCCTGGCCCTTAAGATATTCAAATTTCTCCCCTGAATAATCTTCTACACTGGTAAGATCCGCACCAAATGCAAAAATAATAATATCTGTTCCACCGATCAGCGGATCAACATTCTCTTTAAATTTCTGTGTATCTGCCTGTAATCTCTCCAGACTTACCTGACTTACATTCTGATGGCCCCAGGTATGACTCGCAAACAGCCATCCTTCATCTTTCATGGCCTGCGCAACTTTGGCAGCGCCTTCCCTCTCTGTATTCAGATCAAAATCCGGATGTTCATCAAGCCATTTCACTTTATCTGCATCCAAATCATCCGGACGGGTTTCATAACTGCTGTCTGTACGATAACCAAGAATTCCATTGTATCCTGTAAGCGCTACAATTCCTTTTGCTCCTCTGTATGAGAAATCCGGATGTTCTTCCACGAAACGGTCAATCAGAGGAACCATATCGTAATCTCCTACAGAAATACTGCCATCATCTTCTACATATTCATTACGGACCTTGCCTTCATCATCCACAATAAGTTTCGTGGCAAATCCGTCCCCGTCCATATAATGATAATAACATACATCATCCTGCGAAAGGACAAACGGCACTTTACCTGGTGGAAGCAGAATTTCTCCCATATTCATGTTTCCATTCTCATCTGCTGTCGCCATATCATAAATGCTGACCATAACATATCCCTTATCATACATACTCTGTGTGATCTGATTAAATTCATCAATCGTTGTCATAACCTGGTCATAATCCCCTGATTTATAATCCCCGTCAAATGCCTTGCTGGTATCTTTGATCAGTGTATGATAGAAAACATGTGTCACCTGATCTAACGGCCAGGAAACACAGGAATCTTTCTTCTTCTGGTAAACCTTGACCGCATGCTGGAATTTCTCGCTTGTCTGATAAGTGTCACTGCCCTGAAGCAAAGCAATAGCCTTATCATAGTCATACTGATTTGCCGCATATTTTGCCTGTCTGTAAAGAGCTTTATCTTCTTTGCTCAGACTCTCTCCTTCCGGCGTTGCCTCAGGTGTTGCTGTATTTTCAGCTTCCGCTTCTCCCTCTGCTTCTGCAATTGTCTGGGCAGTCTTTTCTTTCCTTGTACCAAATGACTTTGCCATCTGAGTGATCTTTGTCTGCTGCTCGCTGAAAAATGTCTGCAATTCTTCCCCGTAAAATCCCACGCCGATTCCGATTGCTACCGCTGCCACTACTACGATTCCACCGGCAATACGCACTCTCTTTTTTCTGCGGCGAAGTTTACTGCGCCGTTCCAGTCTGGCTGCTCTTCGGGCCTCATATGCTTTATTGTCGTCATAGAAGAAATCCTCATCCTCACTTGCAGCCGGAGGTTCTTCCTCCTCAGATGACTTATCCTGTACTTCTGTCTCTGAAGTCTGTGCCTGTTTCTCTGTTTCTGATTCCTGCAAAGCACTATCTGCATTTGTATCTTCTGTATTTGTATCTGTTGCCTTTGTATCTTCTGCATTTGTATTGGCATTTGTATTGGCATTTGTATTGGCATCTGCCATATTTGTATCTACTGCATTCTTATCTGCCGTATTTGCAGCCGTTTCATTTTTAGTTACTTCTTCCTTATCTGAAAGTCTCTCCTCTGTATTTTCAGAGTCAGGCTTTAATTTGCTCATACTTTCCTCCTTTTTATCCTCTGAATAAGTAATTGGTGAACAGTTACCTTTTGTTCAGTACTTTTATTGTTATCTGGATAACCATATTATAACCACACACAGGCTTTCCATCCTGTAAAAATGTTTTTACTACAATTATAACGTATAATAATACAAATTTCCAGTTACTATTCGTACTACACTTTCTCGCAAAATATTTTTATATACACCTGCCAAAATCCCAAGAATTCTTTTTTAATAATTGCGTTTTGTCCTGTTTAATGATAAAATAATTTTTATGCAATGGGCTGTCTATCTGTAACAGTCCCTGTGAAAACACACATATTAGGAGGATGCAAATGAGTACAGTAACAATAGTCCTTCTGGTCATTCTTGTTATCCTGATCGCTGCACTGATCGGTTTATATTTCTTCGGCAAAAAAGCTCAGAAGAAACAGGAAGAACAGCAGGCTCAGATTGAAGCAACAAAACAAACCGTTTCCATGCTGGTTATCGATAAAAAGAGGATGCCGTTAAAAGAATCCGGACTTCCTCAGATGGTAATTGAACAGACACCTAAGCTTATGCGCCGTTCCAAACTTCCGATCGTTAAAGCCAAAGTCGGACCAAGGATTGCTATCATGATCGCAGATGAGAAAGTCTTCGATCTGATTCCGGTTAAGAAAGAAATCAAAGCCGAAGTAAGCGGTCTTTATATCGTAGGCGTGAAAGGAATCCGTGGTTCTCTGGAAGCACCGGCTACTAAGAAGAAAGGTTTCTTCACAAGATTTAAGAAAGATAAAGCTGCTAAATAATCACCAGTTAAATCAGTCAGGTGAATATTTACTGTATGAAAAAGACCGATGATCTTTGATATGTCTCCTGCTTCGCAGGCAGCATATCCCCATATAAGATCATCGGTCTTTTATTTAATTCTAATCGTTTTACACCTATCTGTAAGTTCTTCTATTTATAGGTTCCATTCAAGTCCCCTCTCACTGCTTATTGCTCTTCGCAACCTCCGCAGAGGACTTACTTGATTCGGTTAAATCGTGAAATCCTTACAATCCTTCGGCTGTGCCTTAATCGCAAGATAGCAGTCTGCCACATGCTCCTGATTCATATCCAATGCATAGTCAACCTTCATATCAAGGCTGCCGTCATTTTCCTCCAGATTCATATTCGTTGCAGCAATTCCCATCTCGATCGTTCCATAAGGAGTCGTATAGTAAGTCATATTCTTCTTACCCTGTTCAAAAACCATGTGAACATTAACCACACCTTTTTTGCGGACTTCCATGCCCTTAGGTGATATTTTTATGTAATTAATCGTAGGTTCTGCGAAATCCTCCAGAATCTCTTCATAGCGCAGATAATGACTTCCATTCCGAAAATAATACTGTCCAGGTACAACGATCTCGACCGGTTCCTGATCGCCATCTGCATCTATTGTCTGAAGTCCCCTTACGTGAATCAGTACTTCTTTATCCATTTCTCTCATACTCCTGATATTCTTCTATAGCTTTGTTTTTATGTATCATTCCAGCTGCTACAATATTTTTAAGAATCACTATAATTCAGCACCTGACAGTTCATATAATCAATCACACTGTCTTCTCTTTTGCAGCTATAATATATCAATACTTTTCTATGTCTATTTTCTTGGTCATCTCCACATCATACGGCAGAATCGAATTGGCAAATGCCTTAAACTCATCCGCCAGGTCACTTACATAGAAGCGGTACGGAAATTCATTCTTCTCTGTACCTTCGCTGGAAAGTCCTTTCTCATCCAGCAATCTGCGCAGCTCAAGCGCAGTCTCATAAGCCGGATTCACCAGACACACATCCTCTCCCATGATCTTTCTGATCGTAGATCGAAGCAGTGGATAATGTGTACATCCCAGGATAAGTGTATCTACCTCTTTATCCTGCAGCTCCTTCAGATATCTGGCAGCAACCTCATCTGTCACAGAATCATGTAGCCATCCTTCCTCAACCAGCGGTACAAAAAGGGGGCATGCTTTTGCAAAGACTGTGATCGTTGGATCCAGTTTCTTAAGGTATTCTGCATGTATACCACTTCCTACTGTTCCTACAGTACCAATAATTCCAACCCTTTTATTCTTAGTCTGGGCTGCTGCAACCTCAGCTCCTGGTTCTATTACACCAATGATCGGAATATCAAATTCATCTCTTACTGCATCCAGTGCAAATGCACTTGCCGTGTTACAGGCAATGACGATTGCCTTGACCTGCTGTTCCTGTAGAAAACGGATGATCTGCCGGGAGTACCGGATAATTGTCTCTTTCGATTTACTTCCATAAGGCACTCTCGCCGTATCACCAAAATATACGATTTTCTCTGAAGGAAGATTGCGCATAATCTCACGCGCAACGGTCAGTCCTCCCACACCGGAATCAAATACTCCAATCGGTGCCTCTCTGTCTATATTCATTAATTTCTCTCCATCTCTATTGATTGTTCGTAACTGTTCAGTACCTCGCGGAATAGCAGACTGCTGAATTGTTACGATTGTTCATTATCTTTCATAATGATTGTCCCATTATTCTATCACCAATCAAGAGCCCGCGCAAGCCAGAAGGATATCTTTATGTCATCTTTCTGGTCTTTATTTTCCTCAGGTATCTGAGAGAAACAGAATTTCGGATAGAGCGTTCCCCACCATGCGATAACTGCTGTCTGTTCCTGTCGTTTTTGTGCGAAATTTTGTACTTGCTGCGGCATCGTTCCCGCCAGAATCGCACCTGCAAGTCCTCCTATAATCGTAATGGTCAATTTCTTTGTTATCTTTCCTGCTATACCTGTTTTTCTTTTTATCATTGCGTTTCTTCTATTTATCATTGCATAAACCTCCTGTTAATTCTGTTATTGAAATTATTTACACATTCTGAAGATTTATACTTCCATTCCTGATATTCACATAAGGCAATTCCTTTAGCTTATCCCCTTTATACTTTTCATAAAAAAGCTCCCTGAGAGTCACCATCTCTGTATTTCCCCCAGACATTCTGTTCTCAAGCAGCCCTGAAATATATTCTCCCACCGACGAATTATCCTCCCCCTGCCAGTTCAGAATTTCTGCCGCATTTTCCGCTTCAAATACATAAAGATCCTCCCCGACAAAAGCCTCCTGTTTCAGATAATCGAGGACCATTCTCCAACGTCCATCTTCTACAAGTGTCTGTCCAATGACTAGCACCTGCAGATGTCCCATATCCAGAAGTTTCTCCTGCGAACGGTCATATGCCTGCTCAATCTGCGTAAAATCAGAACCACTGATCTGCAGAAGTCTTGCACCGCCATCTTCCTCTTCTTTCCCCTGTCCGGTACTCTCCGACATATCCGGCATCCCATAAGACAGAAGAATTCCTTCCGGCGAAGCGTCCATGCCAAGCGCCATCGGATATATTCTCTTTTCTGGCTCCACAGCCACACCACATCCTCCCAGGAAAAAGCTGAGCGTCAGAATTCCGGCAACCACAGCAGGTGCTTTCTTCCTGTGATTCTTATGTCTCTCCTTTCCTCTGAAAAACAGATAAACCTGGCAGATTAAAATTCCCGGAACAAAAACATATGCCAGAATCCACCCAAAATAATTTAAGATTCCATTTCCATTCTCTTCCAGAAGTGATATCAGAAATATCATCACCGGCATCCATAACCGCCCCGTACCAAGGTGTGCTTTTCGGATGATCTGATGTCCATAATGCAGTAAACTTCCTATCGCAAAAAGCAGGCTGTATAACAAAAATCCCATCCATATAATATCAAAACGCGCCAACACATTTCCGGGAAGATCAGCGCCGTCCAATAACGGTAAAACCGGATAACTTTCCGCTTTTATCCTGTCATATCCCAGCACTGCCGGAAGCAGAAGTTCCATTCCTATAAGGAGCACTCCCAGTGTCAGGATCGCACCCGCTGCAGTCTTCCCTGCACTTCCATATTTCTCCACATCTCCCATCAGAAATGGCAACAATGCAACCGCCGAAAATGCACATAATATCCCGTAAAAAGACTGCCGGATATTCTTCCCTGTAACCTCATTCCACTGCAATGCTTCCATAAAATACTCTGCCTTCGCCTGAGGTACGCAAAGTGCCAGCATAATCACAATTCCCCCCAGAAGCAGGCCTCCGGAAACTTCCGCCATTCGCCCTCTTCTCTGCATTCCCTTATAAGTTCCCAGCGAACACGCCACTATCGCCCAGAACGCAATCCATCTGCCGGAAACTCCTGTGATAAGACTCGCAGGAACCAGATATCTTAAAAGTGCCAACAGATATCCTCCTGCCAGCAATACATAAAGCAAGAAGAAAATCCCAATCAGCCGCCCAACAAAACCTCCCGCAGATTTTACAAGATCATCAAAAGCAGGCGTGAGGCGAATCAGCAAAATCACATAGAAACCAAGTAAAATCAATGCAAGCACAGTCCCTGTCACAGCGCTGATCCCATTTATTCCACCTTTTCCAAAAATACAAAGCATAAACGGTGCAAGAAGTGCCAGTATCATCTGTCTGTATAATTGTCTGTGAGAAATTCTGTTATTCTCTGCAAATCTCATGAACCGGATCCCCTCCTTTTTAACCGGATTTTCTGTTCTTCTCTTGCAAAAAGTGGTCTTAAGCTTCTTCTTCGCAAAGGAATTCTCAAGATTCCTTCTCCTCCATTGCCCGCCTGTTCTTTTTTTATAAAAGGCACCAGATATGGAACCGAGAAACTCATCAGTCCTGCCAGATGACTCACCAGCAGATATACTCCTAATACAAGCCCATAAATTCCAAGATATCCACCCAGAATCAGAAATCCATATTTTACCAATCGGAATGCCGCTGCAAATTCTTCATTCGGAACCGTCATTGAACCCAGTGCTGTCAAAGCCACGATCATTACAACGATCGGGCTTACCAGATTTGCATCTACTGCTGCCTGTCCAATAATCAGGCCGCCCACGATTCCGATGGCATTTCCAAGCGATCCCGGAACCCTCACCCCTGCCTCCCTGATCAGTTCAAAAGCCAGCTCCAGAAAAATAAGTTCCACTACGCTTGAAAAAGGGACACCCTCCCTCGCCTCAGCAAAAGACAAAATCAACGAAGATGGCAGAATCTGTGTATGAAAACGAATCACTGCCAGATAAAGTCCCGGCAGAATTGTTGCCATAATCACCGCCAGATATCGCAGTATCCTCAGAAAAGAAGCCATTTCAAATCTGTGATACCAGTCCTCGCTGCTCTCCATAAAGCTGTTGAAATTCCCCGGCAAAATTAAAGCTTCCGGTGAATTATCACATAAAATCACAACCTTACCGTTCAGAATTTCCTGCACAGCGCGGTCCGGCCGTTCTGTTGTCTGATACTGCGGAAAAGGCGAATACCATACATCCTCCGTCAGCTGTTCCAGCATACCGCTGTCCAGAATCCCATCAATCTGAAACTCCTCCAGCCTTTCTTTTACCTTTTCCAGAAGTTCTTCATGTACCAGGTCATCCATATACAATACCTGAGTCAGGGTATGAGAACGCACTCCAATCTTATACTCTTCCACTTTAAGTCTGGTATCCCTAAGTCTCTTTCTTACCAATGCGCTGTTGCTCTTTACACTGTCTGAAAATCCCTCCTGGGAACCTCTGAGAACTTTCTCTGATTCGGCCTTCATCACTCCCATAGACGGATAACCCTTGCTGGAGATTTTCATTGCTTTGTCATAGCCATCTATAAAAAATACTGCATTTCCGGTCAGCATGGCTTCTATGGCCTCGTCCAGATCTTCCAGCTTCTTCACATCTGCGATTCCAAGGCTGTTATGCTGAACAAATTCCTGAATCTGTCCGGGAGAAATTTCCCAGAAATGATTGATCATCTTTCCAATGGCAGAATCGTCCAGCATCATATTAGAAACCGCAACCTCTATATAAACCATGAGACAGTCTACTTTATGGTTCTCTCCGAGTCGCATAGGACGGATCAGAATATCAGCACAATTCTCCAGTCTGCTTCGCAGATACTTTTCATTCTCCCGCAGATTTGCAGATACCTTTCTGGAAATTTCCGGTTCTTTCACAGTTATCACCTCGTTTCTATAAGAATCCTGCTTGCAGGATTCTCCGCCTGATAAAAAAAAGAGAGGCTTTTCGCCTCTCTTAGAATTTCCCGATATTAAAAATTATATACGCAACAATTCACAATCCCAACACTGTTCTATCTGCGACCTCTGGATTTCTCCTTCTCTAAGCGCTCACGTTCTGCATTCTCAGCCTCAATTGAACGCAGAATAGCCATTCTCTGATTCTCAATATGCTGGAAGGAAAGCTGTTTCGCACGTTCGACGTCACGTTCCTTAATTGCCTTGGTAAGTTCCTCGTGCTCTTTCACAAGCAAATCTCTTGTCTCTCCCTCTTTGAGATATTCCACACGATAACGGTAAATCTGCTCACGCATATTGTTGAGAACCTGAATCAGTCTCTTATTATCCGAAGCCTGATAAATAATCTCATGAAACGCAACATCCGCCTCGGCAAGCTTTACAAGATTTCCCTCTGTGATCGTATGCTCAAACTCCTTGGCAGCAAGCCAGAGTCTACTCATCTCTTCTTCTGACATACGTGCGCAGGCTTTCTCAATAGCTACGTTTTCAAGGGCAATACGAACCTCCAGAACATCGTTCAGATCCTTCTCTGTAATGTTCGCAACCTGAGCTCCACGTCTCGGGATCATCACGACCAGCCCCTCCTGCTCCAGCTTACGCATCGCTTCTCTGATCGGAGTTCTGCTCACTCCAAGTCTCTCTGCAAGGGCAATCTCCATCAGTCTCTCGCCCGGCTTCAGCTCTCCTTTGAGGATTGCCTGACGCAATGTATTAAAAACCACATCTCTCAATGGCAGATATTCATTCATGTTTACTGAAAATTCACTTGTCATTTGTGTCTCTCCCTTACTTTCGTTACTTCTGTTGCAAAAACAGTCTTAGCCAGATTACGCTGTCTGAGTACTGCTGCCGCAGCCTCCATCTTCTCACGATCATCAAAAATGCCAAACACCGTCGGACCGCTCCCACTCATCATCGCTTTAAGCGCTCCGTTCGCTTCCATCAGGTCTTTAATCTCACCAATCACCGGATACTTCCCGATGATTCCTGATTCGAAAACATTTCCCATCTTATCCGTCATCGCCAGAAGATTACCATTCTCAATATCCCTGATCATTCCGTCAATATCCGGATGGGACTGAATCTTATCAAGCTGCAGACTCTCATAAGCTGTCTTTGTAGATACACCAATTCCCGGCTTGCCGATCAGCACATAACAGTCCGGAACCTGTGCGATTCTGGTAAGTTTCTCGCCAATTCCTTCTGCCAGCGCAGTTCCACGCATAATACAATAAGGAACGTCTGCGCCTATATTCACTGCACGATCCATCAGGTCTTTCTCACTAAGCCCCAGTTTAAACAGATGGTTAATTCCTACCATCGCTGCTGCCGCATCTGAACTTCCGCCAGCCATTCCCGCCGCAACAGGGATAAATTTCTCAAGACGGATATCTACGCCTTCTTTTACCTGAAATTCATCCATCAAAAGCTTCGCCGCTTTATAC
>JAERMT010000325.1_pt1 | contig 29149 bp, 28 predicted proteins | sample 9267081 | NCBI WGS metagenome assembly JAERMT01 (sample SAMN17071939, study PRJNA684904) | human gut metagenome | isolation source: diarrhea sample from child under the age of five | host: Homo sapiens | place: South Africa: Mafikeng, Mafikeng Provincial Hospital | collected 2019-09
TGTTAGCGTCGGGTTAAATCAACCACTCCGGGTCGGGTTAATTTGACCACTGTTGGTCGGATTAAAAGAACCAATCACCCGGCTAATTCATCAGTTATCGCTTAGTCCGCAGCTGTAGATGATGAAGCATCTTTCTTGGTAGGCTTGCCGATTTGAAGGGCAACTCTATCCAGTTTTCTGCCTCGGAAACTCTCGCCACGGATCGTAAATACGGTAGCATCATCAAAGATTCGATCCAGTGCACATAGAAGCGCATCGTCTTCGTTGAAGATATTTCTCCATTGGGATGGATTTTTGTTGCTGGTGAATATGATGTTGTAGCTGCCTTCCTTGTTGTAACGCCTGTCGATCAGATCGAAGAACAGCCTGGTGTTTTCCTTATCGAATTCACAGTGACCGACTTCATCAATGATCAGGCAGGATGGTCTGACAAGACCGTTGAGGACAGAAGCCTCTTTGCCGTTTCTTCTGGCAGAGGTGAACTTGTCCCGTAGCTCGGACATCTTGATAAAGTATGTCTTGAGCCCATGTTGACAGCATTCATACCCGAATGCCTGTGCCAGATGGGTCTTGCCGATTCCGGCAGGACCAATGAAGGCCAGGTTCTTGTGAGCGTGGATCGCTGCCAGTGATGGCAGAGCCTTGAGTCTGTCGATATCCTTTCCCTTGACGATCGAGAAATCGAAATTGTCGAAGGTCTTTGGATTCTTCAGCGGAAGCCTGCTCATCTTCAGCAGTGTATTGATCGTCGTCTGGATCTTCTTCTCACGAAGATGCTCCAGCAGCAGATCAAATGCTGCCATCTGGTCAGTTGTCAGAGAGTTTTCCTCTGACAGCTTCGCCAGTTCTGCAATGGAAAGATTCAGATGCAGTACATCGATACTCTTTTCAATGTTGTCATAGGAGAATTCAGTCATATGTTGATTCCTCCTCGCCAAAATTGAATTTATCGAAACCAAGTTCTGAATCATTCGGTTTTGCAAGCATTTGCACACTGGTCGTTATCGGTGCGGTAGGCAGTTCTTCCGGAACTTCCGGCTCTGCGAACTGGCCTGTGCAATACTGGTCTCGTTTACCCCAGTTGATTTCATGAGTAACGAGAAGTTCCTCAAAATCAGCTGAGTAGATATACAGAGTTTCTTTCTGTCTGCAGACACGAACATCGCGTCCTGCATAGCGAAACGGAACTCCGAACCTGCGGCCTTCGTAGTTTACGAATCCATCAAAGGATATCCTTCTCGGAGGACACAGATAGTATCGCAGCTGCGGTGTTATCAACAGCTGCTGCGCCACTGACATACAACCTGAAGCATGCAGATAATTCGGTATATCATCGATCTGACGATGATACTGGTCATTGTGTTTCTCGCACCATTCAAGTGCCTGTCTGTTCAGGTCCGTGAGATTCCAGAATGACCGTCCGGCAAGGAAGTTGTCTTTCACGAATCGGATGAAACGCTCGACTTTCCCTTTGGTGAACGGGTGACGGGGCTTACACAGCTTCGTCTGGAACCCGACAGCATTCATGAAGGATTCATAATCTTTCTGCCATACGGGATATCCTTCGAAATCACGCCGAAGAACGACACTTTTCATGTTGTCTGTCAGGATGTACTTTGGGACACCCATGTAGGCAAATGCACGGAGCATTCCGATGAACAGGTTTTCCTGTTTGGCATTCGGAAAGAATTCCACATAACATTTGCCGCAATGATGACAGATTATTGCAAAACAGGCGACGCGGTAGTTATGTCCGTCATTGTCGTACACGGTGATGAAGCCCCAGTCCATCTGGTATGCTTCGCCTGGACCTGTATGGTAACGAAATCCGCGATTACCCTGAGGATCTACCAATTGCCGTCTGGCAGGGACCAGATCCTTGTGCTCTGAGATGTAGATTTTGATTTGGGTCTGCCCACCGGCATAGCCCATTTCCTGCAGTCGCTCGAGGCATACTGCGGAATTTGTTACACCCTGCCTGAGCAAATTATCAAGTGCTCCGGTAAAACCGCTGAGAACGGTGTTCTCGGCTCGCTGGCCAGTCCTCCCGTGAGGCATTGGCTTGAAGTTATTGCTTTTAAGTCGGCGCAGCCGGGCTCTTGAGATTCCGGTGCGTCGCTGGAGTTCGGCCAGGTTGATCTCATCAATTGATAGAGTTTTTCCCTGTTCGACTTCCATTTCACTGATGGCTTGTGCTATGATTGTGATACACGAGTCATTACCATTGTTGCTTTTCATATTCCTCCTTTCACCAGGTGATTGGTTCAAACCCAGTGTAGAGGAAATCTGAAAAAAGGTAATGGCTTTTTTAATCCGACTCGGATTGGCTAAATTAACCCGACCCGGAATGGCGATTTTAGCCCGACGCTAACATCGGTGGATGGAGCTGAAGCGAGCATGAACATCTATACAATTATTGAGATGGCAAAACTCCATGGCCTAAATCGGCAGAAATATATTGAATACATTCTTGAGCATAGACCAAGCGCTGAAATGACAGATGAAGAATTGTCGCTTTTGGCACCGTGGAATAAAGATGTTCAAGAGACTTGCGGAAAATGTGACCATTAAACATACAGTAAAATGGTCACATTTTTATATATGTATGACACCCTGTCATTAGGCGCTTACGATTCAGGGTAGGCACGGGTGGTTTACCGGTTACTAGAGGTATGGGACATTGATGAGTCTATTGAATTAAAAATAAATTGTCGAGGATGTGCATCGGAGAATAACCCTGAAAAGCTAATACCATACGCACTATTTGCAACATTTGAAATGGCACCAGATTGTGGAGTTGAGGTATATCAAAAAGTTGTTACTAAAGTTCAGACCAAGAATGCGATTAAAACTGTGTAAGAGTATTTTTGAAGGTTTCTTGCTTTGGGGATGTCGGGATATCCGTTTTGTCGGAATTTGTTGATCCATCTGTACAGTGTATTTGTAGAAATGCCTTTCTGCTTACACCATTGATAATCGGTAAGACCGCTATTTCTACATTCTCGACCTCTGCGTTTCTTCGACTTCTTGAAGATTTGTTTGGCATTTAAGCGTTTGCCTTCATACTCGTACTGGATTTTGGAACTCTTTTTCACCATAGCGATGACATCCAAGCCCATATCCTTGATCAATACAATCTGGTGAGGGTTCGCAAACCAAGTGTCGAACAGAACGTATTTCGCCTGATGACCTGCGCGCAGAGCCTCTCGGAGCAGTTCGAGCATGACATCAGTTGCTTTGCGTACTGCCATTGCCCGACGCTTACCGGCAATGGTTCTTCCATCTTTCATATCCATGACTCCAAGCTGGTTTCGCTCGTTTTGAGAAGACTGAAGTTGATTGGAAGAAAGGAATTACCATCAGACCAGCCAAGCGTCAGCAGGCGGAATCCTTTGCGGTAACGCATGTCTGCGTGGTCGAACACACGAGCAACCATTTCGGTGCACTTGTACCCGCATCGTGCGAAGAGCGTATCATCGATGATAAATACATCCTTACGATTTTCGCTGGTCAGTCGCTGCATGAAATTACCGACAACAGCGGCAGACAGAAGTGTCGTGAATCTGAGCCAGTTGGTCTTCGCACTGTTGAGGAAACGATAGTAAGTGTTCTTGCTGAAATCCTCCCGGTAAGATTCAGTTCGCATCCGCATGTACATGCTGCGGGAATTGAAAACATTCCCAAGAGCATAACGGAAGATTTTCATTCTGGATTCCCGAATATCCACACTAGCATTCAGGAACCCAGGTTTTAACTCAACTGAGTGCGCGAGCATTCACCAAGTAAAAATGCAGTTAAATTCAATATTTCCAATGGTTTCGGGCCATATAGTTAGTGCTAAACTAGTGTGGATTCGCGGGAATCCAGGTTGTAAAACATTAATCGTTTTCATCCACTTTGTAAAACAATCCGTATCTAATTAGCGGTCCCTCCCGCCTAATAATTTTCATTTTCTTCAACACAAATTTTATATATTGTCTTATAAAAATACCCGGGTATAGCTTAAATATAATGTGGTCGAATTTTTTGCCATTCTCTATAAGTTTAAAAGCTAAATTTCTTTTGGAATTGTGAGATGCAGGACTATTTAATTGCCCATTATGTTCCATTGCGATTTTTCTTTCAACATTTTCCAAATGCACTTCCGACAGGTCAAGTAACTCCTCTCCTTTTTCGTTCTGGCACATAATAAGAGAAATTCCTTTTTTCTGATCTTCCACAGGAAGTGCACTGCCCCAAGAGTCTCCCAACGTTATATCAGATACTCTATTCTCCTCTGCATAATTACAGTTATAACAATTATCTGTATAAATCAGAGATTTTAAAAATGCAAACAAAAAACTATCAGGAATATCCCTATTTGTAATCGGAGTATACGCATCAGATAAGCAAAAGTTGCTTTTTTCTCTAAACCGCAGATCCTTTATATCTTTTAAATCAACATTATGTTCATTTAAATACTTATCTAATAAAATCGGCGATGGTGTTCCATGACATATCAAATCAACTGTGTACAAATTCAAATTCCATCTGCCAATATATTTTTTTAATCCAGCAACCTGACATGGTAAGCCAACAAATAGCACATTCTTTCCCTTTTTTAACAATTCCCCAATTTCTTTATATATGCCTTTAGGATTACTTTTCACATACTTAGATCCTGCAAAACAATGTATTTCTGATGTTTGATTAGTAATTTTAAATTGAAACTCCCCTTCAACAAACGTACATCCGCATACATATCCCTCTTTTTTTTCTATGAAAGCCTTCATTAACGAACTTGCAAGACCTCCAGAAGCAGCTCTTGTTCTTATTGTCTCATTCTCGCTCCATCCTTGATGCCAACTTTGTGGCTTTTTTAACTCCACTCTTTCATTATTCTGGCAAACATGTTTACATTTATTACATCCAATGCATTTATCTTCTTGAATTAATGCATTATAACTCTTTAAACTATCTACAATTTTTATTGCATCTTTATTACATACTTCAACACATGCCATACAGCCTGTACACATATTTTCTTTACAAACCGTAATCATCCATTTTACCTCTTCATTTTCTTTATTATTCCATTTAACATATTCCAATTTACCTTTAAGCAAACACCGCAACCAAATGCAAATAATAATACTTGTACTCCTATACTATCAAAATAATATCCCACGGTCTCAATAGCTACGCAGATTAATAGGAAAAACAAATTTTTCGATTCTATACTAACTTTAAAATATGATTTCATCTGATACATTCGCATTATCCATTGAACGCTAAATGCAATAGCTGTTCCCAACGCTGGTGCAAATAACCCAATCACTGGAGTAAATACAATTCCAATTATTATGTTTATAATTGCAGCTACAATCGTTGTAGATAATGCTCCACTAGTCTTTTTAAATACTAAGTAAGCACTGCCATAGAACTGTGAAAATGCTGATAAAATAGCGCCAAGTAACAAGACTGGATTGTACAAATATCCTATTTGATACTCTTGTGACACTAGTACCGGCATAATTATTTTAATAAATGGAAGAATCACCAGGTATCCGCCCAAAAGTAATTTCATATACGTGTTAAATGTATACGAATAAAAATTATCTCTATTTTCGCTGTTTCCCTCCATAATAGCACTTTCTTGCCATGCTAATTGAAAAACGCTAGTTGCAAAAGTAATCATTTGAGAGAACTTTCCAGCAATTGAATAAACTCCAATTGCTGCCGTTCCCAAAAAATACGTAATAACATATCTGTCAGATGAAGAAACAAGCCACCAACATATACTATTAGGAATAAGTGGTGCAGAATATTTTATTAATTTCGAGAATACTGATTTTTTAATATACCTTACATCAATCCATTTTCTAATATCTAAATAATACATTAAATACAATGCTGAAATAATATATGAAATAAAATTAGCAATCAACATCCCATCTACGTCCATATTTAGTACAAGAAGTGTTAATGCCTGTGTAGCTAACATCACAATCGTATTCAATACTCCCGATATAGCAAACTGCTGATTTTTTTGTTGACATCGTGCTAATTTCTGCATATACGTAAATACAATTGATGAAATGTAATTTAAGTATATTAATACAGGATAATGTAAGGAATCGCTTGTCAAGCTTCCTGTAAATATAATTATTGCGAGTGCAACTCCTCCTCCAACTAAAAAGGCAGTGACTGTTGAAACAGTTGATTTTTTATCATCCTCTGTTCCTTCATACATAAATCTAAACATTCCCTCTATCATTTGAAATGTGATTACAGGTGTTACTAAATTTATAGTTGTTACAATCAAATCATAATATCCATACTCACTTGTTTTTAATGCACCTGTAATAATTGGAAGTATAAGCATTTGCAACACTTTACTCATCATATTTCCAATCATATATACAATTGTACCTTTAGCTAATCTTTTAGTTGCACTACTATTTGACATAAATTGCAAAGCCATCCTATACTCATATTTTAAAGCAGGTTTACTGCTTTTATTTCTTTATTTTCATTAATATTAGCATCCAAAATCTATAAAGAAACGGTTTTATATCTTTAATACTAAACATAGAATGTGCTTTTGCTCCCACAAACTGCTTTAGCCATAAAAATAAACCACATTCTTTTATTCCAATACGGACATCTTCAAAATCCGGTATAAACCAAATATTTTTGTCGAAATTCAAATTAACTGATGGTATTTCATGATATGTGCCATAATAACTCCATATATACGGCAAATTAACCCCTGCACACGTAACACAATAAGCATTTCCATCATTACGCATGTTTATTTCCAGAAAATAGTCATTTCCGTTTTTATCTCTAATAAATTCCAAACTAAATAAGCCACTATAACCTATTCTCCTTATGAATCTTTCAACTATTCTTTTATCAAAAATATCAAGCTTATCAATAGGCACATATTCTAAATATCCAGTATTCGTATTTTTAGGTTGTCGGATAATTCTAGTGTAACCCGGTATGATTATTTCTTCTCCCTTATTAATTGAACATCCAATCAACTGAAATTCCATTTCTTTTGATAGAAATTCTTGTATTTGTACATATTCTGCATCGGTATCGCTTAATGCCTTTTTTAATTCCTCAGCATTTTTCGATATCTTAATATCTGCTTTTCCAGCACCTAAAATACTCTTTATTGGCTTAGTAATACAAGGATATTTTATCCACTTAATCTCTTCGCGTACACCAACCACCCTGCTGTCAGGTACTTTTATCCCTTCTTTTTGTGCAATACTTGTTTGCATATCTTTCTGCATTAGATTAGTTACATTAATTTCAGTACTTGGAAGAAAATATGCATCTTTCAATTCTTCTTTATGTGATATAACTGCTTCTGCGGTCCCATCCGAGCAACAAATAATTACACGTTTTTTTCTATCTTCAGCTATTTTTAATAACTGATTAATAATATCATCATATTTAGTCAAATATTTAATTCTGTCACCAGATATATATTTACTTTTCGCAATAAAATTCTTCTCACTAACACTTTGTTCAACAAGAAGCACGTCTATATTTGACGATGTAACCCCCTTTTCTCCCAATGATCTAATTACACCTAATGTATTATGATGTAATCCGCCAATCACAACTACCCTTATTTCTTTATTTGATTTCATCTTGTTTTCTTTTCTCTTCCCATGTATCGAAAGTATAACCTCTAAAGCCTTTCTCATATGCATATTTAAACAATGCTTCAATTGTTTCAAACAATTTGACTATATCCTCTTCGCCTTGGTGTCTAGGTCCTCCACCAGGCATAAACTCAGAAGAGTGAATCATAAATTCTGCATACTTTTTATCTTCTTTTACGATGCAATCAAGAATATATTTCATTTCATTCAAATTTCGATTTGTATTAGGGCGAAGCCATATTGGTGTCTTTTTTATATAGTTTCTTATAGCCCTTGCACATGACTTTATCGTCAACGCTCGTGGTATTATGAGCGACTTGGTTTTAAACACTGTCATTGGATATTCAATAATACTCTTTCCTATTATCTGCCTTTCATAAGTTTTATCCAAATAATTACTTCCTTGACTCCCGGGCGTAATCCCTTCACAAGCACTCCAAGATAATCCTGGTGTTACCGTACAATCATATCGTATACCAGTTTCCTCTAAAACCTTTATGTATGCCTCATCTATTGTCCATCTTCCAGCTCTATGCGTAATGACTTGACAATCAAATTTTTTCTCTATTAAATCTTTTAAATAACAGAATTTTTCTCTTATTATTTCATCTGGGTACTCAATGAGATACGCTGCGCCTCTTTCTTTTTCATTTTCAAGTTTATAAATAGGGGGGTTGTTCCGTGCATGCACATGTATCCCTACTTCACATAGCCCATTATGAACTTTATCCTTCATATAACTGACATATCTGTCATCTTCTATCATTTCATAGTCTGTTAACCAAATTGGAATAAATCCATACTTTTCACATAACTCTTGAAATCTCGGAAGCCAAAGAGAGTTTTCTGTTTTAATTTGATTAACTGGTGGATCATCCCATAATGCATCGCCTTCTGTATCTATCGTTATAAAAAAAGGTATCATCACAACTCTCCTCTAGCGCATCTTTCTAAATTGTTTCTAACAAACTCCAATGATTTCTCTCTTTCCTTCATAATCCAATTATCAAAATTTTCATACTTTGGAGTATCCTTCAAAACTCCGTCGATATTTTTATTTACAATTCTATCTTCCATTCCAGAGCATTCCAATAAATATCTAAGTTTAAAACCATTCCTCCTTATTATTGAAGCAAAATTTTTATGCATAATCAAAGAGAAAATTGTCCCGTGAAAAGTATCTGTTATGACATATGTAGAGTGCTTTATCATTTCCACAAACTCCTTTGGTGAGGCACACACAACTTCATCACACCATTTATGATAATAACCGCAAGATATTATTTTTAATCCTTTATCACGCGCAATCCTTTTAATCTGTTTCACTGTTTCCTTATCATTCATAGTTGAATCATACGCATAGATTAAAATATATTTTTTGCTTTTCCATTTTCCTGTATCCCATTCATCTATCTCCTTTTCAAATCCATAACAAAGTACTGGATCAATATTTTCTGTCATCGGAACACTAGGTGCAATAGACTTGCATATTTCAAAAGTATTATAATCACGATATCCTATTGACTTTAAATTACGAATTGAAGTTACTATTGTCTCCTTATTTTCATAATTATCCAACTGTTCCTTTGTGGTATACCCGAAACTTGCCGCATATGAAAAAATATAATTTGATGGTACATCATAGCCATACATGTATGGATTATAGCCTTCAGTTATATCAAAAACCATATCACTGCCAATATAAACGGCATCCAATCCATCTTCTTCGTCATATTGCTTTCCTTTTGGAAGGTCTGCTTTAATGAACTCATCAAACAGATATTGTTTTTTTATTACATTTTTTCTCACGTTTAAATACCATGCTACTTTTGATGGATTCAAATGTTTCATACGATTTAAAAAAACGCTAAGCCGATTGCTCTTTTCTTCAATATCTAAATTCCATTTATAGTCTAAGATTATCGGCCTACACTTACATCCTTTTATCATTTGGCACGAAGCATATGCTTGTAATACTGCCCCATGATTTAAAGCTTTATACCATGTCAATATACCAACTCTCATACTATTTTCCCTCTTTCCTTTTGAGATAATTCTCCATCATTAACATCATAAAATAAATAAGCAACACCGTGAAAAATAATTGACGCATTACAGCACTAAAAGAAGATCTCACAAATGCCTTTGAAACTGTTGAAATCAGCATAATCACAACAAAAGCTTTTTTATAATCTCTTGTTGCTGATTCAAGTGTTACTGAATTTAAAATTTTACCAATAATCATTCCCCAAATAAGCAGCACCAATAATCCACACCAAGAAAAATTTGCAAATGATTCGGCAATAAATGTATACCCTAACCCACTAGATCTTCCTAATTCTTGTTGCATCCAGTCTCCGAGATTTGCTTTTAACGCAGGATGTGTTTTCCAAAATCCTAAATTAGGGATTACCGCTGTTAATGCATACAAATAGGTTTCTCCTAGCCGAAATTTTCCATTTGTATCAATCAATTGCATAGTCCATGCCAATGAAGACATACTCCACCCTAACTCTCCAATCAAGCTACCTATTACTGACGTCATAGAGAAAGCAGAAAAAACAGAAATCAATGATCTGTTAATCTGTGTCCTTGTACTTGCTATTGCACTTAAAATGCCCATTCCAAAATATCCTGCAATTCCAACTGGAACTATTTCTTTTTTTGTAATAGGTTTTCCAAAATACTGTTTAGTAAGCAAAAATGCTAAAATAACTATAACAGCTCCGCTTCGTCCACCAATAAACAAAATTATTGCAATATATACTATCAATGCAATTGTATCAATTTTGGCATACATTTTATTGCTTGAAACATGAATTGCATATTTCATTAATAATGCAACAGGAAACCAACTTGCTAGCAAGGGTATAAATTGTCCCATTTGAGAATATTCTGAAACAGATGTATAGTATCCCAAATATCCTGTTGCAAGCACAGTTGGAATAATCCTTATATAATTTATAAAAACGCATGGAATTGAAACAATTAATAGTATCGTAGAGACTGCCCCAATTGTTTTTAAACCCATGATATCGTCACACATATCATAATGTTTAATTCGAACAGCATTTTCGTTATAAGTCCATACACTTCCTACAAAAAACAATAATAATCCTACCAATGAATACTGAAGTGATTCTCCTATATATAACTTGTTTATCCTAGGTATATATTGTAGAAGATCCAGTTCTCCCATATCTACTCCAAATGCCCAACAAAAGCATTGACCTACACCAAACATAACAGCTACAAAATACACTATTAAAAATGGTGATATACATTCCCCTGTAAGTTTTTTCCACATTATAAAAGTCGAAATCAATTCAAATGATGATACTATTGATACGAACCGAATAGTATCATCGTTATAATTAACACCAACTATTTCTTTTAATAATAAATCAATAAAAATAAAAATCACTATCACAGACATTATTTTTAATTTTCTACGACTCATAAATCTCATATATTTTCTCCGGAGTATACCGCCAATAATTTTTCCGCTGTTTTAGAAATATCAAAACCAGCTTCTGTTATCGAATCAGTATTTTCTATCCTAACATTATCAGACATGTGTAATTCGATTGCATCTACCCATTTTTCGACACCTTCATTTAAATCTAAATAATATACATTATGATTAATCTTGGCTTGTTTTGTAACACTATTTGATACAAAGCAAAGTAAGCCTGAAGCTTGTGCTTCTAATAATGAAACTGGAAATCCTTCCCACTTAGATGGCATAAGATAACAATCATAGCATTGCAGTACATTTGGAATATCTGAACGTAAACCTAACAGTTTTACAGAATCTCGCAAATCATAATCTTGTATCATTTTATTCATAATTTCATTATCAGGGCTCACTCCTGCAATTAACAAAACTGCATTCTTATTTTTTTTATGTAAACTAGCAAATAACTTCAGAATAAACGGATGGTTTTTTGCTTCACAAAATGTTCCGACCGTTCCATAAACAGTCTTTCCTGTAACGCCTAGTTTCTCCTTCATTTCTTGAGCATTTTTTTTATTGTATCTGTAATCTGTTGTTTTAATTCCATTATTTATCAGAACCATTTTATGATATGCTGCACTACCACCAAATAACCAGGTTCCAGCCAGATCAGAACAAGCGAAGAAATGTGTAGCAAGATGATTGATTCTCTTTTTATTTATACTATGCAAACATTTATGTACAATATTATTTGGCAAATTCGTGCTATGGCTATGAATGATTCTTATAGGTATTCCTACTTTTTTTGCATAAACTAAAGGTGTAATATATGACAAATTACTAAAATGACAATGAACACAATCATAATCAGAATGTTGTTTAAAAAACCTTTTTAAATCACAAAGATTTTTCACGACAGATTCTCGCCTTGGAGTAACTCTATATATATGCCCTCCCATTTCTTCAATTTCTTCTTCAAAAGCACCTTTTCTAGGAGAACTAAGGAGAAAGTCAAACTGTACAGTATCTCGATCAATGTTACGATATACATTCATTACAAAAACTTGTATTCCTCCAATATTCAATTCATTTAATACTTGTAACACCTTAACTTTCTTCATCTACATCATTCCTCAATTATTTTTATTATGAATACTTTCAACGACTTTATCCAACATAGAATTTCTTTTCTCTGTTATTATTTCTATTAAATACTTTTTTGCTTCATAAAAATTTCTATTAGCATCTTTCAACATATCTTCTTTAGTAAATTCCTTAAGCAACTTACATATCTCATCAATATTCTTATTGGTATTGCTGAAAACCCTTTCAGGAATTATTAATTCTGGAATTCCCCCAGTATGCGCACCAATTGCAGGTAACCCACGGCTCATTGCCTCAATTAAAGCTCTCGGTAATCCCTCTTGTCGACTTGGCTGAATGTAAATATCTATAGTATCAAGCCATTCAAATACTTGTTCATGAGTCATACTTCCCATAAATCTCACTCGATCTTCTACATCATTTTCTCTAATTATTGCTTTTAGCCTACTTTGATCTCCAAAGCCAACCATTTGGTATTCAAATCTATGAATACCTTCTTTCTTCAATTTTGCTAAAGCTTCAATGACATATTGATGACCTTTATAAGGAACATTAACTGCTGCAGTTGTTCCAATAATAAATCTATCATCATTATTTTTTATATGCTGTAATCTTTTTTCCAATACTTCTTGTGGAACATCACTTATTTCAACATTCGAACAATTCGTGCTAATTCCATCTGTCGGATATCTATTTTGCAAAAATTCATTCGTAACATATATTGCAAATGGGGCACTTTTTACTTGAGCTTTCATTGATAATGTCAAATATGGAGCCATCAATTTCCCCTTTATACCATAATTCCAGAGAGAGTCCCATGGACATCCGACAACTTCTATCAAATATGGTATTTTTTTTCTTTTAACAACTTTCACCGCTTCCGCCCCAATGAAACTTGGAAGCCGAATAATCGCAAAATCTACAGTGTTTAACTCAGATTCCAATATATTTCTCACAGCTTTCCGATTGAATATAAATCCTTTTGCATTAGAAAGCGAAGGTACTGATATTATATCCACTTTCTCGCTATTTATCTTCTGTGTTTTTTTCTTATTAAAATTCTGTCCACACAATTCTGTTCTAATTGCAACTTTTAAAGAATCTGCGTGATTTAAATATCGTTTAAACACTGTATTATTAATTACCTGACTATAATAATTACCCTCTTCATCCTGCTGAATTGGACCATCATACACAAATAACGCTTTCATATTACTTATTCTCCATCTACAATTTTTTTATATACTTTATAAATTTTTGTTGAAGTTTCTTCTATATTAAGCATCTTCCTCACCAATATTTTACCTTTATTCCCCATTTTTTTTGCTTCTTCAGGATGTTCTATCATCCAATTTATTGCTTTTGCCAAGTCATCCGGATCTTTAGGATTGACTAACAATCCAGTCTCATATGGCTTAACAATATCTGGAAAGCCACCAACATTACTTGAAATAGTTGGGACTCCATATGCTAGACTTTCAGCTGCGCCACCCAAATTTTCACTATGTGAAGGATGAACTGCAATATCTATTTCTGAATATATTTCTTGGATATCCTTTCTATATCCAGTAAAAATAATTTTTTCTCCTAATGCTTTTTTTGCGTAATTTATTACCTCTTGCTCATATTTTTCAGATCCATCCCACGCATTTCCAATAATCATCGGCACTATATCTGCATGTTTTTCTAGGACTTGCTTAAGTGCATCAATATAATCCTCATGCCCTTTTAATCCCTTCTTCTGTCCTAAATATTTTTTAGGTTTGTAAAAATAACTAACCATAGCAATAATTCTAGTTTCTGTACTTAATCCATATTCTTCATGCAGCTTTCTTGATGGTGTGATATCACAAAATTCATTTTTAAATGTTCCATAGTACGCCAAAAAGATTCTATTGAGATTTATTCCTAAATTTCTATAAATAGAACAAGTCTTTTCACACGAACCAGCCCAATAGTCTACAGATGTGGAAAGCCTTTTATCTAAAAATCTAAAAAACCTGTTTTCTAAATGCAGTGGCCCAGGCACCTGAAACAATCTAGGTGTTTTATCTTTATGAAGTGCAATTCTAACCATGAACACGTTTGTTACAAAATGGAGATGTATCAAATCTGGTTTTTCATTTTCAATTACATTATTTATTTCCTTAATCTTTTTCGCTACATGCCACGGTCTGGTTATCGGTAGTGACCAATCTCCTTTTATAATTCTCAAACCATTTTCTTTATAAAATTTAGCATATCCATTTACATCATCTGGCAACACCGTGACAATATCAACGCCCATATTATGAAGATATTTTGCCTGATTATATGCCCAGGTTGCTCCTCGATTTGTTTTAACAACTTGTATTACTTTCATCAATTTCTCCCTCTATAATCAAGTTTTTTCTAGAAAAACCAATGTTTTCAAAAAAAACATTTACCTCATGAATGAGCCTAATTTAAGGATTTCTCCTTGATACCATCGTATGTCCCTTCCACTCTATGATAGAGAACCTCCCTTTTCTAAAGAATCACAGTCTTTTTAGGATAGGTCCTTTCTCCGTCCTGTCCATAAACAGTATGCAACTCTTTTGTATTTAGCCAATAAGCTGTACGGGTACTCCAACATATGTTCCTTTTTTTTCAATATTCTTAACTACAACCCCCCCTGCACCAATCATGCAGTCTTTACAAATGCTAAGATTATTGCTTACAATTGCCCCCGCACCAATCCAAACATTGTCTTCTACTTTTACAGTTCCAGCAACATGTGCACCTACTGAAATATGGGAATAATTGCCAACGCTACAATCATGATCAACTGATGCGCCTGTATTGATTATACATCCTTTTCCAATTACAACGTCTGAATTTATAATAGCACCAGCCATAATAACCGTGCCCTCGCCTATTTCAACTCGTCTACTAATTACCGAATTGGGATGAACTAACGTAACTACATTAGAAAGATCCTTTTGAATGTTTTTTCGAATTATCGCATTTCCAATAGCAACAATTTTATCTTCATTCATATTCATAGCCTTAGCTACTTTTCCAATTACTGGAAATCCTGCGCACTCTGTCACGTTTTCATTATCATCCAAAAATACTATTTTTTTATATCCACATTTCACTGCAATATCTGCTATTACTTTACCATGCCCACTAGCACCTATTATCACTAATTTTTTCAATATGGAGCCTCCCACTTTGCCGTCACACCTTTTGGCGTTCCCATGAATTCTTCCATCGTTACGGATGATGAAGAACTTATCCCATCACGCTTCGCCACAGTATTTATTGTTGCAAAAAAAATTCTAACATCCTCTATAAAGGTAATATGCGTTGTATACCACACATCCATTGCGAACTTATCTTCCCAAGAAAGAGCATTCCTTCCATGCGCTTGAGCATATCCGGTTAATCCTGGTCTTACATCGTGTCTATGGTGCTGAAATTCATTATACCTTGGTAAATATGTCACGAGCAAAGGTCTTGGTCCTATAAGACTCATATCACCTTTTAGGATATTTACTAATTCAGGTAATTCATCCAAAGAAGACGCTCTTAAAAATCGACCATACTTGTTTAATCGAATTTCATCTGGTAGCAGATTTCCCTCTTTATCCTTTCGATTATCCATCGTTCGAAATTTTATTAACTTAAAAATTTTCTCATTTTTTCCCGGGCGCTCTTGCGTAAAAAATGGGTTTCCACTCATAAAGAAAAAACCCAAAATGATTAAAACCATCAAAAGAGGCGACAGGACAATTAATGCTATCAAGCTAAGAGTAAAATCTATTAACCTTTTAAAGAATCTTGCATACATATTGCTTCTCCAAAATCTATTTCACTTACTTATTCAAAACAAACCTTAATTATTTCAATACTTCTTTCCTGCTACTCTGCTGCCATTTTATTATCGCTAGGAAAACACAATTCTCTTCATAAATTGCAATAACAAGTTGAACATTGATAATTGAATAATTCATAACACGGGATGGTAGGTTTGGAGGAATGCTTGCATTATTCCAAGAAACACCTTTCGTAGAGCATTCGAGTAATCAATGTAGCCACCAGCGTTCTGAAAGGAATTCCCTTGACGGGTCGGATTGCTTGTGCTAACAGACTCAGCATGCGAAATTATATATTCTGTCCAGTTCTTCTAGTGTCCGTGGTAACCGTCTTGAATATATCATCCCAGTGTTCACTGTATTGAGAATGAATCAATTTCGGGCCATATTACTTAGCCATACTTAAACTCAACCTTCTCGAATTTATTTTTTCTTTGACAATGATTTTCTGTCTCTTTTTCATCCAAACTCTTTCTTAAATTCTATAGATTACTTTTAAGCAATATCTTTATTTACATCTTCCGGTTTTTTGAACGTCGGTACAACGCTTCGAAGTGCTTCTTTAGCCATCTGATCGTCACCCATATCACATGCAGCTCTAAGCACTTCAAGCTTTTTACCGATTTCCTCTTTACTTAACGCAGCATCTCTTTCAATGAAAATCATGCTGTTATCTGTTTTATCCAGTTCTTCCGTCTTAACTAACAGCTCCTCATATAGCTTTTCTCCCGGTCTTAATCCGGTTTCAACAATTTCAATTCCATGAACACCGGATAGACGAATCATTTTTTCTGCCAGATCCATTATCTTTACCGGCTGACCCATATCCAGAACAAATAATTCTCCGTTGTTTGCAATCGCCCCACTCTGAAGAACAAGCTGCGATGCTTCCGGAATTGTCATAAAATATCTGATGATTCTCTTGTCTGTAACGGTAACCGGACCGCCATTTGCAATCTGACGCTTAAACAACGGGATAACCGAACCGGCACTGCCAAGAACGTTCCCAAACCGTGTAGCACTGTACTTTACATTTCCGTGTGTACTTGCACTCTGTACAATCATTTCACACATCCGCTTTGTCGCACCCATTACATTAGTCGGGTTAACCGCTTTATCGGTGGATACCATCATAAAGCGTTCTGCTCCATATTCTTCGCAAAGCTCTACAAGATTCTGTGTACCGAATACATTGTTATAAATTGCCTCCACACAGTTGTGCTCCATTAACGGAACATGCTTATGTGCTGCTGCATTAATGATAATCTGCGGATGATATTTCTCAAATACTTTCTCAAGAGCTTTCCTATGTGTGATAGAGCATATTTCAATCCGCAGATCCAACCGGTTCCCGTAAGCAATCTTTAATTCCTGCTGAACGTCATATGCTCCATTTTCATAAATATCCAAAATAACAATTTTCTTTGGATTCATCTTTGCGAGTTGTCTGCAGAGTTCTGACCCGATGGAACCGCCACCACCGGTGATAAGTACTACCTTATTTTTATAGTAAGCATTTGTTCTTTCATTCGAAACCACTAAAGGTTTTCTAAACAGAAGTTCCTCAATGTCAAACTCCCTAAGATGTCTTTTCCCACCCGGAGTATACATCGTTGAATAATCATAAACCTTTAATTTATATCCTGCATTCTTATAATATTCGTAAAGGACTTTTTTCTTGTCTGAATCCATTGATGGAATTGCAAAGAAAATTTCCTGTACTTCCATTTCCCCTAATCTATTAAATGTTGCTTCATTTTCTGACCAAACCGGGATTTCGTGAATTTCACGTCCCACTTTTTCCTTACTAATGTCTATAAAACATCTCGGAATATATGCTGACTCCTCATTATTTAGAAGTTCTTCTGCCAGACTTACACCAACACGTCCCGCTCCAATAATTGCAACCTTTATCTTTTGGACTTCTTTTCCGTTGCCGGCTTCTATGCCGGCAAATATATGCAGCAATACGGAGAGGAATTTTCCTTTTATTGTTTCCGTATTTCCACATTTATATGCATAGCGATACATCATCCGAAGTGCTAACGCACCCAAAAGATTAAGGCTAACAAGTGAAAGCATTCTAGCAAAAGTAATTTTTTGAACCGGAAGTAATAATTCCAGACCTAAATAGATTATAAAAGCAGCAGAGTCGGTAAATAGTAAACGGATATAACATTGTATCCCGCCATATCTCCATACCTGCTCATATATTCTGCCAATAAGACGTGCCGAAAAAATACATAGCACAGAAAGGCATACTTGCTGAAGTATGCCTTTAGTTGATAGTTTATCCATTCCTTCATACAATACTAGCATTGTTCCTGCTACTACTGCATATATAATCAAATCATACAGGACTAGCATCCACCGGATATTCAATGGATTGCTTTGTCCCATACGATTCTTATCCATATTACTTGCGTTGTTCGCCCTATTCATTGTTTATCCCCCATACATGAAAATTACGCGCCCTTTTACCAACACTTCTCTACAATCTTATACAAGCAAACTCCAATAAATGCCCCGAAGGTGTTGCTGATCACATCGTCCAGCTCGCACTCACCCAGCAGGGTAAGAAGCTGCATGAGTTCAATCGCCACCGACGTGAACAGGCCGGCAGCGCAAACGTGACGAATGCTTTTTTTACGCGGATAAAGGAACCCGAACGGAATGAAGAACAGGATGTTCTCCAGAAACAGCAGGGTCACCATTTTTCCGGATTCTTCTCCCGCCAGCATGCTCCGGATTTCCCAGAAGAGCTCCGGCCGGAATACCCGATGGGGGTACGGCGTGCGGCTGAACAAGGTCATCCACAACATGAACCCCACGTACATCAGGAACAGGACGAATTGGATTCTTTTTCGATTATTCAAAACACGCTCTAATAACTTCAATGATACGGTCCTGCTGTTCCGGGGTCATTTTGTTGTCCGACGGCAGGCACACGCCACGGGCGAAGATGTCGGCGCCCATGTCTTTGGCGTCGCCGGCAATGTAGGCGTTCGTCTTTGCCCGGCCGGTGCCGTCCACGGTGATGAACTCGTGCATCCGGTACATCGGCTGCATGTGCATCGGTTTCCAGATCGGACGGCCCTCTGCGTTCAGACCGGCGATGGCCTCCAGGATTTCCGTCGGGCAGCTTTTACCCGTTTCCCCGATGTACAGGGCATCCGTCTCGCCCCGCACCTGCTTGCACATGGCATCCTCGTCGATAATCAAAGCGCTGAGCCAGTAATTCGGAACGGACTTCTCATCGAATGGAATCATTTTCACCGGAAGGTCCTTCAGGCCCTCCGCGTAGCGGTCGTAAATGGCTTTTTTCTGGGCAATGTGCTCCTCCAGATGCGGATACTGGCCGCGAATGACGCCGGCAATCACGTTGCTCATGCGGTAGTTGTATCCCACCTCTTCGTGCTGGTACCACGCCGCTGCCTCCCGGGCCTGGGTAGACCATTTGCGGGCTTTATTGGCATCCTCCAGGGAATTGGTCAGCAAGCATCCGCCGGAAGAACCGGTGATGATTTTATTTCCATTGTAGGAAATCGCCGAATAGTCCCCAAAACCTCCGCACTGCCGTCCTTCATATGTCGCGCCCATGGCTTCCGCCGCGTCCTCAATCAGCAGCGCTCCGTGCTTCTCGCAGATTTCCTTAATCTCCCGAATTCCACCCGGGAATCCGTACAGCTCCGCGCACACCACCAGCTTGACCTCCGGATACATCTCAAACGCCTTCTCCAAAGCCGCCGGATCCATGTTCCAAGTTTCCGGATTCGTGTCGATAAAAACAGGAATACCTCCTTCATACAGTACCGGGTTCAAGGTGGCATCGAAGGTCATATCGGAGCAGAACACCCGCTTCCCTTCCACGGCGCCGTGGCCCACTGCCGGACGGCCGTACAGCTTCTCCCCTGCCAGTTTCACGCACAGGTGCAGCGCTGCCGTGCAGGCCGAAAGGGCCACCGCATATTTTACGCCGGCCTTCTCCGCGGCAGTCCGCTCCACCTCGTTGATATTCGCTCCCACGGTACTCATCCAATTGGTATCGTAGGCTTCCTTCATATATTCCATTTCTTCGCCGTGCATGGTAGGCGAAGCCAGCCATACCTTCTTCTCAAACGGTTTCATATCGGTTCCTCTAAACATCGCTTCTTCTCCTTATCTATACCCATCCGGGTTGTTTTTCTGCCAGTTCCAGGTGTCCCGGCACATGTCTGTCAGGTTTTTCTCCGCCTTCCAGCCCAGGATTCGCTCCGCTTTGGCAGCGTCCGCCCAACACTCCGGAAGATCCCCCGGACGTCTCGGGCCGAACTCGTACGGTATTTTTAGGGCATTGGCGTCCTGGAATGCTTTTACGATTTCAAGAACGCTGTAGGGCGTGCCCGTGCCCATGTTGAACACCTCCGTGCCCTTGGTTTTCATCGCATACTCCACAGCTTTCACGTGGCCTTTGGCCAGATCCGTCACGTGGATGAAATCCCGCCGGCAGGTGCCGTCCGGCGTGTCGTAGTCCTTGCCGAAAATCGTCAGCTTCTCCCGCTTGCCCACGGCCACCTGGGACACGTACGGCATCAGGTTGTTGGGAATCCCCTGAGGATCCTCACCGATCAGGCCGGAAGCGTCCGCGCCGATTGGGTTAAAATATCTCAGAAGAACCACGGACATCTCCTTGTCGGCATGCGCCGCATCTTCCAAAATCTGCTCCATCATGTTCTTCGTCCAGCCGTAAGGGTTCGTGCATTTTCCGCGGCCCATGTCCTCCGTATACGGCACCGGCGCCTCCTCCCCATAAATGGTGGCGGAAGAGCTGAACACGATTTTCTTGCAGCTCGCTTCCTGCATCACTTCCAACAGGGTCAGGGTGGTATCGATATTGTTTCGATAATATTTAACCGGCTTCTCCACGGATTCCCCCACCGCCTTCAATCCGGCAAAATGAATCACCACGTCGATGGAATTTTCCGTAAAAACAGTTTTCAATGCATCCGGGTTTTTCACGTCCGTCCGGTACATCTTCGGCCGTACGCCCGTAATCCGCTCAATCCGGTGCAGGACTTCCGGGCTGCTGTTATCAAAATTGTCGGCGATGACTACGTCATAGCCTGCTCGAATCAGTTCTACTGCGGTGTGGGACCCGATGTATCCGGCGCCCCCTGCCAATAAAATACTCATTTTGCACCTTCTTTCTATGTGGCGGCCTCGCCCGTGTCGATGTGGGACCAATCCTCCACCGCCGCGCCTCTGGCCACGGTCACGCTGGAAGAAATGATGCAGCCCACGCCCAGCTTTGCGTTGGTTCCGATGGTAGCGTTGGCACACACCACGGTTCCGGTGCCGATTTGAGCCGACTCGGAAATCACCGCCGTCGGATGCACCAAAGTCGGAATCACATAGCCCATCTCGGTAAGCCTGGAAAACCAAAGTTCTCGCAGCTTCCGGTTTCCCACCGCTACAATGGCGCAGCCGTAGCTCTCCCGAAATTTCGCCGCATCCTGCCAGGTTCCGATTACCCCGTCCTTAGACGTATCATCGTCCAGGAAATCGATGTGCCCGAAAACCCGAAGCATCTTCGCGATTTCCTTGACTTCAGCGCCGTGGGATCCGGCACCCAAAACAATCAAGCCCGCTTGCCGGGGCGGATTGTTCCGAACGGTCATCTTGTCCCGTTCCGTCTGCCGCTTGGCCTCCGCCGCCTCCAAAGTCTTCCCGTAGACCGATCCGTACACGATCCGGCCCTCCCGGGTGCGGCCCTTTATATACCGAGCCTCATAAAGCCCGTCTTTTCTCTTCCTGATATTCAATCCTGTCCGCATTTTTCTCTCGTAATATTCTAATTCCGCAATACGCCAGGTTTTATTTTACTCTTTATAATGGTACAAAACAAGGTACTGTTCCTTTAATTTTATGTTTTTTTCTCGGTTTTACCATTAATTTCGGATTTTTAAGTGGTAAGAACATTTTGGATTGAACCCACGGTTTTCCGATTGAATTGTAAGTTTAAATTTTACCTCAGGGCAGCGGCGAACCGGGGCGCTGCCGGGGTGGATGGGCCTGCCAGCGGTCCCGATGAGGCGTTGCCGGGGTCGGTGGGGCTCCGCCGGTGGGTGGGACGCGTTTTACTGTTTTGCGCGTCCCCCGGTTCGCGCTCGAAAACCGAGTTCATTGGCTTTGCGGGCAGGCGTGCGCGAACCGGGCCGGTGCCCGGGCCTCTTTTTTCGGATTTCACGTTCCAAGGTTCGCGCTCGAAAACCGAGTTCATTGGTTTTGCGGGGAGGTGTGCGCGAACCGGGCCGGCGCCCGGGCCGCGTTCAGATGAAAAGAGATGCACGGAAGGCTCTCGCCGGCCTCCGTGCATCTCTTCCCACTATTATATTTCCAAAAGGAAAGAATTGACGATGAACGCTCCCTCTTCCCTCTTTCATCGTCAATTCTAATCATTATCCAATACCACCTGCTCTAATTTACATTCTGTACACAAAAAATTGACGACAGACCTTCGGTTTCCGGCGGTCTGTCGTCAATCTAATGTTTTCCTTGCGACAAGAACACTAATTCAAATTCAGTGCATGAGCAAAATCACTTATTTCCACTCGGATTTCCTGCTTCCAGGACCTCCGACTGCCCTCTCCTCCGGGCATTGGGCTCTAATCTATCCGGCGGCCGCGGGGAAATTGACGACGCAACCTTGGGGCGGAGGGTTGCGTCGTCAATATCTTCCGCTTTTGCAATCCCAACCCAAATTAGAAGTTTTCCTTATAACGTACCCATAGTAGTTGACACTTTTACAAATTGAGCACCTCGAAAAAATTCGAAAAAAATGTGCTGATGACGGAATCCTTATTCCATCACCAACACCAAAAAAAAAAAATAGCAGGCTTCTGATATGGCTGACAATCGTCAGCTCTACCAAAGGCCTGTTGTTTTGGTTTCTTCACTTTTCTATTTGCATGCTATTGCTTTCCTATTTTCTTCTTCCTTTCTTCATCAGAATCATTCAGAACAAATAAATCATCCACCGGAATATCGAAGATCCACGCCAGAATAACCGCACTGTCAATAGAGGGAAGGTTGTCTCCACGTTCCCATTTATAGACAGATTGAGGCGACGCCAGTCCGATAATGCTCTGGATATCGGTTACCTGATATCCCTTCTCCACACGCAGCCGGCGAATTCTTTTCCCTGTTTCAGCCCTGTTAATTACTTGTGTTTCTTTCATCTTCAAAATCCGTTCGTTTGTTATTTTCTTCGAAATTTTCGCCACACCACCGCGGCTAAATCTTTATCTTGTTTTTATAAATAAAGAATACTTATGATAATTATGCACTTCCAACTTAAGTTGAATCAATGAAGACATAGTTTAATACCCCTAATACACGTTGCCCGTTAGTTTAAACTTTCTCAAAAGCCATATAAAACTAACGACCGAACCAAAAGGCTCGGTCGTTAGTTTTTGACAGATTACATAAAGACAAGTCGCTATCTCTATTTTGCTTTTTTGACTTAGTTATGATTTCACTTATTTTGTCTTGACAATCTTAAAATTGTTTACATCCCAAATTCCAATTTTCTTACCCTTTACAGTTTTGTATGTTCTGATACAAATGTAGTATTTAGTCTTCCTCTTCAGCTTTTTAATCTTCACAGAAGTCTTCTTATTGTTCTTTACCGTAATCACTTTCGGCTTTTTCATCTTATCAGACAGATACGCAACCTGATAACCACTGGTCTGAGAGCGCTGCTTTTTCCACTTAACGGTAAGTGTTTTCTTTCCTCTGCTGATTTTCGTAATTTTTGTTTTCTTTGGCGCAACTTTCATTGCAAGCTTCTTTGTTCCTGAATACTTTCCTTTCAGAGTTACCGTATAATAGTATACCCCGATTTTTTTCCTTCCGGCCGGAGCTTTAACGGTATAATCCTTTCCTTTTTCAAGATCGTACAGCCAGCCATCTTCATTGTCGACAGCATACACCAAGATATGTCCGTTTCTCGTCTTTCCATTGTAGAAAAAGCCATTTTCCCCTTTATAAGCTCCGGTACAACAAGCATCCGCACGATAAACTTTGGCCTCTTTCGATGCTCCACATTTCTTACAAGTGTTAACCACTTTTCCGGACTTCTTAAAGGTTGCTTTTGTTATCACCTTAGAAGATGTTCCCGAAGCTAACGGAAAATCATGGGATAATGCCCATTTCTCTGCATATGATCCACATTTGCAATCCAGAATCGTTCTACGTACTCCATTAATATCCAATGTTTTAACACTTTCCGGAACAACAATCTGTTTCATATAGTAACAATTCAGACTGACATCTTTAACCCCTTCCGGAATAACAAGTGTCCGAATTTTCGCGAAACACTTATCGTATTTATCGTCATCTTCATAAAGAAATATCGATGTTACTTTCTTACCATTAATTGTATCCGGAATTACAACCGTAGATGCAGTGCCTTTATATCCCGTTATTTCATAGGTTTCAATATCGTTTACTTCATCATATTCACCCTCTTCATACTTGAAATACTTCGCATCGGTTGGAGTTGGCTTTGTCTCGTCCGCTGCGGTCGACTTCGCCTCTCCTACAGCACCGTCATCCGCGAATGTCATCATCGGAAGCATGGAAACGCCCACGCAGACGGACAGAAGCAATGCCATTAATCGTCTCTTCTTCATAACCTTTTTCCTTTCCTTTCTCAAGAATCTTTTTCTATAATAAGTATGCTCTCACACCATTAGAGAATTCAATGGCCAAAAAGTTCAACAACTGCTAGTTTATTCTAGACGCGCATTCGGCACCGCGCCCCAGGACTCCGGGGCGCCTGCCGGTGAGAGATTATGCCACCTTTACCGTCACGGTCTTCGATGCCGCCTTATAGTTTCTGGACTTGGCTGCTTGAACGGTGACCTTGTAGGTTCCCTTCGGAGTTCCCTTCTTCACCGTCACGGTACCCTTAGAGCTTACGGAGAGACGCTTGCTTCCGGCCTTATAGGTCAGCTTGTTCTTTGCCTTCGCACCGATGCTGAATTTCTGGGACTTCTTTGCCAGCGTGGATTTCTTGTACTTCTTGCTGCCAACCTTCACGGAAATCGACTGGGATGCCGGATTAATCTTGAATTCCTTTTCAAGTTCCGTTTCGTAGTGGCTGCTCTCTCCGTCGAAGCAGATGTTGACTGTTGCGGTACCGGCATTCTTGTTATCCTCGTACTCGACAGTGTACTGATTTGCCGGAATCACCTTGCCTGCAGCGTCTACTACTTTTACCGCCGGCTTCTTTGCCTGACCGTTATAGGTGTAGGAGGTGCAGCTCAAGGATACGGTCTTGATTCTCGGAATCTTTTCCGTTTTTGTCTTATTGCAGTTCTCGCAGCAGTATTCCACTACGCCGTCCTCTTCCTCATCAGCGTTCTCGCAATTTTCCTCGTCCAGCACCCACTTATGACCGGTGGATTTGATTTCATCCGTGATGTAGCTGTAACTGCAGTATTTGCACTTATGAGTGATAAAACCGTCGGAGGTACAGGTAACCTTTGTCTTCTTCTTGGTCATATTGTGCTGGCACACCGAAGTGGCTTTGTATACATCCGAGAGCGTAATCAATCTCTTGGACTTGTGAATCTTGCCCGGATACTTCTGGTTGTTGAGCTGAACCTTTACATCATCCGTAAGGGTTTTTCCGCTCTTCACCGAGAGACGAATGAAGTAGGTGTATTCCACGCCTTCCTTGAACGTGTCGAAGATTTCATCGTCCTCTCCGTATGCCGCGTAGGAACTGTAGGAAACGGTTCCATCAGATCCCTTCCAGCCTTCGTAAGCGATGTTCACATCTCCGTCAGCGACTTTCGCTTTGTAGACCGGGCGGGTTCCGTTATTGGTATTGTAATTTACAGAAGAGATGCGGATAAAATTAACTTCGTCGTCCTCATCGTTACCGGCTTCGTCATCGCCGTCTTCGTCTTCATCATCGCCGTCTTCGTCGTCGCCGTCCTCGTCTTCATCGTCGCCGTCTTCGTCGTCGCCGTCTTCATCTTCATCGTCGCCGTCTTCGTCGTCGCCGTCTTCATCTTCATCATCGCCGTCCTCGTCGTCATCATCGCCGTCCTCAATGATTTCCCCATCGTCCTCATCTTCCTCGTCATCCAAGGAAAAGGCGGTCGTTCCGGCTGTTTTAGTGGTTTTAGCTGTTTTAGCGGCAGTGCTCATCTTCGCACTTTCTGTGGTTTTTCCTTCGGAACCGCTTTCATCTGCAAAAGCCATTACCGGAACCATATTGATTCCCAGACAAGCAATCAACAATACTACTATCATTTTCTTTTTCATAGAGGTTATTTCCTTTCGTAATGTAATGAATCTTTCGTAATAAAAATATTTTTCAAGCTTCGAAGTAATAACGTACTTACTTTTTCTTAGGCGTCCGGCTCTTCCGACGCCCCTGCTGTCATCCGGCTTTGCTCATATCGTCATCCAAGACGAACAGCTCATCCACCGAGATGCCGTAGATCCACGCCAGGATAATCGCGTTATCGATGGACGGAAGATTCGCCCCCCGCTCCCACTTGTAGATGGACTGCGGAGCTTCCAGCCCAATCATCTTCTGAAGATCCCGTACCCGATATCCATGCTCCACCCGCAGCCGGCGAATTCTTTCCCCTGTTTTAATCATATTGATTGTCGGTATCATTTTCATCTTTTAATCTCCTTTTAATCGTTCATCATGTTTCGAAATCGTGTTCTGTGGTTCTTTCCTGTATTATGCAATTTATCGGGAACAAAAAGGTGCCGACCTGACAGACAGCATCTTTTTGTGACAAACGAACGTTTAATTTGAAGCGCATACCCTTCGTTTGGCGGATCTGTATCGGACCTTCTGTACGATTGCGATGACGAACAGGCATCCGAACACAATTGCGCTGATTCTGCCGTACGGCTGACTTTCCACGAAAGAGTTCATTCTATGAATCTCCCACAGCAGATCTGATGGATTCTCTATCGTATAGGATTTCGCCGCCACAAATTGCGGAATCAAGATTAGTGCCCCGCCCAAAGCAAGTCCGGATTCCACCAGTGAACTGATTGCCCAGTTTCCCGGTGCCTGTTCCAAGTAACTCTTAACGCCTCGGTATAGCGTCCACGCCACCAGAATCATCATGAGCTCAATCTGAAACACCATCAAGTCCGGACGGGCTTCCAGATCACTCAGAACCTGATCCTCCGGCATCCAAAGCACACTGCTTTCCATCCCCTGCATGAGGAATATCAGATTTCCCAACACTCCCAAGATGGAAATCTTCAAAATGGTGTTCTGCAGCTTCTGAAAATTGTCTTTCTTAATTCTGTTTCTTTTCATAGTTTTTTCTCCTTGATCTCTGTTCTCTATGCGATTGCTTTAAAAGTGTTGGTGTCCGCAAAATAGCGGAACACGGAATCGGAAATAATATCCTTCCTGTGCGTTGCGCTTGCCTCCTTATTCGAACGCACCAGAAAGCTTTTTAAATCGTCCACATCGGACTTTTTCGTGCATGGAACAATGCCGAATTCATTCACCGATGTCGGCAATACATAGAAGTCGCCGATTGCCGATCCAATCCTCTGCATTACCCCGGGAACAAACAACGACGCACCTCCGTAGCGAATCTGTCGAGACGTACAAACCACATATTCATGCGCATCGAAGAAGTGGCGAATTTCTTCGGCGCTGCCGTCCAGAATATCCATATTATCTATGCTATCGCCGGATGGGAATCCCATGAACAACGGTCTGGTTTCTGCCAAGTCTTTCATCTTGTCGAAAAACGACATGAAGAGGATTCCCTTCGGGAGTCTCATCTCTTTCAACATCTTGTTGTACACTACGATGCGCTCTCCGTTTAGGTAAACTACAGCGCAGCATTTGATGCCATCGGCAAGTGTCATCGTTGGACACATGAAATGCTTCTCGTTCTTTCCCACCAGCTCAATTCTTCCATATCTTCTGTTATCCATGATAATCTACCCTTTCTTCTAACGCATATGCCATAACCTATACTTCTTATAAACGGAATATCGTATTCAGATTACGTGTTCTGCCGTTCGACTTTACCGCCGGAACAGCTCAGCGTTATGCATTGTGCATACTGAACTCAGCTTCAGAACTCTGTTGTCAGACTTTCGGAACCGGTCGTGACCCGCCCTCTGCGGTGACAACCCCGCAGGCTTTTTATTCTGTTGTGTTCTCCCCCCTTCACTTATATATAGTGTCGTTGCTGAGGGGAATTAAGTTTCCGAGAAAACTTTTTTGAAAAAAATCGGAAATATTTCGGAATTACGAGTATGAAAAAGGAGAGAACCCGTTATTTGGAATTCTCTCCTGAACAAATTTATTTACCTTCTTTCCCCGGTACATCTTCGAACTCTTCTATGCGCTTCTCTACCACCTGCATGCACGGTTTCCATTTCCACGCATCCTTGTCTCCAATTACATAAAGTCGATGCCGTGCTCTTGTAACGGCCACATTGACCAGGTTTCGATTCACCCACTTAATCGCCCCCTCGGACTGCGTTCCCGCTTCACATCCCAGTACGAAAATCACTTCGCCGGCCTCTTTTCCTTGGAATTTGTGAACCGTATCGACGGACTCCTTCATCCACGCCTCACGATTTTTCGATGCTGCCATATGGGATTCCGGATGCTTTCGGCAATACGCGTTAATTTCTTTTTTTACGCCGTCGATTACGGTACGGAACGGACTGATTACATACAGGTCCGGATAGGACTTTTTCGCAAAAGCACGTTCTAGAATTTCGCAAACCTTCCGTCCCTGTTTCTCCACGTAATGGTCGTCCTTGCCCGCTTCCGGACCATGAACGTCAAACCACTTTGAGGTTGCATAACACAAATTCCTGGCTTTGTCTTTCGACAATTTCGCGGTAGCATTCTTCATGATTCCGCCGTAGGACATCTCGTTTGCGATTTCATACATTGGGCTCTGGCATCGGCGGTGCACCAACAGCGGGCAACCAATCCACTTCTTCGGGGAATTTTTCGGTGTTATATCCTGGATTCCCGAATAACCACACTAGCATTCAGGAATCCAGCAATAGCTATTGCT
>JAERMT010000327.1_pt1 | contig 29058 bp, 20 predicted proteins | sample 9267081 | NCBI WGS metagenome assembly JAERMT01 (sample SAMN17071939, study PRJNA684904) | human gut metagenome | isolation source: diarrhea sample from child under the age of five | host: Homo sapiens | place: South Africa: Mafikeng, Mafikeng Provincial Hospital | collected 2019-09
GTTCGATTTTGTTCTTATTGGCAACACATGCTATTGACTTTGCTTAATTGGTCTGCGGATGCAAACACGAAAATTTTCTAAGAAGAAAAATAACCGTCCGCTTCAAGTTGAACTTGAAAAACGGACGGTCTGATTTGCAAAATGATTTTCAAATTTGGAAAGCACGTTGAGAGGCTTCATAGCACCAGCAGTGTCTTCGTATATACAAAGACCATTTTGCTCTGCAAAATACTTGTTGGGAACACCCAAACCCTTGAACTGCATCGTGCCGATGCAGGCTACGCAGTGTTTATGATTCGGCTCAATCCAACTCCAGATCCTCAAAGCCGGTGACTGTTTCAAACCGACGGGTGCGCACCTCCATCATCTCGCTGATGAGTTCGGCGGGAAGGGTGAGTGCTCCGGCCATCCGAAGCAGAGTGCTGACATCAGATGCGGTGAGCAGGTCTGTGCGGCAGAGGAAGCGGAACAGCTCTGCGTAAGCCTGTTGAGGCGGGCAGGGCATGAACTGTGGAGCTCGGTCGAAGTACTGCACCAGAACTGCACAATACCACTGGCAGTCGGCGGGGGAAAGCCCTGCAGAGGCTTCCAGCCGAGCCAGCGCCATACGGGCCGAGAAATCCAGCCGGAACGCGTCCCGGGCCAGTTGGTCAAAGTAGGGAATTGGCTGGGTGAAGAACAGCATCGGTACCCGCAGGATGGCACCGAATCTGGCATCGCCTGCCAGAATTTTATCCCGGGCCACGGGTAGACCCAGCCGCGCCACCACATGGCCGAAAACATCGGCCTTTTCCAGCCAGAGCAGTGCGGCAGTGTGGTCAAATGCAGACACAGCCACAGTGACAGTACGGCTCCAATTTTCACACCCAGCATCTCGGGCGGTCAGGCTCGTCAGACCGGAGCTGTTGAAGCTGTGAGCGCCCAGCATTTTAAGCTGTGGAGGCAGCGTCAGCTGTTTCAGGGCATGACACCCGGCAAACGTGCCGACATCTGGCATGATCTGATCCGTGGGGCGGGGCAGATAGCCCAGAGCCTGCAGCTGCTCCGGCAGATGGACGCTGGTAAGGCGGCTGCAGTCGCCGAATACACCGGCAGGCAGGGCGGAAATGGCATCCGGCAGGGTGATGGAAGTCAGATTTGTGCAGTGGTAGAACGCGTAGGGACCAATGTGAGTGATGCTGTCCGGCAGTGTGACGGAAGTCGGCCCGCCTTCGTCCAGCGTTTCGGTGGTGACTGCGCGGCCCATTCGCATACAAAATATGCTGAAACTGATAGGCGATTGCCCGAACTGCGCAAAGCAGCCCTCATCCAGATGGTTGGCAGCAAAGGCGGCAGCGGCAATGGCGGTGACAGTGCGGCCTTCTACAGTGTCGGGTACCACAGCAGGCCGTGCCAGCCGGGGCCAGCGCACCAGCGCCAGAGAGCCATCCGGCAGAGGGGCAAAGTCTGCTGTCAGGGGCAGGGCATCGGTGTCGGCCTCTTCGTTCAGATGGCTGAGCCGTGCAAACTCTGCGCTCATGTCGGGAGCATCGCCGCCCCAATCATCCTCGTCATCCTCCTCCTGCAAGAGAGCTGCCAGTGCGGCTCCGGGCAGGGAGGAGGCCTTTTTTGTTTCCGGGGCGGGGGGTGTCCAGCGGCTGCCCAGCGTTCCGGCGTTGGTTACTTCAAATTGCAGCAGTTCCATTTTACACCAGTCCTGTCAGATCGATCTGGTGCAGCAGCTGCTCCGACTGCCGGTGCAGCTGCAGATCCCGGCTGGCTGCAAAGTAATCGGTGCTGAGAAACTGCCCCAGAAATGCGGTGGCTACGGGGGCTACGGTCAGATCGTTTACCGCCATGCTCAGCTCCGTTCCCTTACCGAAGGCTTCCTGTAAAAAACGGAGCAGATCGCCAAGTTTCTTCTGCGTTTCAGCGACCTCAGCCTGCAGGTCGGCGACCGAGCGCTGATAGCAGGCCTTGAGGGTGGAAAAAGGGGTGGAGCCGGAAAGTTCTCCGTGCCATTGGGCAGTCAGCGACAGCAGATCGAGATAGACCTTCTGCCGGGCAGAGGGGGCTTTGTTGGCTTCGGCGCGCCAGTTGTCCTCCAGCCCGGCGAGGGCGGTCAGGGCATCGCCGGGAATATCCAGTGTCCCGCGCTGGGCTTTGAGGGCGGCCACGATAAGACGCAGCGCATCGTGGCGCAGGGTACAGCGTTCCATCTGCAGGAACACGGCTTCCAGCAGCAGGCTGACAAGGCTCATCCGCTCGTCCATCTTGGCGCTGCGTGCCTGCGTGAGGACATCCTCATCCCACACACCCTGCAGGATGGCATCAATATTGTAGGCCTGACGATATTTCTGATAGAGTTCGTAGTAGATGGCAAAATCCCGGGCGACCTGCTTGTTCTGCAGATACTGGGTAGTCAGCTCCTCGCTGACTGCAAGGCCCAGCTCCTCGTGATACTGCAGGATCTCGGAAAGGTCCTCCCAGGCACGGGGCGTTACCACGGTCAGACCGTCCACAGTGGTCTCGACCTTGTAAAAATCTTCGGGACGGATATCCAGATAGCTGATGACGCTGCGGCTGACACCGTGTTCCAGCGCATAGGCCTTCCATGCCTCATAGCTTGGCTCAACTTCGATCACCTTCAGGCGGTCACGGGTGGCAGCATCAAACTCCCGGACGCTTTTGTTGAAGCGGGGCGGGTTGCCGGCGGTGACCACCACCCAGCCTTCGGGGATCTGATGCCCACCAAAGACTTTGTATTGCAGGAACAGCAGCATGGCAGGGGAAAGGGTCTCGGAGACGCAGTTGATCTCGTCCAGAAACAGGATGCCCTGCGTTTTGCCGGTGGTGCGCATACAGTCGTAGACGCTGGCGATGATCTCGCTCATGGTGTATTCGCTGACTTGATAGTGCTTGCCGCCGTATTCCTTTTCTACGATCACAGGCAGACCCAGTGCGCTCTGGCGGGTGTGGTGGGTCATGGAATAGCTCACAAGGCCAAGCCCCATCTCATCAGCGACCTGCTGCATAATGGCAGTCTTGCCCAGACCCGGCGCACCCAGCAGGAAGATGGGCCGCTGGTGCACCAGCGGAAGTCGGTAGCGGCCCAGAGCGTCCTTCTGCAGGTAGATCTGCACGGTATTTTTGATCTGTTGCTTTGCACTTGCTATATCCATGATTCGGTGTCCTCCTCGGTTCGGGTCTTCTGCGGTTCAAGCAGGCGGATGTTGTCAGTGGTAAGTACAGCCCGGATGGCCCAGCTGGGAACGTGGGGGCTGATGTGGTCGTCACGGTTAAAGATGAAGGCAGTCTTGTAGGCAGGGGATTTTTCCGGGTAGGTGCCCACGCCGTCGGTAAAATAGAGCAGGCCGTTGAGGTTCGTCAGCTTTTTCTCTTCCAGCAGCCTGTCTACATAGGCGAACACCGGCCGGAAGTCGGTACCGCCGAAGCCCCGGAGCTTCAGCCGGGGGATCAGCTCATACAGCTGGTCCAGACTGGTCAGCCGCTCCACGCTCTGCACCTCGGCATCGCATTGGATGAGATAGATCTCTACCCGCTCCGTGAAAGAGCCGCTCTGCCGCAGAACGTCGCAGGTGCGCTGCAAAAAGCTCTGAACGATATCGCCCTGTACACTGCCGGAGGTGTCGATGGCAATCACAAATTCCCGGATGCGCTTGTCGTCCCGGTATTCCAGCGGCTCGACCAGAGGAATGTTGCCGTAGGTGCGCAGACCGTAAGTGTAATAGATGAGGTCAAATTCGTCCTCGGAAAGCTGCAGCACCTCGTTTTGTGCCCCGAACCGGCGAAGAAGGTCGGTATAGTCGCATTCCTCAAGGGTCACGGGCTCTAACCCATCCATCAATGCTCCGGCACGCTTGCCGTGACGGCGGCTGAAGGTCTCCAGATCAGTCTTGGCCTGGCGGGCCAGCTGCTTCCATTGTCTGCGCAGGGCTTCCTTCTGCCGCTGCTGCATCTGCTGCAGCGTTTCGTCCCGGATGTCGGCTTTGCGCAGTTCGGTCTCGTTGGTGATATCCTCATCCTCCCCGGCGGGCAGCAGCTGTCCATTGGGGGCCGGACGAGAGCCGGGCCGTGGCGCAGCATACCAGAGTGCATGGTTGTCCCGGGAAAAAAGCTGGGTCAATTCCGCCAGAACATCGGCGGGGTACTGCCGTTCCAGCAGAAAATTATAGATGGATTCTGCCGTCAGGTGAGGGCAGGCATCCCGCAGGCGGCTGCGCCAGCTGTCCTGTGCAGCATCATCCGGCAGGGCGCAGGAGGGAATCTCCAGTTCCCGGATGACTTCCTCTGCGGCAATGTCGCAGGCAAGGTTCCATAGGCGGTGATCCGTTTCCTGCCGTTGAAAGGGATGCCCCAGAAGAAAGTGCAGGGTGACATGCAGCAGGGCGCGTGTGGGCACAGACTGCTGTGCCCGGAATGTGCGGAGCAGCGTGTCGGGGCAATAGTATAAGCAGCGGCCATCCCCGGCAAACAGGGTGTCCAGCGCAGGGACGGGGATCGGCTTCAGCTGTTCCAGAGCGGAGGATAAAAAACGCAGGTCGGCAGTCAACCGACTCTGTGCCAGCAGCAGCACCTGTGCGGCCAGTTCGTCCGCCGCAGGAACAGGAGTCTGGATGGGCTCGGGCATAAGAGAAAACTCCTTTCTGCCCCAAGGGCAGGGTGGTATCCTTCAAAAACGGCAAAACCAGCCGACACCACCCGGAGCACCGGGTGGAAGTCTGCTGGTTTGCACGCATTCCGTGGCGTGCTGCGGGTACTCCGCCCGGCAGACGTTTCGGAATCAGAATAAAGGAATGGGTGAAAAAGGAGGAAGGTGTTTCTTTTGGTGAGACCTCAGAACAGCAGCCCACAGGCTACGCAGCCCACAGCGACCATAATAGCAGATGCAACCCATGCGTAGGGGAGGGTGTGCTTCTGGTGGTCGCCCAGGTCCTGGCCGGAAAGGCCCAGCAGCAGGAAGGTGGCACCTGTCAGGGGACTGAGCGGGAAGCCCAGCGTCATCTGGCCCATGATGGAAGCCTTTGCCACAGCCAGTGCATTGCCGCCCATGGCGGAAACAGCGTTGGCGATGACCGGCATAACACCGTAGTAGTAGGAGTCCGGGTCAAACAGCAGGCTCAGCGGAACGCTGAACAGGCCGACGATGGGAGCAATGAAGGTGCCCATGCTGGTGGGGATGATGGAGACCAGAGCGTCGGTCATGGAAGCCAGCATACCGGAATTTTTGACCACACCGGTGAATGCGCCTGCGGCAAAGACGATGGAGACCATCAGGAATGCGGCCTGTGCGTGACTGTTGATGATCTTGTGCTGCAGATCCACACTGGGGTAGTTGACGATGAGCAGGACGCAGTAGCCGATCATAAAGGTGACAGCCGGGCTGAGGCGGTTGGTAACGAGGACGTACAGGATGACCAGGATCAGTGCCACATTGAAGTACCAGCGCCAGCCGGAGCGGGCCAGTTCGTTGGAGGTGTTGGTGGTCTTTGCTTCGGTCAGACCAGTGACCTCCTGCGCGGGGATGCCTGCAGCAATGCGCTTGGCTTCCTTTTTGCCCAGGAAAGCCGCGACGAGCAGACAGGTCACCAAGCCTGCGATCCAGGCGGGCATAATGCCCACCCACAGCTCGCTGCCGGTGACTTCATAGCCCAGGCCGGACATGGCTGCGGCTGCACGGACTGTGGGGCCGCCCCAAGGCATAACATTCATGATGCCGGCGGCCAGCGCCACGATGGTAGCCTCTACCCAGAGGTTCATTTTCAGCTTCTGGAACAGGGGCATACAGGCGGGGATGGCAATCAGGAAGGTGGTGGCACCGGAGCCATCCAGATGGCAGATGCAGCCGATGAGGAAGGTGCCGATACAGACCTTGACGGGGTCTTCGCCGGTAAACTTCAGGATGCGGTTGATGATAGGATCAAAGACACCGGCATCCGAGCAGGTACTGAAAAACAGGATGGCAAAGATGAACATGACACCTGTGGCAACGATGCTGCTCAGGCCCTTGCCCATATAATCTGCGCTGAGGATGGAAAGTGCTTTGGTAAAGCGGGTGCCGAACGTGATGACCGGCTCAACATAAGCAGTTCCGGCCTTTTCGGCAGCAGCCTGTGCGGCTTGGATGATGACATTGGGGGCATTGATGAATGCTGCGATGAAGCCGGTGATGGCGGGAACAAAGATCAGAGCTACAAGGGTAGAGACCTTCTTGCTCATGATCAGTGCCAGCACCAGCAGAATGGTGACGAACCCTAATACTGCCAGCATGTGATTTCTCCTCAATAATGTGTGTAAAGGTGGTCAGAGATCAGAACACCTGCTTCTCGTGCAGAGTGTTGAACTGCTCTTCGGTCATGCCCAGAACATCCTCAAAGATGTCCCGGTTGTTCTGCCCCAGCTGGGGAGCAGGAGTGCGCACAGAGGGCTTGGTGTCCATCAGTTTGATGGCACAGCCGTTCACGGTGACCTTGCCCAGGGTGGGATGATCCATCTCCACAAACATCTCGCGCTCCTTGACATGGGGATCGTCCAGGATCTCCTTGATGTTCATAATGGGGCCTGCGGGGATGCCGTGGGCCAGTACCAGCTCGGCGGCCTCGTTGGGGGTCAGATCCTTGATCCGCTCCTCAATGACCTCGGCAATGGCATCCTGATTGGCCAGACGGCCCGGCATATCCACGAACCGGGGATCGGTGATCATGTCCGGGCGTTCCAACACCTCATTGCAGAGCTTTTCGTACAGCTTCTGGTTGCCTGCCGCGATGATGACCTTGCCGCCCTTGCAGGTGAAGCTGTCGTAGGGAGAAACAGCGGCATAACGGTTGCCCATGGGGGCCGGGATGTTGCCGGTCTCGATGTACTTCAGGGCGGTGTTCTCAGTGGCAGCGATCATGCTGTCCATCAGACTCACGTCCACCCGCTGCCCTTTGCCGGTAATGGTGCGGGCGTTGACTGCGGCAAGGATGCCGATGGTTACATGAAGTCCGCCCAGAATATCACCCAGCGCCGAACCAGCACGGGTGGGCTCCCCGCCCTTGGAACCGGTGATGGACATCATACCGCCCATGGCCTGAGCCAGAATATCATAGCCCGGGCGCAGGTGGTAGGGACCGTAGCAGCCAAAGCCGGAGACCGCCGCATAGATGATGCGGGGATTGATCTCCTTCAGGACATCATAGCCCAAGCCCAGCTTGTCCATCACGCCGGGGCGGTAGTTTTCCACCACGATATCCGCTTTTTTGACAAGCTCCTTGAAGATCTCCTTGCCCTCAGGGGCCTTCAGGTTCAGGGTGATTCCCTTTTTGTTGCGGTTGATGTTGGCAAAATAGACGCTTTCCCGCTCACCATTCAGATTTTTGGCACGGAAGGGGGGATAGCTGCGGGTGTCGTCGCCGCCTTTGGGAACCTCGATCTTGATGACGTTTGCGCCCATGTCAGCCAGCATCATGGTGCAGAAGGGGCCGGCAAGCACACGGGTCAGGTCGAGAACTGTCAGGTTCTCCAATGCCATATGTTCACTCATGTTACAGCTCTCCATCCTCAACGTGGATCTTCATGCGCATCACGGCACTGCCCATGGATTTGCCCAGGCTGTCCAGACGCAGGCTCATGGTGGCACCGCCGCCCAGAGCGTGCTTCATAACAAAGTTGAAGCCGTTCAGGCTGGGTACATCGTAGCGGGTGATCTCGCCCTTGACCATGTCGCCAAAGTAGGCTTTGAGTTTTTCGGGGGTCACCTCGCGCTCAATGATCTTATAGTATTCCGGTTTGCGTGCATACACACAGACATTGCTGGTATCGCCCTTGTCGCCGGAGCGGCCGTGAGCAATATCGTTCAGATAGATCTCTGCCATCTTACTTCACCTCCAGAATGTGACTTTCGACCTGTACAGCATCGCGAGGCACGGTGGTGGGCCACAGTGCCATCACTTCCTGCACACGGGCACGGCCGCCGAAGAAGGAGGCACCCGGAGGGCCGTTCAGCTGCATGGGGCTGATCTCGGGAATGATCTTGGCGCACTCGCTCTTGTCCTCGCTGAACACAGCAATGCGCAGGACACACTCGTTCAGGTTCTTCAGCGCCTCTTCGCTCATATCGGCCACGCCCAGATGCAGGCTGTTCAGGCCGATGTAGCTGATGTGGATGTCATCGGCTTTCATGCCGCGGCGCTGCATCTTCTTCATGATGATCTCGGCGCAGTACTGAGCCTTTTCGTAGGCATCAGGCCATGCAAAGCTCAGCATGGAAACAGTCTTCCAGCCCTTGTGGTAACCCACGCAGAGCTTGAGCGTGTCGGGGCGGGGCTTGCCCTTGACACCGCCGATGCGGACACGGTTGTCACCCACCTGGGTGATGGTAGCATGGCTAATATCCACGTTGACATCCGGGGTCAGGTAGTTGGCAGGATCGTGGACCTCGTACAGGAACTGCTCCTTGCAGCTCTGTTCGCAGATGATGCCGCCGCAGTCGGGAGCCTTGGTGATCTCAAAGGTATCATCGGTCAGCTCTGCGATGGGGAAGCCCAGCTCGTCCATGCGGGGGACATTGCGCCAGTCGTACATATAGTTGCCGCCGGCACCCTGACCGCCGCACTCCAGCAGATGGCCTGCCATGATGCCGCGGGCCAGATTGTCCCAATCGTCAGCAGCCCAGCCAAACTCGTACTTCAGCGGAGCCAGGAACAGGGTGCTGTCAGCCGCACGGCCGGTGATGACCACATCGGCACCCTCTGCCAGGCATCCCTCAATGCCCTCATGGCCGATGTAGACATTGCAGTTGTAGATCTTGTCCAGAATATCATTAAAATTGCCGTCGTAGTCGAAGTTGGGGAAGGTCCAGCCATCCTTCAGCAGCTGCGGGATCTTATCCTTGATGTTATCGCCGGTCACATAACCGATCTTATAGCCGCTCATGCTGTTGCCTTCTGCCCACTGGCGGATGCCGTCCACGCAGCCATTGATGTTCATGCCGCCTGCGTTGGTGCAGATCTTGATGTGCTTGTCCCAGGCTTCCTTGCCGGCCTCCTTCAGGATGCGGGTGGTGAAGTCGGGCGCAAAGCCCTTGGTGGGGTCCTTGAGCTGCTGCTTTGCCATGATGGAAAGGGTCAGCTCTGCCAGATAATCACAGCCCATATACTGGATATCGGCATTGCGGATCATGTGGATGGCCGCGTCCGGGCTGTCGCCCCAGAAGCCCTGGCCACCGCCGATTGCAACTTTCTTCATTCGATAGCCTCCTTATAAATGAAAAGGTAATATCAGCGTCAAACATAAGTATAACGTTTGACTCAATCGTCGTACTGAGTGTAGTACAACGATTTACTAATGTCAAGAAAAAAACGAAGTTTGGAAGAAAAGAAATGCAACTTTGTTGAAACGGCCAAAAAGAAAAAAGAAAAATATACAGAGTGCACAAAAACGGCTGGTTTGAGATTGGAGAGGCTTTTTTGGCTTGTCAAGATACGGGGAAACGGGTACAATAAACCTGATATCAGAAAAAGGTGGGGAAGAGCATGGTTACGATCAAGCAGATCGCGCAGGAGGTCGGGATCTCGTCCAGTACGGTCAGCATTGTTTTGGGCGGCAAGGCGGCAGAGCGGAAGATCAGCACGGCCACGCAGGAAAAAATTTTTGCGGCGGCGGCACGGCTTGGATACCAGCCCAATATGGCTGCCCGGAGTCTGCGGGGCGGCAGCGGTGCCAATGAGCTGGTGGTGGCCATGTTCTGGGCACAGGATTTCCGGGCCAGCATGATGCTCCGCTTCTGGGATGGTCTGCGGGCTGAGATCGAAAAAACGGCACGTCCGGTGCGGCTGGTCATCTACCCGTATGTCAACGACCACCTGAAGGAAAGCGAGGCACTGACCAGTGGCACAAACTGCCATGCGGCCATCATCTGCAATGCGTCCTATGCGGATCTGCAGTTTTTGGAGGACACGCAGCTGCCAATCCCGGTGGTGCTGTACAACCGTGTTTGCAATGGGTATTGCAGCGTCAATGTGGATGATTTGAAGATGGGGGCTCTGGCGGCGCGGGCTTTTGCCGATCAGGGATGCAGGACTGCGGCAGTTCTGACGAGCAGCCCGGTCTTTGAGGGGATGGAAAACCGGATGCATGGGTTCCGGCTGGAAGGGGAGCAACACGGGTTGACGATCCTGGCCAACCGGTATTGTGAAAACAGCATACGAGGCGGTTACGAGGCGGTTTCGCATCGGCTGCGGCATGAGTGGAAGCAACAGCTGCCGGACGCAGTGTTCTGCGGTTCCTCGGCCATTGCGCACGGTGCGCTGCGGGCTTTTTGTGAGGCCGGATATATCGACGAAAAGCTGCCCCGGCTGATCGCTGTAGGCAACGGCCCGGAGGAATCCGATGCTTTTTCGATCCCAAGCCTGAGTGTAGTCTATCTGCCCATGGAGGATATGGCGCGGGAGTGTATCCAGCTAGTGCTGGGGCAGTTGGACGGCCGGATTGCCACGGCGGAAAGTCGGCTGCTGCCGATCGAGTATGTTCCCAGGGAGAGCTGCGGGCCGCTGACAGAATACGCTGCACAATAAAAAAGCCCCGCACCGGCAAGCAAAACGTGCGCAGTGTGGGGAAGAAAGAGCAGTCAGCCTTCGGCGCTGATACAGTACATGGAAAAGGTGCTGGAAAATAACAGGGTGTCGGTTTCGTCTGTGATTTCCACAGCCACCACACAGATGTGCCGGCGGCGGCTGACCGTCCGGCCGAGGGCTGTCAGGTGACCGGCTTTGACGTTGTGGATGAAATTGACCGAAGCATTCTGGGTGACATACTGCCGTCCGTCAGAGCGGGCAGTCAGCCCGGCACAGCAGTCGGCCATGGTAAAAAATGCGCCGCCGTGCACATAACCGTAGATGTTAGTGGTGTCCCGCCGGATGTCCAGCGACATGACGGCGCTGTCCGACGTTACCGATACGATCTCGATGTGATTGTACTGCATGAATGGATTTTCAAGCATTTGTTCAATGTTCTGTTCCTGCATAAGGAGCCTCTTCTTTTTGATTGTAGTACAACGTTGTACTGAGTGGCTTGGACAGTTTTTATTATAATCGCATTTTCCGCAGGATGCAAGCAGCAGGAGGTGTAAAATAAATGGAACGGCCATCATTACGCAGGCAGCTTGTAATGATCTTTTTGGGGATCGCCATTCCCATTGGGATTCTGCTGGGGCTGCTGCTCTTTTTTTCAGGGCTTTATAGCCGCAACCGGCTGGCAGCTGCGGCATCCGGCGGCCTTGATATGTTTACCACAAATTTTGAGAATCAGCTGGATTCGGTGGAAAACTACCTGCTCAATCTGTCGCTGAACGATGCGACCTTTCGCAGCCTGAGCGAACAGACCGACCGCACCCGCGCCTACCTGGATGCTTATGAGATCGCACAGGGGTTCCCGGCGGTATTGGCTGCCAATGATACTCTGATGGGTGTGGTGCTGCGCAGCGGCTCAGGCAACCTGTACGTGGGGCGCTACGGTGCAGCTGCCCAGCAGCTCAAGCAAAAACTGAATCTGGAAGCGTATCTCGGCCAGCCGGGCCAGACCAATAAAATGATGACAAAGGGATGGTATCTGCGCACCATCGGCCAGCGGCTTTACCTGCTGCGCAGTGTTTTCTACCAGAAAGCCAGCCTGACCGCTGCGGTGGATCTGCGGCTGGTGTTTGAAGAACTGGTGGAGAACTATGGGCTGGATGGCCGGGTCATTGTGATGAACGACAGCGGCAATGTGTTGGTAGGGGATGCCAACCTTCTGCCCACAAAGATGGAGTGGAACAGTGAGGGGTATTGCCTGACAAAGGTGGGCAGGGACAGCCGACTGGTGGTGCGCAAACAGGTCAAAGCGCTGACGGTATTGTATCTGGTCCCCTACCAGCATTTCGGGGTGGACTTTGCGCCGTATCAGATCTTGCTGGTGATGGGCGCTGTTTTTGTTCTGCTGGCGATCCCGTTCCTCCTGTTCTATATGAAGCACGAGATCTTTGCCCCTATGACGGCGTTGGTGAGCACCATGGACAGGATCGGCCGTGGTGAACTTTCGGTGCGCTCCAGTGTGGATTATCGCAACGCTGAGTTTACACAGGTGAACGAGACCTTCAACCGGATGATCGACCAGATCACCCAGCTGAAGATCGACGGTTACGAAAAGGAGCTGGAAGCCCGCCGCAACGAGATGACTGCCCTTAAGCTGCAGATCCGGCCCCACTTTGTGCTCAACTGCCTGAAAAGTGTCTATGCCATGGTGCAGACCGGAAGCCGCGAGGATGCCCAGCAGCTGATCCTGCTGCTGAGCCGGTATCTGCGCTATATCCTCTCTTTTACGGCGACCACAACGCCTCTGCACACTGAGATCGAGCAGTGCTGCAATTACGCGGAGCTTTCCAGCGTGGGGCAGAACGATCCCGTGGAGGTAGTATGCGAGATCGACCCGGAACTCAGCGAATTGCTCTTGCCGCCGGTCTCGCTGCTGACGCTGGTGGAGAACAGCGTTAAGCACGGCAAGATGATCGGAAAAACGCTGAAGATCACGATCACTGCAAAGCTCCTCGAAACGGAAGAGGGCTGCATGGCTGATCTTTCGGTGGCGGACAATGGCACAGGCTTTACGGCAGGGGATCTAAAGCAGCTGAACAGTGCAGCCCCGCAGGAGGAGAATGGACAGCACGTCGGGCTGTTCAATGTGGTACGGCGGCTGCAGCTGCTCTATGGGGAGCAGGCAGCCATCGCCTTTACCAATAACCGCCGGGGCGGCGGTGCCAGGGTGGAGCTGTTCCTGCCGATAGATCCCGTCTTACAGAAGAAGGAAGGAGAAACAGCATGAAACTGCTGATCGTAGATGATCAGAGCACCGTGGTGCAGGGGCTTTTGCACTGCACCAACTGGGCAGCAATGGGATTTACTGTGGTGGATACGGCTCTGAACGCTGTGGATGCCAAGGCCAGCCTGCTGCGGCAGGAGGCCGAGGTCATGCTCTGCGATATTGAAATGCCCATGGAAAGCGGGCTGGATCTGTTGGACTGGCTCCGGCAGCGAGGGATGACCACCCGCTGCATCTTCCTGACAGCCCATGCTGAGTTCCGATATGCACAGGAGGCACTGCGGCTGGGCGGTTTTGACTATATCATGCAGCCCGCCCCTTACGAGCAGGTGGCGGATGCAGTGAGCCGTGCGCTGGAAAATGTAAAGGAGGAACGGGCGGCGCTGGAGCTGCAGAGCAGGGGTGCTGTTTTTGACGACCAGAAAAAGGAGATCGTGGAGACTATGCTGCGGGGCTTTCTGTTGGGCAACGCCCCGGGAAGCAGCCTGACCGCGTTTGAAGAACTGAGCCTTGTACCCCGGCGGGAGCGGGAATGCTGGGTTGCCCTGATGCAGCCGCTGCGCTGGAAGCAAGGCGAGGAGCCGTGGGAGCTGAGCCTGCTGAGCACGGCAGTGGGGAATATGAGCAGCGAGGTGTTCACGCCGCTGCAGGTGCTCAGTGTAACGGTGGCGATCCCTGCGGAGCAGTGTCTCGTTCTGGTGCTGCAAAGCCGGGTGGGGGAGCCGCTGGAGGCAGACTATATCACCCGGCAGCTGAATTATCTGCAAAGTGCGTGCGCGCAGTATATCCACTGTGAAGCGGCCTTTTATCCGGAGGGGCCGCAGCCCTTTGAACAGGCATTGGAGATCTATCAGAAGCTGCTGCAGCAACGAAGCGAGAATGTGGCCCTGAAAGGCGGTGTTCTGCTGGGCCGCCCAGCGGAAAAAGCGCCGGAAGTGTTCCGTATCCCGCAGATCGGTGCATGGCAGAAGCTGCTGCAGGCGGGATGTGCGCAGGCAATGGAGCAGGAAGCCTGCCAGCTGCTGGATAAGCTGACGGCCAACAATCAGCTGAACAGCCAGACCTTGCGGTATTTTTATCAGGATTTTATGCAGATGCTCTTCTCCTTGCCGGAAAAGAAACGGCAGGACGATATGTTCCGGGAGCCGGAAGCGTTGGAACTTTACCGCAACGGCATGAAGACTGTGCCGGATATGAAGGCGTTGGTCCATTATGTGGCCTCGGTCTGGGACAGCGAAACAGAAGAAAATAGTCGGAGTACCGTGGAGATCATTATGGCTTACATTGCCGAGCATCTGGAAAATGAGCTGCGTCGGGAAGAACTGGCCGAGGCTGTCCACCTGAATCCGGATTACATGGCCCGGCTTTTTAAGAAAGAGACCGACATGAACCTGAAGGATTATATCATTCAGCAGAAAATGCAGGAGGCCCAAAGCCTGCTCTGCACCACCAATCTGCCCATCAGCCTGATCGCGGCCAAGGTCGGGTATACGAATTTCGGGCATTTCTCCACTTCTTATAAGAAGTTCTATCACAAGACCCCACAGGAGGAGCGCAGCGCAGCATTATGAGAAAAACAAGGATGGCTCGCAGGACATTTTTACAGCTGACCGGTGCTGCAGCCGGAGCAGCTCTGCTTGCTGGCTGCGGGGAGCGGGCGGAATCGGCGGCAGAAAGTGGAACAGAGCCCATGGTTACAGTGCTGATGCCGGGCCAATCGGATGAAACTGCCTGTGTCCGCATTTCGGCAGCGCTGAGCGAAGTCACAAAGCAGAAGCTGGGCTTCAGCGTTTCCATCGAGCAGGTGGCACCCACCAATTACTCGGCAGAGCTGTGGAAACGGATGGTCTGCCAGACCATGCCGGATCTGTTTTTCCTCACAGAGGATCAGCCGCTGGATGTTTACCTGAATCAGAACTGCATCCTGCCCCTGAGTGCGCTTCTGGAAGAATATCCCGGGCTGAAAGCTCTGTTCTCAGAGCAGCAGTGGGCAAGTAGAACCTATTACCGCCGTATCTATGCGGTCCCGGCACGGGCAGTCTCGATGTATCAGATCGGCTTTCTGGCCCGGGCCGACTGGATGCGGGAGCTGGGGGCCAGGCCGGAGAAGATCACGGATCTGGATGCCCTGCACGACCTGCTGATGCAGGTCGGGCAGCGTCGGCCCAATGCAGAGGGGGTCCTGCCGGATAATGGACAGGTTTTTCCTTTTCCGGAACTGGATCCTCTGGGAGATACCTTTGGTATCCTGACCGAAGAAAGCGGCACCACCGTTGTCAACTGGTATGCCGCGGATGCTTACAGCAGGCTTTGCAGAACGATGCATCAGTGGTATCAGGAAGGATTGATCCTGCGGAATGCCAGCCTGCGGGATGAACCGGCCACCGATCGGATGCGGCTGGGCAACAGCTTTGGCTTTTTTGCACGGCTCAACCGGGATTCACTGGACTGCTACACCCGGGCCTGTGGCACAGAGCTGACTGCCATCCCGCTGGGGCCGACCATTCAGAACAGCTCCATCCCGGTGGAGAGCTGGTGTCTGCCGGTGACCAACAGCCACCGCAGGGAGGCACTGGCTCTTCTTGAACTGTTGTACACGGATGCATCCTGTTATGATCTCTTTGCGAACGGAGATGGGAAAGAGGAACAGCTCCATCCGTGGCAGAATCTGTATCTCAACGCCAGCGGACTGATGCCGGAAACAGACGAGCAGCCGCAGTGGGTCTCTCCGGCCTATGGGTTCAGCTTCAACAACAGTGCAGTTGCCGCAAAGCTGGATGCCTGCAGGGCACTGAAGAACAGCTATCACAATGGGCTGATATGCGGCTATCTGGATTCGGAGGAGGCGCTCCCGGAGTTTTTGGAAAAACTGGAACAGGCAGGGATACAGGAAATCCTTCAGGCAAAACAAAGCGCATTGGATAACTGGCTGAACGCATCGCATTGAAACAGGCAGGGCTGGGAGACCGGCCCTGTTTTCATTTTTTGGACAGAAGAAACCTCTGAAAATGAAAAACAGAGGTCGGAAACTTGAAAAAATGCTGCAGCTCTCGGAACAGGAACACGGAAAATGAAAAATTAGTTTCGGTTTTTTGGTAGCTGGAAAAGCTCCCGGTGCGTTAAACTAAATACAACAAAAGCACGGCAGACACAGAACCGTGCAGACGAACGCAAGAATAAGAAGGACAAGAAGGAGAAACCACTATGAAACGTATCTCTCGTCGGAACTTCCTCAAGGCTATGGGCATTTCCGCAACGGCCCTGACACTGGCTGCCTGCGGCGGCGGATCTTCCAGCTCCACCGCAGCCGGCACCGCCGGTTCTTCCGCTGCCAGCGCAGCAGCAACCGGGGAACCCAAGGCAGGCGGCACCCTGCGGCTGTGCTACGGCAACCCAATTGCAACTCCTGGCTATACCCCCCGTGCAACCGGTAATGCACTGCTGTTCTATCTGAATCTGGCTTATGAGAACCTGCTGACCTACGACAACGACGGCAATATGGTTCCCAAGTTGGCTACCGAGTGGGACGTGAACAACGATGAAAACAGCATCACCTGGACCCTGAGGGAGAACGTCAAATTTGCCGACGGTGAGCCGTTCAATGCCGAAGCCGTCAAGCGTAATATCGAGGAGTATCAGGCCAATAACCGCACAGAGGTTTCCAACATTGCTGAGTGCCAGATTATTGATGATACCCACATCAAGATGATGATGGAAGAGCCCAACTCCTCTACGCTGGAATCCGTTGGTTTCTTCGTCTACTACATGAGCCCCAAGGCACTGGATGATGTCAGCAGTCTGGATGCTGCCACCTGCGGCACCGGCCCATTCCAGCTGAGCGAGTTCGAGAACAACGCTTACGCCATCTACGCCAAGAATGAGAACTACTGGCAGGAGGGCCTGCCCTATCTGGACTCCGTGGAAATCACCGTGGTTACCGAGACCAGCACTGCTGAGACCGCATTCCGTGCCAATGAGTACGATATGCTGCAGGTCTTAGATATGACTCCGCTGGTCAAGCAGGATCTGGATGCTGACGGCATCTACGTTGCCGAGCGCAATGAGAATGGCATGGGTGTTGGCACTCTGGGTCTGATCCCCAACAGCGCCATGGACAGCCCCTGGGCCGATGCCCGTGTCCGCCGTGCCATGTGCTACGCCATCGATGTAGATGCTATCAACGCCGCCTTCCTGATGGGCACTGCTCAGATGACCGACCAGTGGGCTGTTCCCGGTGCTGTGACCTACAACGACGACATCAACCACTTCAAGTATGATCCCGACCGTGCCAAGGAGCTGATGGCTGAGGCTGGCTATGCTGACGGCTTCACTACTAACATCGTCACCGTCAGCACCATCTCCGATATGTTCACCGCTATCGCCAACATGCTGGACGAGGTGGGCATCCACTGCAACATCCAGCAAGTCGATGGTGCTACCCAGAACCAGCTGTATATGGATGGCAGCTGGGAGGGTCTGATGCCCCACTGGACGACCGTTTCTCCCGATCTGGGCCTGTACATGGGCCGCCATCTGGATTACAACGGCGCTTACTACGCCAAGGGCATCCAGCATCCTGATAAAGAGATGCAGCTGCTGGAGGAGATCCGCTGCTGCATGGATCCTGACGAGAAGCACAAGCTGGAAAAGGAAATGCAGGCAGCAATTTACGATGCCGAGACCGGTTCCTGCCTGTTTGGCCGTCCGCTGATGGTCAACGGTTCTACGATGTACAAGTATGATTACGTCATCGACGACCACGCTACCGAAGCATTTACCTCCGCATGGGATCTGTCCGCCTGCTGGCTGAACAAGTAAGCGACCAATCTTAGTGTATCACGACCGGAATACGTTTCTCCTTATTTCGGCAGATTCCGGCGCGGGTGACTGCGCCGGAATTTGTTTTTGAAGGGGAGAAAGGTTCCGCAGGAAATGGAGCAAACTATGAAATCGAACAACCTTGCCAAAATGATCGGCAAGCGTGTGGTGCAATCCTGCATCACCATTCTGCTTGTCACTCTGTTCGTCTTTGCCCTCATTCAGATGGTTCCGGGCGATCCCGTAGCCAACTATCTGGGTGCAACCGCTACCGAAGAGCAGATCACCTATTACCGCCAACTTTATGGTTTCGATCGTCCGGTCATCGTCCAGTATCTCAGCTGGATCGGCGGCCTGTTCCGGGGCACCATGGGCCAGTCCATCAGCTATCAGTCTGAGATCGCTGACATCATCCTGCCCCGTTTGGGCACCACCCTGACCATGGTGATTCCGGCTTTCATCATCGGAACAATCACCGGTATCCTGTTCGGCATCATTGCTGCCAAGAACCGCGGCAAGGCCATTGACAGTGTGATCTCCTTCTTTGCGAACATCGGCGTTTCGATGCCCATGTTCTGGCTGGGCATGATGGGAATGCTGGTGTTTGCCCTCAAACTGCGGGTCCTGCCCAGTTCCGGATATGTGCCCATCACCCGTGATTTTGGCGGCTGGCTCAGCCATATGATCATGCCCATCATTGTGCTGAGTCTGGGTGTCAACGCTGGTTTTGTCCGTCTGACCCGCTCCTCCATGCTGGAAGTCATGCGGCAGGATTATGTGACCACTGCCCGTGCCAAGGGCGTTTCCAAGAAGGATGTTACCTTCAGGCACCAGCTACGCAACTCCATGATCCCCATCGTCACCACCATGGGTATGCGCCTGGGCTCCATGGTGGGCTCCACCGTCCTGATCGAGAGCCTGTTCGTCATCCCCGGCCTTGGCAGCGTGATGATGAACGGCATCAGCAACCGTGACTTCATGCTGGTGGCGAACGGTGTGCTCATCATCTCCATCTTTGTTGCCATCTGCAACCTCGTGGTCGATATCCTGTACGGCATCATCGATCCCCGCACCCGCTAAAAGGAGGAATGAACTGTGGAAAACAAGACAAAAAAGAAGGGTCTGCTGGAGCGTATCACGTCCTCCCGCGTGTTCCGGGTCATGTTCAGCCGCAAGATCATCGTGGTCTGCGCAATTTTGCTTCTCATCATGGTGCTCATCGCCATCTTTGCTCCGGTGATTGCTCCCTATAATCCCAACAAGGATGATCTTTACAATGTTCTGAAGGGCTGCTCCGCCGAACACTGGCTGGGCACCGACTCCAATGGCCGTGATGTTCTGAGCCGCATCATCTATGGTGCCCGCATCTCCTTTACGGTCGGTATCGTGGCCGTGGTCATTTCCAGCGTCATCGGTATGGCACTGGGCCTGATCGCCGGCATGGCAGGCGGCGTGGTGGATGCCTTCATCATGCGTGTCATGGATGCCATGATGGCCGTGCCCATGCTGATCCTGGCTATGTTTCTGGGCGCGATCCTGGGTCAGGGCCTGGGCAATGTCTGCCTGGCCATCGGCATCTCGATGGTGCCCGGCTACGCCCGTGTCACCCGCGGTCAGGTGCTGAGCGTCCGCAATGCCGATTATGTCACCGCCGGTACCCTGTGCGGTGCATCCCGGATCCGCAACACGCTGGTGCATGTGTTCCCCAACTGCCTGTCCGTCAACATCGTCAGCATGACCGCCAGCCTGGGCGGTGCCATTCTGGCCGAAGCGAACCTGAGCTTCCTGGGCATGGGCATCACGCCCCCGACTCCCAGCTGGGGCGCAATGGTCAGCGGCGGCTATAAGTACCTGTCCACCCAGCCCATCATTGCCATTGCTCCCGGCATTGCGATCATCATCGTGGTGCTCTGCTTCAATATGTGCGGCGACGCTCTGCGCGATGCCCTCGACCCGAAGCTGCGCGGCACATTGGGCAGCGGCAAAAAGACCAAGCGCGCAAAGCGCACCAAGAATGTGAAAGAGGTGGCCTGAAATGAGCGACAAGCTGCTGGAAGTCAAAAACCTGAGCGTTGAATATGATACCGAAATTTCCACCGTCTACGCCGTCAATGGTCTGGACCTGGATCTGAATTACGGCGAGACGCTGGGGCTGGTGGGTGAGACCGGTGCCGGTAAGACCACCACAGCCCTGAGCGTCATTCGGCTTCTGCCCGAGGGAATCGGTTTTGTGACCGACGGCTCCATCAAGCTGGATGGTGTGGATATGCTGAATGCTCCCGAGGAAAAGATCCGTGCCATGCGCGGCAGTGTGGTATCCATGATCTTCCAGGATCCCATGTCTGCCCTGAACCCGGTGATGACCGTGGGAGCCCAAATTATGGAGGTGCTGAAGATCCATCATCCGGAGCAGAGCACTGCTCAACTGGAAGCCCGTGTGGACGAAATGATGGAGCTGGTGGGCATCCCTGCAAAGCGCAAGGTGGAGTATCCCCATCAGTTTTCCGGCGGCATGAAGCAGCGCATTGTCATTGCCATTGCGCTGGCCTGCGAGCCGAAGCTGATCCTTGCCGACGAACCCACCACCGCACTGGATGTGACCATTCAGGCCCAGATGCTGGGCCTGATCAATGAGCTGCAGAAGCGGCTGAACACTGCCATGATCCTCATCACCCACGATCTGGGTGTTGTGGCCCAGACCTGCGAGAAGGTCATGGTCATGTACGCCGGCGAGGCCATCGAGTATGGTACAGCAGAGGATATCTTTGAGACCACCCAGCGCCACCCTTACACCCAGGGGCTGTTCAACGCCATCCCCAAGCTGGATGAGAACACCAAGCGGCTGGAGGCCATTGAGGGGATGATGGCTGACCCCACCCAGAAGATCGAGGGCTGCCGCTTTGCTGACCGCTGCAAATATGCCACTGCGGCCTGCAAAAAGGCCCAGAAGATGCGGGAGGTCACACCGGGCCACTTCATCCGCTGCTGTCGGTTTGATCCGCCGCAGTCCAATACCTGAGCCGGGAGGAAAAAGACAATGGAAGAAAAGATTTTGATCGAGGCAAAGAACCTCAAAAAATACTTCAAAGTCGGCGCAAACAGCCAGCTCCACGCGGTGGACGGCGTGAACTTCAAGATCAGGCGCGGCACCACACTGGGCGTTGTGGGCGAGTCCGGCTGCGGCAAGTCCACGCTGGGCCGCCTGCTGCTGCGGCTCTACGATGTTACCGATGGTCAGATCCTCTACGACGGCACCGACATCACCAAACTGAATGCCAAGGAACTCAAGCCCATCCGTGCCCGGATGCAGATGATCTTCCAGGACCCGTCCGGTTCGCTGGACCCCCGCAAAAGTGTGAAAGAGCTGATCGGGGAACCGCTGAAGATCTATAAAGCCTGCAAAAACCGTGACGAATACGATGCCCGCATCGCCGAGATCATGGAGACCGTTGGTCTGGATGAGCGTTATGCAGAGAGTTTCAGCCACGAGCTGGACGGTGGCCGCCGCCAGCGCATCGGCATCGGCCGCGCATTGGCCATGGACCCGGAGTTCATCATCTGCGACGAGCCGGTCTCTGCACTAGACGTTTCCATTCAGGCACAGATCCTGAATCTGCTGATGGATCTGCAGGATGAGAAAAAGCTGACCTATGTCTTTATCACCCACGATCTGAGCGTGGTCAAACACATCAGCCACGAGATCATGGTCATGTATCTGGGCCAGTGTGTGGAATATGCCAAGACCGAGGATCTGTTCAAGAATCCACTCCACCCCTACACCAAGGGTCTGCTGGATGCTGTGCCCATCCCCAGCCTGAAGGCCAAAAAGCTTTCCACCGAGGTCATGCGCGGCGAACTGACAAGCCCTGTGGACCCGGCTCCCGGCTGCCGTTTTGCGGCCCGCTGTCCCTATGCAACAGATGCCTGCCGCGGCAGGGATATCCCCTTGAAGGAAGTGGAACCCGGCCACTTTGTCAGCTGCACACGCTTTTGAGAACACGGAAAGGCGGGAAGATCGATGACTGAGAAAGAAAAAAAGGCTGCTGCCGAGCAGAAGCAGCGTGAGATGGAAGAGATGATGCGGCAGGCGCAGGAGAGCTACCGGCAGGAATATGCCAGTATGCCCTACGACGGCCCGGTCTATGGCTGCCGCCGGGAGGAGCTGATGCTGCCCATGCAGGACGGAGTGAGGCTCTATACCGAGATCTTCAAACCGGAGGGGCTAGCACAGTTCCCTGTGCTGATCCAGCGCAGCTGCTATCCCAATCAGCAGCCGCTATATGAGATCAACGGTGCAGAACTGACCCGCCGGGGCTACGGCTATGTGGTCCAGACCTGCCGCGGCACGGGCAAGAGCGAGGGACATTGGGAACCCAACGTCAATGAGCGCCCGGATGGCCGCGATACCCTGCAGTGGCTCAACGATCAGCCCTGGGCAGAGAGCATCGGCTATTTCGGAGCCAGTTATCTGGCCCTGACCGGCTGGGCCATTGCAGATATCGTTCCGCCCAAGGTCAAGGGAATGATGCTGACGGTCTATGGCACCGACCGTTTCAAATCGGCTTATGAAAAGGGGCTGTTCCGCCACGATGTGCTGACTGGCTGGGCAATGCAGAATGCAGGCTATCCGGTCACAGCGGACTATCTGGAAAGCTGCCGCTTCCGTCCCCACGACAAGGTGGATGAAGCGCTGTGGGGTGGAAAGTTGGACTGGTATCAGGACTGGATCCACGCCACCCGCCGCACAGATGCCTACTGGCAGCAGGGCTGGTGGAAGCTGTTAGCCGATGTGCCCGGAAATACCAAGGTTCCGGTGTATATCATCGATGCATGGTACGATCACCATTTTGGCAGTGCCATCAACACTTATGCCTCTCTGGCCCCTGAGACCAAAGAGCACAGCTGGCTGGATATCGGCTGCTGGAATCATATGTCCCAGCCCTGCATTGCGTGGGGCGAACAGCACAATCTGGAAAACGGCGACATCCACCGGATGCTGGAATGGTTCGATCTGTTGCTGAAGCAGAAAAAACAGCCGGAAAAGCGGGTGCGCACCTATATAATGCGGGAGGACCGCTGGAAAACGCTGAAGGCATGGCCTGCCCCTGTGAGTCGGATTGAAAAGCTTTATCTGGGTGAAACAACTCTGAATGCCGAGCCGGCAGAAGGGGAGCGTGCCTTTGTGTATGACCCGGAGACCCCCGTGCCCAGCCATGGCGCAGAAAGCGTTCTGACCACCATTGCCGAGGCGGGCAGCCTACTGCAGCCGGAGCCGGACTATCGGCCCGATGTGGTCAGCTTCGTCAGCGCTCCGTTGGAAAAAGCACTGCCCATTTGTGGGCAAATCAAGGTGCACCTGAATGTCTCGACCGATGTGGATGATACTGCCTTCACTGCCAAGCTGATGGAAGTGTTCCCGGATGGCAGGGCCTATAACATCCGGGGCGGCATCACCACCATTGCTGCCGACCTGCCGGAGGGTCAGACCTATACTCCCGGTCAGACAGCAAAGGTCTGTGTGGAGATGTGGGATATAAACTGGACGGTACAGCCCGGCAGCTGCCTGCAGCTGGATGTCTCTTCTTCCGACTTCCCGCAGTACGCCGTTCACAGCAATTACGCAGGAGTCTGGTCTGAACAGGGAAAGACCCGCATCGCTCACCAGGAGATCTTGCTGGGGGAGGGCAGCTTTGTAGAACTGCCCCTGCACGAGAACTGAGAGAAAGGAACCAAGACCATGACGGAACAGGAACGAAATGTCCTTCTGAACGAACTGCGGCAGCAGGAGAGCCAGCGGGAAAAGCAGATCAAGCGGGAGCGGTTCCGCCGCCTGAATCCTTATGCAAAGAAAGGAGCGGTGGTGTTTGCCGGTTCCAGCCTGATGGAACAGTTTCCGCTGTATGAGTTTTTGCAGGACGATGATCTGCACTGTACCCTGTACAACCGGGGCATCGGCGGCTTTACCACCACCGAGCTGCTGGAGGCTATGGACGAGTGCATCCTTGAGCTACAGCCTGCGCACCTGTTCCTGAACATCGGCACCAATGACCTGAACGGCCCGGACTACGACCGCGCCGCCATGCTGGGCCGGTATGAGGAGATCGTGCAGCAGATCCGGAAAAAACTGCCCGAAACAAAGCTCTACCTGCTGGCCTATTATCCGGTAAACCCCACCGTGGCCGAAGACCCGGGCCTGATCGAATGCTTCCGCTGGCGCACCAATGAGCGTATCCGGGAGGCAAGCGAGGGCGTGCAGGCATTGGCCCGGAAATACGGAGCGGAATTCCTCGACCTGAACAAGGACCTGTACGATGCTGCCGGAAATCTGAAAGCGGAGTACACCATTGAGGGAATGCACCTGTATGCCAACGGCTACCGCCCTGTGATGGATGCTCTGCTGCCGCTGCTGCGCAAAATCGGAGAAGAACAGGGAGGAAAGCAATGACCGGAGTCTTTGGTGTTGTTCTGGGTCAGATCTTTCTGATGTTCCTCTATCTCATCATAGGTTATGTGCTTTATCGTACCGGACTGATCACCCAGGAAGGCAGCAAGGCACTGGCTCACCTGCTGTTATATTGCGTGCTGCCCTGTGTTGTGCTAAAATCATTTTGTATTGAGTATTCGGCAAAGGGAGCTGTGGAATTGGCTGTCAGCATTGCGGCAGGTGCCGGGGTGCTGCTGCTCTCCATGGCGGTGTCGTGGCTCTTTTTCCGCAAAGACCCCATGGCGCAGATCGGTGTGGCTTTTTCCAATGCCGGGTTCATGGGATTTCCGCTGGTCACAGCGGTGCTGGGTGGAGAAGCTGTGTTCTACGCAGCAGGCTTTGTGGCCCTGCTGAATGCTTTGCAGTGGACCTACGGCCAGGCAAAGCTTTCCGGGGACAAAAAGTACATCCAACTGGGGGCAGTGCTCAAAAATCCGCTGGTGCTCTCCCTGTTGGGCGGTGTGGTGCTCTACTTCTGTCGCATCCCGGTGCCGCAGTTCCTCCGCAACCCCATGGGAGCCATTGCAGGTATGAACGCTCCGCTTGCCATGATCGTGCTGGGGGTCTATCTGGCTAGGACCAACCTCAAAGCCATCTTTACCCGCCCCCGGCTCTACGTCCTTTCGGCAGTACGGCTGGTGGTGATCCCACTGCTGACGATCGTCTGTCTGATGCTTCTTCCAGCTGGATGGCGGCAGATCGGCACGGTGCTCATCATTGTGAATGCGGCTCCCATCGGCAGCAACATCGCGGTATATGCCCAGCGTCTGGGGCTGGATTCTTCCTACGCTGTGCAGATGGTCTGTCTGAGCACTCTGCTGTCACTGATCACGCTGCCGGTGATGCTCAGCCTGGCTGCCGCGTTGGACTTTGCATGAGTCTGAAAACAACCAACAGAAAGCAGGAGATAAGATGAAACAGTATCTTTTGATCGACATCGGCGGAACCTTCATCAAGTACAGCCTGGCCGATGAACAGGCCCGGAAAATCTCTGGTGGAAAGGTTCCGATACCGCTGACGAATATGGATGACCTTCTGGCGGTCATCGAGGGCTTTGCCGCTCCCCTTCAGGGACAGTTCGTGGGCTGCGCCATCTCTATGCCGGGCCGCATCGATACCAGAAACGGCATCGCCCATACCGGTGGAATGCTCAGTGCCTTTATGTGGGAGCAGCCCTTTGCTGCGCAGGTAGAGGCACGGCTGGGCGTGCCGGTGACCATCGCCAACGATGGCAAGTGTGCCGCAGCAGCGGAGGGTTGGACCGGTGCGCTGGCCGGTGTGGAGAATGGCCTTGTGCTGGTGCTGGGCACCGGCATCGGCGGCGGCATCATCCTGAACGGGAAGGTGCTGATGGGCGCTCACGCCGCAGCAGGGGAAGTCAGCTGCCTTGTTTCCAATATGGCAGCCATGGAGACAGAAACCTTTGAGCTGGACAAGGTGGAAACTTTCTCGGATGCACCCCTGTGGGCAGGCGCCGCCTCGGCGACAGGTTTGATCCGGGAATATGCCCGGCAGAAGAAACTGTCGCTGCAGGGCCCGTTGCCCACCGGCGAGGAGATCTTTGCGGCTTACAATGCCGGGGAACCGGAGGCACAGCAGGCCTTAAAAGTGTTTACCCGGCGGGTGGCCATTGGAATCGTCAGCCTGCAAAGCGTGCTGGATGTGGAGCGCGTTGCCATTGGTGGCGGCATCAGTGCGGCAGAGGCCCTGCTGCCTGCCATTCAGACCGAGCTGGACAGCCTGTTTGCGCGCTGCCCGGTGCTTCCCATGCTGGAGCCGGAGTTGGTGCGCTGCCACTATGGCAACGATGCAAACATGATCGGTGCCCTGAAGCTGTTCTTTGAACAGAACCCCGCCTGAACCAGAACAAAATAGAATAGGAGTAGAAACTTATGAGCGTTTTCCGTGATGATTTCCTGTGGGGCGGTGCTTGTGCAGCCAACCAGTTCGAGGGCGCATGGGATGTGGATGGCAAAGGCCCCAGTGTCCCTGACCTGTGCACCAATGGCTCTCACACCAGCCCGAAATGGGTGACAACTGCTGTCCGCTCCGACCGGCTGTATCCCAGCCATGAGGCCATCGACTTCTACCACCACTACGAGGAGGACATTGCTCTCTTCGCCGAGATGGGCTTCAAGACCTTCCGCACCTCCATCAACTGGACCCGCATTTTCCCCACCGGCATGGAGACCGAGCCGAACGAGAAGGGCCTTGAATTCTATGACAAGGTCTTTGACTGCTGCAAGAAGCACGGCATCGAGCCGCTGGTCACCATCAGCCACTACGAGCTGCCCTATGCGCTGGTGGAAAAATACAACGGCTGGGCCAGCCGGGAACTCATCGAGTTCTATATGAACTACTGCAAGGCCATTTTTGAGCGGTACAAGGACAAGGTCAAGTACTGGCTGACCTTCAACGAGATCAACTGCGGCACCATGCCCATGGGCGCGATCCTGGAAACAGGCACCATCCGGGGCTTTGAAGGCCCTACCGACAAGGTGCCGGACAATAAGCAGGAGCGCTTTCAGGCGCTGCATCACCAGTTTGTGGCCAGTGCAGAGGTTGTTCGGTATGCCCACGACCACTACCCTCAGTTCAAGATGGGCTGCATGATCTGCTTTATCACCAGCTATGCACTGACCTGCGACCCGGCCGACGAGATCGCCAACCAGAAGGCCATGCAGATCAGCAACTGGTTCTGCTCTGATATGCATGTCCGCGGCGAGTATCCTTCCTACATGAAGCGCTATTTTGCCGAGAATAACATCACCATCCGGCAGGAGCCGGAGGATGCTGCCATCCTGAAGGCCGGTACTGTCGATTTCTACACCTTCAGCTACTATATGTCCAACTGCATCACCACCCACAAGGATGCCGATGATGTGGGCGGCAACATCGTTGCCGGAAAGAAGAATCCCTACCTGAAGGCTTCCGACTGGGGCTGGCAAATCGACCCCATTGGTTTGCGCTACAGCCTGAACGAGATCTATGACCGCTACCACATCCCCCTGATGGTGGTGGAGAACGGTCTGGGTGCTTATGACATGAAGGGCGAGGACGGCAAGGTGCACGACAGCTACCGCATCGACTATCTGCGGGCCCACATCGAGCAGATGGCCGAGGCTGTAAAGGACGGTGTAGACCTGATGGGCTACACCCCCTGGGGCTGCATCGATCTGGTGAGTGCCTCCACCGGTGAGATGGCAAAGCGCTATGGCTTCATCTACGTCAACAAGTTTGACGACGGCACGGGTGATCTGAGCCGCGAAAAGAAGGACAGCTTCTACTGGTATCAGAAGGTCATTGCCACCAACGGCGAAGATTTAGGATAACAAAAACAGCCCTCCGGTGGTGATATGTACCCGTTTTTTTGGACACTAGGACAAATTGGACACTAGGACAAAATTGAATCATTAGGCATCCATTGCTTTATGCAGCATAGTGCAATTCACGAACCGGGCTTCCACCGGTTGGTGTCCATGTTATAGTGGCAGGAAAGCAGTTTCATCATAGAAGTATTCTCCTAGACTTGATTTTGGTGTGCGGCCACTCAAACCAATGCCGTCAAGTCGGTGGGGATAGGGTGATTTTTAATTTGTCGGAGAGTAAGTGCACGGTTTCTGCACGGATTTTGCACGGTTTCAAAACGTGCAGAGGGTGCTTTTCGCTGCAAAATCCGACAAAGGGTGCAGAAATTGCTGGGTGAAAAATCACGTTGCTTTGATTAAAAATAACGATGACTCGAAACTTCCATAAATTGAGACGAACCGGCGGCTTGCTCTCTTAATCAGTGGGCCCAGGGTTCGAGTCCCTGGAGGTGCACCAGATATTGAACGCAAAATCGTAAGATTTTGCGTTTTTTTTTTTTTTTGCAGGAAAGCGGTCGCACACTTTCTGCACACCGTTTGCACATTTGCCCGAATCAGGGGCTTTTCTGCGCAAGGTTTGCACAGCCTGCTTTCCTTTGCATAAAAAGTCACTTGTCGGGGCAAGGCCCCTCCATCTTGCTGGCGCAAGACCGTTCTGTCACTCAAAAGCCCCACTGGGGCTTTTGTTGCTTCGCAAACGTGAATCTTTTATGCAAACAGAACTCTCGTCAATTCTCTGCGTTCGTCTGCGTCCATCAGCCGGATGGCTTCAAGGATCTCCTTACCGGAGATTTTTGTTGCCGCCGGCTTTTCGTTTTGCCGGGGCTGGGGTGCTACCGAGGTCAGGTCTTGGGAGTAGAAGTTTGCTTCGATCTTCTCGGTCAGCTCCAACCGGGGCTTGTCCTGCGTGTGGGCGTAGGTGTCCATCAGGACAGATGCGGTGGCGTGACCCGTATTGCCCTGCACCGACTTGAAGTCACCGTCCGACTGCAAGAGCTGGTAGGTGGCACTGGAGTGCCGCAGGCCGTGGAACACGATCTGTTCAAACTCCGGGTGCTCGGCTCTCCACAGGCGGTACCACTTTGTCAGCAGCTCCGGCGCGATGGGCAGACCATCCGGGAGCCGGAACAGCTGCCCGCAATTGCTGTACTTCTCTGGGGCGCTCTGCTCGTCCTGTTTGAGCTTTTCAAGCCATGCTTGCAGTTCCTCCTTCAGAGGTTTGGTCATATACAGGACACGGTTGGACTTTTTGGTCTTGGGCTTTTTCAGGATAAGAGAGGATTTGCTGCCCTCGCGCCTGTCCGGGAAGGTGTAATACACCTGATTGGGGTCGAATTTTTCCAGAGCGTCCTTATTGGCTCTCTGCATGGTCTTGCTGACCGAGATGGTGCCACGCCCATCGGCGGCATCAAAATCCAAATCGCTCGGCTGTAAGCCGAGAATTTCGCCCTCACGGAGTGAAAGGATCATGCTCATGTGCACCGCCAGATGCAGGGCAGGGTTCTCGATGGTCTGCAACGCTGCCAGCATGGTTTTCTCGTCCCAGATGGTGCG
>JAERMT010000331.1_pt1 | contig 28854 bp, 19 predicted proteins | sample 9267081 | NCBI WGS metagenome assembly JAERMT01 (sample SAMN17071939, study PRJNA684904) | human gut metagenome | isolation source: diarrhea sample from child under the age of five | host: Homo sapiens | place: South Africa: Mafikeng, Mafikeng Provincial Hospital | collected 2019-09
CCTCAAAGGGGTAGTGGCAGTCTGCTCGCTTAGGGTCTAGCACGGCAGCCGCATCGGGCAACTGCTCGTCGGGGTGGTGATGATCGCAGATGATGAAGTCTATGCCTAAAGTCTTCGCATAGGCTATCTCGTTTATTGCTTTGATGCCACAGTCTACGACAATAATCAGCGTAGCACCTATCTCGTGAGCGTAGTCCACGCCACGATAGGATACGCCGTAGCCCTCATCGTCACGTCCGGGGATGTAGTAACTCAGTAGGTGCTCACTACAACCGGCCGAGCGTAGATACTTGTAGATGAGAGAGACCGCTGTTGTGCCGTCTACATCGTAGTCGCCGTATATCAGTATATGCTCTTTGCGTCCTAGAGCTTTGTTGAGGCGCTTGACAGCCAAATCCATGTCTTGCATCAGAAAGGGGTCGTGCAGATCCTCTAGCGAGGGGTGGAAGAACCGCTGTGCGTCTGCCTCGGTACGGATACCACGACGATAGAGTAGGCGTCCCGCCACGGCGGGTATTCTCAAGGCGTGTGCCAGTTGAGAGCCACCCGCCTCCTCCTCTGGGGTGAAGGGAGTGTATTGCCATTCGTTCGTCATTATGTTGTTTTATTTTTTTTGTCATAGGGGGAGAGAGTAGGCTAGGAGCCGTGCATCGACCTGTGTCGCCCCTCTTGCCGACAGTGTGTGAGGGCGAGACGACAGACAGGGGAGATGATGATATAGTTTTGTGGCTCATTACTAGCTTATTGTATAGGTATGGCCTAATGCCAAGGCTGCGACAGGGTCACAGTTCCGCATTTTAGGCTTGTAAATGTACGAAATAATATTGATATAGTGACTTCGCGAAGTTGCCCCTCTCGTGAGAAATCGTCCATCCTTACTAGGGTGAACGAACTTTTCTTGCGGAGTGGTGCTGCTCCTACTGAGGGCTTTCGGCAGGAAACAAAAAGAGACTCCCGACGAGGAACGATACCTCATCGGGAGCGTGACTGTGTATGCGCTCTAGGTCAGTGTGAGCGCAGATGGTCTGCGAGAGCGGATCTAGTTCATCGCCCAGATCTCCTCGTCGGTCGGCACGTGAACGTGTGGGGACATACGAGCGATGCGAGAGATGTTGAGTAGGTGCTTGTAGGTAAGGTTCTCCGAGATGGAGTTATTGCCCCAGCTACCGCAGCCTAGGGTCGTAGTCACGGAGAGCCCGTTTTGGATCGATCCACCAGCGGTTATAGAGCAGGGCGCATTGACGATGAGACGCGAGATGGTGATCTCGTCACCAGCCTTGATGATGTTACCCTGATTGTTCGAGTGGATGCCTGCCGTGTGGCCGCTACCCTCCATCTTGAGGTTGGTATTGGCAATCTCAATAGCCTCGTCAAAGTGCTTGTAGGGCAGACAGGTCATCACGGGGCACATCTTCTCCTTGCAGATAGGATCGGCCGTACCGACGCCCTTGGCGGGCACGATGAGCATGCGAGTGCCCTCAGGTACGGAGATACCAGCGAGCTTAGCAATGTGCTGTACGCTCTTGCCGACCACGTCACGGCTGATGGTGCCGTTGACGAAGAGGGTATTGACCATCTTGTCATGCTCCTCAGCTGGTACGAAGTAAGCTCCGTGATTCTTGAAGGCCTGGAAGATCTCCTCCCGGTGCTGCTCGGGATAGATGAAGCACTGCTCACCAGAGCAAATGATGCCGTTGTCGAAGATACGTCCACGGATAATGGTCTCGGCAGCTTCGTTGTAGTCGATATGTTCGTCGAGGATGACTTGCACGTTGCCAGCACCTACGCCAAAGGAGGGCTTGCCCGAAGAGTAAGCAGAGTGTACCATACCCATACCTCCCGTAGCGACTACGACGTCGACAGCAGCCATAAGGTCTTGCGTGGCTTGGATAGATGGCTCGGTGACGCACTGGATGAGGTGCTCAGGTACGTTGAAGTCCTTGAGGCGCTCCAGTATGAGCTGGATGGTATGTGCGGAGCAGTTCTTAGAGCGTGGGTGTGGCGAGACGATGATAGCGTTGCGCGTCTTGAGGGCGAAGGCGATGTTTGCCATCGGTGTGACGATCGGATTGGTCGTTGGGGTGATAGCAGCGACGACACCTACGGGCTTAGCGATCTTGATGAGACCGGTCTTCTCGTCGATGTCTAGTACGCCCATACTCTTCTTGCCCTGGAGGTTGCTCCATACGCCTTTTGACTTGTTGCGGCACTTAGCTACTTTGTCCTCATAGACGCCCATCTCGGTCTCGTCGACCGCTTCACGAGCGAGCATCTCAGCATTGTCATAGACGACACGACAGAGAGCCTTGACGACCTGGTCTACAGCGTCTTGGTCGAAGCGTGCTTGGTAATCCTTCTGTGCCTCTCGTGCTAGAGAGACCATTTCTTTGATATCCATAGATATGGTTGTTTATAGGTTGAATTGTATGATAGCTTTATTAATAAAGGGCCTTGTAGATGTCTCTGATTTCGTCCCGTGTGAGAGGGGTGTAATTGTTTGCAAGGAGGCGCTGCTGCGTAGCGATGACCGCATCGGCAAAGCCTTCGATCTCCTCCTCCTTCATCCCGTAGGTGCGAAGCGAATTCTTGGCGATCAAAGCTGAGAGTAGTGCGTCGATCTCGTCAAAGAGCGTGGCGGGCGTACAACCCATCAGCTTGGCGAGCTTCTCCTTGAGGAGCTGTATCTGACCAGCTGGAGCTTTGCGCTCGTAAGCCTTAAAGACCTCGGTGAAGAACTGATAGTTTGCCTCTCCGTGCGGTACGTGATAGGTGCCACCGAGCGGATAAGAGAGCGCATGGACAGCACCAACACCCGCATTGCCAAAGGCGATGCCCGCGAAGTTACTCGCCATGATCATCTCACCCATACAGTCGAAGCGGTAGTCGGGACCCTTGTCTCGTATCTTCTGGAAGACCGGGATGATGATCTGCCAAGCTGCTTCGCTAAAGATAGCAGTGTAGGGATTGCACTTGGGCGAGAGGAAGGACTCGACAGCATGTATCAGCGCATCGATGGCGCTGCAAGCGTAAAACTTGAAGGGCAGCCCCCTCAGCAGCTCAGGTATGATGACCGCATTGTCAGCTACGATAGCATCGTCGGCGAGTCCCATCTTCGTCTGGCGGCTCTTGATCTCAGCGATAGAGATATTGGTCACCTCGCTACCCGTACCGCAGGTCGTGGGGATGATGATGAGCTGCTTCTCCTTGACGAGCGGGATCTTCTTGTCAAAAGCGTCCATCACGTCTGTCAAGCCACGCAGCACAAAGAGCTTGGAGATGTCGATGACCGTACCACCGCCTACGGCTATGACACGATCGTAGTCTGTGCCCTGGAGGTCGTGGAGGATCTGATTCATCATCTCCTCCGAGGGCTCTCCCGTGCCGTAGTGCTCCTGCATGACGAAGTGGCAGGGTAGCTGGGAGGCTTTCATAAAGGGCTCGTAGAGGAAGTCATTGGTGATGACTAGGTCACGCTCCCCGAGTGCAAAGGCTTTGGCAAAGTCTGCAAAGGTATCGAACTGGTCGATGACCGTCTTGAGCTTGAATAGTTGCATAGTAAGGATGTATTGTTATAGTTTGAATCTTCTCTTGCACTCCGCCTCTAGCTCGGGGCGGAAATTGGGATGAGCGATAGCTGTCAGTGCCAAGGCTCGCTCACGGAGCGACTTGCCCTTGAGGTGCGCTACGCCATACTCGGTGACGATGTAGTCCACGTCGTTGCGAGAGGTGGTGATGGCGGCACCCTCCGTGAGTAGGGGTACGATGCGGGAGGCGGTGCCTCGGCGTGCCGTGGAGGGTATAGCGATGATGCTGCGCCCGCCCTTAGACCAGGCGGCACCACGCACGAAGTCTACCTGTCCGCCTGGACCGCTGAACTGTCGCAAGCCCATAGCCTCCGAGACCACCTGCCCCATGAGGTCTACCTCGATACAGCTGTTGATGCTCACGAGGTGGTCGTTTTGGGCGATGATGCGCGGATCGTTGACATAGTTGACAGGACGCATCTCGATGGCTGGGTTGTTGTGCGCAAAGTCGTAGAGCTCTTGCGTACCCATGAGGAAGGTAGCGACCACCTTGTTGGGGTGGAGCGACTTGCACCGGCCCGTGATGGTGTTAGCCTTGATGAGCTTGACCACACCGTCAGAGACCATCTCGGAGTGGATGCCTAGATCCTTCTTATCCTTGAGGAAGAGCAAGACAGCATCGGGAATCGCGCCGATACCGAGCTGGAGCGTGTCACCATCCTGTATGAGCTCTGCACAGTGGCGTCCGATAGCCTCCTCGACCTCTCCGATGCGTGGCAGGTCGAGTGCGTAAAGTGGGTAGTCGGTCTCTACGATATGTGTGAGCTGAGAGATATGTATGAGGTTGTCTCCACCGACGAATGGCATCTGCTTATTGAGCTCTCCGATGACGACTCGCGCCTGCTCAGCAGCGGGCTTGCTATAGTCACAGGAGGTGCCGAAGCTGCAGTAGCCCTCCTCGTTGGGATAGGAGAGCTGCACGATAGCTACATCGGGGTGAAAGACTCCCCCGGGCTGCATCATCGAGGGCACCTCGTAGAAGTAGGAGGGGACGAAGTCCGCGCGCTGCTCATCGACAGCGGGACGCGTGTTGGCACCGACGAAGTTGGTCACGAGTCTGAAGTGTCCCTCCATCTCGGGTGCTGTGTAGGGGCTTTCGCCCAGGGTGACCATGTGGAAGATGCGGACGTTGTGAAAGTGCTCATAGTTTCGCGCCAAGGCAGCGACGCACGCTTGTGGTACCGCCGCCGCATGAGATAGTACGACGAAGTCACCGTCCTGTATGTGGGAGACCGCTTCGTCGGGAGAGATACTGCTAAATGGGATAGACATAGATAGAGATTAGAATTTAGCTGTTGGCTATTAGCTGTTGGCTGTTGGCTCTAGTGACTCTAGCTAAGAGCTAATGGCCAAAAGCTAACAGCCAAAAGCCAAGAGCCATCAAAAGTTACTTTCGTATGATCCGGAGTGCCTCGGCGATGAGTTCGTCGCTGACACTGTCGTCTACAGTTACCGTTAGGGTGGGGAGCCCCAGCTCGCTGCGTAGCGTCTCCTGCACCACCTCTTGGATCGTGCTACTGAGCGAGGGGCATGCTTGACAACTCCCCGAGACCTTGACGAAGACTTGTTCGTCAGCGACCCTCAGCAGTGCTATGTCGCCCCCGTGTGCTTGGAGCTGGGGACGCACACAGCTACTGATGATGGTCGTGATCTCGTCTACCCTAGAGGATAGATCTGTCATAAGAGATAGGGACTACTTGCCCTGAGGCTTATCTAGAGAGGTGTCGATATGAGCTATCTGACGAGCCAGCTCCTTCTTTGCCTCCATATTACACTGACGAGAGATCATGATGCGCTGAGCCTGTGGTGAGCCAGCTCCATGTAGACTCTCCGTGCGGTAGCCTACGGCAGCGGTACCGAGCGTGAGGTTTTCGATCAGACGTAAGATGCGCATACGATTCACCGTGTCCGTACCCTTAGCACCAGCGAGGTACTTACGTACGAGTGGCCCAACCTCCTCGTGCTGCAGATCAGCTTGGCTAGGCATTGTAACCATCAGACCGCCAGCTATGTCCTCAGCGAGACGAGTTATCTCGTAAGGATAGCGAGTTACATTCTGCTTACAGACATTGGCGAGGAGCATATCGATCAGATAGTTGCCCGACTTCGTCTTCTTGCCCTCAGCCGAGCAAGCGATACCACAAGCGTAGAGCGTCTCATTGAGGTGAACCATCTCGATCAGCTTGTCCTTGATGTGCGAAGCTTTAGGTACGCCATTGTAGTCAGCAGCTAGGGCGGCCGCACCGATGAGGACATCGCCCACACCTACCTTACAGCCACCATAGGACTGACGGTGATAGCCAGCGAAGCGCTCGACAAGCATATTGGAGAACTGATACTCGCGGCACATGAAGACACGCTCCATAGGTACGAAGACATGATCCATGATGAAGAGCGTCTCATGACCTCCGAAGGTGGAGTTACCCAGGTCAATGTCTGCGCCTTCCTCCATCTTGCGGGTGTCGCAAGACTGACGACCGTAGATGATTGTGACGCCCTCCGCATCACTGGGGATGGCGAAGGAGACAGCGTAGTCTGCATCCTCCTCACGCATCGAGCAGGTAGGCATGATCAGGTGCTCGTGCGAATTGACCGAGCCAGTCTGGTGAGCCTTGGCTCCTGTGACGACGATACCGTCAGGGCGTATCTCGTTGATGTGTACGTAAAGGTCGGGGTCCTCCTGCTGTGAGGGTGAGAGGCTACGGTCGCCCTTTGGGTCAGTCATAGCACCATCCACGACGAGGTCGTTGTCCTGGCAGTACTGTACGTAGTCTCTGAAGCGCTGGTGATAGTTGGTACCGCACGCCTCGTCCATCTCATAGGTGGTAGACCAGATAGCGTTGAAAGCATCCATCCCGACACAGCGCTGGAAGCAGCTAGCGGTCTTCTGGCCGAGGAGACGCTGCATCTTGACCTTCTTGACGAGGTCCTCAGCACTCTGGTGAATGTGGCAGAAGCGATTGATCGTCTTGCCCGTAATGTTGGAGGTAGCGGTCATCAGATCCTTGTACTCCTCCTGCTGCGCCAGCTCATAGGTCATCGCTAGCGAATTGAGCGATGGACGGATCATGGGGTGGTCGACGGGGTTGTCGATCTTCTTGCCCATGAAGTAGACATTGAGATGGAGAGCTCTAAGGCTCTCGATGTACTCTTCGCGTGTTTTCATAACTTCTTTTCTGTATAAAGTGAATAGAATCTTCGTGCGTCAGAGTAGGACGATCGAGATACAGAGCAGAAGTTACGGGTAGCGTCACACGCCTACAGGGCGAAGCCTGCCAAAACCTCTCGGCTGGCAGTAGAGTGTGACTGATGCGTGTAGACACAACGAGAGAGAGCCTCATAGTCAGTCTTACTGCTATGGACTCGATCATACGCACTATGTGAAGCCATATATGTCCCGCTGTCATTCTTTTTATTTCCTAGCTCTGAAAACAAAAGTCCTATGGCACAGGCAGGTCTTCTGACTTCTCCCTAGTTCGTATAGCTCACATCGAGTCGTACAAAACGGGCGATACCCTGGGTCTTCCCATAGCTACCTACGGTACCTTCATACGAAAGTTCGTAGGGCAACGCTACAGTGACATCATAATGCAGGGGCGCACTTCAGGAGTTACAGCTGAGAGTACAGTCTTGGCTTCGCACCAAGTTCCCTATTCAGACGGGGTGACAAGATTGGTTGTTCCTCGTACACCTATGCACCGCAAAGGTACATAATATATTCCAATCCCCAACGCAAGGATATTTGCTGAAAAACTGATTTCCACGTGGAGAATCTCAAATCTTCACGTGGAGAATTTTTATTTTCCACGTGGGCGTGATTCATTTCCTCCGAAGTTTCATTTGATTCCTCCGAAGAATTTTTTCTTCCCCACGTGGAAAATAAAAATTCTTCACGTGGATATTTCAAAATCTCCACGTGGAAACCAGTTTTCCCCGACACGACCCCATATCAATATGTAGTCAGCTCTAAATAATTGTAACGACCCAGCGTTAAGTTTGCCCAGCCAACGGCCAAGAGCCAACAGCTAATAGCCAATCTCTAACCGCTAAATTCGTACCTTTGCACAAGGTTGACCTTGACTCAGCCGAGGCTACAGTTCTACAATGAAGACTCACTTTGACATTATCGTAATTGGTGCAGGGCATGCTGGCTGCGAGGCGGCGTGCGCTACTGCTCGTATGGGTGCCTCGACGCTGCTCATCACGGGAGATATGAACAAAGTGGCGCAGCTGAGCTGCAATCCTGCCATGGGTGGCATTGCCAAGGGGCAGATAGTGAGAGAGATAGATGCGCTCGGTGGCTACACAGGACAACTGTCTGACGACGCTACGATACAGTGGCGCATGCTCAACCGTAGCAAGGGCCCCGCTATGTGGAGCCCACGGGCACAGCTAGACCGTATGCGCTTTATGGAGCTCTGGAGAGGCCAGCTCGATAGGACGGACGAGTTGAATCTTTGGCAAGACTTCGTCGTAGACATAAAGTTTGGCACAGAGGATGGCAAACATCTGGTAGTGACGCAGTTGGGTATGACCTTTACAGCAGCAAAGGTGATTCTGACGGCAGGAACTTTCCTCGGGGGGCTGATGCACTTCGGTAGGACGATGATTCCAGGCGGACGCATCTCAGAGCCAGCTAGCCACGGCATCACGGAGTGTCTCGTAGCGGCGGGGCATCATGCAGACCGCATGAAGACGGGTACCCCAGCCCGCATCGATGGACGCTCCGTAGATTGGTCCCTCGTAGAGGAGCAACCAGGCGACGAGGAGGCGGGACAATTCAGCTTCCTCCCGATGCAGCGGAATCGTCTACGACAGCGCTCCTGCTACATCCTCTATACCAACGAAGCTTGCCACGACATACTGCGCGCTTCGCTCAGCGACTCGCCACTTTACAACGGTCAGATACAGAGCATCGGCCCGCGCTACTGCCCCAGCATAGAGACGAAAATTGTCAACTTCGCCGACCGCTCTCGCCATCAGCTCTTCCTCGAGCCCGAGGGTGAGGAGACGAACGAGTACTACCTCAACGGTTTTAGTTCGTCGCTCCCTATCGATACGCAGATCAGAGCTTTGCAGACGATTCCCGCATTGAGGGATGTGCAGCTCTACCGCCCAGGCTATGCGATCGAGTACGACTTCTTTGACCCTCGCGACCTGCACCATACGTTGGAGAGTAAGCTAGTCCCTGGACTATTTCTAGCTGGTCAGGTGAACGGCACCACTGGCTACGAGGAGGCGGCTGGACAAGGTCTCCTCGCAGGCATCAATGCTGCCCTAGCTCTACAAAAAAAGGCTCCGCTCGTGCTAAGACGAGACGAAGCCTACATAGGTGTCCTCATTGACGACCTCGTGACTAAAGGGGTCGACGAGCCATATCGTATGTTCACCTCACGCGCTGAGTACCGAATACTCCTACGTCAGGACAATGCCGACCTGCGCCTGACACCCTATGCGGAGCAGTTGGGGCTAGCGACCACAGAGCGACTGAACCGCCTCGAGCAGATTCGAGAGGGCATAGCGGCTCTAGACAATCTCTGTGCTAACTACTCAGTCAAGCCAGAGGAGGTCAACGGCTACCTCACCAGTCTAGGTGAGAAGCCACTAGACTTCGGTACTAAGCTCACTACCCTACTCCTTCGTCCGCACGTTTCGCTTAGTGGTTTGATCGCCCAGCTAAACGATTTTGCCACGCAGGTGGCAACTTTGATCGGTAATGACGAGGAGATCCTCACACGCACTGAGACCGCCATCAAGTATCGTGGCTACATTGAGCGGGAGGAACAAGCCGCGCAGAAGCTTCACCGCCTGGAGTCGCTGACGCTAGGCGACAAGTTTGACTACCAGCAGATCACCGCCCTCCCCATAGAGGCCCGCGAGAAGCTCTCTCGCATCCGCCCCGCCACTATCGCTCAGGCCGCCCGCATCCCAGGCATCTCCCCGAGCGATATCAACATACTCCTAGTTCTACTGGGACGATAGTCCACCGTTTCACGTGAAACAATCAAAATGAACCGAGACGAAATCAAAGCTATCCTCCCAACCATCCCGCAAGAGCCAGGATGCTATCAGTACCGCAACAAGAACGGGACGATCATCTACGTGGGCAAAGCGAAGAATCTGCGCAACCGCGTCTCCTCTTACTTCAACAACTCGCCAAAAGATCCGAAGACAACAAGGCTGGTTAGTGAAATTCGCCAGCTAGAGTACTTCGTAGTCAACACCGAGGCGGAAGCTTTGGTCTTGGAGAATAATCTGATCAAGACCCACCTGCCGAAGTACAATATACTGCTCAAGGATGACAAGTCCTACCCACGCATTGTGATCACGAGCGAGCCGTTTCCACGCATCTTCGCCACGAGAAAGGAGGAGGGCAAGGGAGATTACTACGGTCCCTACCCCAATGTAGCGATGGCTCACACGGTGATCGATTTGATTCATCGGGTTCTTCAGCTGCGCTCGTGTCGCTATGCTTTGACCCCCGAGGTGGTGCGGGAGCGACGGGTGGATCTTTGCCTGCAATACCATATTAAGAAGTGTGGCGGCCCCTGCCAAGGTTTAGTCTCGGCGGAGGAGTACGCCCATGCGGTGCAACTAGCCCGACGCATTCTCAAGGGAGAGATAAACGTCCTCATCGAGGAAGAGGTAGAAGAGATGAATCGTATGAGCGAGCGGCTGGAGTTCGAGCGAGCCGAGCAGCATCGTCAGAACATTGAGACGCTACGTCGCTATTCGGGCAAGCATGTTGTCGCGCCAAACATTCGCGAGGCAGATGTTTTTGCCTACGATGAGGACGACGTCAATGGTTTCGTCTGTATGATGCAGGTACGCCACGGGGCGGTCGTCTTAGCGCACAACCTAACCTTCAAGAAGACGGTCGACTCCTCGCGAAGCGACCTGCTCGCTTACCTGATAGAGGAACTAAGACAGCGCTTCGGCAGCACAGCGCGTGAAGTAATCCTGGCGGAGCCTGGCGAATGGGAAGGCGACAACTATCGAATCACGGTGCCACAGCGTGGTGAGAAGAGGCAGCTTCTCGAGCTGGCTCAGCTCAACGTGTCACGCTACCGCTGGGACTGCTACAAGCGTCAAGAGAAGCTCAATCCCGAGCAGCGCGCCACGCGTCTCCTCACTACGATGAAGAAGGATCTAGGCATCGATCGCCTACCCCGCCACATGGAGTGTTTTGACAATTCAAACATACAAGGCACCAACCCCGTGGCTGCGTGCGTGGTCTTTAAGAATGGCAAGCCGGCGAAGAGCGAGTACAGAAAGTTTCATGTGAAAACAGTCGTCGGGGCTGACGACTATCGGACGATGCGTGAGATCATCTACCGACGCTACCGGCGTATGCTGGACGAGGGGCAGTCGCTCCCCGACCTGATCATCATAGATGGTGGCAAGGGGCAGTTGCACGCCGCCTGCGATACGCTCAAGGAGCTAGGCATCTACGACAAAGTGTGCGTCTTCGGTCTTGCGGAGCGCTTCGAAGAGCTCTATCGTCCTGGTGAGTCGGAGCCTTTGGTCTTGGATCGTCGGTCGGAAACGCTCAAGGTGGTCTGTCATATACGAGACGAGGCGCACCGCTTTGGTATCACCTTCCACAGAGATAGTCGCTCGAAGCAGCAGACGAAGAGCATCCTCGACGAGATCCCGGGCATTGGAGCACGTAGTAAGGAGACTTTGCTGCAAGCTTTCAAGACACCCCAGAGAGTTGTCAAGGCTAGTCGTGCCGAACTGATCGCAACCCTCGGCACGAGCAAGGGCAACAAATTGTACAATCACCTACACCCCGATGAATCTACAGAAACAACCTAGAGAAGAAACGGTATGAAAGCACTTTTACAGCGAGTCACCCACGCCTCTGTGTCGATTGCTGGCGACTGCGTTGGGAGCATCCAGCAAGGCTTCGTCCTACTCCTCGGCATCGGCTACGAAGATGGTTCCGAGCAGATCGAGAAGCTCTGCCAGAAGGTGTGCAAGCTACGCATCTTCGACGATGAGGAGGGCGTGATGAATCGTTCACTGCTGGACATTGGTGGCGAAGCGCTTGTCGTGAGCCAGTTTACGCTTATGGCAAACTGTCGCAAAGGCAACCGTCCGAGCTATATCGAGGCCGCCAAGGGTGAGGTTTCGGAGCCACTCTATGAGCAGTTTGTCGCTAAGATGCGTCTCATCATGGGCGCAGATTCAATTAAAACCGGTAAATTTGGAGCCGATATGCAGGTAGAGATACATAATGACGGACCTGTGACCATCATCCTAGACACCGACACGCTCTAATGGAAGCTACGGACAAAGCAAGAGAAACGACCCTCAACGAGCTACAACGGCTGGTCGATGAGTGGATACGCACCTACGGCGTTCGCTACTTCGACCCGCTGACCAATATGGCGATCCTGACGGAGGAGACGGGCGAGGTGGCACGCGTTATGGCACGGCTCTACGGCGAGCAGAGTGCCAAAGCGTCCGATCATCTCGACCTTGCAGACGAGCTGGCAGACCTGCTCTGGGTGCTCACCTGCATTGCCAACCAGTGCGGAGTCAATCTACAAGAGGCACTCGAGAAGAACCTCCAGAAGAAGACAAAGCGCGACGCCACCCGCCATCTAAACAACGACAAGCTACGCTCTAAGCAAGCAGACAGAACAGAATAATAAACCTTCAAACAATAGAAACTGATGCATCAGATAGACAAGTATCATAAAGCAATCTCTCTCTACGAACCTATCGAGGGCGATGTTACCGCCAAGGTACAAGCAATCATCGACAAGCACTATAAGGAGTGCTACACACCAGAAGTCCTCAAGCTACTCTACAGTTGTATCGACCTAACCACACTGATGGGAGGTGATACCGACGAGAGCGTCACCAAGATGGTCGCTAGCGTCAACGACTTCGAGACCAACCACCCCGACATCCCCAACGTAGCTGCTATCTGCGTCTACCCAGCTCTAGTGCCTACGGTCAAGGCGACGCTCACCTGTCCCAACGTACGCATCGCTTCGGTAGCTGCAGGCTTTCCCGCTAGTCAGACCTTCCCAGAGATCAAAGTCGCTGAGGTCTCTATGGCTGTCGCCGAGGGAGCCAACGAAGTAGACGTTGTCCTCAACCTAAACCGCTTCCTATCAGAGGACTACGACGGCGTATGCACCGAGATCGAAGAGCTCAAGGACGCAGCTCGTGGAGCGCACCTCAAGGTGATCATAGAGTCCGGTCTGCTCGCTGATCCACGACAGATACAGATCGCATCGATCCTGTCGCTCTACTCAGGAGCTGACTTCATCAAGACCTCCACTGGTAAGGAGTATCCAGGAGCTTCACTCGAGGCTGCTTATGTCATGTGCCAGACGCTGCGCAAGTATTACGAGCTACACGGCGAGCGTCGAGGCTTCAAGGCTAGCGGTGGTGTCCGCACGCCAGAGGATGTGGTCAAGTATTACTGCATCGTCAAGGAGCTCCTTGGCGAGGAGTGGCTCACCCCTGAGCTCTTCCGTCTAGGAGCCAGCAGTCTTGGCAAGAACCTCCTCAAGGCTATCGAGGAGTAAGAGACAAATTAAAAAAAGCTATGCCCCGCCACATAGATGAAAGTGGAGAGGGGCATAGCTTTTTGCCAAATCTGCTCATCGCAAAGCCACAGAGAGCAACAAAAGAGCCAAACGGCCCGAAACTGGCCAAAACGAGAAACTATAGAAGATGCCTCAAATATCGACTGAACAGCTTAACTACCAAGGCGTTTGCCCACCTTTAGCGACGCTCAAGGGGCAGATTCCTGACGATTTTCTGACAGACTCGGGACTTTGTACGGAATTTGAGCAAGCATTACGGCGTTTGTTAGGGTTAGAGAGGACCATCCATCTGACCACATCTCCACATGTGGCACTCATTGCTGCGCTACGCATGCTCCACTTACGAGCAGGCGAGTCCGTGTTCGTGCCCGCATATTGGCGAAAGTCTTATATCGATTGTCTCCTGTCTCTACAACTGCGCCCCATCTTTGTCGAGGTCACCTCCTTCAATATGGCGATGGACCCGCTCCTCCTCGGCAAGCATCTCGAGCGCATGACCCATGCGGGCACTCCCCTACCCCGTGCCATCATCGTGGCGCATGCTCACGGCATCCCCGCCAATATGGAGCTCCTCTGCGAAGTAGCGCAACGGTATAATATGACCATCATCGAGGACTGCTCGCAGGCGCTTGGGAGTTCTATCGATGAGCGAGCTTGTGGAGCTTGGGGACAGCTCTCCTTCTTCTCCTTTGCTACGGGTGAAATCATCCAGGCTGGCATGGCAGGAGCTCTCAGCTGGTCAGAAAACCGCAGTCTCTCCCTCACCGCTGCTTATCACAGCTGGAGTGCCCAGGAGAAGCTCTCCATCGAAGAGTGGCTACGTCCCTACGCACTAGCCCCGCTACAGGCGGGCATCCTCCTACCTCAGATGGCACAGCTCGAGGAGGTCATCGAGAAGAAGCGACTCATCGCCAAGCTCTACGGCAAGTATCTCTCGCAAATCTTCGGGCTACGCTACCTCGGCTGGCAGGCCGAAGCTCCGCATTGCTATCGACCTAATTATAGTAGTCAGCCCGTACACATCGAGCCTACCATGCTTCACTTCTCGCGTCAGGACCTCTTGCGAGCCCTCGAGGAGGAGTCATTCGTTCCGCTCGTTCCGTCCTTAGAGAGCGTTCCCGATTTACCCGCCATGCAGAGCTATAGTAGCTCAGTCAGTGGTGTGGCGCAGAGTATGTCTCCTGATTTGCTCTACCTGCCCAACGATAGTGCCCTGACAGGTGCCCGCACCCTTGCGGCTGTCGAGGTCATCCGCCAGCTCATTTACAAGTACAATAGCTAATTCTCTACCACCCATCCTACGATGTCCACCCCTTTAGAAAAAGAAATACGTAGTCGTCGCACTTTTGCCGTCATAGCGCACCCAGATGCGGGTAAAACAACCCTCACCGAGAAGCTCCTCCTCTACGGAGGTGCCATCCACGTAGCTGGAGCGGTCAAGAGCAATAAAATCAAGAAGAGTGCTACCAGTGACTTTATGGAGATAGAGCGTCAGCGTGGTATCTCCGTGGCAACCAGTGTTATGGGCTTCAACTATAAGGACTACAAAGTCAACATCCTCGACACCCCTGGTCACCAAGACTTCGCCGAAGACACCTACCGCACCCTCACCGCCGTGGACAGCGTCATCATCGTCATTGACCATGCCAAGGGTGTCGAGCAGCAGACTCGTCGCCTTATGGAGGTATGCCGTATGCGTCACACGCCCGTCATCGTCTTCATCAATAAGCTAGACCGTGAGGGACTAGACCCCTTCGACCTACTTGATGAGGTCGAAAGGGAGCTCGGCGTCGTGACCACACCGATGGTTTGGCCCATAGGCATGGGCGACCGCTTCAAGGGCGTGTACAATATTTTTGACCACGAGCTCAACCTCTTTACGCCCAATAAGCAGCATGTCGTCGAGGATATCCACCATATCGAGAGCCTCGACTCGCCAGACCTCGTACAGCATATCGGAGCTGCTGCCGCAGAGCGACTCGCTGAGGAGGTAGAGATGGTCGAGGGCGTCTACCCCACGTTCGACCACGACGCTTATCTTGCCGGCGAGCAGGCACCCGTCTTCTTCGGCTCAGCGCTCAATACCTTTGGCGTGCGCGAGCTACTAGACACCTTCGTACGTATCGCACCCTCACCCCAGCCCGTACAGGCCGAGGAGAGAGAGGTAAGTCCTTACGAAGAGAACTTCACCGGCTTCGTCTTCAAGATCCACGCCAATATGGATCCCAACCACCGCAGCTGTATCGCCTTCGTCAAGGTCTGCTCAGGGCGCTTCGAGCGCAACGCTTACTACCGTCACACACGCCTCGACAAGCAGGTTCGCTTCTCCTCCCCCACCGCCTTTATGGCCAATAAGAAAGAGGTCATCGACGACGCCTATGCCGGCGACATCGTAGGACTCCCCGACACGGGTCTATTTCGCATCGGAGATACCCTCACGTCAGGCGAAATGCTGCACTTTAAGGGGCTACCCAGCTTTAGTCCTGAGTACTTCAAATATATCGAGAATGCCGACCCGATGAAGCAGAAGCAGCTCATCAAGGGTACCGACCAGCTCATGGGCGAAGGTGTAGCACAGCTCTTTGTCAATCAGTTCAACGGCAGACGCATCATCGGTACCGTCGGCCAGCTACAGTTTGAGGTGATCCAGTATCGACTGCTTCATGAATATGGCGCCGAGTGTCGCTGGGAGCCACTGCATCTCTATAAGGCGTGCTGGATCGAGAGCGATGATGCCGAGGAGCTGGCCAACTTCAAGCGCCGCAAAGCTCAATATATGGCACTCGACCATGCTGGCCGTGACGTCTACCTCGCAGAGAGTAGCTACATCCTGCAGATGGCGCAGCAAGACTTCCCGCACATCCGCTTCCACTTCACCAGCGAGTTCTGAGGCATCTCTGCTCGCAACCCGCTGCCTAATCATTGTCGAAAAAAGGTCTCGTTCGTAGACCAGGCAAAGATACTATCGCAGGCTACAGACTCATGTTGAGCTCGGCACTCTAGAGTTCCCGACATTAGTCTGTAGCCTGCAAACATTTCAGCGGGTCCTAGACTCCGCAAATCTCACGAGCGACCCTTTTCAAGAACGGACAGACCGCAGCAATTACCTACTTTTAGGTATTGGAAACGAGGAGAATAGCTAATACCTTTGCGTGTATATAAAGTTTTGTTTACAACACGCATGAGTACCTATCCGCATCGTCGCGTTTGGCTAGGTCGCACTATATATATCCTAGTCGCACTATCATCGATCTTCTGCACGCTCGTCGCTCAGAGCAATCCAGGGCGACGCACCTACAGCGGTGTGGTGCTAGACGCTACGTCACAGGAGCCACTCATCGGTGCCTCACTGTGGGTTGAGGAGCTACATGAAGGGGTAGCTACGGATGCTGACGGTGCCTTTACCTTGTCTCTACCAACTAAGGGGGAATATCATATCAAGGTAAGCTATGTAGGCTACAAAGACTACACCCTCCGCTATAGTAGCAAGAGGGCGAGCCAAGCGCCTCAGCGTATCCTCCTCTCGAGCTCTACAGCGGAGCTAGGCACGGTCTTCGTTCACGGTAAGGGGCAGGCACAGCGACTGCGTGAGATTCCCTCGTCCATCACCGTCATCGATACACGAGAGCTGCACGGTACGGTCTCTTCGCTCAATGAGGTCCTCAACCGCTCTATGGGTGTCAAGGTGACCAGCACGGGTGGCATCGGGAGCACTTCCCGTATGATCATACAGGGGCTAGACGGCAAGCGCATTGCTATCTTTGTCAATGGGGTACCTATCGGGAGCTCTGATCAAACTAGTCTTGACGCCTTTGCTGTAGACCAGATAGATCATGTAGAGGTGTACAAGGGGATCATCCCCTCGTGGCTCGGTGGCGAGGGCCTAGGCGGAGCGATCAATATAATCTTGCGTCACGAGGAGCAACAAGACCATCTGACCGCCTCCTATGAGGTAGGCTCCTTCCATACGCACAAGGGGAGCTTGCGCGCCAATAAGTACTTGCCCGCTCTCGGACTGAACCTTTCCCTTGCTCTCCAAGGGCTTTACACGGACAATGACTATACCTTTGACTCCCCCTTTGAGCAAGGACTGGTGGTACGGCGAGATCATGACACCTATGCGAGCTATGGAGGCTCTCTGTCCCTGTCCCTGCACAAGCCGTGGATAGACCATCTGTCGCTCTCGCTAGGTGCTGATCGCACCTATCAGGAGATACAGGGAGGTGTCCTCAATCTGCAAAACAACATCCAGCATGCCCACACCCACACGACGAGCCTACAAGGTGCGCTATCAGTCGCAAAGAGCATACTAGACGGCAAGCTCGATCTAAGCTCGACAAGTATCGTCGCGTATCAATTGCTGAACCACGTGGACACCTCGCACTACTGCTACGACTTCGCTGGGCGCATCTTCCCCAGTGGCTCCGGTCAAGGCGAGATAGGTAGCACACCCAATGACTCACATGACCAGCTCATCAACATACAGGAGCAGCTAAACCTGCGCTACCAGCTGTCGCCCGCTCATCGTCTCCTAGGCAATATCTCCTACCGCTTCGCCCGACGTGATCCCCACGATGAGCTAGCTAGCAAGTATACCAAGCTCGCTGTGAGTGGCTACCCTGGGTATATACACTCTCTTATATCAGGTTTGACACACGAGTGGAAGCTATGGGACGAGCGCATTACCAATGAGCTGGGCGCCAAGCATGTCTACTTCTACTCCTCAGTATCTCCCTTAGGCTTCACCATCTACGAGCAGGATCACGCTCCACTCACCAGCTCACGCTCCGTATGGGGCGGTAGCGAGGCTATCTCTGTCAAGGCTCTCCCCAATCTTACGCTCAAAGGCTCTACGCAATACACCATGCGCACCCCTCGTGCCGAGGAGATCATCGGTGACGGTGTACTCATCTACCCCTCGCCTAAGCTAGCACCCGAGCGGAGCCTTAACTTCAACCTAGGCGTCAACTGGCTCTGCAACCCTGACGACTACCCCAACTGTCGCATCGACCTCAACGGATACTATATGAATGTGAGGGATATGATCAAGCTAGTCATGGAGAGCCTTATCATGAAGTACACAAACTTCGGTCAGGTGCGCATAGCAGGCGTAGAGGCGGAGCTCTATGCCAATCTCTTCCCCTGGCTGACCATTCGCTCCAACATCACCTATCAAGATGCACGTGACAAGATGAGGACAGCGATCGGGGGCGGTCAGAACTTCCACTACAACTATCGTGTACCCAACATGCCTTACCTCTTTGGCAATGCGGAAATCCGTCTACAGGGCGACCAGCTACTGCTCTCCGATGATCATGGCGAGGGCTTTATAGCGTGCGAGTACACAGCACCCTTTAGCTATGGGTGGGAGGCGAGCAAGGTGAGCCGACTACAGGTACCTCGCCGATGGAACTTCAACGTGGGAGTGCAGTACACGCTCTTTCAGCATTACCACCTAGCTCTAGAGGTCAACAATCTCTTTGACACCAAGCAGTGGGCGGAGTATCAGTGCCCACTACCGACACGCTCACTACGTGCCAAGCTCCAGGTTACATTCTAACTAATCAAGATGACTATAAACCTAATAAATAATAGAACGATGAAGCATCTTAGCTTACTAATCATGACCGCCCTCTTAGGGCTAGTCACACTCAGCTCTTGCCAAAACGAGGAAAACACTCCGAAGCAGACGCAGGAAGCCAAGTTTATCTACGCCTCACAGGTGGAGAATGCCTTCCAGCTCACGCCCCTAGCAGACCTCGCAGAGGGAGTGCAGACCTCATTTGAAAACTCACAGACCCTCCCCGTGGGGCACCTCTTCCTAGAGAAGTACGGCGACTACATTTACGCTATGTCAGGCAGTATGTATGGCTATGGTGGCGAGCAGACGCTACGCAAGTATCAGATGAAGGATGGTAAGCTACAGGAGGTTGCGACACTCTCCTTCAAGGGCTCTCCCAACGTCCTTGAGGTCATCTTCGCCAGCGATACGAAGGCTTACGGCGTGACCTGCGCTAGCCGTGGTCAGCTCGTCATCTTTAACCCCTCCACCATGCAGGAGACGGGCGAGATAGACCTCTCTCCCTATGCTGCTACAGATCCCAAGGCTGAGGCTTCTGACAAAGATCCCGACGCTGGGACTGGTATCGTGCGAGATGGCAAGCTCTTCCTCTGTCTCAATCAGACAAAGTCTATGATGGAGCTATACGATGAGCCAGCCTCTGTGGCGGTCATTGATGTCGCCACGGACAAGGTCGAGAAGGTCATCAAGGACGCTCGCGTACAGAGCCTTGGCATGGTCGGACACACCAGTGCCATCCTCGACGAGGCAGGTAACATATACTTCTATTCAGGACCTCGCAGTGCCATGTTTGGCAAGCCTGAGGGTATCTTACGGATCAAAAAGGGCGAGACCGACTTTGACAAGGAGTACTACGTCTCCGTGACCAAAGCTGATGGCGCAGAGCCTACCTCTTATGGTATGACGATGACCTACTACAAGGGCAAGGTCTACTTCTTCCTGGAGAAGCCTTCGCTCGTTGTCGATCCCAACGACAAGACCTTTACCAAAAACAAAGACTTCGTCCCCTACGAGCTAGACCTCAAGAGTGGCAAGGGCAAGATACTCCCACTGCCCGGATCTAGTGGCTGGAGTGCTAATGCCACCATCGCCTACAACGGCAAGATCTACTTCGGCATACACGCTAAAGACGGTCTGGGCTTCTACAGCTACGACCCAGCTACAGGGCAGGGCAGCAACAAGCCCGTAGTGACTACACCTGCTGGCATCTATAAAATCATAAAGCTCTAAACGACCTATGAATAGACAGACTCGTACCGCCCTCCTATGGGCTTTCATCCCGATGGGATACATCTTCCACACGCTCTGTGAGCTGATGCCTCTCTTTGCTGGTCTCAGCGTAGCAACGGAGGAGATGACCACAGAGAAGCTCCCAGCCATGACCACCTTCACGGGATGGGCACTCTACCTAGTACCACTCGTCGGTCTGCTCTGTAGTTGCTACGGCAAGCGACGCTGGAGCACTATCGTCAGTCTCGTACTCGCTTGTCTCACCCTACTGCTCAATATCTGTCACCTCTGCACAGACCTCCTACCCCACTTCTCGTGGGCACAGGCAGCCATACTACCATTCGTCTGCGTCGTCGCCGTCCTACTCGTCATAGATCTTTGGAAAGAGCTACGCACGAGTAAGGCGCAATGAGCCCAACGCTTTGACGGTTAGATAGAAGTTAGACAACAAGAACGAGAGGAGGCTGTCACAAGAGTTGACAGCCTCCTTTTGTATGCACTTATATCGCTAGAGTGAATAAGATTCTGTACTATCTGTTAAGCGGTTCCTCCCTTGGGACTAGAAGCCACGCACCTCGGTGACGAGGGCGGAGACCTGCGCTTTGAGTTCGTCGAGAAACTGCCCTGGGTCGTACTCCCGGCTCTCGATCTGTCGTAGCTTGAGCTCCCATCGTCCAGTCAGCTCGGCACTCTTGAGTAGGGGGTCTTGTATCGATTCAATCAACTGTATGCCGGCCGGTGTGGCGCGTAGCGACTTACCCTCACGAACGATGTATTCCCGCTTGAAGAGCGTCTCGATGATGGCAGCGCGTGTGGAGGGGCGACCGATGCCGTTCATCTTGAGCGCATCTCGTAGCTCCTCATCCTCGACCCCCTTGCCGGCTGTCTCCATAGCGCGTAGGAGCGTCGCCTCGGTGTAGTAGCGTGGTGGCGTAGAGGTGCTCTCACGGACTGTCGGCTCGTGGGGTCCTGACTCTCCTTTCCGGAAGGTGGGCAGTGTCTGCTCCTTATCTTTGGCACTCTCTGCGGTGTCGTCGCTCTCCTTACCACTGTCTGGCTTGAGCACCTCACGCCATCCCTCCACGAGGATTGTTTTGCCCGAGGCGCGTAGTGGGTACTTCTCGACGGTAGCACGCACGGTGGTCGTCGAGACCTTGGCATCGGGGTAGAAAGCGGCTATGTAGCGCAGTGCCACGAGGAGGTAAAGCTGCTCTTCGTCGGGCGTGAGCCCGCTGCTTAGCTGTCCCGTGGGTATGATGGCGTGGTGGTCGGTGACCTTCTTATTGTCAAAGACTTTCTTGCTCTTTTTCAGCGGCTTGCCACTACTCAGTAGCGGAGCTACGAAGCCTCCGAGCTTGGCGTGACGAGCGATGCCCTGGAGCGTCTCCCCTACCTTTGGGTATTGGTCTTCGGGTAGAAAGGAAGTGTCGACACGAGGGTAGGTGGTCACTTTTTTCTCATATAGGGACTGAATGAGTCGGAGCGTCTGCTCAGCCGTGTAGCCAAACTTCTTATTTGCCTCGACCTGTAGGGAGGTGAGGTCGAAGAGTCGTGGTGGGTACTCCGTCGCCTTCTTCTGCTCGACCGCCTGCACGACGAGGGGCTCCTTAGCGATTCGCTCTATCAGCTCCTCGACCTGCTGTCTCTCGGCAAAGGTCACCTCGACCTCCTGGGTCGTGTCTGCTCGAAAGAGCGTCCCGCGGTAGGTGGTCTGCATCTCGTAGGTGGTGACCGGTACGAAGCTCTCTATCTCGGCTTGCCGATCGACTACTAGAGCGAGTGTCGGGGTTTGCACACGCCCCACCGAACGAACGCCTCGCTGTCTGCTGTTATAGCGGTCCGTCAGGGTGTAGAGTCGCGTCCCGTTGATTCCTAGGAGCCAGTCGCCGATAGCACGAGCCAGACCGGCGTAGTAGAGTGTGTCTAGCTCTTTGCTGGGGCGCAGGTGAGCGAAGCCCTCACGTATGGACTGGTCTGTCAGCGAGGATATCCAGAGACGCTCCACGGGACAGGTGCAGCCCGCTAGTTGGAGCACCCAGCGCTGTATCAGCTCGCCCTCTTGGCCCGCATCACCGCAGTTGATGACTCGCTCAGCTCGCGAGACGAGCTCCTGGATGACGGCAAACTGCCGCTCGATATGCTCCTGCTTGATAAGCTTGATGCCGAAGCGCTCTGGAATCATCGGCAGCGAAGCTAGTCGCCATCCCTGCCAGCTAGTCTGGTAGTCCTCTGGCTCCTTGAGCGTGCATAGGTGACCGTAGGTCCAGGTGACGGCATAGCCATTGCCCTCGATGTAGCCCGAGCGCGCCTCGGTGGCTCCGAGTATCTTGGCTATGTCACGCGCTACGGATGGTTTCTCAGCGATGCAGACTATCATAGCGGGTCACTTACTCATTGGTCGCTCCTGCTCCTGTCTGCATCAGGTAAGCTTTGATAAAAGCATTGATGTCGCCATCCATCACTCCGTTGACATCGGAAGTCTGATAGTTGGTGCGGTGATCCTTGACACGTCTATCGTCGAAGACGTAGCTACGTATCTGGGAGCCCCACTCAATCTTTTTCTTATTAGCCTCAACCTCGCTCTGAGCAGCACGACGACGCTCTAGCTCCTTGTCGTAGAGCTGCGAGCGCAGGAGACGCAGGGCATTCTCACGATTGTCCATCTGGGAGCGAGTTTCGGTGTTTTCGATGACAATCTCCTCGGTCTCTCCTGTGTCGGGGTCGGTGTATTGGTAATGTAAACGGACGCCTGTCTCTACCTTGTTGACATTTTGCCCCCCAGCTCCGCTCGAGCGGAAAGTATCCCACGACAGCAAGCCAGGGTTCACCTCGACCTCTATGGAGTCATCCACGAGAGGTACGACAAAGACGGAGGCAAACGAGGTCATACGCTTGCCCTGTGCATTGTATGGAGAGACGCGCACGAGGCGGTGCACGCCGTTTTCACTTTTGAGGTAGCCATAGGCGAGCTCACCCTCAATCTGCAAGGTAACTGTCTTAACGCCGGCATCGTCGCCGTCCTGCCAATTGGTGATGGTTACCTTATAACCCGACCGCTCTGCCCAGCGCTGATACATACGCACCAGCATGGATGCCCAGTCCTGGCTCTCAGTACCACCAGCCCCTGCGTTAATCTTGAGGACGGCACCTAGGCGGTCCTCCTCGGCGCTCAGCATATTGCGTAGCTCAAGGTCCTCGACGAGCTTGAGGGCACGGGCATAGGCACTGTCTACCTCCTGCTCTTCGACAGCCTCCTCCTTGTAAAAGTCGTAGGCTAGAGCCACTTCCTGAGCGGCTGCATCGACAGCTTCAAAAGCCTCAATCCATGAGCGTATCTCGCCCACGCGTCGCATCTGCTGCTCGGCTCGTGGTACGTCATCCCAAAAGTCTGGAGCTTGTGTCCGGAGCTCCTCTTCTTCTAGTTGGACACGTCGCTGGTCGATGTCAAAGATACCTCCCCAGCGCCTTCGTGCGCTCCAACAGCTCTGCTAGTTGGTCCTGTGTTATCATAATATATAGTGTTGTCTAGAGAGCGTATGCTAGCTAGCATACGCTCTTTACTTATAGTGTGAAATGGGAGGTCAAAGGTACAGCTTTTCGATTAGCTGGGCGTACTGCTCGAGGATTGCTTTGCGCTTGAGCTTGAGTGTCGGGGTGAGTGTCCCCGCCTCAATGGAGAAAGGCTCGGCGAGCAGGGCGATGCGCTTGACCTTCTCAAAGCCCGCTAGGTGCGCCTGCAGGGGCTCTATATGACTCAGGAGCATGTCGCACACCTCACTACGCTGTGCGAGCTCGCCCGTCGAGAGGTCGGCCAGTGCCTCCTGACCACGCTCACGGAGCCGACGACGTAGCTGCTCGTAGTTTGGATAGATTAGTGCGGCGACGAACTTTCGCTCGTCGGCCACCACAGCGCACTGCTCGATGAGCGGACTGCTACTCAGGAGTGACTCGACCTGCTGTGGGGCGATGTACTTCCCATTGCTCGTCTTGTACAACTCTTTGATCCTCTCTGTGAAGTAAAGCGTCCGTCCCTCGAGTCGTCCCGCATCACCCGTGCGGAACCAGCCGTCGTCGGTAAAGGCAGCTGCATTTGCCTCCTCATTATGGTAGTAGCCGGGCGTGATAGTATCGCCACGTAGCTGTATCTCCTGTGTCTCGGGATCTATGCGTGCCTCTACGCCTGGCACGACCTCCCCGACGGAGCCTATGACGTAGCGTCCCGGCAGGTAGCAGGAGACTGTCGCCGAGGATTCGGAAAGACCGTAGCCGACGATGATGTTGAAGCCGGCAGACTGCAGGAACTCGTTGATTTCATTCGAGAGAGGAGCCCCTGCCGTTGGGAAGAAGCGTCCTCGCTCCAGTCCTAGGACACGCTTGAGGATATAGAAAACGGTGTAGCGATAGAAGGCATTGGATATGCGAAGTCCCCAGGGAGCTTTGCGCCCGTGAATACGATAGTCTATATGGTACTTGCGACCGACGCGTAGAGCTTTCTGATAGATGCGCTGCATCATAGGCCGTGACCGCTCGATATGCTCTTGAACTCCTTGGTAGACCTTCTCCCAGTAGCGCGGTACGTTGCACATTACTGTGGGGTGTATTTGGGGCATTAGCTCCATGATACGCTTAGGATTGGTCACGACCACCACCTTGATTGCTGTGGCAAGGCAGAAGTAGACCCAGAGCTTCTCGAAAACATGGCTCAGCGGAAGGAAGTTGACCGAGACATCGTGACTGCTTAGTGTCGGGAAGAGCTGCTGATGCCGCTCCACCTGTGAGAGAATCATACGATGGGTGATCTGCACCCCCTTGGGCGTCCCTGTAGTCCCCGAGGTGTAGATGATGACAGCCGTCTCGTCTGCCGTGCCTGCACCTAGCTGCGCCCGTACCTCTGTCTCGTAGGGCATCGCATCGCCCATCGAGAGGAAGGTGTCGAAGTATTCACTCCGCTCATCGGTCGGGTCACGCACCACCCGCTCATCTAGGATGACTAGTTGCTGTAGCGTGGGGTGGGTCGCTAGGAGAGGGTAGACGTTGTTGTACTGAAACTGCTCTCCGACAAGGATGAGCTTGACCTCCGCATGCTCGGTGATGTAAGCGACCTGCTCGGGAGAACAGGTGGCGTATAGTGGTACGCAGATAGCCCGCATCGCCATAAGTCCTAGCTCGGTGATGATACCCTCCATCATGTTTTGCGTGTAGAGAGCCACTCGGTCGCCAGGCTGTACACCAGCACGCGCCAGCGCTTGAGCCGCCAGCATAGTCTGCTCAGCCAGTTGCTCACCACTCCAGTCGTGCCACCGCTCCTCGGGTGTTCGATCCATATAGCGTAGGAGAGTCTTGTGTCGATAGGTCGTGGTAAAGAGCTTGAGCAGGTCACTCAGGTGGGTCATAGAGGGAGGGAGAGGTTAGAGGTGATAAGTTAGAGTTTAGAGATGGAATGAGAGCTTGCTTACTTGTCAGCTGACGTGGAGCCCGTCTCCGTGGGGACTTTTTTCACCAGCTCCGCCAGGTCGGTGTCTCGCTCTGAAAGGAAGAGTGGATGGTTACTCTCACAGAGCTGCGAGTGAAGGGTGTGGAGATACATCTTCTGATCCCACGAGAGATCTCTCAGAAGAAGGTTGCAGCTCTGCTGCATGTGGGGCATAACACTCCGGAGTGCCTTGCGACCCTCAGGGGTGATGCTCAGGAGCATACTGCGTTTGTCTTGCGGATTACGACTCTGCGTGACGAGACCATTGGAGAGTAGTCGACGGATGATCTCGCTACCAGAGGTCTTCTCCACCACGTTGTAGTTGTTTAGCTCCGTCTTGGAGAGCTTGTGGTGTGACATGATTGAGATGAGGTATGAGTACTCATCGATAGTCTGTAGCGGGCTGTCCTTGATGGCCTTGCGCACGAAGTAGCGCATATAGCGGTAGACGAAGCTTATGTCACGAGCTATCATTGCGTTGAGATAGGCGTCGTCTACCTTCTTCATCTCGGTAGCTCCATCCTTTGCTTTGAGGTCCTCAGCTTTCTCTTGCTGGGCAAAGCGTAAGAAGCCGTCCATCGACTGCTCGCCTGGGGCGCAAAGCTCTTCGTAGCGCTCGACAAGGTTCAGTAATTCGTGTAGTAAGGGGTAACTCATAGGTCTCTTCTAGTTTCAATAGCTACGGTCATACCTCTCAGGAGGCATCAAAATCCATAGGACAATATATATAGGTATCCCTGCAAATAGGGAGCTAAAGGTCAGTACAAGATAGAGGAGCCTTACGATGGTAGGGTCCCAGTCGAAATACTTTGCCAGCCCTCCACAGACTCCTCCGAGCCAGGCATCTCGCGTGCGGCACAGTCTTCTATTCGTAGCCATAGGCGTATATATTATTATCAAGCGAACCAACAGTCTAAGCGTCGCAAGCCTTCACGGTGTGAGTGCTTTGCACCGTCTCAGATAGTGACAAATGTACAAAAATATCCCGTACCTCGGCTTGCCCCTGAGTTAATAAATGCGGAGTGTGCTGGGGTTCAATAGTTTTTCGTACCTTTGCGCCACTGTTTAGAGTAACTACACATACAGTTTCACTTATTAAATCACCCAACTATTTCACTAAATGAGTAACAACCCAACAGACCGTATCCAACCACTCGCAGACTTCGACTGGTCAGGGTACGCACAGGACAGCGACATCTCTGCAGATGTGCGCAAAGAGCGCGAGGCGATTTATGACAAGACCCTGACGACTATCAAGGATAACGAGGTAGTCATGGGCAAAGTTATGGCAATCAATAAGCGCGAGGTACTAGTCAACATTGGCTACAAGAGCGCAGGAATCATTTCTGCCAACGAGTTCAGCTACAACAAGGACCTCAAGGTCGGCGACGAAGTCGAGGTGCTTGTCGAGAGCAAAGAGGACCGCTATGGTCAGCTACAGCTCTCTCACCGTAAGGCTCGTGCAGCACGTGCTTGGGAGAAGATTGCAGCCGCTCAGGAAAACGACGAGGTCATCCTCGGCTACATCAAGAGTCGTGTCAACGGAGGTATGATTGTCGACATCTTCGGCATCGAGGCATTCCTACCAGGTTCTCAGATAGACGTGCGTCCTATCAAGGACTACGATGCTTTCGTTGACAAGACGATGGAGTTCAAGATTGTTAAGGTGAACCCCGAGTATCGCAACGTCGTCGTCTCTCACAAGGTCCTCATCGAGGCAGAGCTCGAGCAGCAGAAGAAGGAGATTATCTCCAAGCTCGAGAAGGGTCAAGTCCTCGAGGGCGTCGTCAAGGGCATTACCTCTTATGGAGCCTTCGTCGACCTCGGTGGCGTAGACGGTCTGATTCATATTACCGACCTCTCATGGGGTCGTATCGGAGACCCCTCTGAGGTGGTTTCTATTGATGAGAAGATTAATGTCGTCATCCTAGACTTTGATGAGGAGAAGACACGTATCGCTCTCGGTCTCAAGCAGCTCATGCCACATCCCTGGGATGCGCTCGATCCGAATCTCAAGGAGGGTGATATCATCCATGGCCGTGTAGTAGTCATAACTGACTACGGTGCATTCGTCGAAGTGATGCCAGGTGTCGAGGGTCTCATACACGTGAGCGAGATGTCCTGGACGCAGCACCTACGCAGTGCTCAGGAGTTCCTCACCGTAGGTCAGGAGGTAGACGCAGTCGTCCTCATGCTCGACCGCGAGGATCGCAAGATGAGCCTCGGTCTCAAGCAGCTCAAGCCCGATCCCTGGGAGACTATCGAGCAGCGCTTCCCCGTTGGATCCAACCACGAGGCTCGCGTACGCAACTTCACCAACTACGGAGTCTTCGTAGAGCTTGATGAGGGTATCGACGGACTCATCCACATCAGTGACCTCTCTTGGACCCGCAAGGTCAAGCACCCCAACGAGTTTGTCAAGGTTGGTCAGATGATTGAGGTACAGGTTCTTGAGATTGACAAGGAGAACCGCCGTCTCAGCCTCGGTCACAAGCAGGTGACAGAGAATCCCTGGGATGAGTTTGCCAAGGAGTTCACCATCGGATCTATCCACGAGGGTACGGTCATCCGCATGAGTGAGAAGGGTGCTACAATCGCTCTACCTTACGGTGTCGAGGCATTTGCCACTCCCAAGCACCTCATCAAGGAGGATGGTACGAGCGTCGCTCTAGAGGAGAAGCTCCCCTTCAAGATTCTCGACTTCAACCCCGATATGCAGCGCATCATCGTCTCTCACAGTCGCATCCACGAGGATGCAGAGCGTGCAGAGCGTCGTCAGGCTGCTACCGAGGAGCGCAATCAGCAGGTACGTGACGCTGCTGCTGTGGCTGCAACCCAGCAGAGTGTAGAGCGTGCTACGCTAGGCGACCTCGACGAGCTCGCTGCGCTCAAGGAGCGTCTCGAGGGCGAGGAGTAGTCGACAGGACTGACAAATAGAGAGGATCCGAGGCGGGTCTTGTCCCGTCCTATCCTCTGAAGAGTCAATAGAAAGAGAGGTGACATCTACCGTGATGTCGCCTCTCTTGTCGTTTGGTGCAGACGCTATGGGAGAGCGAATCCCGTAGGGATGCAGAGGAACGGACTGGCGAGCTGTGTACCCGTCTGTGTCAATCTCCTCGAGACAGTACCCCTCGCTGCTGGATGACGGACTAGCGAGCTGTGTGCCCGTCTGTGTCAAGCTCCTCGAGACAGTACCCCTCGCTGCTGGATGACGGACTAGCGAGCTGTGCGACCGTCTGTGTCAAGCTCCTCGAGACAGTACCCCTCGCTGCTGGATAACGGACTGATGAGCTGTGTACCCATATAGGGAAACTGTTGCAAAAGTCAACAGCCTCATCATGTCTCACCCCTGCCCTCTAACTTCTAACTTCTAATCTCTAACCTCTAATTACCCTCCTTTCTCGAATATCCACGTGG
>JAERMT010000334.1_pt1 | contig 28782 bp, 26 predicted proteins | sample 9267081 | NCBI WGS metagenome assembly JAERMT01 (sample SAMN17071939, study PRJNA684904) | human gut metagenome | isolation source: diarrhea sample from child under the age of five | host: Homo sapiens | place: South Africa: Mafikeng, Mafikeng Provincial Hospital | collected 2019-09
ACCAGTTTAATATCCGCCCTATCAGTATGAGCCTTCTTCCATTTCACGAAAGCTTCCACAAGATGATGCAGATTCTTCTCCGGTACAAATCTACACATACCCAGCACATACTTACCCTTCTCTATACCAAGTTCATTGAAATATTCAGGATAGTCGCAAATCTCAGGCTCCGACACACCATTATATATAAGGTGTACGTTCTTAGTTCTGCTATACTTCTTAGCGATAAGATTCTTGATTACATTTGAGATAACGATAACGTCATCAGCAAACATACATCCCATTCTTTCTCCCATCTTCAGTATAGTCTTGGCAGCAAATCCCCATTTGTCTCTGTCATAGTCAGGACCATGGTGAGTAAACACCACCTTCATGCCCAATAATTTGGCGTAAGGAACAAGCAAAGCAGGACCGATAGCATGCACATGTAGCACATCAGCGCCCAACTTCTTCGCCCTGTTTATAGCACGAAAAGTATGGATTATAGCCTCAAACGATTTTTTCTTTGGCGAAGGCAACGTGACAAGTTTTACACCCTTCCACTCCTTTAAATCGTCATGCACATAATTCGACCTACGAATCAGTGTCACATCAAAACCAAGAGACACAATGCGAGAAAACAATTCCTCGCAATGCGTCTCCACGCCACCCATGATATTAGGAATACCACGAGTACCTGTTACAACAATTTTCATAAGATTCTCTGAATTTGAAAAAAATAAGACCAAGCCAGCCTTCAAAGCATAGCTTGCTTGGTTCTCGCTTTAACATTTACTTGATTTCGATGTTTCTATCCGTTTCTTTCACGGTCTTTTCATAGCCTTGGTTAGCAACATCGGCGTTCACGATGTCCTCGCCACGCTTGCCTTTCAGAGCCTCCTTTGAATCGGCAGAAAGGCCATTGTTCACTACAGCATTCATATCGCAGGTAGAAAGCTTGTCAAGCTGCTCCTTGGTCACCTTACCATCACGATACTCGCAGCAGATAGGATTCTCAAACATCGAATACTTCATACCAAGAAGAGACTTGAACTTATGTTTGGCAACCCACATTGCCGGCACCTTGATATATTTGTGCATTGCAGGAGAAACAGAACCGATCATCCAACAGTTGCGGTCGCAATGACGTACCTTCTTGCGAACCTGCTCTGCCTCTGGAGAATTCCAAAGTTCATTCCAACTCTGGCGGTTCAGGTTGCCCATCACCTCCTTGTCCTTCGTACCATTGCAAGGCATCACATCACCGTATGGGTCGATGAAGAAGGTGTCGAAACTCATGTCGCAAGGCAAGAGACGCTTCTGACCATAGATATAGTTGATGAGTCCATGGTTGAAATAAGCACGGAACCACTTCTTTGGCGAGTTAGACTTCAACAATTCGTTCACCAAGTTCTCGAAGTTCTTAGCCACCATCGGGCGGTCGTGAATAATGTTCTTAGCCTCAACGAAATAGAAAGAATTATGGAGCGATGCGGTAGCGAACTCCATACCCATCTTGTTGCTCAACTCATAGAGAGGCACGAGGTCAGGCGCATTCTTGTCCTGCACGGTCATACCGAAGCCAACATCTTTCAAACCCATCTCACGGAGTTTCTTCAAGGTGGTATAACCACGGTTGAAACCATTGTTCAAGCCACGAATTTCATTGTTGGTCTGCTCCAATCCCTCGATAGAGATACGGATACCAATCTGAGGGAACTCCTTCGCCAGGTCGATGATACGGTCGGTGAAGAAACCGTTGGTAGAGATTACGATACGGTCGCTCTTCTTATAAAGCTCACGCACTACCTCCTTCAAGTCCGTACGGATAAAAGGCTCACCACCCGTGATGTTGGTAAAATACATCTTAGGAAGTTTCTTGATAGTCTCTATAGAGATTTCCTCCTCTGGTTTAGAAGGAGCCTTGTAACGATTACACATTGAACAACGCGCATTGCAACGATAAGTTACAATGACAGTACCATTTAATTTCTTTTCTGACATAATATAGTTATTTATAATATTCCATTAATTTATGATAATATGCCTCGGAAGAATATCTTTCGATGGCATCCTTTGCGATGGCTTGATAATCAAAGTCATGCGCAAACATCTTCAAAATCTTATCCTTCAAATCATCCATATCAGCAGATCTGAATGTCATACCTGTTACCCCTGCTTCTATCAGTTCCGGAATACCTCCGATATTCGCACCCAGTACAGGTGTACCTAAACTCTGCGATTCTATCACAGTTAGCGGATTGTTCTCGCTCCATTCTGCAGGGAGCACCATAAAGCGAGCCTTCTGAAGAATAGGCATAAACTCCTCCCATTGCATCAGGCCATTAAACTCGATATGAGAGCAGTTCTTATAGGTTTCCTTCAGTTCCGGAAGCAACTCACCATCACCAATCACGATCAATTTCTTATCGAGCTGGGCAGCCGCCTTACACAAGGTTCTCACACCCTTCACTTCATTCACTCGACCCAGATAGACATAGTAGTCTTCCTTTATCTGAGTCTTTGAAGAAACCTCAGGAAGTTTCGTCACATCGATGAAGTTGCAGAGCACTCTGAACTTCTCGGGATAATAACCACCCTTCACACAGGTATCCATCATAAACTTAGATGGAGGAAGGAACCAGTCCACATACTTTTGCAGCACCTCCTTATTCCATTTCTTAGATTCCAGATAACCGACGATAGCCCCAGGGATACTTCCCGGCATACAGCGATGCTTCACCACAGCCAGTTTATCCGTAAAGCACTCCTCGCACCACTTGCCATCTCTCATGCAGGTATAGCAAGGACAAACGAGTTTGGTATCATGCAATGTCCAAACCACCTTTGCCCCGTATTCATGCGCAAACTTGGCAATCAGCGGAGAAAGCTGCGTATGGATATTGTTCAGATGCACCACATCAGGCTTGAAGTCATTCAGCAGTTGCAAAAACTTACTCTTCACCTCCCCATCACCAAACGGACGAGTAAAAGCCATCAATTTGCTCATATTCTTTGGAAAGTATTTCTTCCAAGGCGTATCCAGATTCTCCGGATAGTCCATGGCAAATACCGCCACCTCATGCCCATGCGCCTTCAGCAGCGTTTCCAGATTGAGCATATAAATACAATCACCGCCACGGCGGTAATAAAACTTATTTGCTAATAAAATCTTCATTTCTTATAAGAACCTAATTTGCTTTCCACAAAGGGAAACACATAATATTTGATAACATGCGAAAAGCATATCGCACCAATCAATGTTGCAATACAAGTAGCTACATACAATATGTCATTGTTGTGGATAAACTTATCCAGATGTAACATACTTACTACCCTAAAAAACATCATGTGGCATAGATAAATCTCCATGCTAATACCACTCAGATACTTAGCCACTCTATTGTTCAAAACAATATCCTTTGAACCTATGGCATAAATCAACCAAGCTGTAAATACAATAAGATCAGGCAAGATAAACAAACCTTTGATATCAACAACAAATCGTAATATGGTAAGTACAAGACATGATGCCAAAGCTATTATCCAATGTTTCTCCACCCAACTCTTGATACCCTGACGATAGAGGTAAATCATACCACCGGAGATAAAGAATGGAGCACTATAGATGATATTCACTTTAGCAATTGGTTTCACAACAAAATCAGGAGTACCGAAATATACAATGGCTATATAGCAAAACACCAACGACAACACAAATACCATCCATCCTCGTTTCTTATTATCCAGTAAGAAGGTAAAGAAAGGAAAAAGCATATAGAATGTAAATACCGTACCTAAGAACCATCCCACACCTATCACTTGGATATTAGGATTAGGCAAAAGATTAAAGCACATCGTTAAGTCTGCAAAACTCTGACAGAACGTGCTCCACGATGGCTCCATCATAAAACTAATCAAAACCATCAAGGCGAAAAATGGCCAAGTACGATGATAACGTTTGGAATAAAACTTAGCAGGAGTTATTGCTCCCGACTTTACTCGTTCATAATATCCACAGCACATACTGAATGCACTGATAATCATGAACAGCAATGTGAAATTCGTGAACCACGGAATCACATTACTAGTCAAGATGTTATCACTTGGCTTAATCATAAGATTAGCCTTAACGTGCATAAGCACGATACCTACTGCTGCGTAAGCACGTAAGCCATCCAGCGAAGAGTATTTTTCTCTGACATTCACTGATGTATGGGGGGGGTAAGTCGGATTTGTTCCATTGCAATGCTATTGTATATATAATGTTTTAAATTTATCTGCCGCCTTGTTCCATATGTATTTATCCCTAATCACATCTTTACAATGATACTTCATTGTTTCTAAAATAGTAGGATTGGAGCATAGTCGGACAATTGTATTTTTCCAGATTGCAATATCCAAATCATCCACTATACACCCTGTAGTTTCATCTATCAAAGTATTAGCCCCAGCAGTAGCTGTAGAAATAACAGGTGTGCCAAAATACATAGACTCTAAGATCACCATACCAAATATCTCGTAGTTTGAGGCAAGCAGAAATAAATCCGAGGCAGTATAAATAGCAGGAAGTTCTTCCTGCTTTTTCTTTCCCATGACAAAAACATTTCTTATAGATTCATTTCTGACCTTATTCTCAACTTGTTCAAATAAAGGACCTTCTCCAACCATAACCAAAACATATTCATTTGGCATTTGTTTCATCAATTCAAGCAGAAAGAACGGATTTCGTCTTGGCTCCATCTTACCAATATACAGAAGAATTTTTTTATCTTCAAGATTATACAGCCTTCTAAAATCACTTTCCAAACAGCTACCAGCAAATTTACTATCATCAAGGCCTACAGGAGTTATATGTGTCTGCTTATCGCTGTATCTCTTTATATATTCAGCCGCAGCTTTCGTTTTACATCCAATGGCATCTACATTTCTCAACACAGCTTTACCAAATGTCATATTAAATAAACATTCAAGCTGTTTTAAGCCAGGTTTCAAAGTCGTATTATAATTACCTTGTATCAAAACACATCGAATTCCTTTACGTTTTGCCCACGCAGATACCAAATAGGACATAAACATACCGAACTCATGTACTTGAATGACATTAGGTTTCAACTGTTCCAAAAGCTTTTGCCAACCTTCAAATAAGCTTAATGATTGGTTTAGAGATTTGTATCTTAAATAGTAAATATCTACCAGTTTTTCTTTATACTCATATTCTATATGTTTGGAAATCGGACCAGCCATCACAAGAGATACTTTAAAGCCCTTTTTTAACAAAGCTTTAGCTAAGCCCAATTCCTGACAATTATAAGTATTATAATCAATATACGAACCTGAGGTTCTAAAAATAACAATATGCTTCATCTTATAATTTTCTAAAATTTTCCCAATGACCATTTCATATATCTATTAATAAACTTAATAATGAAACTCAAAAGATAGAGTATACATAGAGTCAACAGAAACTGAATAACGGTGGAAATAATTACACTTTCAATTTGCATTGATTTTATGGGCAGTATTCTTATGATTTCTAAATGCAGTAAGTAAATTAGCAATGTATTTTTACCTAAGAAATTAATATGTTTAAATAATTTGTTGTTTACTATAATATGCTCATAATGCTTTATTATTTCAATAATTGACAAACTGAGAATCATACACAAGAACCAACTGATATATATAGGATGATATTTTGACACGCGTATGTTAGCCCCAAATGGCAAAAAATACCAACATATAATAAACAAAAGTATTAGTATACTAACACTTATGTTTTTATATTGAAAACTCATAATTTGATTCCTAAACAAATAACCAAGCGCAAAAAAACCTAATGTAAACGGAAGTACATCAATAGCTAAAGGAACTTGCATTATAAACATTTCACCATAACGCATTCCCAACATCGCAAAAATAATGTATAGTAAAAACATCTTTTTCTGCGTTCCAATACAATTACTAATAACAACAAACAGTAATTCTGTCAAAAACATAGCAGGAAGGAACCATCCAAAACCAGAAATTGTATTTAATGTAAAATCAAAAGAAGTTGCCCACAAATCATGTAATGACATTATTTTCGAATCTGTTTTTACATAATTTGTGACTATAAAAAGATATATATTACATATACCCCCCCAGAATAAATAAGGTAACAATATAGACTTTGAACGACTGACCACAAATTGTTTAAATTTACTCCATCCTAACCATTTATTGGAGTTAAGAACAAGCCCTGAAAGTATAAAGAAAATAGGCATATGCCACAAATGAATATACCGTGACAGTTCCGAATCTGAATTTTCCAATCTCAACCCCACATGACAAAAAACCATAGCAAAAATTGCCAAAGCCTTGCAAATATCAATATATTCTATTCTTCTACTCATTTCTCTATATTTTGGTAAATTTTAAGGTATTGTTCTGTAGAATAACCCAAAGAAAAATATTTTTTTATTCTCTGATAAGAATTCATTCCCATGTTCATTCGAAGGGAATCTGAATCCAATAGTTGTTCAATTTTAATAGCTAACTCTTCATCACACTTTGGGGTAATCAAAAAACCAGTTTCGTTTTCTAATACGATTTCCGAAGTTCCCCCTCCACGAGTTGCTATAACAGGAATTCCAGAAGCCATTGACTCTAAAATCGTATTTGAAATACCTTCCCCATGAGTTTCGGCATTTGAACACAAAACACTTATATCCGTGATATGCAAAACATCATCAACGTCATCTCTCCTGCCTGTAAATATAATTTTATTTTTTAAGTCATGTGGAACTTCTTTTTTCCATTGTTCTTCCATAGGTCCTGTTCCAACAGCTAAAAATGTCACATCGTCACGATGGTTCAAAACACTTTTTGCAGCTCTAATATACATCGAAAAATCTTTATTAACTTTCATTCTAGCAATCATAGAAACCACAAATCGAGTTTTTATAGACAATTCATCTTTTACAGAGTTTTCTTTTAAATTCTTCAATCTATCAAAATCAAAACCATTATGGATACATACTCGTTTTTTACCCTTCACTCTATAGCTGTCAAGACCTGCTTCACTATTAGAAATAACATAACGAGATAACCAATAGGAAATTCGCATAGCTATCTTACTCCCAAGCGAATGTTTGAAATAATTACAGTCTGCAATAAAAGAACTAATATATACAGGCTTTTTCTTTAAGAACCAATATGCTATATCCAAATGTGCAGCATTGACATCTGTCCAAGGCTGAATAACAACTGGCTTTATTTCATTGATTCGCTTAATTAAAGAAAAATAAAAAGATTTTTTGCGTCTATTCATAAACTCTATATGAATATCATAATCAAGAATCTCTTTATACTCTATAATGTCTCTCGTATTGATGAGATACAAATCTTTGTATCCTGCTTCATTAAGGCCTTTAACGAGTTGAACAAAACGACGTTCACGTCCACCTCGCCCAAGTCCATCAAACATAAATAATATACGCATGGTTAGAACTTTATGTACAATTAAAAATAAATTTAAAGAGATTCATAGAAATCATGCAATCTTTTGCCTTGAAAATACGGATTAAAATATTCCTCAGCAACATCATGTCCTCTTTCTCCAATCCTTATAGCTTTGTCCTTATCTGTCAATAAGACGTTTATATATTCTATCAGTTTATCATCATCATCGGGTTCAAAAATAAGAGCACTCTCCCCATTTACTAAATACAAATTCGCATCTCCTACAGTTGTTGTAATAACCGGTATTCTATTCATCAGCATTTCACCAAGTTTTGTTGGAAAGCAATTGCGAGTCTGCAAATTGTCACTTTTGTATATAATCGTCATGGCTGCAAAATGCTGTAGATAAACGACTTGATCAACACTTATTAATCCTAATAATTCAATATCATCAAAAACATTAAGGGCTTTCATTAACGGTATATACTTACATCTGTCATTTGCTTGTGGTCCTGTAAATACCAACTTTATTTTAGATTTATAAGTTTGCTTGTATTTAGCGAAAGCCTTGATTATTTTTGAAATACTATCTTTTTGTTCCAACATTGTACCTGTATGAATAATAAAGGGAACATTATAAGGAGGCTCAACACTTTTAAAATCTAAATTTAATATAGCATTATCAACTAAGATAGGAACGATAATAGATTTTGCCTTATCTTTTTTGTATTTATCTACAAATTTCTGCAATTCTGTTGAAATAGGTATAAAGCCGTCATAATAAGGCATTACAAAATGATATTCAAACCACTTACAAAGTTTATGCCATTTACTATTAGGATTACCTAATGAAGATGGGTGTTCACATGTTTCTTTAACAATCTTAGCTTTTTTCAAGAATGCAACTATCAGCAGTAGTATTTGTGTGAATACAGGGTATAAATACACGAACATTCTTTCGCCTCTTTTTACATTATATAATGCATAAAAAAAGACTTTAACACTATCTAAAAAATAATAATCTAATCCTCTTTTAAACTTATATTGAGATTTTATCTTTCCAGAAGGATAATCGTATTCTATTTCATTATACAATCCAGTAGAAGGTAAATTATCTGTGTCTTCCTTTTTATAAAATCTATGACATACATGAATACAGATTTTATCACCATTTGCTATTAACCCTTTCGCATAACAATGCACACGTTTTGTTCCTGCCATTCCAAAAGGGAACGTTGTTCCTAAAAAAAAATGTATCTTCATTACTTGTTAATTTTTATGGAATATATAATAGAACTTCAAATAAGATATTTTTACAATACTTTTTACTGTTTCATATAGCATTTTTAAACCACCTATTTTGCTATAACGAAATATCAAATACCCTACATTCCTCAATTGCCAAATACGGAAATTAAGCCACATTTTAGCCCTATCTTCATCATAAAAGTATTGTTCGTTATGAACAAGAGAATTGGATTCGAAATAATAAGCTCTTAGCGACTTATTATAACAGACGACACTATATTTTTTTGCCAATGAATACCACAGATAGTTCTCATTATAAAAGTGGCCGTTTATCGCAGGGAATGGTAGCTTTTTCAATAAATCAGAACGAATACACCCCCAATGCTCTCCTTTTATATGATATTTATAGTTTAACTCTATATTATTGGATACTAAATTATCATGAGGATAAGGCACACCTATAATATTACCTGTTTGTGGATCATAACAACAAACATTTATACCTGAATACACAGATGAAATAAAACTATCTCCAGCTATCTCATTCGCCTTTTCATTAAAAAAATGTAATGTAGTCGGTATAAAGCTATCATCACAATCTGCAGGTAAGAAAAAATCTCCAGTTGCATGTTCTAAAGCTCTATTCCAAGATTTGTGCTTTCCCAAATTTTCCTGAGACAGATACAAGATCTTATCAGTAATTTTGTTATATTGCTTTATATATGAACGTATAATCGCGTCACTATCATCTGATGAACCATCATTTATAATAATCCATTGATAATTATCATAAGTCTGGGATAATACAGAATCAAAAACTCGCTTAATAGTTTTAGCTCCATTATAACATGGAGTAAAAATGGTAAAAGAATAATTTCTCATTTTATTTTATAAAGAATAACAATGTTGCACCTAATTTTCCAGTATGTTTCTTAACATATTTAAAAATATAAACAATAGGAACACAACTAAATAAAACAACTATTGATATTATAAGTGCAAACCAAAAATTTTGTTGCATTTGCCCCCCCAGAATATATTCTGAAAGCTTTAGAACAATCCGCTTTATAGGTTCGTGTACCGCTAATATTATAATAGAATTGAATCCAATTTTTTCTATAAAATAATGACGTTTTATCAGCAATTTTGAAGAATAAAGAACTGCTCCGATACCACATATACCTAATAGTAGGTACAGAATTATATTATTTATAGTATTGCTATAAATAGAAACATTTCCATTATATTTATATGCAAAAAGTGATATTGTTAAACAACATAAATAAACAAAAACATGCCATTTTTTTTGTAATTTTACGTCTCTTGTACATTTTCCGACAAAAAAAGCAAGACTAAACCAAATACCTCCATTTAAGATACGCAATCCCCATCCTATGAATTGATGAAAAAAAAGAGAATCTGTTGTTACAGATTTAAGCGTATAAAAGAGTATAATACTTAAGATTAAAGATAGTATACTGAAAATTTTTCGTTTTAATCTCAATAAAATCGGAGCATATATGATATCTACAAAATATAGTACCAATAAAAACCAAATTGGTCCAATGTCTAATTCTCTGAAATACCGTTCGACTATAAGCCAATAAAAAACAAGTAACAATCTAAAAAAAACGAATGGGAGCAATAGACTTTTACTTTTCTTTATAACAAATATCTTAACATTGCTTATTTTTCCATTTTGTTCTGATAAATATCCAGAAAGAAAGAAAAATAAAGGCATATGAAATGAGTAAATCCACCATAAAATTTCACTATTTTTTATGGTATGCCCCAAAATTACGAGAAACATTCCTAAACCTTTCGCAACATCAACCCAGTGTATATGTTCTTTCATAAAAAAACAATAATTAGCATCTTTTTTTTATAACCTTTGCAGGAATACCTACTGCCACCGAATTGTCGGGAATATTCTTTGTGACAACGCTATTTGCACCAATAACAACATTTGCCCCAATAGTACACCCCTTTAAAACTGTTACATTCATTCCTAGCCAGGTATTTTTACCGATATGAATTTCTTTATCTTCTGTAGCATAACAAGCCCTATGGTCATCCCTATCTCCGATACTTACATTTGCCCCAAAATTACAATTATCTTCAATGGTGACCAATTTGTTACAAACTATACTGACACCAGAAAAACCACAATTGTTTCCGATAATAATCTTTGCACCTTTTAAACCTGTTTGAATTATACATTTATGATTAAGTCCCCGGAAATTAGTATATGCAGAAGAACTAAATCTACAATTTTTCCCTATTTTTATAATACTTCCAGGTTCCTTATAAAGTAAAACTTGACCTACAAATGAACATTTTTCTCCAATCTCTATTCCCCAAAGCCTACATTTTAAATATACAATTATTGTACTCAAACTCCTATACAAAGAAATTCTGACTCTATATAGCTTTGCAACTATCCTTTCTTTAAAAATCATCTTCATTTTCGAAAATATAGATTTTTTATAACATATAATCCATTATCTACCTAATTTACACGATTACTTGTTAAAGTCTTTATCATCAATATCAAATTTAACAGGTCTTATTTTTAATAGATCTATAACAGATTTACTTTTTGCTTGACCTTTAAATTCAGAACTAAACTTTTTAGCCTTGTTCATTGATTCCTCAAAAGTACCAATTACTTTTGCCGGGACACCAGCGACTACGGAACCTGCAGGAACATTCTTTGTAACAACAGAACCTGCTGCCACAATACATTTTTCCCCAATTGTAACTCCATACATTATTGTTGCTCCTGCACCTACAAAGACATTACTATGAATTTCGATTTTACCAAATTGTGCAAAATAATCCTTAGTTTTAGAATAATTATTAAATACAACATTTGTTAAAGAATGAGTGACAAGACGTACGTCTGCAGCTAAATACACATTATCATGAATTGCAACTAAAAAAGGTTCTGCCGGAAGCAATACACTTTTATAATTTACATTTTTTCCTATATAATGGAATACTTTATGCTTTCTAAGCCAATCAGCTTTTTTCTGTGGATTCATAATGGTTAATACTTTCCAACGTATCCACAATCTTCTCATAAAGTCAAATTTACCTCTATTTTTTTTCAACATATCTCTTAATTAATACTAATATTTTCTTGAAAGACAATTTCTTTCTATTTTTACATATCATATCAAAAACGAATAATAATTGAGAACGAGTTCCATATTTATGTAATGTCTTTTGGGATATATCAAGTTTTTTATCTGTCATTACATCAGGATATATATATATAGGCATATTACCAGAAGTGTCTGTAACTTTATAATCCATAGGGCGACACCAGAAATGAATATACATCATTTCTTCTTCGCGAATAGTAGAACCAACTAAAAAGTATCTAATTAATTTTCCCTTTTCCCATTTGAAAATTTGATAACAATTATAATTGTCTTCGTTTTTTGGTCTATGCTTTATATAAAATCCCTTTTTATATTTATCTAAATGGGCAAAACAGACTTCCCGAAATTCGAGTGGTTTTTTATTTAAATATGTGTAAATCATATTTATGCCACTTTCATCCCAGCTGAAATCTAATTTTCCACTAAATACATCAATATAGTTTATTTGGTTAGGAATAATTGTTCTATATTGCAAATTGAGTTTTATATTATTGGGAAATAATGTCGAATGACCTTGAAAGCCAATACGCTCATAATTGTTCAGAATTTCTTCAGTATAAAATTTTCTAATATCACCCCACATTAAATCAATATCGCAATATCCCCAGAAATCATACCCTTTTAAATCGTTACTAAAAATCTCTCCATATGCAGGTTTCATTAATGCTAACCTCCAAGGACGAGATAAATCAACTTCAAAATCATAAAAGCTCTGAATTCTTTTCTTCATTTCTTCAAATGAACAATATTGGACCTTTACATTTTTCGGATAATCAAAGCATCTTTTATCATCCGTATAGATAACCCAATCAATTGTAGGATTATATTTACACCCCAAAAGCCATATCTGAAAATTTTCTGGCAATCGTCCAAAATACGGCACTATATAACAAATTGATTTCATAAAAAATTAAGTTTAAATGTGACCTAATAACCATTTTTTCTTTTCACCTATAAAATGCAATATTAAATATATGAAAAGAATGGTTATAATGCATAATAATAAAGATGTTGTATATGGAGCCATTCGTAGTTTTGCCAAGAATGGAAGAAGTATCAAGAAAACCGTTCTATGCAAACCAAAGTAATAAATTGAATCCTTACCTATATTTATAAATAAAGACATCTTTTTTACATGTGTCAGTGCAAAATATCCACTACAAATTGTCATTAATGCAATGATATGATTATACCATGGAACAATGTTGTATTTATAATCAACTTTATAGGAAAACAAAACAGAAATTATCATTGGAATGAACAGAATAATCCAGCAATATCGTTTACATATTTTCATTTCTGATCTTTTTGCATAAAAAAGTTTCCCAAAGTGATAATACGGAATAACAAGTAGTACCGTATCTATAAAGTATGGAAAGTCAATATTCATATAAAACAATAAAGAGCTTATCATTAGAAATATTATCATTGTCATATTAAGATAAAAGCTTTTCAACATATGCTGTAGCATATAATACATTAACTTCACTATAAATAAAATAGGCAAAAACCAAAGAGTTTTATAGAAAAAGGACTTTTCATATCCACTTATTGCTAAATATAAATTTTCACTATATATATTTAATTTATCGGTAAGAACATCAAACACACATAGATTATTTAAAATAGCTCCAGTACACGACAAAAACATATCAACAGAAAAAGACAATGAAACAAAAATCAAATAAGGAATTATTAATTTTTTAAAGTCTTTTGTTACTTTATAATTGTTTGTGTAAAAACATCCTGATAAAAAAAAGAACAGAGGCATATGAAAAGTATATATCCAATTTCCGATTATCGGGAAAAAAGTTGTATGCCCATATATCATTAATATAATAGCTATACCTTTCATTGTATCAATTGAGACATCTCGATTTATCATATTTCTAATCTTTTAAAACAGTTCTTAATTTATTATTAATCTCAATATCAGACAACGACCTAAATCGCTCAGACATACAAATACCTATCATTAGCCAAATACTTAAATATAAAGAGCTAAATGATTCAGGATCTTCAACCCACATGATTACCCATCTAAAAGAGACATATAAACCAATCAACTTAACCCAATGATTGTTTGACTTATATATTGCAATGGAACTAGAATATAGATAAATTAAAAACAATAGCAATAATCCGATTAAGCCTAACTTTGTAAAATGATTAAGAACTGAACTTTCATTAAAATTTCTTTGGTCCATATTACAAAAGCGTGAATCATTTCCATTTGTGATATTTCTACCTTGCCAAACATAGTCATGATCTATTGCTGAAGTTATAACATCTTCATAAATAACCGTCCTTGTGTCAATGGTTGCATCAAAGGTTTCTCCATTCTGTTCAATTTTTGTACTGTTATCCATATAACTTTCCATATCAAAAGGATTAAAAATTCCCAAAATGCCTGTTGTAAGTAAAGCAATAGGTAATAATAAAAATACCGCATGAATAATTTTTATTATTTTATCTTTCAATAAGAAAAGAGGGGCTGCAAATATCAGTATCTCTACAAAATATTTTGGAAGATGAGCTCGTGGATCTAAAAATCTCAAAGAATATAAGAGAACAACAACTATTATAGTCTTTTCTTTAATGCTTAGATATTTCCATAGCGGAATTATCAATAACATATAATGAAAATAAAAGGAATGGCTTACCCCAAATAAACTTAATATAATAGCTAACCAAAAACCAATTCTCCAAAATATCTTAATCCACCTAAAATACGCTTGAATATTATTAGGGAAAAAAACGAACAAACTCATTAGTCCGGCAATAAGATAATCACAAAAGTATTTAAAGGTAATATTTGACTTTATATCAGATATTCCACGAATTGTACATATGATGAACCATCCCCAATATAATGCAAGAGGCCAATATTTTTTTAACTTAATATTGCTGTGGTATTTGTAAATTGGATACATTTCTATATATGCCATTATCAAATAATTAACAGCAAGTATTGGAAACAAGAGATAGATGTTTAATGTAAAATCTACTCCCCAAACAAGTATTATGATTGAAGCAAAATACAAGAAATTATTGCTTACAGTATTCCTCTTGATATATTTCTCCATATATCTCTATCATTTTTTTAGTATTAAAATCTATAGAATGTCGCAATTTTGCTGTCTCTATTTCCATCTGTGAAAGCATTAACAAATCATCTTTAGACATCCCGAATACCTTGCATATTTTATATGCCAACATGTTTATTTCTTCATAACGATACAAAAAACCTGTTTTTCCATCTTCTATCATATCCATTGTGCCACCAACATATGAACCAATACATGGGACGCCTAAAATCTGTGCTTCACCAACAGAATTTGGACTATTTTCAATAGAAGAAGGGCAAATAAATAGATGAGATTTCAAATATCTTTCACACATTTCTTCTTCATCTAAGAATCCTGTAAATTGTACATTCTCTACTAAATCTAATTTTTTTATTAATTCTATTAGATAGTTATTATATGTATTTCCTGCCCATTTCTTTTTCAAAAATGAATCATTAAAATTTAAACTATTTGTTACATAAAGTTTTACGTCAGGATAATGTCTTTTAACTATATATAAAGCCTTTAATACCATATGCATACCTTTTAATGGACTTCTGCCTTGACTTAAAAATATAGAATACTTTTCTATCTTTTCAAAATTCCATTTGCTTTTATAGAATGAATCTCTTAATGTTCGATAGCATTGATAATATTTTAAACTAGGATTAATTGCCCAACAATTCTCTTTATCCCATGAGGTTCTCCCTTCGATAAATTTTACCTTTTTTAAAAGTTCATCCTCAAATTTACCCCTATCATGAAAATGGCTCTTGTTGTTAAATAAGGTTGATTTCAAAAGAATTTCTTTTAAGGAAATATTTGATAACATTTCTCCAAAAGTCAATCCTCCATAATAATATTTTTCATATTGACCAACCATTCCCTGTATAGAAACGACAACACCTTTGGAGCCACAAGCTCTTACATATGACAAAGACAAAGGATACTCCGTTCCATATATATGAGTTATATCAGGCTGAAATTCTGAATGAATTTTTTTCCAGTACGACTCCATTTCTTTATCATAATTGTTACGGTCTTTTGTGGGTAGAATATAATACAAAATATTATCTTCTTCAAATTTCACAAATTCTTTTCCATGCTCGTGGACGGAAGCGATACAGACAGTATTCTTTGGTACTAAAGCAATACGCTTTGCAGAAGAATAGACCCATCCTCCCCTAACACTTTTTTTTTCACCGATATAATCTGATGCCGCTGGTTGCAACGAATTAGTAATTAATAATATTTTCATTTGCTTCTTTTGATTTTGGATTTAACATACAAAACACATTTTTCTCTTTCTTTCTTTTCCATCCCAATATAAAAGACAGAAATTAATACACTACAGAATGAGATCAAGATATTGATAAATACATATATTATTTTATCAGTCAAAGTTATATGCAAAGCTACAGGTATAATAGTAGCAGTAAACGATGTTAATGCAACCATTTTTATTACTTTATTATAATAATCTTTATATGAGATATGGAAGATTTCTTTGTAAATCCTAAAAGAAAAAAACTGCACTAATAAAGTAATGATTATGCACACTACAAAAGAAGTGTTAGGATTGAAACCACAATAAAACAAAAGCATAGATATTGGAAATATCATAAGATTCAGGCCGCCCCAATATAAATTATATTTTTGAACTTTTCCTGAAGCAAGTATTGCTACAGTTAAAGTTGCCTGTAAAGATTTCAATGTAAAAAATACTAAAGACAGCCTTACAAAAGAAGCCGTATAATCAGGAACATCAACCAACCATATATTTAATATTTCATGAATATTTATTATTACAGGTAAACTAAAAAAAAGCATCAAATAGTAACTTAATCTTGCTCCTCTATGTACCAATGTATCCATTTCTACATATTGCTTTGAGGCACATAATTTTGTTATCTGCGGATTTAATGCAGTAATAAAACTTCCAGAAAAAGAAGATATAGCCTGTTGGATTTGCGTTGTAATGCTTTTTGCTGCATTCACAACAGGACCAAAATAGAAATTATAAAGCAGGGAAACTCCTTGCTCTCTAAGCATTACAGAAAGACTTCCTATGGCATTCCATCCTAAGAATTTCCCAAAAGATTTTATATAGTTTTTGTTAAAAATAAACAAAGCTCTGCTTTCAGGGAATTTAATTAAGCAATACACAATTTCTATTGCTGTAACTATAAGCAATGTAAAAAGGTATAAACCAGAATAAGCTATAAGCTTGTCGCTAGTTACATTAACTAACAAATAGCAGATTAAAAGTTTCATAATTGCTTCTAAAATGCCAACAAAAGCGAAGCAATCCATTTTTTCATTTGCAATTATAGATGCAGTATATGGAATAGTCAACAAATAAACAAAAAAGCCAAACGTAGAAAACTGAAAAGTCCAAAAAGCAGCATCTAATCTTCCTTCAGGAACATTCAGCCAATTAAAGACATAATAACAACCAACCAATTCTAGGATGACTGTTACTGCAATTGCAGAAAAGAAATGAATAGTTAATATTGTCGAGAATACGTTTTTTACATTTCCATGTTCTTTACCTAATTCATATGACAAGAATCTATTACTTGCGACATTAAGGTTTGTTCTAACAACTGAAAAAGTAGATACAAATGAGGCTACAACACCATAGATTCCATAATCAGAAACCCCTAAAACTTGTAAAACAACCCTAGATGTAAATAGGGCTATTAACATTGTAAACAATGTACGTGCGTAAAGAAGAATAGTATTCTTTAATAGTTTTTTATTATTCTGAATTTGATTCATTATTTTAAGATTTTAACAACTTTAGCAGGTGAACCTGCAACAAGAACATTATCAGGAACATCTGAACGTACTACAGAGTTCGCAGCAATAACTACATTATCACCTACCTTTATTTTACCTACAACAACTGCTCCCGTAAAGATAGAAACATTATTACCTATAATGGGTCTTCCTTTTATTTTATCATTTCCTATTGTAACATTATGCAAACAATAAAAGTTCTCCCCTATACTTTCTGCATTTAAAAAGGAATTTTGAGAGTGTTGCAAAAAGCACTTATTGCCAATACTTCCACATCCCATAATATGTAAAGAAGAGTCTTCTGGACATAAGAATGAGAACATTTCCTTAAAAGTAAATCCCAATCTATAATAGAAAAGATTCCTTATATATTTTTTTTCATACATCTTAATAATAAAGGTGATAACGCTTTTACTCCCAAACATATATAATATATCTTCTGCAAATTGTTTCCCTTTAGCTGTATATCGATATACAAGTATATGTGGGATTATTAAAAGTGAGAAAATGCATATCTTTAAATTCTTTAAAAAAAATACCATATTCATAAATTCAAATATTTTTAACCTCGAATATTGTAACTTCCATAATTAAATCTTTGGTATGTATTGAAACAAATGTCTTGTTATTCTATTACAAATCGTTGCACATATAATTGTACCAGCAATGATTAAAAAGGCATATAAGATTTTATTAGTTGTGCATATCTTAGAAATCAACAAAAATGTAATTCCTTGGCAGATATATAAATCATAACTTATTGACGCAAGAAAATTCAAAATGTGGGATTTGAAATTTATGCCTAAAAGTATACATACCAACATGACAATTACTAAAGGGTACAGAGCATGATTCAAGTTGTTTATAATTGTCTGAAAACCACTAATAGTAAGCTGAGACGTATATGTCAAGAGTACTAAGACTATCATTAGCAAAAATTTTGTTGTTTTTAGAGAGTCCACCATTTTGTTCATGATTTTGTTTTCAAAATTTCTGTAACAAACACCTATGATGAAACCTATAGGAGATGTATATTGAGGTATTACCCCTAAATATCCACAGAGTAAAGTTATTACAGTAACCACTGGTATGATAACATTAATTCTATTTGTAAATTTAGATGTTATAGTCCATATTATATACAGGAATAATAAGGTCCTTATATACCATGTAAAAGGCAATATAATTGAGGATTTTAAAAATAAATCATCCACAATTTGATTCCAATCAAAATAAAAACATTTTATTAAAATGTATATTACTGCAGGAACCAAGAGTGGAACCAATAATTTGATAAGAGAATTTATTAACCCACGATATGTTATAAGCCTTTTTTCTCGTTTACATTCCATTCCATAACCTGATATAAAGAAAAAAATTGTAACCGCAAAGGTGCCGATTTTATCAAAATCATCATAGATATTTGTGTGTTGAAGTATCACCAAAAATGGAAGAATTGCCTTAAATAGTAGTGTCTTTGATTTATCAAAACAACTTACCCCCCCAGATTTTAGTAAACAGAATATTAAGAAAACTAAGCAAATTAATTTCATGATGTTTATTTTCAATTATTTTAAGTGCACCAAAATAGTATACTTCCGTATTTTTATTCTTCAGTGTTTATTTATGATACCGTAATGTCATTTCTATTTTTCCTCATCGAAATAGGTTACTTCTCCTATACGAGTAAAACCAAGCATATGCTGGAATCAAAAAAATTATATATAGTAATACTATAATGTCTTCTATTATTTTTGTCTATACAAATCTAAATTGATGTTGAATGGACTATCAAAGTTCTTCAACATTTCATATTTGGTATCTTTATCAGAGAGATTAGCATATACTGTTGGGATCTTCCAATCGATACCGAGGGTATCATCAAGGATGCTTATACCACCATCTGCTTCTGGATGATAGAAGTTATCACACTTGTATTGGAAGACTGCTATTTCTGAAAGGACAGCGAAACCATGAGCAAAGCCCTTCGAGATGAAGAACTGGCGATGATTGTCTTCTGCTCTACTGCTACGTGCTTGCCGTAAGTAGGGGAGCCTTTACGGATATCTACAGCTACATCAAGCACTCAACCTTTTACGCAACGTACCAGCTTGCTCTGAGTATAAGGTGGACACTGGAAGTGCAAGCCTCGCATGACACCATAGCTGCTCATAGACTCATTGTCTTGGCAGAAGTGTACACTATGACCCAAGATAGGAGTTACCTTTTCTTTAAACTCTCGCTCGCTGAAGCTCTCAAAGAAGTAGCCACGAGCATCACGGAAGAGGCGTGGCTCTATAATGAGGACGCCTTCAATATCTGTTTTAATTATATTCTTTGTTTTATCTTTTGTTCTTAAAAATAAGAATTTATAAAATCATCCCGTCCTTCTTTACCATTAAAGAAGGCTCCACCTTTCTGTTAGTACTCAATTTAGGGCATAACCCTCTGTATAGGCACTTTTGCAAGTACCTATACATTGAGATGTTAAAAATTTCACTTGTTTATTAACTATTGGCATGTTGCCAATCCGATATTGCCTGGCCGCAGATTGAAAAAATCTCTGCAACCGTTAAAGATGTTAACAAAAACTTTCCAAGGTAATCCCACGCCGACCGACCCAGCAGCTTCACCGTACTTATTATACTGTGATAAGTGGCTGCCATCTTCGCTCCCTCATCACTGCCGAAATGGAGCATGTTGTTTCGTTGGGTTGTCAGAGGACGGACTGCACGCTCGGCTGCATTGTTGTCTATCGGATAACTACCATCCTTTATATATGTAAAGATGTTTGCCCAAAATGTATCCAAATAGTTCAACGCTTTCTGCAAATAAGGAGTAACAGTCGCAGGATCCTTGGACTTCTCTATACCGAGATGAGTGCGGAGATTTATCAGGATGCCTTTCGTCTCAAGACCTTGACGTTGTTTCCCCCTCTCCTCGTCAGTAAGATTATCCTTTGTATACTGGCGTTCCTAGTTGTACAAATCCTCTATATACCTAATGAAGATATCGGCATTCTTGTCACCAGCCTGCTCGCTTGCTTTCACAAACTTGGCACGCGCATGTACAAGACACACCTGATGGTCTGTCTTGGATAAATTGGGAGTCTCGGCTGCCTTCAACTCGTTACCAATAAAGGTATAGGCATTGTAGCCGTCAGACATGATGCTCTTCAATTCTGCATCACCGATAAAGTCTGTAAGCACATCACGTCCACGGGAACCATTGTCGTAGAAGAAGATAACCACACGCTCTGTCTTGTTCACAAGTACCCAGATGTAACATTTCTTGTAGTGGTCGTACTTACGCACCTTGCACCAGGTCTCGTCGCAGTTTACGATTGAGTCTTTCTCCAACGCTACTTCCTTCAGTGACTCAACGAGCTTGTCAAGATAAACTTTGCCTTTCTTCAACCAATTGCGCAGCGTATTTGCAGAAACGGTCATCCCCATATCCGTCAGCCATTGATGGAGAAGCCCGAATGTGACGTTCTTCACATACACCTCGTAGGCTATTGCCTGTAGAAATTCAGGTGTTGCCTTTGTTCCCTCGAACTTCGTCACAAATTCAGGATTCCCGACTTTGGGGAAATAACCCCACTTCGGCTTCTTGCCTTTCTCCACGTAATGTACCATCTCGAAGCGTTTCTCAACGAGACTCATCTCAAGGTGAAAAACAGAGACCATCTTCTTGCCAAGAATTCGCCCTGGCACTTTAGCCTCATCTGACTTGTACTCTTCAGAAGGTCCTTTAACGCACATGGTCTTGTATGTTTCGGGACGGTTGGACAAGTCACGCTCCTTCTTTGACGGATTCTCTTCTTTGGAACAAGCCCCGTTCTTGGAAACGGAGTTGTCCGGAAGAGAAGATGAAGTGCCGTCAAAATCATCCTCGTCTTTACCACGATCTGACTCTTCTGCTTTTGTTGATTCTGCCTTCTTTACTTTCTGTCTCTTGTCACCAAAGCGGTTCTTGTCGGCAAACTTCAGTTTGGCAGTAAGGTCAGCAACCTTGCGTTCTGCCGATTTTAATTTACGTTCCTTTTCCTTCAACGACGACTCTAAATACGAGACCTTAGACAACACATCATCCAATTTGGACAAGCGTTCGTCATATTCCTTCTGCTTATCAAGAAAATCCTGAAGCACTGCATCACGGACACGTAATCCCAAGTCTGCCTTTTCGAGTCGTTCCGCAAGGTAATTGATATAACGTTTTTGTTCTTCTACTGTCATACCTTCACTGTAATCAAGAACTGGGCGCGAGATTGATTCTCGTGCCAAAAGTTCTCGCTTTTGTTCTATGATATGTTGCAGTTCCTTCATCCGTAATGCTCTGATTTTCAACTACAAAGATAGTAAAAATATATGAGAAAAACGAACAAATAAGCAACATAATTACCTGATTTTCAATGTATTAACTATTGGATTTTCCAATAACAACACCACATCTTTCCAGTCTATTCTATAGACGCGTTCATTGCCTTCACGTTCCACTTTCATAAACTGATAACCTGATACAAACTTCTTTTCAAACAGACTGTATGAACGGTTATCATATGCGAACAGGCGTACTATGCGACGATTGCGAGACATCACTATAAAAACATCGCCATCATTTGGCTCATGGTGGAGTTGTTCACGTATGATGGACAACACCCGGCTATGCTTACAACGCATATCCGTAAAGTCGCGCAGATAATAGAAGCGATTTATACCGGTAACACTCAGCATAGCCCCTCCAGTTTCTCTATCAGTCGCTTCAGCTCTTGATAGCTTAGGTTCTTCTGGGAGATATGCAGGCCATTGGTCATTCGCAACTCCACAAGAATACGAACACCGGAAGGCTTCGTTTCTGTAGATGATTGTTCCTGAGAACGGCTTTCCACCGTCGGCTCTTCTTGAGTCGAGGTTGGAAGCCCATCCACCTTTACTTCCACTATCTTGTTGCGTGTATCCTTGTACCATTTGTAGAATATATTATAAGGTACTTTATTACGTGAACAGAATTGTTCAATGGAGATGCCCTTCGGCATTGCCTCCGTCTGGTACTGGAAATAAAATCTTTCCAAATCTTCGCTGCTGTACATAATTTGATGTTTTAAATTCAGCAGCGAAGTTACTTCTTTCTAATTTAAGCCCTAATTTGAGTGCTTACCCATTGATGTTAGTACTCAATTTAGGGCATAGCCCTTTGTATAGGCACTTTTACAAGTGCCTATACATTGAGATGTTAAAAATTTTACTTGTTTATTGACCATTATCATGTTAAAAAGGAAGGTCATCTGCATCTGTAGTCATTGCAACATATCTAACAATCTGAGGTATATCATAATGTGAGAAATGACCATTCAATTTCTTTAATATTTCAGGATCAACCAACACCTCATTTTCATTTGTATGTGATTGTACATACTTCCAGAAATCAATATCTGTATTTGGAATCTGTTCTATCAGTTTCAACCATTTACAAGCATCTTCCTTATTACTCGAAGACAGAAGTAGACCTGTCAAGCATGATAAATATTTGGAACGAGTATTGGGATTGTCGCAAAGAATATTGAAGATTTCCTTAGCCACCTCATTAGGGTATATTCCTTTTATTTTTACTCCTTGATATTCACCAAGGAAACCATAAGGGTCACCATCTGGCAAAAGTGGCAATACTGTTATACTTCTGCCTAAAGCTACTCCTACTTCCTGGTCACACCATTTACTCTCATGGAATCCTTCATACATCATGGCAGACATACAATCCATCGAATTAAGTGCTTTCTCTATTTCCTTCAACCACTCCTTAGATGGCTTTATATCCTCATGAGCAACAAATGATGTTATTCCATACTCTTCCAAGGCTGTTTTTAAAGAACTGGCTTGTACCTTCTTTGGTGTTATATGACTAATGAACATTCTAAAATATCCATTGCGCCAACCTTGATATGTACCAGACTCAAACAACGTTGTCTGAACATTAGAATTTGGGCGTATTGTTACCCCATTGGGGGTTCGACCACATTTTGTCGCTTCTTTAAAAGCAGAAAGGATAATATTCTCTATCTCTTTTATGTTCTTTTGAAGAGAAACATATTTTTCGGTTTGTACATCTATGATAACCGAATCATAGTCATTTCCATAGACATCATAATCCTCTTCATAAGTTATATTGTTTATTTGCAAGATTTCACTTTCTTGCTTATGGCCTTGCCATGAGAGTAAATCTTTGACGGTCGGTAGTATCTTGGATAAATATTCTTTTGTATTCATTTTTCGCTATATTTACTCATATATTTTGATTATAAGTCAAATAAATCTTTTCCTTCGGGAAAATTCTTTTTACAAAGATAAGAACATAGAGATGCACTAAGATGAACAACAAGCTCAGCTTCTTCGTAGTTTGGTTCTCCTCCTTCTCTAAGATGCCGTCCTTGTTCTGATGAAAAGCCAAAGATTTCACTTATAACCTTATCCAAGGGCCGGGGAACTATATCGGGATGGTTTTTAATTAGTTTGCCTAAAGTTGATTGCCCTTCACCTGTGATTTCACGACACAAACATTCCAAAGCAGCAATAGAATGTTGTACAGAACCTGTTATATCGGGATTGGGTCTTTTAGACATATCCTTCAGAGCTTCTCGTATCTCATACTCCGATGTTTTCAGATTAACATTTCGTAAAAGATTCACAGACTCTTTTATTTCTTGCTCAAAAAGCTCCTCTCCTCTTGTTTCAATTATTCCATGGACAAGTTTCCAACCAATTCCCTTCTCCACAAAATACTCATTAATATCTTTCTCAAATCCATTTTTGTCATGAATTTTAATATAAAAAGCTTCAATAATGTCATATATACGATACCAAGGACAGTTTTCCAGAATTGTCTGGACTTCACTTTTCATAAAATCATTCTCAGCCCAATTACCTCTGTCTTCAGCTTCCTTAGTTACCAAACACACACATGAGCGAATTTTCTTTAATCCGTCATAACGGAGCATTAATTGAAGAAGAAATAGACGAAAAGAATATGGTGCGTCATTTCTAACACCAATTTTAGATACTGGTATTTCTATACCCATTCTATCTGTAAAACTCATATTTTTTAGTAGTATTAGTCAAGTGCTTTACATTTAAACAAACAATAGTCATTGTTATCGCTTGGAATATCTGTTAGTACTCAATTTATGGCATAGCCCTTTGTATAGGCACTTTTACAATTGCCTATACATTGAGATGTTAAAAATTTAACTTGTTTATTAACTATTTCATACATTTTACACACAAGTGATTTCGGCTGCACTCGGCATAGTTAAAACAAGTTTGGCTCTGCGCTCGTTTGCATGAAAATTCTTCGCTCGACAATATAAAAGCAAGCTTTCATTGTACTCACTTATCGAAAAAGTTTCATACTTTTTCTCGCCATGGCAAAGTTCAAGCAAGCTTGCTTTGCTCATGACTTATCGAAAAAGTTCCAAATCTTCACTGCTGTACATAATCAAATGTTTTAAATTTAACAGCGAAGTTACTTCTTCCTAAACTAAGCTCTAACTCGTGTGCTTACAGATATTTATTCTTTGTTTTCCAATGGTGGAGGAGGTGGGGGTGGTGTGTATTTGTAGTCAGGAATGCTACAGCTATGACTTTGCGTAGAACCAATTCTACTTGTTTTTTTTGTATTTGTTATTTTACTCATAATACTTTTATTTTGTGTTATATATTATAGTTACTTTTAAGATATACAACTGTTTCTTGGTTGGCGTATTCTATATCGCTTTTCTGCGGTGTACAATTCATATCATCACCAAAGAAACAAACTTTTTCTACTTCTGCCTTCAAATTGAAATATTGATCGGCAATTTCATCTGTTGTCAGTGCTTTATAGTCAATATTGAAAAACAATCGTTCAAAACGCCTGTTTATGTCGTGAAGAAGTTTGCTCTTCTCATTCAAAGTTCTTATATACTTTGAGTATGGAAAGTAGGGCTTGACAGCTTGTATTACTTGGGTTATGGCGATCATGCCTGCCCAAAGTTGAGGCACAATCTGCCATATTGTCCATGCGGCAATACTACTTGATGAAACGATTGCCAAACAAATATTTATGCGTTTATCGTATTTCTGATAACGCATTATCATAGCGTCTATCACGTATGCCTTGAAAACGAAATTACTTAAACTTCCCCAAACTCTATTTCTCATTTTCTATATGTATCAAAAAGCTAATATATCTGTTGGAAAAGCCCCTTTAAAATCATCCTCCGTATAAGGATTATCATGAGAAAATGTTAAAGTTGGCATGTTTGTATAGAGAAGAGCATCGCCAATGTAACCTAATCGGTTTTTTGCTACAATTATCAATGCTTTGTTACGCATGTCATTACCTTTTTCGTCTTGATAGATATGATAGTATTCTGGTCTATGTACAAAGCAAACCACATCACTATCATCGCAAATAGTTCCGCTATCTCTGAGGTCTGTCAAAACTGGTCGATGATCCAAACGCTTTTCGCCCTCTGCATTTCTATTCAACTGAGAAAGCAACACTATCGTAATGTTGAACTCTTTTGCCAAGGCTTTTAATTTCCTCGTTATATAGTTCAACTCCAGATATCTGTTTTCTGTGAAGCCTGTTTTTGCAAAAATCAATTGTAAATAGTCGATGAAAACGACCTTCACTTGATATTCTTGTACTGCTTCTTCAACAGTTTTACAAATGTCATCTATAGTGTAAGTTGATTTTGTATCCAGATAAACTGGTGCGTTTACTATTCTAGGTAATCCCTTGTCCATTTTTTCCCATTCCTCTGCAACCAGTTGCCCACTAAGCAATCCTCTATACTTTATGTTAAGCGTACATGCAATAAGTATATTGGTACACAACTGCTCTGTACTCTCTAATGAAATATACAGCGAAGGTATATTATTTTCAATTGAGATATTTCTCAACAAGTTAAAGGCAAAAGCTGTTTTGCCCATACCAGTTCGTCCACCTATCGTGACAAGAGTACCTTCAACAAGTCCACCAAGAACTTCATCAAGTCTTTCAAAACCTGTTGACAATCCAATCAGATGGTCAGGGGTTGCCTCCTGTATTCTTTTTACAGAATTATATATAGTATCTTTTATTTCTTTCATGTGATTTACTTTTTTATATAACCTCACTAACGCTCACCTCATCCATAATCTTGCGCCACAAGTCCTTGATCATGACAATGGTGGGTGATATAATGAAACTATAATATTGCTTTTTAGAACAGATAATCGTATTGCGACAATATCTCCTGATAGTCATTTTCGTATCTGCTCTTGTCGTTAGGACTGATATAAGGACTTTTGATAATCTGTTCCATTTCTTGGAGTACCTTGCCTCCTTCACGCATGATGGGGTCAAGGTTTTCCTTGAATTGCTCGATAAATGGGGCATAGTAGTAGCCTATCTCCTTGATGATAAAGGTATAGGTATTCCATGCCTTGTTGATGTCCATGCGTTTTTGTGCCAACTCTGCCAACACATATTCTCGCAGGTAGTCGATGTTTTCGGCTTGGACAGCGACCTCATTAGCTGTTTTCACAGGGTGGAAGTAGCGGTCGATGATGGCTTCTCGCTCTTGCAGATTACGCTGGTAGAATGGATTAGTATCTGTTATTGATGTGCCGTTTGGCTCCACTTCCTCAAAGTGCTCGGCATGGACACCTGCAATGGTAACGCTGATACCACCCACATCCATCACAAGACGACGATCTCGGTTGATGCGGATGACATAGCCTTCCAATCCTGCCAATTCTCCACTGGTGATACGGAGCAGGATGCGGTTGCGGGCATAGTAATGGAATGGTTTAAGCAGGAAACGGATGCGTTCAGGCTCAGTCTCGTTGACACGCATGAATGGTCGCATCTGTGAATCTTTAATTTCTGCCACTTTGCCTGTGCTACAATTCTTGCACAGATGAGTGCGAGGGAATTTCTTGTCAAGATAGGTTTGTATCTCTTCGGGAAAGCCTTGAAAGAAGACAAGTCCGCTGACAGTCGGTATTTCTTTGTGCTGCACTTTCTGCTTGCCCATTCTCTTGAAATACCTTATAGTTTTATGCACAAAATATGTTCTACCGTCTTTGGTCAACTGCGCTTCCATGCCCTTCACTTTGCTATGATGCACAAAGAGATACGACCATGTGGTTCCGTCCGATTGAAGACACTTCTTTACCTCTGAACCAGTCTTTACGTCTGGCTCAGTAAAGTGGTTGCCCTCTTGAGAAACACGTTTCTCGTCGGCTGTAGAAAAAGAATTCGTACCATCCGGTTTCATAAATTCTGCTCTACTTTATGTAATTAGCTACAACCATACATGATAGTTGTGAAAGCCTAGTCAATTTGTTATTGTCGTGCATAATCTTAATCGTATTTATGAGTATCAGACATTACAGATTTTGCATATGTATTTTACATTCGTTACACTTTCTTCTTATAAAAGAGCGAACTCGCCACAAAAATACGAAAATTAGTTGGATTACATATCAGATTTTATCATTTTCTGTTAGTCATTCTAAAAAAATCACGCAAATGTTTAGCAAATCTGCCTTGGATGATTTCTCCAAGTGGCAGATTTGCACTTGTTTCGGCTGTTTTTGCTCTTTTATAAGAAGAAAGCGTGAAATTTGCTAAACATTTCCCCCATCATTTTGGGATGGTGTAAATGCTACCATTTATTTACAAATCTTTTAAAATCCTTTGATAAAATCCTCACGCTCAGCAATCTGAAAACTATTTTTCATTGCACTCGCTTAATCGGATTTTTCTTATAATCCGTGCATTGGCTTCGTTGATGGTTGCCATGTCTAACGACTGTAAATAAATCTGTGTGGTCTTGAAGGAATTGTGTCCCATACCCTCGCTGATGGTGGCTATCGGTATGTTCATGTGCAGGGCGATGCTTGCCCAGGTATGGCGTGCCACGTAGGTGGTGAGCGGTATCTTCAAGCCTACCATCTCACCAATTTTCTTCAGGTTATAGTTGGTGTTGTGCTCCACCTTGCGGTATGCGGTGTATGGAGAGGATTCCTTGCCTGTCAGGATGGGTA
>JAERMT010000018.1_pt3 | contig 28176 bp, 27 predicted proteins | sample 9267081 | NCBI WGS metagenome assembly JAERMT01 (sample SAMN17071939, study PRJNA684904) | human gut metagenome | isolation source: diarrhea sample from child under the age of five | host: Homo sapiens | place: South Africa: Mafikeng, Mafikeng Provincial Hospital | collected 2019-09
CTATCCGTCAGTTCCGCGAGACGCAGGAAAAGATGACGGCCGTTGTTCAGTCCGAGATTATCGATCCGGTGAGCGAGGCCGCGTCGGCCCCGGTCAAGCCCAAGAAGACTGCTGCGACCGACGACGATTCCGATGCGGACGAGGATGCCGCCGAGACGGCAGCGCCCGCCAAGAAGGAGACCTTTGCCGAGCGTCGCGCCCGTCTTGCTGCCGAGAAGGCCGCAAGCGAGGGTGCTGCTGAGGGCGAAGGCGCTGTTGATGAGGCCGAGGGTACAGAGCCTGCTGCTGCCGTCGAGCCCGAGCCTGCTGCAGAGCCCGAGCCCGAGCCGGCAGAGCCCACGACGGCTGACCTCTACGCCCGTCGTCCCCGCAAGCGCAAGGCCGTCGTCGACCAGCTCGCTCGCGAGCTCGAGGTCGAGGACGATGCCGAGGCTGCTGCCGCCGACGCCCCGAAGGGAGGCGATGAGTAATGCCGATCGGACCTGCGCGCATGCCGCTCTTCGATCACCTGGGAGAGCTCCGTCGCCGCCTGACCATCGTGGTCGTTTCGGTGTTTGCCGCCGCCATCGTGCTGTACTTTGCCACGCCCGTGGTGCTCGATATTCTTGAGGACCCCATCCGCTCCTTTGTGCCGGACGGTAAGTTTTACATCACCACCACGCTCGGCGGCTTTGGCCTGCGCTTCTCGCTTGCCATCAAGATGGCCGTGGTCATGTGCACGCCCATGATCATCTGGCAGATTCTGGCATTTTTCCTGCCGGCACTGCGCCCCAACGAGCGCAAGTGGGTTGTGCCCACGGTGCTCGCCTCGACGGTGCTGTTTTTCCTGGGTGCCATCTTCTGCTACTTCATCATCATCCCGGCGGGCTTTGAGTGGCTCATCGGCGAGACCTCGGCTGTCGCTACGGCGTTGCCCGATCTGGAGAACTACGTCAACATGGAGCTGCTCTTTATGATCGGCTTTGGTGTGGCGTTTGAGCTGCCGCTCATCATCTTCTACCTGTCCGTTTTTCACATCGTGTCCTATGCGGCCTTCCGCAGCGCCTGGCGCTACGTGTACGTAGGCCTGCTCGTGGGTTCGGCTGTGATTACGCCCGACGGCTCGCCCGTTACGCTGGGTCTCATGTATGGCGCCCTGCTCTCGCTCTACGAGATTTCGCTCGCCATCGCTCGCGTGGTCATCACCGCGCGCGAGGGCAAGGAGGGCCTGTTCGTGAGCCGTCTGGACCTGTTCTCGGACGACGAGGACGACGAGGAGTAAATCGGTATGCACGAGGTTGGCATTGTCAACGGCATACTCGATACAGTGATTCGCGCGGCGCGTGGGGCGGGGGCCTCGCGCGCCGTTTTGGTAACGCTTCGTATCGGGGATATGACCGAGGTCGTGCGCGAGGCACTCGACTTTGCGTGGGAGACGTTTCGCGATGAGGACCCGCTCACGCGCGGCTGCGAGCTTGCCGTGGAGGAGGTCCATCCACAAAGCGAGTGCCTGGACTGCGGCGAGGTCTTTGAGCACGACCGTTTCCATTGTCGCTGCCCCCAGTGTGGCGGCGCCAGCGTGCGCCTGCTGCACGGCCGCGAGCTCGATATCGCAAGTATCGAAATCGAAACCCCCGACGATTAGCCCGCTAGCCATCTAATGATGGGGTATAAAGGGGCCAAAGTAAGGAGCGCTAAGTATGGCCGAGAAAACGATTGATATCGCGTCGCCGATCCTGTCGCGCAACGAGCGCCTGGCAGATCAGCTGCGTCAGCGATTTAATGAGGCAGGCACCTTCGTGATCAATGTGCTGTCGAGCCCCGGCTCGGGTAAGACCACCACGATTCTGGGCACCAACGAGCGCCTGCGTGACAAGGCCGGCCTACGCTGTGCCGTCATCGAGGGCGATATCGCCTCGGATGTCGACGCCATCACCATGAAGGAAGCCGGCATGCCCGCCATCCAGATCAACACGGGCGGTCTGTGCCACCTCGAGGGCAACATGATCATGGAGGCCGTCGACGCCTTCGACCAGGCTGTGGGTCTGGAGAACATCGACGTCATCTTTATCGAAAACGTGGGTAACCTGGTCTGCCCGGTCGACTTTGACCTGGGCGAGAACCTGTCCATCATGATTCTCTCGGTGCCCGAGGGCGACGACAAGCCCATCAAGTATCCGGGCATCTTCCAGCACGCCGGCGCGCAGCTGCTCAACAAGGTCGACGTGGCCCCGGCTTTCGATTTTGACATGGATAGGTATACTAAGACACTCGATGACCTCAATCCGCAGGCGCCGCGGTTTGCCGTGAGCGCGCGCAAGGGCGAGGGCATGGATGCCTGGTGCGATTGGCTCATCGGGCAGATTGAGCAAGCAAGGGCGTAAGTCGGCCGCCATACGGGCGGGCGTAGCCGCAGAGATACGAGATAGGAGCCTCTTTTGAAGCTCATCATCGCCGAGAAAAACGACGCCGCGCGTCAGATCGCCGAGCGTCTGTCAACGGGCAAACCCAAAAAGGACAAGGTGTACAACACCGCCATCTACCGTTTTGAGTGGAAGGGCGAGGAGTGCGTGACCATCGGCCTTGCCGGTCACATCCTGGCGCCCGATTTTTGCGACAGCGTGCTGTTCGATAAAAAGCTGGGTTGGTATTCGGTGACCGAGGACGGCGAGATGTTGCCGGCCGATATGCCCGATGGCCTGGCCCGCCCGCCGTACGACACCAAGCGCAAGCCGTTCCTTGCCGACGGCATTTCCATCAAGGGCTGGAAGCTCGAGAGCCTGCCTTACCTCACCTGGGCGCCCGTCATTAAGCTACCGGCCGAGAAGGAGCTCATTCGTTCGCTCAAGAACCTGGCTAAGAAGTCCGACAGTGTCATCATCGCCACGGACTTCGATCGCGAGGGCGAGCTGATTGGTTCGGACGCCCTCAACAAGGTGCGTGAGGTTGCGCCCGACTTGCCGGTCGCCCGCGCCCAGTACTCTTCGTTTACCAAGGCCGAGATCACGCACGCCTTCGATAATCTCGTCTCGCTCGATCAGAACCTGGCCGACGCCGGCGAGAGCCGTCAGCACATCGACCTTATCTGGGGTGCGGTGCTCACGCGCTATCTGACGCTCGCCAAGTTCGGCGGCTTTGGCAACGTGCGCTCCGCCGGCCGCGTGCAGACACCGACGCTTGCCCTGGTGGTCGAGCGCGAGCGCGAGCGCATGGCGTTTGTGCCCGAGGACTATTGGCAGATTCGCGGCATGGGCGCCGCGCAGGGCGCTGCCGAGGACGATCGCTTTAAGATCGCGCACAAGACGGCGCGCTTTACCGACAAAGATGCTGCCGAGACGGCGTATGGTCACGTTGACGGCGTCAAGACGGCGACCGTTGCCGCGGTGACCAAGCGCTCGCGTAAGCAGCAGCCGCCCACGCCGTTTGCGACGACCTCGCTGCAGGCTGCCGCCGCGGCCGAGGGCATCTCGCCTGCGCGTACCATGCGCATCGCCGAGTCCCTCTACATGGCCGGTCTCATCAGCTACCCGCGTGTCGACAATACCGTGTACCCTGCGACGCTCGATCTGGGCGCCGTGGTGAGCGACCTGGCAAAGATTAACCCGGCGCTGGCGCCCGTGTGTAAAAAGGTGCTCGCCGGTCCCATGAAGCCCACGCGCGGCAAGGTCGAGACCACCGACCACCCGCCTATCTATCCCACGGGCGAGGGCGATCCGTCCACGCTCGATGGCGGCCAGCGCAAGCTCTACGACCTCATCGCCCGCCGCTTCCTGGCGACGCTTATGGGTCCTGCGACCATCGAGAACACCAAGCTCGAGCTCGACGTCAACGGCGAGCCGTTCGTGGCCTCGGGCGACGTGCTCGTGACCCCGGGCTTCCGCGAGGCGTACCCGTACGGCCTTAAGCGCGACGAGCAGATGCCGCCGCTGGAACAGGGCGATACGGTCGACGTGTTCGACATTAAGCTCGAGGCCAAGCAGACCGAGCCGCCCGCGCGCTACAGCCAGGGCAAGCTCGTGCAGGAGATGGAAAAGCGCGGCCTGGGCACCAAGTCCACGCGCGCGAGCATCATCGAGCGCCTGTACGCCGTGCGCTACCTCAAAAACGATCCCGTTGAGCCGAGCCAGCTGGGCATCGCCATCATCGACGCGCTGACGCAGTTTGCCCCGCGCATCACGAGCCCCGATATGACCAGCGAGCTCGACGGCGACATGACCCGCGTGGAGCGCGGCGAGGACACCGAAGAGCATGTCGTGACGCACTCGCGTGCGCTGCTGGCCGGCGTGCTCGACGAGCTGCTCAAGCATACGCAGGAGCTCGGCGACGCCATCAGCGACGCCGTCACGGCTGATGCGCGCGTGGGCGCCTGCCCCAAGTGCGGCAAGGACCTGGTTATGAAGACGAGCGCCAAGACCCGTGGCAGCTTCATTGGCTGCATGGGCTGGCCCGACTGCGACGTGACCTATCCGGTGCCGAGCGGCGTCAAGGTGAGCCCGCTCGAGGGCGAGGCCGCCGTGTGCCCCGAGTGCGGCGCGCCGCGCATTAAGTGCCAGCCGTTCCGCCAGAAGGCCTTCGAGATTTGTGTGAACCCCACGTGCCCCACCAACTACGAGCCCGACCTTAAGGTGGGCGAGTGCAAGGTGTGTGCCGAGGCCGGACGCCATGGCGACCTGATCGCGCACAAGAGCGAGAAGAGCGGCAAGCGCTTTATCCGCTGCACCAACTATGACGATTGCGGCGTGAGCTATCCGCTGCCGGCGCGTGGCAAGCTCGAGGCGACGGGCGAGACCTGTCCCGAGTGCGGCGCCCCCATCGTGGTGGTTAACACGGCGCGCGGTCCGTGGCGTATCTGCGTCAACATGGACTGCCCGACCAAGGAGAAGAAGCCCGCCCGCGGCCGCAAGACTACGACCAAGACGAGCGCGGCGAAGAAGACCGCGGCCAAGAAGACGACGGCTAAGAAAGCCACTGCCGCCAAGAAGACGACCGCGAAGAAGTCGACTGCCAAGAAAACAGCCGCCGACAAGTAACCGAGCACATATCCGAGCACATATAGACACGGTGGGGCCGGGCGCGCAAATGCAAATGCGCGCCCGGCCCCACTTCTAAGTTGCGGTGAAATAGGGACTGTTTTTGCTGGTAAAAGGTCTAATTAATCCCTATTTCACCGCAAGTTTTGATCAGTTGTTGGGATTACTTCACTTCGACGGGTGCGGCGCCGGGGTAGCGGTCCTCAAAGTCCAGACGGTATTTGTTGTCGTTGGTGCCCGCTACGTTGTCGCGCGCCAGCGGCGCCACGATCTCGTCCTTGTGGTTGGCGGGGCTGGAGTACTCAAGGCTGATCTCCCAGGCATCGCAAATCACGTCGATGCGGTTCTCCAAGTCGTCGTAGAGCGTGATGATGTCTTTCCACGAGCTGTAGTTCTGCGAGTCGATGGGAACGTCCAGGTCCTCGACCTCGTCCTTGAGGTCGCCGATCTGATCCTCGAGCGCCTCGGCAGCATCGCTGGCCGACTGACGCGAGCTGCGGTCATCCTTGAGATAGTACGTGTTAAACGTGGTGGCGCAGTCGCGAACCTGCTGATCAAGATCGGAGAGCATGCTGTAGTAGGAGCTCAGCTGGTCGTAGACGTTCTGCTCGCCGATGGCGTCGTCATCGTCGGCGTCATCGTCATCATCGTCAAACTTGTTGGGGTCGCCCTTAACGGAGACGTCATCGTCGTCGTGGTCGATTTTGACCTTTTCGATCGTCGTGCCCTTGGTATCATCGGCGCCCTTGTCGAAAGGCTTGATCATAAAGAACACGACCAGCGCGATAATCACGACGACTAGCGCGGCGATAATGCCGATGAGCAGCGCATTATTGTTCTTGGGAGCAGCGGGGGCGCCGGCCTGCGGAGCGGCGGTCGGTATGGGCTGCTGCGGCGCGGAGCCGGCTGGCGTCGCCCATTGCTGCGTCGTGCCGACTTCGGGCTGGGGAGCGGGCATGGGCTGATGGGCGGACTGCACGGTCACGTCCGCCTGCTGGGGCTGAGCCGCCGTGGGCTGCTGCGCAGACTGAACCGTGGTCGCGGCGGTGTCGAAGGCGGCATCGGGCGCGGCGGCATGTTCGGCTGCCTGCGCATCCTCTTGCGACTGAGAAGCCTGGCCATCATCGGTTACCGGCGTTCCGCAGCTGGTGCAAAAACGCTCGTCGTCTTTCAGAAGCTTGCCGCAATGGGTACAAAACCGGGGCATGATGGTTCCTTCCATTCGATGTGTTGGCTAGATTATAAGGTGGTTCAGGTGCGGTTGGGCCGCGCCGACCCAACTGGTTATGTGAGGATAGTCGTGCCGCGCAAGCCCTGTCGTATGCGTCACAATGAGTGCGGCGTGCTGGGTGTCCGGCGCGGCCGTTTATCGACGGCTCGGTAGAATGCGATGGTGGGGAGTGAGTCTGTGTACTGCGGCGAGCAAGGTCGGGGTGGCGGCGACAACGTGGAGGCGTTCCGGTTCCCGCCGGTGGATGCGCCCCTCGCTGTGTGCGATTGCTCGCGTCGGGTGTTTTGTGCCGGGATGTTGACGGGAGCGCTTGCCTCGGTGATGAGTCTCGGCGGTTGTGCTGCGCGCCGCAACGAGGCTGAGGGCTCTGCTGTCCCTGCCAAACAAAAGGCGAATCATCCGTCCACTCAAAAGACGGAAGCTGTCTCCCGGGCTTCTTGGATTGCCGGCCTTCAGCAAGATATCGAAGCCCTTGTCGAGCCATATAGTGGGTCTACCTCGGTCTATGCTGTGGCGCTTGACCCTCAAACGTTCGCGTCGCTCGATGGTGAAGTCGCTGTGGCGCCGGACGCGCGACGTGTGGCGGCAAGCATCATCAAGCTTCCCATTCTCGCTTGTGCGCTCGAGACCGTGACGGCGGGAGAGCTGTCCCTCGACGAGCAGATAACGGTAACGCAACAGGATATCGTGGGCGGCAGCGGCAACATTCAGTCGCGCGGCGCGGGTGTGTCGTACAGTATTGACGAGCTGCTGCACGCTATGATCGCCCAGAGCGATAACGTGGCAGCGAACCTTGTTATCGGCAGGCTTGGCATGGATACGGTCAACGAAACGTGTGCCGCATTGGGGCTGACCCAGACCGTGCTCGCTCGTTTGATGATGGATGCCGAGGCCCAGGCACAAGGTCGCGAGAACTATACGAGCGCCCGTGATGCTGCGGCCGTGTTGCAACGGCTGGCGGCGGGGACAATCGCGACGCCTGAGCTGTGCGAGCGAGCACGCGGATATCTGCTGGCGCAGGAAGACGCGCGCGGTATTGTCGAGGGCGTTCCCGGTGGCGTTTTGGTCGCGCACAAAACGGGCAGCCTGCCGAATGCTCAGCACGATGCCGCAATCGTCTACGCCGAGCGCCCTTACATGCTGGCAATCCTCACCCAAGATCTCGAACGCGAACAGGCCTTGGCCTTGGAGCGCGACGTCTCCTCCGCTATCTATGCCCGCGCCCCAATGACTAGGTCCGATTTGGGGTGCGCCGGACGCTGGGGTATCATGGCTTGGTTGCTATAACTTGCATTTTCGCGCCTTGTAGGAAGGGGCTGCGCCCATGGCTTTTGAGCCCGCTCAACATAGCTTTATCACGCTCGAGGGCGTCGACGGCGCCGGCAAGTCCACGCAGGCGCGCCTGCTGGCCCGCGCGCTCGACCTCGCTGGCTATCAGGTCGTAACTCTGCGCGAGCCGGGCGGCACAGCCATCAGCGAAAAGATCCGCGCCCTGCTGCTCGACCCCGCCAATACGGCGATGGGCGACACCTGCGAGCTGCTGCTCTACGAGGCCGCGCGTGCCCAGCTGGTGCACGAGGTCATCGCGCCCGCCCTCGCTGCCGGCAAGGTGGTCCTGTGCGATCGTTTCTACGATTCCACGACCTGCTATCAGGCGTTTGCCGATGGTCTCGACCGTCAGATGGTACGCGATGCCAACAACCTGGCTGTCGCCGGTACGCATCCGGCGCTCACGCTCGTCTATCACGTCACGCCCGAGCAGGCGGCGCTGCGCATGGCGGCCCGCGGTGCGGCCGATCGCATGGAGGCCAAGGGCATGGCCTTCCAGGAGCGCGTCTACCAGGGATTTTGTGCCATTGCCGCCGAGGAGCCAGACCGCGTAAAGCTCATCGACGCCACTGCGTCGATCGCAGACGTCTTCGCGCAGACGGTCGAGCTGGTTCGTGCGCACGGTCTCGACATCCCCCAGGATGCCGTCGCCGCCGCGCTTGCCCAGGAGGCTGAGTAACATGGCCCCCGCTCCGGCAAGCCTGCTGGGCAAGCTCGACACCCAAGAGCGCGTGCGCGACTTTTTGACCAACGCCATCGCAAGCGGCCGCGCATCGCACGCCTACCTGTTCTTGGGCGCGCCCGGTGCCGGCAAGCTCGACGCCGCATGGGCGCTTGCCCAGGCATTCCTGTGCGAGCGGGACGGCTGTGGTTCGTGCGACAGCTGCGTGCGCGTCGCGCGCCATACGCATCCCGACGTGCACTATTACACGCCCGAAAGTGCTACGGGCTACCTCATCGCGCAGACCCGCGAGCTGCTCGACGACGTGCCCCTGGCGCCCATCCGCGCCAAGGCAAAGGTCTACATCATCGACCGTGCCGAGCAGCTGCGCGCCAACACCGCCAACGCGCTACTCAAAACGCTCGAGGAGCCGCCCGAGGGTGTCATGTTCATCCTGCTGGGCACCTCGGCCGACGTGATGCTGCCCACCATTGTGAGCCGCTGCCAGTGCGTACCGTTTCGGCTGGTGTCGCCCGTCGCCGCCGCGCAAGCCGTGAGCCGCGCCACCGGCCAGGACCTCGCGCGTTGTCGTATGGCCGTCGCCGTGGCGGGCAGCCCCACGCGCGGTATCGAGTTCCTCAAGAGCGCCGAGCGCCAGGACGCTCGCCGTCAGATGGTCCGTGCCATCGACTCACTCATTGCCGCCGACGAGGCCGACGTGCTCAGTCGCGCCAAGTCGCTCATCGTCGCCGTCAAGGCGCCGCTCGCCGAGGTCAAGTCCACGCAGGAAAAGGTGCTCGAGCAAAATGCCGACTACCTTTCGCGTGGAGCATTGAAGCAGCTTGAGGACCGCAACAAGCGCGAACTCAACGCGCGCGAGCGTTCGGGTATCATGGAAGCGCTGGCGAGCGCGCGGACGCTCATGCGCGACGTACTGCTGACGCTTCAGGATGAGGCGGCAGACGTTGTGAACGAGGACGTGCGCGACACGATCGGGCGGCTTGCCGCGGCGACGAATGTTGCGGGTACCACCCAGGCGCTCGAGGCGGTTGCCACGGCTGAGCGCAACATCGCCAGAAACGTTACTCCCCAGCTGGCCATCGAGGTCATGCTGTTCGATATCAGGAAGGCACTGAAATGCCGTTAGTCGTACCCGTTAAGTTTACCTACGCCTCGCGCGACCTGTGGTTCGACCCGCAGGATCTGGATATCCTTGAGGCCGATTATGCCATTTGTTCTACCGAGCGCGGAACCGAGATCGGCCTGGTCACGGCCGATCCCTTCGAGGTGCCGCTCGACGAAATCGGTCAGCCGCTCAAGCCCGTGTTGCGCGTAGCGAGCGACATCGACCTGCAGCTTGCCGACGACCTGGCTATCCAGGGTGACGAGGCCATGGTCGACTTCCGCCGCCTGGTCAAGGAGCTCGACCTCGAGATGAAGCCGGTCGGCGTCGAGTACCTGTTTGGCGGCGAGAAGGCCGTGTTCTACTTTGCTGCCGAGGAACGCGTCGATTTCCGTCAGCTCGTCAAGGACCTGTCCTCGACGCTGCACATTCGCGTCGACATGCGCCAGATCGGCGTGCGCGACGAGACCCGCCTGGTGGGCGGCTATGCTCAGTGCGGCCAGGAGCTCTGCTGCACGCGCTTTGGCGGACAGTTTGAGCCGGTTTCGATCCGCATGGCAAAAGAGCAGGACCTGCCGCTCAACTCGTCCAAGATCAGCGGCGTCTGCGGCCGCCTGATGTGCTGCCTGCGCTACGAGTTCGAGGCGTACAAGGACTTTAAGAGCCGCGCGCCCAAAAAGAAGACACTTATCGATACGCCACTTGGCAAGGCGCGCATCCAGGAATATGACACGCCGCGTGAGCAGCTGGTGTTGCGCCTGGAGAACGGCAAAGTCTTTAAGGTCAACTTGGCCGATATGACGTGCTCGGAGGGCTGCAAAAAGAAGGCCGCCGAGCAGGGCTGCAGCTGCCGCCCCGACTGCGTGACGCGCGACGTGCTCGAGCGCATCGAGTCGCCCGAGATGCGCCTGGCGCTTATGGAGCTCGACCGCGAGAACGGCGTCGACGTGGGCGATGGCCTGTCGAGCGCCGACCGTCTGGCCGGCACGTCGATGCCCAAGCGCCGCCGTCGCGATGCGGACGCCGATACCCGTGCCGGTCAGAGCCAGGGCGAGGGTCGCGGCCGCGGTAAGGGTCGCGGCAAGGCCGAGGCACCCGAGGCTGAGGAGGCTGCCGGTGGACGTCGCCGCCGCAAGCGCTCGGGTTCGGGCGATGCCGGCGAGGCCGCTCCCGCAGGCAAGAATTCCCCCCGCGAGCGCGAAGCTCAGCAGCCTCAACAGCAAAATCGCGGCGGTGGCATGAATCCCACGCGCCGTCGCCGCCGCCATTTGTCGAGCGAGGAGCGCGAGGACGCCTTCCGCGCCGCAGCCGCTCGCGAAGCCGGTGCCGCCCCCAAGGGTGGTTCGGGTTCCGATACGCCTGCCGACAAGGGTAGCAAGCAGCGCAACGATGACGAGCGCGCCCCGCGTCCGCGTCGTCGCCATTCCTCGGGCACGCAGCAAAAGCCGTCGGTGCCTTCCGTGGCCGATCAGGTCTCGGATGGTGAGGTCAAGGTCACACGTCGTCGCCCCGGAGATGGCGGAGGGGCGGCTGCCAAGGCCGCGCGCGGCGCTGCTCGCGACGAACGCGAGTCGCGCGAAGATCGTGGTGGCGAGGGTTCGGCCGACCAGGGCCAGAAGCGCCGTCGTCGTCGCCGTTGGCGCAAGCCGCGTCAAGATGGTGGCGAGGGCTCGACCCAAAACTCGTCCGCACCGCAACCGCCCACCGGCGAATAACGCCCGCAAACGGATTTAACCTGCCTGGCCCCAAACGCGTCGGGGTACCATAGCGCTGAATCAACAACCCTCCCTGCGACCGAGCGTAGGGAGGGTTGTGTCGTGAAGAGACATTTGAATGTGTTGGGATGCCTGCAAGGTGCCGGCACCCTACCGTTTGCGGACGAATTGCTACCGTTTGCCGAGCGGGCGGCGCACGAGGCGCTTGAGGCGTTGTCGCCCACGCGATGCGCCGGCTGCGAGCGCTCCGGCGCGCTTATTTGCCAAGACTGCTTGGCGGCGCTTGCGCTCATCGACCCGCGGCATAGCTGCACTCGATGCGGCGCCCCGTTTGGAGACTTGCTGTGCACCGAGTGCTCGGTCGAGGGTTCGTCCTCGGCGATGGCCGAAGCACTCGACCGGTGCCTGGCATGTGCCATTTACACGCATCCGCTGCCGCGGATCATTAAAGCGTACAAAGACGCGGGCGAGCGACGCCTGGCGCCGTATCTGGCAGAGCTGCTATACGACACCGCCTTACATGCCCAGGTCGCGGCGCCCGAACGCTTAGGCGGTGTGTTGTCCGGCGCCGATGCGGTGGTGTTTGTGCCCGCGACTGCGGCGGCGTTTCGGCGACGCGGCTTCGATCATATGGAGGCCATCGCGCGCCCATTTTGCGAGCTGTCGGGTGTTCCGTTGCTCGACGCCCTCGTTAAATACGGCCATGGCGACCAGCGTGAACTCGGTCGTGAAGAACGCCGTGAACGCGCACGAGGCATGTACGAGACCGTTGAGGACGTGCGGGGCCGCCGCCTGCTGCTTATCGACGACGTTATCACCACGGGTGCGACGATGGCAGCGGCCTCGGCGGAACTCAAGCGCGCCGGTGCCGCGGCCGTTGATGGCCTCGCTATCGCACGCGTTTGGTAGGGGTGATTCATGTGGCGGTAACAATCAGGCAGTGCAACAAACCGACAAAAGAGCAGTTAGCGGCTTCCGTGATCCTGGCGGGCGCCTCGGCGTTGCGTATGATTCGAGCCGAGCGCCGGCAGATGGGCTACATCGGCTGGAAGGACCTTGAGCCCGATGAGGAGCGCCGCGTGCTGTGTACGTCATCGCCTTCGACCGAGGATATCTATCTTCCCGACCTGGTGCGAATTGGAGCCAAAAGCGGCGAGGTGCAAGAAGATCTGTGTTTACTGGTGAGATCTGCGGCGCAGCGCCGCCGCATGCCTGGCGTGGGCTGGTCCGTGTGTTCCGGGTTGCCTGCCGGCTCGATTCTAGAGGTGGAACCGGGGGTGTACAGCCTATCTCCCGAGGCCCTTTGTGTTGCCGTCGCCCGCGAGGTCGGCTGTATCCAGGCGTTTGCCCTGGCCCAGGAACTGTGTTCCAAGATTTCACTGAGCGATCGCGGGAAGTATCTGCCTCCTTACACCTCGCCTGTTGCGAATAGACTTGCAAAGGACAAGGGCCAACCGGCAGACGTGGGCTACTTTGAAGTCGAGCCGGTGCTGACGCCTGATCGACTGGCAGATTACCTTTCGGAATGCAAGGGGAATGTGGCCAAACGGCTGCTACACCTGTGTCCCTACCTGTCGGAAAACCTGCGCTCGCCCATGGAGTGCATCATGCTCACTCTGTTTTCGCTTCCGTTTTCCTATGGCGGATTTGCCTGCGGTCCCTTTAAGACCGACTACAAGATCGAGTTCGATGACCGCGCGCAGGCAATCTCGGGGATGCCGCATGCCGTTTGCGATGCATATCAGGAAGCAGCCCGGTTTGACCTTGAATACAACGGCGAGCTGGGCCATTCCTCCCGGAGGGGCCGTATCCATGATGAAAAACGCAACACGGGCTTGATTACTATGGGAATCGAGGTTGCGACGGTCAACAACGAAATGCTCTGCGACATGGAAGCGATGGAAGCGCTCGCATGGCGCATCCACCAGCGCATGGGTAAACGATATCAGAATCGCGTAGAGGCTCGTCGAAAGAGGCAAGATGCTCTGCTGAATACGCTCCGAGCGTGCTTTGGGCTCAAGCCGGCGTAAAACTATAGCTTTATAGGGGGTCCGTTTATATGCGCTGTGCAAAAAACGGCAAATATGAGTACTGTTATTAAACTAGTGGCAGCAAAAACAAAGAAACTTGGGCCGAAAATCTGGATTCATTGAATAGATAATAAACGAATGTGGAATATCTTGGCGCCAAGCAGGCTGTGCGGAACTCAAAAAGGGCTCGTGGGGCGGAAAAACGCTGCTACTAAATTTGTAGCAGTACTCATATTTGCCGTTTTTTGCACACGGCACCCTTCTTAGGGTGCCCCGGAGCTCACCGTAGGGGAGCTTCGGGCTTCATGGGGGCACGAAAGGTCTGCTCCGACCTGCAAAATCTGTGCTCACGGTGCGAATGACGTCCCTAACCTTAAACTTTAGCTTGAACTTAGCTATAATGCGCTACGTTCCTGCCAGGCTGTGGTTGCGGATGGACGAAATGTACATCCTAGTCCAAGACAGACGCGGTCAAAGGGATCCACGTAAGCGACCGCGTGCGCGCGGCGCGATCATGGCGCGTCCTAGATGTAAGCCGCACCGTCCGTTCTACTTTCTTTGGGGCAATACCGCCTCGCGGGCGAGCGGGCCAGTCGTGAAGGTGGCTACGGCTTCCCGAGCAAACACCCCGGTGCGCAAGTGTGGGGTCAAATACCAGGTCAGCTGGTGGGAACAACCCGTTATTCCGCGCAACGCACGGATTGTATACGACACAGAAGGCAGGGTAGTGGACATGGTGAGGGGCAGCTTGATGCACGCGGCTCGGTTAGGTGCTGGGACCGCGGCGGTCATTGCCGTATTGGGCTTGAGCGGATGCGCGTTCAATCCACTGTCCACGTTCACGACACCCACGATTGACCAGATCGAGCGCGAGACCGTCACGCCGGCGGTGTCGGACGATGCCCTGGTCACTCCCGGTACCCTGACGGTTGCCCTCGATACCTCCGATGCTCCGCAGGCCATGCAGGGCGCCGATGGTAACCTCACGGGCTACGCGGTCGACGCGGCCCGCGCCCTTGCAAGCCGTATGGGCCTTAAAGTTGCCTTCGTCGATGCGTCTTCTGCCGATTCCGCGCTTGGCGACAAAAAGGCCGACATTTTCATTGGCGACATCAATTCTACGGATGGTGACATCAGCACGCTTGGTACTTGCCTGTACGACGCTGCGGCAGTGTTCGGAAAGACGAGCGACGGCGAGTCGCTGAGCGTTTCCACCGAAACGCTTAACACCGCTACCCTGGGCGTTCAGACCTCCTCGGCCTCGCAGGAAGCGCTCGCCAAGCAGAGCATTACGGCCAACCAAAAGACCTTCTCCAACGTTAACGAGTGCTTTGAGGCGCTCGAGTCCGGCGAGGTCGACTACGTGATTTGCGACTCCACGGCCGGCGGCTACCTTGCGCGCCTGATAAGCCAGATCTCTTACGTCGGCGCGCTCGAGACGCCCTCGACGCTCGGCGTCGCGGGCCTCGCGGCCAACGACGAGCTATGCCGTGCCGTGAGCGATGCCCTCGACGGTATCACGGCCGATGGCACGCTCGAGGCGGTCCACTCCGTCTGGTACGGCACGATGCCCTATGACCTTACCACCAAGATAGTCTCGGGCGCCGACGTGCAGCCGACCGACACCGGATCCAGCGAGTCCGCATCCTCCGATTCGAGCAGCGAGGGTGCATCCTCCGAGGATAAATCGTCCAGCCAGGAGGGCACCATCACCGACGACAACATTAACAAGCTCAATAGCTAGTTATTGCTAGGGGTGGCGTCTCCTATTCGCTAAGAGGGACGCCTCTTCACGGTTTCAACACGCATTGCCGGGCTCTCCCAACAGGGGAGCCCGGCTTTTTCGTTTCCATAAAACCAGCAGGTCAAAGACATTTCTTAGGTGCAAAACCAAGGTCGTCGTCGCCTTCCCATAGCGCACTTTGCCACAGAAAAGTGCGAGACTTCGGTATGCGGTATCAAGCAATCGTTATTCGGGTCTTTAGGAATCCGCGTGATTAAATGCACGGCAATGGGTACATAGCCAGTACAGTAAGTCCCCGAGGCAGATTGGAGCCACGTATGGATATCAAGGTTTCTGGACGCAAGACGACGGTAACCGATGCTCTGCGTGCGCATGTGGATGAGAAGATCGGCGAGGCGCTCAAGGTTTTCGATATCGAGCCCATGACGGTCGACGTTGTACTTCGTTATGAGAAGAACCCCTCGAACCCCAACCCGGCAATCGTCGAGGTTACGGTTCGTGCCCGCGGTTCGGTGATTCGCGTTGCCGAGCACGGTGCGGATATGTATGCTGCCATCGACCTCTCTGCCGATAAGGTCACCCGCCAGCTGCGCAAGTTCAAGACCAAGGTCGTGGACAACCGCCAGGGCGGTGCCAGCGCAGCGGATGTCGCACCGGTCGAGCGCGTCGAGGATCTGGCCGACCTGCTGCTGCCCGAGGAGGAGGACGACCTGCTCGTCCGCGAGAAGGTCATCGATGTCACCCCGATGACTGAGGAGCAGGCGCTGGTGCAGACCGATCTGCTCGGCCACGACTTCTACGTGTTCGAGAACGCGACGACCGGCCTCATCAATGTGGTGTATCACCGTAAGAATGGTGGATATGGCATCATCAAGCCCCGTATCGAAACACTTGACGAGTAAAATACGTTAACTTGCATGAGTTAACGGTTGGCGGCCATCCCATGCGGGTGGCCGCTTTTTTACGTAAGGAGTCGCTTTGATGGACAAGGCTGCATCTACCGGCCATTCAGACCGCTGCCGCATCGTCGTCGATACCTGCTGCGACTTTAGCCCCGAGGTCGCCGCGAACCTCGATGTCGATATCTTGGGCTTCCCCTTTATCATCGATGGCGAGGAACGCACGGACGATATCTGGTCGAGCATCAGCCCTAAGGAGTTCTACGACCGCATGCGCGCCGGCGCTCGCGTGTCCACTTCCGCCGTGTCGCTCGGTCGCTATATCGAGTTCTTCACCGAGTGCGCCAAAGAGGGCACGCCTACGGTCTACCTGTGCTTTACCTCGGCGCTGTCGTCGAGCTACAACTCCGCGTGCCAGGCGGCGGACGCCGTACGCGCCGAGTATCCCGATTTTGAGCTGTACGTGGTCGACAACGCTCTGCCCTGTGCGACCGGCGAGCTCTTGGCGCTCGAGGCCGTCCGCCAACGCTCGGCGGGACTCACCGCCAAGCAGCTGGTTGACTGGGCAAACGAGGCCAAGACCTATGTCCACGGCTACTTTACGCTCGAGAGCTTTGACGCGCTGGCTGCCGGCGGCCGCATTCCGCCCGCGGCGGCACAGCTCACGGCAAAGCTCGACGTCAAACCCGAGCTGTCCTACGACCTGGCTGGCTCGCTATCGCTGATCGGCGTCAACCGCGGCCGCAAGAAGGCACTCAAGTCCATCCTCAAGTCGTTCCGCGAGAACTATGTGCCCGACCGCACCATGCCCATCGCCATCATGACGGCCGATGCCGAAAAGGACGGCGACTGGCTCGAAGCCGCCATCCGCAAGGAGGAGGGCTGCGCCGACGTCACGGTCATTCGCAGCTCCGTAGGCCCCACCATCGGCTCGCACGTGGGTCCCGGCATGGTGGCCTGCGCGTTTTGGGGCAAGAACCGCGCCGAGAAAGCCTCGCTTTCCGACCGCATCGCGCGCCGTGTACGCGGCGAGTAGACAGGCGCTACGACCACGGGCGCCCCGCAGCTCAAGCGCTGGCGCTGAGTATTCAACCTAGTAATAACACCCAACCCAAAAGGAAAGGTTTCATGGCAAACAAGCTCTCCGTCGCATTCATCGGCACCGGAATCATGGGTGCCCCCATCGCCGGCCACATCTTGGATGCCGGCTATCCCGTCACGGTCAACAACCGTACCAAGTCCAAGGCCGCCGCGCTTATCGAGCGCGGTGCCGTTTGGGCCGATACGCCGGCCGACGCCGTGGCGAACGCCGATGTCGTCTTTACCATGGTGGGCTATCCCTCCGAGGTCGAGGAGCTCTACCTGGCGGGCGACGGCCTGCTCGCGTGCACCAAGCCGGGCGCGGTGCTGATCGACCTCACCACGAGCTCCCCCGAGCTGGCGCGCGACATTGCCGAGGCCGCCCAGGTTTCCGGCCGCATGGCGTTTGACTGCCCCGTCACCGGCGGCGAGTCTGGTGCTATCGCCGGCACGCTCACGGCTATCGTTGGCGCTACCGAAAACGATATCGCCCCAGTCCGCGACATCCTTGCCACCTTTGCGGCAAATATCTGCTGCTTCGATGGCGCCGGCAAGGGCCAGGCTGCCAAGCTCGCCAACCAGGTGTCGCTGGGCGCCTGCATGGTCGGCATGGCAGACGCCATGGCATTTGCCGAGCTGAGCGGCCTTGATCTGGAGAAGACCCGTCAGATGATCCTGGGCGGCACCGGCAAGTCCGGCGCCATGGAGAGCCTGGCGCCCAAGGCGCTCGACGGCGACTACAAGCCCGGCTTTATGGTCGAGCACTTCATTAAGGACCTGCGTCTGGCGCTCGCCTACGCCGATGACCGCGAGCTCGCGCTGCCCGGCGCCGACGTGGCCTTTACGCTCTACGACATGCTCGACGCCATCGGTGGCGCCAAGCTGGGCACCCAGGCCATCACGGTCCTCTATAAGGAGGAGGCCGATGCCATCGCCGCCGGTCTGGACTGGTCGCAGTATCGTCCCGAGGAGCACGGTGCCCACGAGGACGCCTGCGGTTGCGGCGAGCACGGAGACGACCACGAGTGCGGTTGTGTCCACCACCATGGCGAGGACCACGAGTGCTGCGGCGGCCACGGTCATGATGACGGCCACGAGTGCTGCTGCGGCCATCATCACGAGGAGTAGCGCCCATGAGCTGGACGTTCGTGGTGCTTGCGCTGGTACTCTTTCTCTTTGCGATCTACATCGGCTTTTTGTGCGGCCAGTGGGCCTGCGAAAAGCGCGTCATCACCAAGCGCGACTACTGGATCGCCAACTTTGCGGGTGCGGCGGCAGTCGTCCTGCTGACCTGGGTGTTTTCGCTGTTCCCGCTGGTTCAGTTTGCGCCGATCGGCTGGCTCGGCGGCTTTATCGCCGGTCTTAAGATGAGCTTTGGCGAGTCCGTTGGCCCGTGGCGCAAGCACGACGAGGTCTTTAACGTCAACAAGGCCCATCGCGCCGCCGCCGACGCGGGCGACGCCGAGGAGCGCCGCCGCGCGCGTCGCAATGGCGCGGCCGACCGACAGCTCATCTCGGTCACCGATGACAGCAAGGGTGCTGGCAAGCACGCTAAGAAATAGTAAGAAGAGGTAACTATGGCAGAAAATAAAGACGAACAGCTCACCGACGAGGAGCTGGCACAGCTTCAGCTGGCAGAGGAGAATGAGAACGCCGTCGACCGCCTGGTCCAAGAGCTCGGCTGCCCCACGCGCCGCATCCGCCAGTTTGCCGCCCGTGTGCTGCACCTGCTTGCCGAGCGCGATCCGCAGCGCGTCGTGCCCTGCGTGCCAGCGCTGATCGAGGCGCTCGACCGCCCCGAGGCACAGACCCGCTGGGAGGCGCTCGATGCCCTGGCGGCGCTCGCCACCACCTGCCCCGAGCAGATGGAGGACGCCTTTGAGGGCGCCGAGACCGCGCTGTTCGACGAGATTTCCTCCACGCTGCGCTATGCCGCCTTCCGCCTGCTGTGCGTGTGGGGCGCCACGAGTGTCGAGCGTTCGCGCGAGGCTTGGCCCATCCTGGACGAGGCCATCCAGTGCTACCACGGCGACCTTGAGTATCGCGATATGCTCGGGTGCCTGTACGAGTTTGGCCAGGGCGAGATTGACGCCGAGGTCGCCGAGAAGCTCGCGCTGCGCCTTAAGTTCGATGCCGAGAACGGCAAGGGTAGCTATCTCAAAGCCCGTTCGAGCGAGATTTGCGAAATGCTTGTTAAACGCTTTGACTTGGATCTCTCCAAAAAGAAGAAGCGTGCTAGCGTTAAAAAATCTGACGACGCCGAAAACGAGGAGTAACAGATTATGGCGCACGATGTAGTCCTGATTCCCGGTGACGGTATCGGTCCCGAGATTACGCGGGCCATGCGCCGCGTGGTCGAGGCCGCCGGTGTCCAGATCAATTGGAACGTCCAGGAGGCCGGTGCCAGCGTCATGGACGAGTTTGGCACGCCGCTGCCCCAGCACGTGCTCGACGCGGTCGCCGAGACCAAGGTTGCCATCAAGGGTCCCATCACCACGCCGGTCGGCACGGGTTTCCGCAGCGTTAACGTCGCCCTGCGCAAGCATTTTGACCTGTACGCCTGCGTGCGCCCCTGCCTGTCGCAGCCGGGCGACGGCTCGCGCTTCCGCGACGTCGACCTGGTCATCGTGCGCGAGAACACCGAGGACCTCTACGCCGGCATCGAGTTCGATGAGGGCACTGCCGAGGTCGAGGAGCTCTCGCAGCTCGTTGAGCGCTCGGGCCAGAAGACCTTTGCCGCCGATTCCGCCATTTCAATTAAGCCCATCTCCATCGCCAAGAGCCGCCGTATTGTGGAGTACGCCTTTGAGTACGCCCGCCGCTGCGGCCGCAAAAAGGTGACGGCCGTGCATAAGGCCAACATCATGAAGGCGACCGACGGCCTGTTCCTGCGCGTGGCGCGCGAGGTGGCCGCCAACTATCCCGATATTGAGTTCAACGACAAGATCGTTGACGCTACCTGCATGGGCCTGGTCCAGAACCCCAACGACTTCGATGTCCTGGTGCTGCCCAACCTGTACGGCGACATCGTGAGCGACCTGTGCGCCGGTCTGGTAGGCGGCTTAGGCATGGCCCCCGGCTCCAACATCGGTGCCGAGTGCGCCATCTTCGAGGCAACGCACGGCTCTGCGCCCGATATCGCTGGCCAGGATATCGCCAACCCCACGGCCGAGATTCTCTCTGCTGCGATGATGCTCGATCACCTGGGCGAGAACGACGCTGCCAATCGCATCCGTGCCGCCGTGTCTGCCACGCTCGACGAGGGCGAGCAGGTTACCGGTGACGTGCGTCGTGCCCAGACCGGCTCCGTCGAGGGGGCCGTGGGCACGCAGGCCTTTGCCGATGCCGTTATCGCGCACCTGGCCTAAGACATGCAGGCTGCAAATGCCTAAATAGTACTTAAGTGTTTGCGTATAACCTAAGAATCAATACGCCCGGCACTCTGTCGGGCGTATTCTATTGAGGACTATGTTTCCTAACAAGGAGTAACTGATATGGGTCTGATTCAAAAGAAGGACGAGAAGGACGAGATCGACGGCATCCAGATCATCGAGCGCGGCGAAGGCCCCGACGGTGACGAGGACGAGAAGATCGATCTGGTCGCTGGCACGTCTGCCGAGCATATTGCTGCCGGTACGACGGCCGAGGAGGAGGACGCCCGTCTGGAGGCTCAGATTGCCGCGGATGCCGCTGACGAGAATTTGATGCCCGAGGCCCAAGATGAGGACGACGATATCCTGGGTTCCGACGAAGACGACCACGCATCCAAGCACAAGAAGACGATGATCGCCGCCTTCGTGGTTGCCGTCGTGATCGCTGCTGTGGTCGGCTTCTTTATCGGCAACGGTGGTTTTGGCGGCAAGGGTGTCGGCTCGTCGACCCTGACCGAGGACCAGCTCGATTCGACCGTGGCAAGCTATAGCTACAACGGCAAGAAGAGCGACATCACCGCGCGCGAGGCCATCGAGAGCCAGTATAGCCTCGATACCGTCAAGGATAGCGATGGCAACTACACCGCTCCTTCTGCCGATGTCATCCTGTCCTACGTGCGCAACAAGATCCTGCTCGATGCCGCCGAGGACGAGGGCATTACCGTCTCCTCTAAGGAGATGAAGAAGTACGCCGAGGATTCCATCGGCACTTCGGACTACAAGACCATGGCCACGCAGTATGGCGTGTCCAAGGACCAGGCCAAGCAGATCGTCCGCCAGTCCGCGACGCTGCAGAAGCTCTACAAGAAGAAGGTGGGCGATAGCTCCGCAAGCATGCCGACCGCCCCGACCGAGCCTGCTGACGGCAACGAGGAGACCGCGAGCAAGGATTACGCCGACTACATCATTAACCTTGCCGGCGACGAGTGGGATAGCGAGAAGGGCACCTGGAAGGACGCCGATGGCACCTACGCTAAGGCGTTCGCCGACGATGCCTTTACGGCCGATAGCGCTACCTACAAGCAGGCCATGACCGCCTATTACACCGCCTACCAGCAGTACTCTTCGCAGGCTTCGAGCGCCAGCTCCAAGTGGACCGAGTATGCTAACGGCCTCTACGCCAAGGCCAACATCAGCATCTACGGCCTGTTTGCGTAAGGTTCGCCTGCACTACTGCGCGTTAACCGATCACCTGATTAAGCCCGCTAGAACGGACAACGTTCTAGCGGGCTTTTTGTTGCCGAAATCAATAGGATAGGCCTCGCGCCCGCGCAAGCGTTCCATCGGGTTCCCCTAATTCATATGGGAAAACAGCTGTAAACGATTGCAAGTAACCGGTGAACGGTCGAAAACTACCGTTCACCGATAATCTCAAAACTGGTTCTAACTGGTATTAAGTCAAAAAGACCAATTCACAAATCTTCACAATGACCTGCAATTTTTCTACACGCCATTTTTAGCCACCCTGCGTTGTTTAGACATAGAAAAGGTTCCGATCTTTCGTCAAAGTATTTCGAAACGGTTTCAAAACCGCAGGTAGAAGTGTTAACGAGCGGTAAACGGTCGATTTTTTGCCGTGAACGGTGCAAAAACGTTTTACTGTATGAATCAACGAAAGCAACCTCTTCTGTGGTGATATAGTGACAACAACACGTCACGTGGTTACTACCAGTTGAGAGACCACTGGTTCTCAAAGAACGCTTTCCAAGAAGCTTTAAGGGCGATTGCCCGTTGGCTTCCGAACATCATCGGACTCAGATCGTACACACCTTCGGAAGGGAAATTTGAATGGTTGGCTTTATTCTTACCGGTCATGGACAGTTCGCACCCGGCCTTGCAAGCGCTATCGCTATGGTCGCTGGTGACCAGCCCGCTTTTACCGTTGTTCCTTTCGAGGGCGACCAGGCTGCTTCCTACGGTGAGGATCTCCGCGCCGCTATTACCGCCATGCGCGAGGAGTGCGATGGCGTGCTCGTCTTTACCGACCTGCTTGGCGGTACCCCGTTCAACCAGTCGATGATGATCGCCCAGGATGTCGACAATGTCGAGGTCCTGACCGGCACCAACCTTCCCATGGTTATTGAGCTTCTGTTCCTCCGCGGCAATGCCACGCTCGCCGAGCTTGGCGAGCAGGCCGTGACCGTTGGCCAGACGGGCATCACCGCCCAGACGGTCGCATCCGTTGCCGGCTCCGAGGATGAGGATATCTTCGGCGACGAGGACGGCATCTAATGGCCGATTTCGGAGCCAACGTCCTGAGCTCCTCGGTCGCCCTTTTAGGCTTGCTTGTCATCATGGGTGTGATTTACACCATCTGGTCGCAAATCAACATGAAGAAGAAGCAGAAGTACTTCAAGGAGTTACACACGGAGCTCAAGCCGGGTCAGGAGGTTCTTTTCGCCGGCGGTATCTACGGAACCGTCAAGGGCATCGAAGGCGAGAAGGTCCAGATTAAAGTCCGATCCGGAGCCGTCGTAGATGTTTCGCGTTACGCGATTCAGGAGATCAAGTAACTGTCGTCAGCAAATAACGAAAGGAAGCTGATCAACATGGCAGAACCCAACATTCTTCTTACCCGCATCGATAACCGACTGGTTCATGGTCAGGTTGCCACCCAGTGGAACTCCACTCTGGGCTCCAACCTCATCCTCGTCGCCAACGACGACGTGTCGAACAACACCATGCGCCAGAACCTCATGAAGATGGCCGCTCCCACCGGCGTCGCTACGCGTTTCTTCTCCCTGCAGAAGACCATCGACGTTATCGGCAAGGCGAGCCCGCGCCAGAAGATCTTCATCGTGGCCGAAACACCGGAAGACGTGCTTACGCTCGTCAAGGGCGGTGTGCCTATAAAGAAGGTAAACATCGGCAACATGCACATGTCGGAAGGAAAGCGCCAAGTCGCCACCTCCGTCGCAGTTAACGACGAGGATGTCGCTGCGTTTAAAGAGCTGCAGGAATTGGGGGTGGAGTTGGAGATCAGGCGCGTTCCGAGCACGCCTGTTGAGGACACGAGCAAGCTCTTCTCGTAATCCTCGTGATCCACGTTGTCAGGAGTGAAACCCTGACATTCTGTACGTGAAATCCAAAGTGCGTACATACATTTTGAAAGGAGGAGCAAGATGGAATACACGATCTTCCAGGTCGCTCTGGTCTTCATCGTCACGTTCGTCGCGGCAATCGACCAGTTTAACTTCCTCGAGTCTCTCTATCAGCCCATCGTCACCGGCGCCGTCATCGGTCTTATCCTTGGCGACCTCAACACCGGTCTTCTCGTGGGTGGTACTTATCAGCTCATGACGATCGGCAACATGCCGATCGGAGGTGCTCAGCCGCCTAACGCCGTTATCGGCGGCATCATGGCAGCCATTCTCGCTATCGCTACGGGCCTCGAGCCCAACGCGGCAGTCGGCCTTGCCATTCCGTTCGCTCTGCTTGGTCAGCTCGGCGTTACCCTGGTCTTCACGCTTATGTCGCCGCTCATGTCCTCTGCAGACAACATGGCTCACAACGCTGACACCAAGGGTATCGAGCGTCTGAACTACTTCGCCATGGCTCTGCTCGGCCTGATCTTCGCTGTCGTCGTCACCCTGTTCTTCATCGCTGGCGCTACCATCGGTCAGACCATCGCTTCCGCCATCCCGACTTGGCTGCAGACCGGTCTCTCCGCTGCAGGCGGCATGATGCGCTTCGTCGGCTTCGCCGTTCTGCTCAAGGTTATGATGAACCGCGATATGTGGGGCTTCTTCCTCATGGGCTTCGGCCTCGCGCTCATCACCGTTGCCAACGATTCTCTGGCAACCCCTGCCCTGCTCATCCTCGCTCTCATCGGCTTCGGCATCGCTTTCTGGGACTTCCAGCAGCAGACCGAGCTGAAGGGTGCAGCTGTTTCTGACGGAGGTGACTTCGAAGATGGCATCTAATGAGTATGTGATCCCGGAGCACTACGAGGATCTCACTCCTGCTCCGCAGCTCGACCAGAAGACCCTCAACAAGATGGCTTGGCGCTCCTGCTTCCTGCAGGCCTCGTTCAACTACGAGCGTATGCAGGCCGCTGGCTGGCTCTACTCCATCATCCCCGGTCTGGAGAAGATCCACACCAACAAGAACGACCTCGCGGCTTCCATGAGCCACAACCTGGAGTTCTTCAACACCCACCCGTTCCTCGTCACCTTTGTTATGGGTATCGTGCTTTCGCTCGAGCAGAACAAGGTTGACATCCCCACGATCCGCGCCGTCCGCGTTGCCGCAATGGGCCCGCTCGGTGGTATCGGTGACGCCCTGTTCTGGCTGACGCTCGTGCCTATCACGGCCGGCATCACCTCCAACATGGCCATCAACGGCAACGCCGCTGCACCGATCATCTTCCTGGTGATCTTCAACGTCGTCCAGTTCGCTCTGCGCTTCTGGCTCATGAACTGGTCCTACAAGCTTGGCACCAGCGCTATTGACGCTCTGACTGCCAACATGCAGGCCTTCACGCGCGCCGCTTCCATCATGGGCGTCTTCGTCGTCGGTTGCCTGGTCGTCACCATGGGTGGCACCCAGATCAACCTCCAGATCCCCAACGGCACCACCCGTGGCCTCTCCGCCAATACCGTGATCGTCTCCGAGAAGGAGGCCGAGAACTTCACCGGTATGGAGGGCATCGATACCGAGACCGCTGAGGCCGGTACCATGGCCATGACCGATGAGGACGGCAACGCCCTCACCGCCACCGATGCCGACGGCAACGCTGTCGAGTGCGGCGTCACCGATCTGGGCAACGGCATGGAGTCCGTTACCTACGGCACCGTTACCGAGGATCCGGTCAACTTCTCTGTTGCCGACACCCTCAACACCATCGTCCCGAAGCTCGTCCCGCTTATGCTTACGCTGCTGCTTTACTACATGTTCGCTAAGCACAGCTGGACCCCGACCAAGGGCATTCTCCTGCTCTTCGTCCTTGGCATCCTGGGCGCTGGCCCGCTTGGTCTCTGGCCGAGCATCTGGTAAGGCTCTAGCTTGAGGGGTGTGTCCCTACGCGGCTCACACCCCGACCCCTTAAGCCATGTGTATGTTAAAAGCCGCGTGCTCGAAAGAGCGCGCGGCTTTTGTTTTCTTGATGATTCGGGTGTTGCAGACTGATAATGCTTAACACCCTAGGTAGTTAGCCGAATTCGAGCAAAAGGGAGGATAGAATGGCGATCGGAGCGCGCAAACAGCCCCTTTACGATCAGCTGGTCGATATTCTGACCGAAAAGATTGACCATGAATATCATGCCGGTGACATGATTCCTTCCGAGCGCGAACTTTCGGAGCGCTATGGTCTCTCGCGCACCACGGTGCGCCTGGCTTTGCAGGAACTGGAGCGTTTAGGACTGGTGGTTCGGCAGCACGGTCGCGGTACCTTTGTGACCGACCGTTCGGCAAAGGCAACCAATCTTATGCAGTCCTACAGCTTTACCGAGCAGATGCGCGCGATGGGTCGCGCCCCCGAGACCACGATTCTTGAGTTTTGCGAGATGGAGGCCGATAAAAATCTGGCCGAGCATATGGGATTGCGTATCGGTGATCGCATTTTTAAGCTTAAGCGCCTTCGTTCTGCCGACAACATGCCCATGATGGTCGAACGCAGCTATCTACCAGTTCGTCAATTTCTGTCCCTAAAGCGACCGCTGCTGGAGCGTAAGCCGCTTTACGATGTGATTGAGCAAGACTTTCAGCAAAAGATTCGCGTGGCCGAAGAGGAGTTCTATGCGAGCATAGCCCGTCCCACCGATGCCCACCTTTTGGGAATTGTCGAGGGTTCGCCCGTGCTTGATTTGGTCAGGACTACGTATAACGAGTCAAACGAGGTTGTGGAATATACACTCTCGGTTGCTCGTGCCGATCAGTTTAAATACAAGGTTTATCACCAGCGTAGCAACTAGTGTTCGCATGGTTTCCATATGGTAATTCTTTGCATTTAACTGGTTACTACCAGATAACCAACCGAAGTGTATAATTGCACGTCAGAGGTTTATTTCTAGAGAGAGGTATTAGAAATGTTCGAGAAGAGTGTCGAGGAGCTCACCGAGCTCGGCGCCCAGATCACCACGGCCGAAATTGCTCAGCAGCCCGAGCTTTGGCGTGATACGCTCAACATCTATCGCGAGAACAAGGAGGCCATCGAGGCCTTCCTGGCCGAGGCTCGCGCTATGGGCGAGGGCCGTCTGTCCGTTGTCTTCACCGGTGCCGGTACGTCCGACTACGTTGGCGATACCTGTGCCCCGTACCTGCGTCACGCTGGCAACACTGATCTCTACGACTTTAAGCCCATCGCCACGACCGACATCGTGAGCGCCCCGCGTGACTTCCTGCGCGCCGAGGATCCCACGCTCGTGGTTTCCTTTGCCCGCTCTGGCAACAGCCCCGAGAGCCTTGCCGCCGTTGCCGTTGCCAAGGAGCTCGTCCACAACGTCAAGTTCCTCAACATCACCTGCGCTCCCGAGGGCAAGCTCGCCGTCGAGTCTGCCGATGATCCCAACGCGCTGACGCTGCTCATTCCGCGCGCCAACGACAAGGGCTTCGCCATGACCGGTTCTTATTCCTGCATGACCCTGCTCTCCACCCTTATTTTCGACACTGCCTCTGACGAGCAGAAGGCCGAGTGGGTCGAGACAATTGCCAAGATGGGCGAGGAGGTCATCTCCCGTGAGCCCGAGATCGCCGATTACCTGGCTGGCGACTTCAACCGCGTGACCTACTTGGGTTCTGGCTCCTTCGGTGGCCTTGCCCAGGAGAGCCAGCTCAAGATCCTTGAGCTCGCTCACGGTCTGGTCGCTACTTCCTACGACACCTCCATGGGCTATCGTCACGGACCTAAGTCCTTCGTCGACGATAAGACGCTCGTCTTCGTGTTCGTCAATAACGACGCCTACACCCGTCAGTACGACATCGACATCCTCAACGAGATCGGTGGCGACGAGATCGCTCAGCACACCATCGCCGTTCAGCAGGAAGGTGCCACCGTCTATGAGGGTGAGTCCTTCACCTTTAAGGGCTACGAGGCACTTCCCGAGGGCTACCTTGCTCTGCCGTTCGTGATGTTTGCCCAGGCTATCAGCCTGCTCAACTCCGTGCGCGTGGGCAACACGCCCGATACGCCGAGCCCCACCGGCACGGTCAACCGCGTGGTTAAGGGCGTGACGATTCACCCCTTCACCGCTTAATCGCGTCCCCCCTGTAAGGGCGCCCGTCCGCTCATAACGGCGGGCGGGCGCTTTTTGTTTTTACATGGACCGGGTATAAGTATCACCACGTCAACTGCTTCAAGAAGCAAGGAGTGCATATGAGCACATACGCAATTAAGGCTGACAAGTTCTTCTTGCCGGCAGGCCCGCAACTGGGCGGCTATCTTATGGTCGAGGATGGCGTCTTTGGCGCCTGGCAGGCCGACGAGCCCTCTTGCGAGATTAAGGACTACACGGGATCGTGGATCGCACCGGGTATGGTCGACACCCACATCCATGGCTTCTACAACCACTCAACTACCGATAACGATCCCGAGGGCATCGATATCAGCTCGACCGAGCTCGCCCGTCGCGGTACCACCAGCTGGCTGCCCACGACGTTCACCGATGGCGTCGAGCAGATCAAGGACGCCTGCGCCGCCATCGCTCAGGCGGACGAGGGTCGCGGCCCCGACTTCTGCGGTGCCCGCATTCAGGGCATCTACCTGGAGGGCCCCTTCTTTACCATGAAGCACGTGGGCGCGCAGAACCCCGCTTACCTCATCGATCCCTCTGAGGAGGTCTTCGATCAGTGGCAGGAGGCTGCGGGTGGTCGCATCGTTAAGAGCGCCATGGCGGCCGAGCGCGACGGTGCCGCTGCTTATGCGGCTGCTCTGAACGCCAAGGGTGTGGTGACCAGCATCGGTCACTCCGACGCCACCTACGATGAG
>JAERMT010000125.1_pt1 | contig 28162 bp, 39 predicted proteins | sample 9267081 | NCBI WGS metagenome assembly JAERMT01 (sample SAMN17071939, study PRJNA684904) | human gut metagenome | isolation source: diarrhea sample from child under the age of five | host: Homo sapiens | place: South Africa: Mafikeng, Mafikeng Provincial Hospital | collected 2019-09
GGATTCATGACCGTCATCTTCAATTTTCTTGAGTGGTACTGGTAATACAGCAGTATCTATTTTAGACACTTGTTCACCACCACTATGCTGATGCCCGTAAATGGTCGTGCCGTTCGTCCATACCCACTCGCCTACCGCCGGACTGTAATCTCCCATTGTATACAGGCGGCGTCCCTTGGTGTCTGTATAAACGCCGTTACCGCCGCCTGTGATCTGTACTCGCTCCATGCTACACCCCCACTATAACAGCTGTGCCGCAATACACATTAGCCCATACATACATACCATCACATACATTCACATCAACGGCCAATGTATAAGGGTAAGAACGGGCACCGATCGTTACCGTATTTCCATGGATCTGCCCGCGCTGTATGGCGTCGTTGCTTTTATGATTTGTCCGGAAAAGTTTTTTTACCGTTTCTGATAGCCCGTTTAGCCCGTTCATATCAATACCACCTTATCATTGTTACTGTCTGCTTTAATTCTCTAGGCGTTTGTGTCACCTGGTTCGATTCAAGGAAGTATGCAGCGCCGTTAAATAAAATCTTGTCTGTAAAGTCTATGAGATGGGGATACTGCCAGATGTCCATGCTTACCTTCTCTTCAGTCTTTCTATTCAACCATTCAATGTCTTTTGTCAGCTGTTTCAGCGTAGTAGTATCACTGATCGGGAAAGACGTATCAAACAGTGCAGCGCCTTGGTAACTTTCGCCGCTGTTATCCGGGTATTTCCCGCCGAGGTTCAAATTGGACTGATCCACAATATATTTGCTGGCCTTACCACCCGGTTTCCCGTTGGAAACGCTTGAATTGTTAAATTCGCCGTCCACGTATACCGTAGTACCATACCAGCCGTTGCCCAAGTAAACATGCTGTGTAAGTGTCTCGCTGGTTGTATTGCCATCCTTTTCTTTAGTAACTGCTTTTTCAGATGCAAGGTAACGATCATTTAACGTGATCGCATAATCATAGGTTGTTGTAATTGTCTCATCCGGTGTAACGGTTACTTTTTTAGTTAGATAGCCATCAGAATAGTCATAAGTGCTGGTAGTTGTTCCTTCGGCCGTCTTAGTGACTTCCCGAGTAACAAGTCCATCTACATAAGTGACCATGCTCTCGCCGTAGCGAATAGTGCCATAGAACCCTAAAGGCTCTATAGTAATATGTCTGGCCGAATGGCCGCCCGCCGTACCGCTCCATACGGAGCGCATCAATCGCCTGTCTATGGATGGTCTGGAATGTTTCGTGTGGGTAAGATCGATGGTATTCGGCTCATGGCCACGCTGTATCACTTTCAGGGAATCGCCGCGAAGCAGTACGTTGATCCAGTCCTGTGGCACGTTGCCCGCCCAGCCAAATAAGCCGCCAATAATATTTTGTAATGTTGCGCCATCGATGCCAGAGAAGGAAGAGGATGGAGTGAAGTCATCCGCATACCAAGCCAGCTGCTTCCCCATCATGGCTGCAACTCTTGCTGCGTGTGCTTTTGCTGTGCTTGCACCGGTATAGCTATAGGTAAACGGGGTATAAAGCAGCTGATCTATATCATACATGCCTGTAATGGTTCTCATTAAGCCCTGTCCGCTGCTTTCATAGGCCTTAAACCTATAGTCCCAATCCAGTAATTTGCCCTTAATGACCATTTCCAGATCCATGTCCACAGGTGTTACCATCGTGAAAGTATCTGTAAGCTGACCTTTGGAAAGCTCAATACTAATAGATTGCGGTTTAATGTCTTTTGCCTGGTATTCCAGCGTGCGGAGGGTATCGGCATGAATCGCATATTCATGGCGAAGGATCCTGCAGGTATCGGATATTATATCCCCCGTATCCACGCACGGGATCCGCGACGTGTCATAGTAGTTAAGGCTAGTATGGCGAAGGAACCGCCCGGCATCTGCCTTGATAGCAGGACTTTGTACAATAGAAAAGGCGGTATCTGCTATCAGTTCCGCCTTATAAGTCGTATGAGTTAATAGTCTGGTTGTGTCTGCCTGTATTGCAGTATTTCCCGTGATCTGTCTGGCCGTATCCGTGGCGACTTCCAGCCGCTTAGAGATAATACGCTGCACGTCGAATGCCTGGCAAGGCATCGCATCGATTTTCCTGAAGGTATCGCCAAGCAAATTTACTGCATATGTTGCGCCTGTGATAGCTCTATCCGTATCGTAAATGGCCGATACCTGTTTAGCCAAATATCTTCCTGTACTGGAAAGAATAGACTTTGAACAGGTCATATCGCGCAATGTGGCAGCCAGAAGGAAAGCATTTGTAGCGATGCCGCGGCGGGTATCTGCTAACAAATTTACTTCACCGGCGGTTTTTCGGCTGGTATCTACTGCCAATTCAGCTATAATCTCATCGCTTTTTCTGTAGACAACATACACCTTACCCGGACTATAGAGGCCGGTATAAGCCACGAAAATGTGTAATGGCATAGTCTTAACTGCGTATGCTGCTAAAATCACCGGTGTATTGCTCATAACTAGCCCTTCATTGTTGTTAATTTAAACGTGGCATTTTTAAGGTCTGCCACAGTCCACTTTTTCCCTGTTGCCGGATTCACTAACATGGCTTTCCCGTTCGCTGTCCCATTACGGATTGGCATGGTTTCGATAATGATATCGTTAACCGATGTTTGTAGCTGGTCCACCTTAGTTGAATCATATTTCAAGTTAATGCCACTCATACCTACCGCTGCGATTTCAGGGTTAGCAAATTCTTCACGCATTTCTTCTTTTAACTTTTCCACATCAATGGATTCAGCGAGACTTTTACCAGCGGCATCTAAATAAATATTGCCGCTGCTATCCGTTGAAAAATCATTAGCCTTTAAATCGATTTTCGGGATCGCCAAACGATAATTAGCTAGATCAAAATCCGCTACCATGAAATTTACTACCGTTATCTGGCTTAGCGTAAAGGCGATTGCACTGATCGGGGCATTTTCTCCAATTTTCCGTTTTGCTTGGTGGACCAATACATTATCGCGATAAACTTCAACACTCCCCGTATTCCCCAAAAGCATATTTACTACGATTTCCGTAGGGAAGTTTGTTATATTGCCAAAATTGCCTGATTCAGTTGAATCGTCATAATAAACGCTAAACCCAGACCAAAGATGCAATCCAAAAGTTTTATTATTGGTATCTCTAAAATACAACTTGTTATTGCCCGATGTGCTACCATTCACTTTCACGCGAAAAGAAATATACTTATCGCATTTTTGGGGCAGCTGGTAAGTTAAATTACCTGTGATTGGGTTTATCTGTACTGCTAATATAATAGCCACTCCCTTCTATGTTTTAGCGGCTTTTACTGCAAACGTTCTCGCCTTTAATGTCTCTAAGTCCCAATTCTGCTTACTGATCGGATCCTGCGCTAAACTGGTAAACATGACTCCTTTCCGATCTGTCGGGGATTTCGTTTCGACCGTCAAGCCATCAACAATTTCCGCCGCGGTGTGTCCGGTATCTAAATCGATACTGGTTTGCCCTACTTGTAATGCTGTGATGTCAAAAAAATCACTGTTCTCCAGCATTGATTCTTTCAACTTGTCAGTGTTAACTGTTCCCCCCCCGAATTGTCAACATTCAATTTTGATATAGCAACATGTTCATTGCTGCAATCTGTATCCGAAATAATGATATTCGCAAGTCCATCATATCCAGCATCTAACTTATTCGCTCCCGCAAATGTAACTGCTGTAATCTTTTCATATTTCCCTGAAGATTGCGTATTGATCTGTTCAATACCATCAACTGTAACAGATAAAATCGTCTTTCCCGCTGCTAAAGAAACATAAACCAAAACAGTATGGAGTACGCCTGTCGCCAATGCTTGGGAAAAAACCTCAGAATTGTCACCGTTAGATTCGTCAATTTCACTGTTGATACTATAAGAAAACCCAGGGGTACCGGAATTCATGTGCTGAAGTCCAGCTATAACATCATCCCCGCTATAAACACGCAGCACTTTATAGCGGCTTTCCGACTTTTTGTAATAGGTATCAAATTTTATATAGATAGAAGAAAGCGACGGTATTTTCACAATCCCCGCGGCGCTCATTAGGTCTATATAAACGCCGTTCTCTGGATTCATAGTCTTACTATTTCCACCACGCAAAACGCGCGCATCCTTGAACCCATCAAATAATTCCGGATATCCCGGATTGATATATTTAAAGGCCATGGATTGCCCTCCTATACTGCTTGTATAACGGTATTAGAATACAAAACCGTTGAATTATCTTTTTGCGGCTTTTCGTCACTGCTAGATGCCACTTTGACCCAGAAGATCCGATTCTTGCTTGCAATCGTATCCGCAAAAGTGACAGTATCACTCCAAACTCCGTTAGCTTTCATTTTTGTCTCATCCGCCGGCACGCTGGTTACCTGTTCACTCGTGCTGCCTTTCAATGTACCCGTCATCTTAAACGTCACTACCTGCCCGCTGCCTGCATAGCGTTCTTTCACGGCGACGGCGGTATCCTTAGCCGTTGCCGTGTAGATCATTGATTTATCATTGATCGCCGTTGCAAGATTCGTTGCTGTATCCGCGGCCGCACTCCCAACCGCGAAATCTTTTCCCGCAGTCAGCGCGGTATCATTGCCGATCTGGAAGGTATCGTTCGCAGCCGCATTCGTGGTAATGGTAAAAGTCGCCTGTGCTGCGGTGCTTAAATCCGGAGCAAACTTCCATTTTTCAATTTTTCCGCCCGTGTCTAAAAGCTGGCTGCCATCATAGTATTTTTTACTAAGCACTGTATTCCCTACTGTCTCAAACCCATCGGCACATCTGATAGCGACTTTGAATAATTTGATTTCATTGTTGGTTGCATTCAATACCGCAGAAAGCGGTGCCGTAAAAGAGTGATCCTCCGATACCATAGTACCGTCTACCCCGCCCGCCGTCGGGTTATTCATATAAAGATGGATATAATCATTCATAGATTTTACCTCACTATCCTAAAATGCCTTTCGTTACAAACCAGCTGATTGCCTGAATCAAGAAAATGCACAGGCAGCCGATAAGGAAATCCCCTCGCATGCGCTTTACTTCCATCATGATTTCTTTATATCCGAAGCCGTTCTGCACGTTATGGAAAACAAGCACGAAAAGAAGGACAATCACCGTAACAATAAAATTGATAAAAAGATAAGTAAAAGACAGCATATTTATACCTTCCAAAATTCAAGATCCAGCTTGTGATAGCTTTCATGGTAGTTCACATAAGTATCTTTCTTGATGACAACGCGCATATTGCCCCATTCCGTACCCGCATGATCCACGATTTTCACTTTCTTGCGGCTTTCCCAATAATTGTAAACTTTTAAGTATTCCTGATACTGCATCAGCACCGTACATGTAATTACATCGCCGGCCGCTACATGCCCGTAATCCTCAACGATATCCCCATCAATAATTTCATGTTTGGTCTGTCTGTCATCCGGTGTATAGCTCCAATCCTCTGGCCTTCTAAAGGCTTCTGCATCACCAATTTTTAGCCGCATCATCAGCCTCCAGTATCGTAAGAATAATTAGCCGCATTTATTACCTTGCTGATGGTGTTATTAACCCGGTCCGCAACAGTGGAAGTCATGCGGTTGATTGTATCGTTATCTGTAAATACCCCGCCTTCTACTGTGATGTTCGTAGTAATGCCCGGGATATCATGGTATTCTTGCGCCCCGCGATAAACGGAAACAGAATTCTTGGCCAGTTCTCTAGCCCATGAATCCACCTCCAGCCCAGGGATCAGATTATTTTTAGCGGCGCTCATTGCATCCGTAAAGCCCATGAGTTCTTGCGGGGTCATCCGCTCATTCTGCACGCCATACTGCTGCCGCATAGCGTTAAGTATCCCCATTTTGGCATTTGCTGCTTTCTGCTCCGTTGTTCCCGGTCCCTGCATCGCCTGGCGGTAAATATCCAGGTATTTTCTTTGCTGCTTCAATGCTTCCAGGCCTGCTTGCTGGCGTGCCTTTCCTTTCTCACGTTCCGCCCATTTAGTGGCCGTGACTTCATCAACGCCCTTTTGGATCCATGCACGTTTTTCCCTTTCAATATCATCAAGCCTGTTTTGTAATGCAGACTTCCAAGATTTTTGAATCTGGGAAAGGGTATTATCATTGAAATCACGATAAATCTTTGCCTTTTCGGCTTCTGCCAATCTAACTATTTCTTTCTCGCTCGCACCTTCAGCTTTCAGCTTCTCGGCACGCTGGTCTATTTCATGCAGGCTGTTTTCCAAGTCACTGTGCGTAGCCTTGTACAGACTGTCCGATACCTGGCTATTGATTTTAGCCGTAGCGGCAGCTGCTTTTTCTTCTTCCTTGGATAACGCAGCCTTTTCAATGCCTCGCCCAGTTGCGGGATCATATACCTTCTCTGGCAGTTTCTCCAAATCTTCCTGCGTGTACTGGCGCATGCCTTTCAGCATGCGTTCCCTCTGCATCGCTTTCTTTTTGGCTTCAAATACTTCTTGCTGGTAGGTATCATTGGCCGCGCTGCCATACTCACGGTTGCCTAGCCCTTCTGACTGTAAACCAGCTCGGGCTCCGCCGCTCGCTTTTTCCATGTAGTCTGTAATTTGCGAAATGTGCACTACAATATCAGAATTAGCCGCTTCATCTTTCAGCCGCATCAAAGAATCAATGAAATCATTTACATTGTCTTTAGCATCCTTTACGTGTACTTTGATGCCGTCCATCGCATCCGCCACACCGCTTACCGGGTCTTTGGCGTCTTTTGCGACGCCTACCATCGCTTCAATGGCAGCTGTCAATCCCTCGACACCAGTAGTTACAATGGGCATAAATAGAGCGCCCATGACGCCTTTTAGCTGTCCCATGGCCATACTCATTTCACGTTCTGTCATAATCAGTTCTTTGGACTGCTCAACATTAAGTAACCCCGTGGATGGGATGGCCGCTGCGCGGCTTAATAGCTCGGTCATATTAGCGAGCACCGGGATCAGTTCGGCTCCGCGTGCCCCTAAAAGCTGTGTCGCATATTCTGTTTCTTGCCCATTAAAGGCTGCCAGCTTATAGCCTTCTGCTAACTTCTGTAGCTGCTGTGTGACTGGCAGTAAATTCCCCTGTGCATCTGTCAGCTTCACGCCGAAGCGGTCTAGCATGCGTGTGGTATCGTTCCCATCCGCCCCTGCGCTCATAATGGCCTTGTCTAATCGTATGATTGCCGGCACTGCTGTCCCTACGTCTGCGCCAGCCAATGCAAACACCTTTTTCATACGCGCTGCTTCGGCTGTCGTTGTGTGCAGCTTAGTAGCCAGCTTATCCAGTGCTACCCCATTTGCAGCGGCGGCCGTACTAGCCTTATACATCCCCGTAGCCATAGCCAGACCAGCCGCGGCGGCCATACCTACCGGGCTTTTAGCCATAGTCATAAGGCCGAGTGCATCCGCCCCCTGTAAAGCCACCTGCCCCATCGTGGCACCGTTCGCAATCGAATTTACAATCTTTTGTGCGGTTCCTACTGGTTTCGCATTTTGCACTGCATGTACTTTCCCTAATTCTGCGCGCAGAAGCTCAAGATTTTTCCTTTCATTCAGCAATCGGGTTTCTAATTTCGCGCTGGCTGCACTATCCCGGCCTTTGATTTCAACCATGCGCAGATATGCCGCATTGACCAGGTTCACTTTCTGGCGCTGCAATTCAAACTGTGCCGTCAGTGACTTTTCTTGCAATTTTAGCCGTTCTACCTTGCTGCCTGCATTTCCCAAGGCTGTGAGATCTATATCTGTCTGGATCCTTAACTTTTTACTCTCGTGATTTAGCTTACTCATGGCTTGTGATACGGTTTTATCCGCTAACGCGAAATCGCCTTCCAATTCAGACAAGTCAATTTTCAGCTTTGCACTTAATTCTGCAATAGTTTCCTTCGCCATTTCCTCACCACCTTAGAAAATGCCCGCCTTGTCAATAGGCGTAATGCGCGGCGCGTTCTCAATTTTCTGCTTCACCGCGTACAGGTCAAAAATATAGGTCAAATCTGTATCCATTAGCTCTTTGGGTGTCCAGTTGTACCACCGATGGAAAAGCTCCAGCCAGCCCATCACCGATTCAAAAGGCGACAAATTTATATCTAATTCGTCGCCTTTTCCCCGTTTTTTTGTTCAGATAACGCCTTATTGGAAATTCCCACCATGGTAGTGTACAGCTTCGCAAAAAGGATTTTCAGATCTTCCAGGTCAAGCCCGTCGATCACATCCTCCACCGTAACACCTTCATACATGCTTGCAATACATTCCGCCGTGCCATGAATGTACTCCGCTACAGAAAGATCCTCTATAGAATCCTCGAATTTGGCAAAATCATACCAGTTTTTCACCTTTGGTTTCACCATTTCATAGCTATGACCATGCAGCACCAGCTTCGGTGCATCCTGCTTACTCATAATTAGCCCCCTACTGTGCTATCCACGGTATTGTACCAGCTGTCACCCGTTGTGCTTTCATAATCTGCTGCATCTTCATCCGCCACACGCTTCCAGGCACTATCATATTCACGCACGACAAAATGCCCCGTAAGTTTTACTGTATTCCAATGCGTCGACGTGTCTTTCCCCTGGAAGTTCTCTTCCGGTTCTGCAAACTTTCCTTTCAGCAGTTTCACAAACCGTTTTTTACCATTGGATTTCACCGATTCAAAGAGTAAAGCCACATATGGCGGAGTATCGGTACTCTTATATTCCATGACGCCTTTATTCACGGTATGCCCCAGCAGCGCCGCCAGGTCATTCAATGGTACCTGCGCAGCGTCTACCGATACGCTAATGTCCCCCAAATAATCCGCAACGTCAAAAGGCGCATCATCGCCGTAAAGCGTATCAATCCCCGAGGAGGGTTTTACGTCAATTGTGCGTACCCCCGCCACTTTTACCGGCGTTTCATACGTTGCTCCGGTTTTATCATCCGTTTTCATAATTGCATAATGCAGATTTCTTACACCGATCAATACACCTTTACCCATAGTTAGATACCTTCCTTTTCTGTATCCAAAATCATAAACCGCAATGCCGTTATGCGGTCTTTTCCATCTGTTACCCTATTTGTGCTTTCCCGCGTCCATCCAATGCGCTGCATGGCAGCATTTACGCTTTTTACAATAGCGTTATCTGCTCCATCTGTCGTAACGATAGAAATTTGGACCGTAACGCGCCGCCCTATTTCTATATCATCACCAAAAAGAGAGGGCACATCAGATATAACAGAATACGCAATAACAGGGCGACGCCCAGAGTAGTCGGTCAAATCAGCCCATACACCCCCGGCGCCTTCTGCTAAATGCGAAATAATAGCAGGGGTGGTAGACAATGTGCTATAGATTTCTTTCAGCAATTCCATGACTATTTTCCCGCCTTCCCTGCTTCATTTCTTAATGCTTCTACTAATTTTCTATGATATTCCTCTATATGCGCATCCAGCGCAGGAAAGAAAAATGGTTTGTTAATTTTAGGGGAAAACTCAACAATGCGCGCATACTTTACCTTACCATTTGCCGCATCCGCAACAATGGTAATCGCCGTTTTATCACGGTTCCATTTCCAATGAATCGATTCGCGCAGCCGGCCGCTCCTGACTGGCACGCGGCTTTTCATATCCTGCACAATTTTTTCTGCTTCTGCTTCCATGGCAGCCTGCATTGCTTTTTTCGATTCTTCCCCATACTTTTCCAGTATTTCTTTAAAACTAACACTCTTCCCCATTTTCTAATTCTTCCACACATTCAACGTATAAAGCCCGATGACGCCCGCAGGCGTCTATCGGGGCACCTGTCGGGATGTAAAGCCGGCCGCCATTCATGTACCTGGTTTCTGGAGTGATCCCTTCCCGATACCGAATTGCCACCAGACTTTTTCTCACTATGTGAACCTCTCCTGCTGTCTCATATACCTGGCTAGAATGATTTTCAATATACGCCCATACGGTATCGCTGGCGCTATACGCCTTCTTGCTGTTGCCGTAATCGTCCCTGGCCATGGCCGGCTGCATCAAGGTGACGCGCTGGCGAAGATTTCCGGCCGTGATTGCCTGCAAGATTCGTTCTTCTGTCGTCATTTCATGCGCCGCCTTTCCAGTAAGAAAGCTGTGTGATCATGGACCTAACGGGATAGCTGTAATTCATTTCCGCCTCATCGCGAAGCGGCCGATCATACAGTTCCAGCACGATCAACTTCATACACATATCAGCTAACGCCGTAAAATCATCATCCTTGCCATAGAAATCATTATAATGATTAATCGCACCACGGACGTGCGACTCCGCCGCACCCATCAATGCGGTCAAATTCGCATCATCCGCGGCGGTGTCTACCTTCAAAAAGGTTTTAAGGTCCGCTAGTGTCATGGTTCACCCCATTAGCCTGCATCGCCGGTTGCCTGTGTTGCCTCCGGGATATTGATAGTTACTTTTACCATGGCCTTTGTATCTGCGGCCTTTACATCGAAGCGTTCCACGGCACGCATCAGCGCCTTGTTCTGCGCGAAGCCTGCTTCATAGCTAGTGGCAATGGTAACGCCTTCACGATCGAAGAATTTCACCGCATCCGCCAGATTTCCCACATAGCAGATCACTTTCTTTTCTGTGCTTCCTACTGCCAGATTGCCAGGCAATACTTTAACGGGATGGCCTCTAAACACTTTAGCCGCCGGGTCAGCATAAGACGGGGTAAGTAGCGGACGCCCATTTTTATCTTCCATCTCATCCAGATAGTCAAAGCCAATTGCATCCGTGTAAATTGTCGCATTTGCAGCAATAGCCGCATCCAGCTTGAGATTCAGTGCTTTCTGGATAGCTTTATAGTCGGTGCCCGTCTGCGCAATGGTGGTTGCTGCCATAATAGCAAAAATAGCTGTATTTTCAGCATTAATGCCCATTGTTGCAAATCTGCGTGCGATGAATCCCACCAGATCAACGTCATTATCTGCAAGCAGCTCATTGGAAATCGGAATGACTGTCCCGTAAGATTTCAGTGCCCAATCAATCTTAGAAAAATCCTTGTCTGTTTCGCTAATGTTGTTCAGCTCATCAAAATTTACAAGCGCTGCACTTTCTGCCTCTACCGTCGGGATCCAGCCGTTTGCCGACTGTACAGGAATCACGTCGCAATCGTCCTTGAGAGAAATATTATTTCTGCGATATTCCAGAATAGTTTTCAGCTGTTCAGTCGGTACCAGATAGCCACCTTTTGCCGGAGTACCTACGGCCTGCCCAGGTGTACCAATGGTATCCACGAGAGTGCGTGCATACGCCTTTTCACTGTCAGTCAGGTCACGTCCCATAACGGCCTTCACAAAAGCGCGGTTTTTAGCTTTTGTGTCGCCAATGCCAGTGCTGTTTGCCGGTGCTGCATCACCCATGGCCATCTGCTCCACCGCTTCCAGTACAATAGCAGCGTCATATGCTTTCATGGCAGCTTTCAGTTCTTTTGCCTTTTCTTCTGCCTGCCCGTTGTTTTCCCCGTCAAGGATAGCGCGCAGCTCATCGCGGAGCGCGTTGACTTTCTGCTTCAATTCAATAGATCTCTTCATTTTTTGTTCCTTTCTTATAAATCATAAATTACGCGCAGGCTGTCATTTAACGCCTGCATGATTTCCGGCGCTACTGCTGCCGACTTATCATTCGCCATATTCGCTTTCAAGGCTGCTGGCAGCTTGAACCGGCTGCACTTGGCCACGGCTTTATAGCTCTGATCGGAGTCTGTCTGAATGCGGAAAAATTCGGCTGCTTCCTGTGCGCTATACCAATGTTCATCAATATAGTTTTTCTCTACTGTCTCTTTATACTCATCACGCTTCAATCGTTTAAAGATAAAATCCAGCATAGATTTACCGGTCGTATCCAAAAATTCCACGGCCTTTTTGAAGTCATCAATGTTTCCATCAAAGCCCACCAGCGAAGGCCTATGCAGCATCAAGAAGGTATTGCCCGGCATATGCCTTTCATGGCAAGCCAAAAAGATGATGCCTGCAATCGAAGCAGCCCATCCATCAATGTGCCCCACGGTTTCTGCTGTACGCCGTGCAAGCATGTTTGCAATAGCCAGCCCACTCGGGACTTCGCCGCCGTCAGAAGAGATATAAACATCAAGCGGCTTTTCGCCTACTGCTTCCAGCTGTTTGCTAAAGTCTTTAGCCCCCACAACGCCATCGAGGCCGTAAAGCCGGTAAATGCTTGCCTGCTTATCATTTACGATCTCCCCGTAAATATACAAGCTGGCGCGCTCGCTGCCTTCTTCATTTTTCAGTGTGTATTTACTCATCGCTCTTCACCCCCTTTCAGTCATATGGTTTATTCAAATAATCCAGCCCTTTATAGCTGCCATTGATGACGATCACATCTCCATCTTTCACTGGCGGCAAGCCGGCCTTCTCACGTGCTTCATTGACTTGGTAAATGCCGTTGCTCACATACGTAGCTAGTGCTTGTGCCTGTGTCGCCGGATCCGTTCGCAGGATCACGTTGAAATTGAAGTGCACCCGGATGCCGCTATTCAATTGGTCAGTTGTCAGCAGCTTCCTTGAAAGTTCCTGCTCATACAGCGTGATGATATACAGCAATGTGTCTGTGTAGAAACTTAGATTCTGCGCCGCAGCACTGCTATAGCTTGATTTGTCATAATCATTCAAGAAATTTGGCTTAATGCCGAATGCCGCCGCAATCTGTAAAGCGCTATACTTTCTGATTTCCAAAAACTGTGCATCAGACAGCTTCAAGTCCAATGGCGTAATGTCCCATCCTACAGGAATAGGAATGGCACGCTCCGCGGTATTCATCCCGGCCAAAGCCGAAAGCTCGCTTAAAATCTGCTTTTTCTTGTCTGTAGAGAGATCGCCTACATACTTAATCACCAAATTCGCCTGTAAGCCGTTCTGATATAAATGATTCAGAAAACTTTGCGAAGCCTTATTCCCATCAAAATAGTCTGCAAGAATTTCATGTACGGCTTTCCCCGCTAAATGGCTTTCGCTGTCTGTCAGCCATGATTTCAGATGAATCATATCCCCCGGCAAGATCATATAAGTACGGGCATTTTTTACATCATTGTACGTGTAGTAATATGGTAAATCGGTTAGCTTATCCGTGTTATTTACCCAGATTGTTACCTGCCGTGGATCAAGAGGATAAAGCCCTTTTACCTGTCCTGTCCGATTATCCCATTCAATATATGCGTAGCCATTGCCATAATGGTTTCTGGCAAATTCCAGTGTGCCAAAAAACTCCGCGGCCGTCTGTCTTGGGTTAGGTGCCACGGATAACAGCCGAGCCACATCGCCGCTAATCTTTTCATGATTGCCGTTTTCGACCGACACGGGCAATTTCCCCATGGCCTCGCTCAATGTCTTTAAGCATGTGAGATAAGTCACTTCTGACAGGTCCGAACCGCCGCTTCCTACTAGCAGCTGTCTTAGATATGACATGCCACCAGTTGACATAGGTGCAGCCGTTGTCTTGTCCTGCAGCTTCCGCTGTTTCCAGCGTGCTAAAATATTTTTAAAATTCATCCTGTCCCTTTCTTGGCCTTCATGATGCCGAGCCATGCGTCAAGCATATCCGCATCATCCGCCACACTCTCGGATGGCTTTTGTGTGAAATACAGCTTCCATGCATCAATTAGCGCGTCACACGGGTCAATCCGTTCTTTGCTGCTATACTTATCAATCTTTACTTCCCTGTACGGATTCATGAACAATACAGCATTTACCATTGCCCATGTAAGCAGCTGATTTTTAGGATTATGCAATACCGTTCCCGACTTCACGGATAACTGGAAATCTTTTGTTGCATCAGATAGCGAGCGGAATGATTGCACTACTTCTACCAAATCGATTCCCAGTGCTTCATCTAAATCACTCAAAAACGTGGCTGCATTATGATTGTCATAACCACACGCCACGTAATTCAAGCCATACCTGTCCCTTATATCCACCAGATAGCTAATGATAAATTTGTAGTCTGTCTTTATCCCATAAGTCCCCGGGCCATTAGTTAAGGTCAATAATCCATCGTTGACCCATTGCCTGTATGGGGCTTTATCTGTCTGTTCATGTTCTTCCAGACGTTTTTCTGGCATGAAGGAATGAGAATCAATGAATACATTGCCGCTTTCCAGAGGGAAAATAAAAGATACAGAGGTCAAGTCTCCGCCTTCTGACAAGTCCACGCCGATATAACAATCTTTCCCGCTCATATCTTCCAATGTGAGGTCGGTTTCGCTCTCATGCCATTTTTCTGCGTCAATGAAACTTTCCGGCCTTGATACCGTCCATACATCCAGCCGCTTGGTGATGAAATCTCGTAAATCTTCCCCACCCTTGCTTCTAGCGGAGGTTGATTCAGACTGAATCCTGGCCAGCCCCTTATCATTTAGCTCCGTGTCATTCTTCCATGCAAGAAACGGGTTCGCTTTTGCCCAATTATCTGCATCCCACAGCGCATTCTTGAATCCTTCCGGATCTTTCTGCTGGTCTGGAATATCAGCTTCGGCGATGTATACGAATAGCTGGGGAAAATCAAGCGCCCCGCTGATCACGTTTTTAGCCAGCTTGTATTGCTCATAGCACGGATAATTCAGATTAAACCCTGCCGTCGTAATCGCGATGGTCAAAGCATTTTTTAAGCTGATCTGCCCGTCTTTCATCAGCAAGTACATCTGGTTAGTAGGATGCCGGTGATATTCATCAACAACTGCAAGATTTGATCGAAATCCATCAATGCTCTTTGTGTCCCGGCCAATCGCTTTTATGATACTGTTAGTTACTTTGGACTTGATTTCATGGGTATATGTTCGTGGTCGTTCATAAAGGGCCGCCAGTTCTTTATCTGAATTGATAAACTTCACTACTTCGTCAAAAACTATATTAGCCTGGTCTTGCTTAGTGGCCGTGCAAAATACCCGGCCATAGTTGTACCCGGAAAAGGTTGCAAAATCATTGCATAGCACCCCGCACAAAAAAGATTTACCATTCTGGCGTCCCATTTGTACATAGGCTTCCCGGTATCGTCTTACTGCGCTTTTTCCGGAAGTCCCCTTTTCCTTCCATCCAAAGATGTTGCCTAGAATGAAATTTTGGAACCCGCGAGTAACTAGCTGCTTTTTCTCCGTCCCTTCACCGATCACCAGCATATTAGCGATGGAAATATGTTTTTCCGCTTCCTTTACATCGAACGTATACGGAAAATCTTTCGACTTGCTTTTCTTTAGATCGATCAAATACCTTTTGCAACACAGGTACTCGGCGCGGCTGGTCAAGCGGCCGCCCGATACTACCAATTTAGCGTAAGCTGTTGTACGGTCCTCCATCCCAGCCTCCTTTCTATTCCGCTGCTTTCAGCGCAGCCATAAATTTGTTTTCCTGCTTATCATCCTGTTTAGCCGTTGCCAGCTTTAAGCGCTCGATGGAAGTCAGCCCCAGCGCTGCAGACTGCTTTCTGATAGCTTCCTGGCATTTCAAGTAGGCTTCATAGGTGGGATTGATATGCTTGCCCCCTTTTAGCCCTGGAATAATAATGCCTTCTGCATCCAATCGATTCTGCAGCCCTATCAATTTGCTAGATAGATCTGCATATCTGGCCAGTGCATCATTATCCAGATTATCAAATAATCCAATCTTTGCACCTTCGGCTGCAATGCGCCGGAAAATGAAAGTGGCTGTTTCTCCTAACCAGGCCGGCGGGTAAATACCATCAGTCCCCAGTCTGATTGCTTTTTCTCTTTCCAATCTTTCTTCTTTCTCGGCTTTCGTCAGGTGCTGGGCACCCGCCGCTACAGGTTTTGCTCTTGGCATTTTCTCACCGCCTTATTGTCAATTATTGTAAACTACGCCTATTATCAAAAGTTGCTATTAGGAAATCCGCCGAAAATAAACACCCCGGCGCGGTCTCGTTGCTTGTCTCACATACTTTTTAGGGGTGCCCCCCTTGATTGTTATCGTTCATAGCGCCGGTTTCTTCGCGCCGCTAATCTCAATAGCATCTGTTGTACTGCTGTTTTCTTGTTAGTCATGTATTGCCTGTGGATCCATGCATGGGTTTCTGCACTTACGCAGATCAGATTTGCCGGATCCAGCGCTAAATCCGGTCGCTCTCGCAATGGATAGATGTGATGTACCAGCTCGCCTTTTATTCCGCGGCCATTAGAAAATTCGATTTCATCCAATCCATACGCGGCGGCCATGACTTCATCCCGCGTAGCACGCCAGCGAATGGAATTGTAAAACATCTTGCTTCCCTTGTTCCGTTTCTTCTGGTCATAGAATTTTTGCCGCGCTGCTTCCTTATCCTTTACCGCCTTACATCCGCACCGCTCGCCCATCAGAAGGCGACGGCCGCAGTGCTGGCAGATTTTATAGAATCCCATTCTTTGCCGCTTCAATCCTTTCGGTAGCTATATCAATAAAGTTCTTACTGGCATAATGAGATCAATAGAAAATGGATACATCGCGAATAGCAATGCATCCATTGTTTTTGTTGCTGCATTTCCGGCCGGAGGATGTGTAGCGGTTGCCTACTCCGCTACATTGCGTGAACCGGGAATGCAGCTTTAATGATAACCCGCCCAAAGGTTATCGCTATGGTAAAAGCATAGCGTCGATAACCATGCTTTCACGCTATAAGTATAGCTGATTTTCACTGGACAAACCCGGACAACCTTAGAATAGAAGATACTTTCTCCTCCTGTGCTTGCCATTCATAAATAGCTTTATTATGCAAGCGTCTAATAGATCGTTCGCTGTAATGATACTCTTCTGCAATCATCTCCCATGTTTTCCCATTGATATATCGTGCGATGATGACTCCGCGCTGATTTCCATCAGGAAGTAGCGGTAATAAGTTCTGCAAGATCTCAAGCTGCATGGTTAATTGCTTTTCACGTTCCGCCCATTCTTCGGTCAGCTTCCTAACTGTGTTTTCCCGTTGGATCACTACATCACTTAAATCACTTTGATGGCTGCCGGTTACACGAGGCACATCATACCGGATTGCTTTGATAGTATCTGCTTCTTGTTTGTATTTTTGTATAGCAGCTTTCATTTCGCTGGTTTCAATCAGTAAGCATTTCAACTGGTTTAAGAAGGTTTCAATCTCTGTCAGCTCTTTCATGATCTGCCTCCGTTTTTACAAGTGCAAGAAATTTTTCAGCGTCTAGGCAAACTAACCAATGCCGCCCTCGCTTTCTAAAAAAGACGATCGGCACAAGCTCTTCCCCGGTGTTTTCTTGATGGGCAGCGCTATCCCTTGCTGCCTGATCTACTGCATTCCATAAATTCAGCTTTTCTACATACTTGACTTCAATGTGGTAGCCAGGTAATCCCATCACATCCGAAGCATCTCCTGTTTTCCCGCAAAATTGCGCCGTGCGTCTAGCTGCAGTAAACCCAGCCGCCTTCAACATATTTGCTACTTCGCGCTCCCCGCGTTTACCTTTCGACTTAGCATAACGTCCTAATGCCTTTCGGTTTCTTTCCATATTCTCACCTTTCTGGAAACTAACTGCTTCACTAGCTTCTTTCCACTGGGAATCAAGCTCCTTCGACGGACGGAGCGAAATATCCGCGGGGGGCATTTTTTTGCCCCCGCGTATATTTTGCCCGTCTGTGTCCTTCACACCAAAATCACTGTTTTGGAAATTGGAAAGTAGCTATTATATATATATAGCTACTTTCCAGTTTCCTTAGAGAGTTTTTTAATAATTGAAAGCTCATTTTTATCGACTTTATCGCCGTTCCCGCACTTTGACCATCGGTCAATCTGTGCATGATTAAAAATATAGCTACTTTCCTCATCTCTGTGTTTTTGATTAGAAAAAATGTTATATTTTTGAAATAAATAATTGTAACAATGTTCTAATTTCAAAGAGGGAAAATGTAGTTTTGCTTGATATAATATCCAGGCATTTCTTGGATATAGCTTTGGATAGTCTTTGGGGTGCATCCCAGCTGGGATGATACTAATGCTAATGCTATGGCTCGTTTCCCACCTACCATGTCGCACCTGCCACTGGATAGATCCAGATTGGCGTGCAGCAGGTTCTTCAAGTCCAGGATACGTGCATCCCGCTCTTTTGATTTCTGCTCTCCACGTGTTTTGCCGCCTTCCTTCTTTTTCGTCACGGGGCTTCCCTGCAGCTCGGTATCCATCAAAATATTTTCTTCGTCATATTCATGTAGCGGATAATCAAAGAAGAAGTTCATTGGCTGTGGGCTGGCAAATTCGCGAAGAATCATTTCCACACGGATGGCCGTCTTATACGGGGTTTCCTCCGGCGGCTTCCAGTCTAGCAGGGAAAATACAACGATAGCATCTGGATCCCTGGCAAATACGCCAGAACCGCTCGCGCGGTCAATGGCAGATGTATTGTACTTGGAGCCCTTGCTGAAATGGTGGGAGAAGATAATGCTGGCGTCCGTTTCCATGGTGATCTTGTCGAAAAGATTACACATCTGGGATATGTCCGCAGCGTTGTTCTCGTCCTGCATTTCCATCATCTTATAGATAGGATCTAGTAGGATGGCGCTAAACTGCTTCCCCTTACAATACCTTATAAGATTTTCCGTGAACGACTTAGGCTCTATCAGATGGCCGCGCAGGTTCCATATTTCCATCATGCCGGGATCTAGCCGAACCCCCCGCTTCTGGCAATACGCATGCACGCGCTTCTTAAAAGATGCCGGATCAATTTCAAAGTTGATGAATAGCACTCGCCCGCGACTGCATTTGTGCATTAGCCAATAGTCGCCCCGCGCAATAGCGACTGCCAGCTCGAGCATGGCCATAGACTTTCCGCTTTTGGATGGACCTGTGATAATCATCTTATGGCCTTGCCGCAACACGCCATGCACCAGCTCCGGCGCTAAATCTTTGGTAGGGTCGAAGGTATCCCAATCATCCGCTATGTCAATAGGCACGCCCAGCTGCATGGACGCTACCCATGTGACAAAGTCCATGCGCGCATCCGCCGGAGGCGTCCATAAGATACGCTGCCAGTTCTGACCACGCTGCACGCCCGGGAGCCGCATCAATCGGGATGGATTGCGTGTATTGCGGTCCACCTTTAGCCCCAGCTTCTCGCAATACTCATACAAGATTTCAATCTTCTGCGCATAGTCTCGCAAGCTCGCAGCGTTCAAATCAATGACAGCATGCACAGACTTTTTGCCGCTGTCGATGGCCAGCACAGTGCAGCCAATCTTTTTTATTAGTCGTAGCTGCTGTACCTTATCCATGCTATCTGATTCAACTAGCGCATAGCGGAATGATGTAATATTCCCGTTGCCAACCCCGCGCCCGTCTGTGGGGTTGATCCGCACCCAGACACCAGCATCCGGATTGTATGATACATCGCAGCCATTCTTATCTGTATCGGCATAGTATAGGGAAAATGGGCCGGCCTTTTTCAGAAAGCTGGCATGAATACTTTCCTTCCATTCAGAAACGGTGCGTGTGATGCCTTTCCCTTCCGGGATCCATTTTTTGTTCTTGTCCAAGTATGTAGCGCTAATCACGATATTCAGTCTGTCGGTATCTTGGTATAAATCCAAGAAGGCCATGATCTGCCTTTCCTGCTCATAAGCAGACAGCGGGGCACTTGGTAAGGCGCTCATAGATTGCGAATTTGGGGGCGTATCAAGGTCGTCAATGTTTACACGGCTCCCAATACCTATTCTGGCAATGTCGCGTTGTACGGCCCTATATCCGTAGTTTTTCGCCATTTTGATGATAGATCCAGCCTTGATTAAATCCCCGGAATAGGTGTCCCGGAATGAAGCCCACTTCTTCTCAAATTCCCGGCTATCAAACTTGTCGGAAGTGCTTGCCCAACTTCTCGCCAGCGCTATAGCGTCATCTTCCAAGATTTTGCCTACTAGCGCTTCATGCTTTAAGGCGGCCATTACATCCCGATACACGTTGTAATCATCAGCCGGGATAAAAGAAAGCGCATTTTGCAAATCTTGTAAATTCGTATGGTAATCCATTGCTTCACGTCCTTAGAAAGATAGCCGGGAAATAATTCCCCGGCTCGTGAATGAATTGAATTGAGTTGAATTGAATTAGAATGGAAGTCCATCCGAACCCATAGAAGCACCGTCCGGAATTGGATCATCGGGATCCAGTTCCATAAAAAATTCTACCTGGTTATTGGTATTGGTCTTACCGTCTTTACCTGTATAGTCATGTGGTTTTACTTTCGCTCTGCCAAATTTACCTTTTACATCCGAGGTAATCTGCATGGTTTTAGCCTCTTTATCCAGCATTCCAATAGATACGTAGAAATCACGGAGCTTACGAAGCTGCATTTTGTCGTTGATCAGATAAAAGCGGATCGTGGCGAAGGCGACTTCTCCCGTCGGCGGTAAAAGCTGAACGCCTACGCGCATTTCTGTACAGTCGGGAAGTTTACCGCCTGGCTTGTGCATGTAGTCCGTAAGCTCCGCTTTCGTAATCTTGAAATTATAAATGCCTTCTGGCAATACGGCGCTTACTACATCAATATCCGAAATGTCTACATTCATGCCCGGCTGCAAGAGTGCGTTTTCTGTGGTTGGTGCGTTGACTACCTCCGGCTGCGCTGCTCCGTACTGGCTAAAGCTGCCAGTAGAATTGAAGTGAGTATTTGAGTTATTTAAAAATCCGTTATTCATTTTTCTGCTCCATTCTTTTGTGAATAAAATGTGAATATCTTATTCCTGCATTTCTGCAATAGTTTCCAATGCTTCTTCTCGCGTCGATGCGTATGCGTCGTTTTCCAATACCGTGAAACTAACATCATTCGCCAAGTCTACATAAAGGGATTCGTATTCACTCTCGGATGCTGTTTCAATATAGTCCAGTAACGAAAAATAACCTTTAACCAGCTGCTCCGCGGTATATCCTGCTTTTGTGAGTTTCACCAAATGCGGAATAGCCCCATCGGCAAGATCTGCGCAAATATGCAAATCCCCGTTATCATCTGGAGTGATAAGCATTTTTCGCGGGTTTCTCACAAGCACATGGTTCTGTGAAAGGATGATCAGATCCATATTATTCACCCCCTTTCTTTGCATTCGCATTTGCACATGGAACAAGGAAATATGGCGCAATCATGCTCGGTGTCATGTCTACCTTGTCTTTCAGCCCGAACCGGTTTTTAGCGTCAGCGTAGGCGGTATGGTTACAAATCAGCACACGTTTAGCTCCCTGCCCTTTATTGGCATTGCCTTCCCGCTTCAAGTAGGTTTCGTAGGTAGCAAAAAGCAGCATGTCCACTTTTTCTTTCACCAGCAAGCAAAGGCGCTTGCTTAATTTCAATTCATAGTGGCTATACGGCGCATTATCCGGCGGGTTCACTTCCCGCTGCTGGCTATGGACGATAAAAAGTACATTATAGCCGCAGCGCAGCAGCGTATCACAAGCAGCAAGAAAGATCTTGAAATCATTGGCTTCAAATTCATAGCCGCGTCCCCAGTCGAAATCCCCTAATGTGCCATTGGGCCGCCCATGCATTTTTAACGTGTACGGAATTAAAAGCAGCTGTTCAGCTGCATCCAGACTGTCAAAGACCAAAGTATGATACCCCTGTCTATGCAATTCATCGGGGGTATTGCAAATATCTTTGATGGCCGCTAAAAGATCCGTCCACGTAGCAATTCCATCAACGCGCGCAATGTCGTAATGCTTGGCACCGCCTTCAAGATCAAAAATCAAAGCGCCCGGAAGTGATGACGCAAGAGTAGTTTTCCCCACGCCTTCGACGCCATAGATGGCTGCGAGAATAGGGGCCGCCACACGGCCTTTTGTAATGTTTAGCATGATTGAATCACCTCTGAATGTCCGTATGTCCACCGCTCAAATTAAAAGCAATCGGTAAAATCACAAAATTCGGCTTCTCCTTTTCCTTGAAAATAATCGGCTTCCAATCCCCCACTTCAAAGATTGGCGTGCCTTTTGTTGTAATAGCCAAATTGTTAATCATGCGAACCATGAGAGAAAGAATAAACATAGTATCTTTGACCAGTGGCATTTTCGCATTTTCCGGGATTACATGCAGATACATTTTTACTACAGCGTACTTACTAGGATCTGTAATTTTAGCGCCGGTAATGATCTGATATTTCATACTAAAATGGAGAAAATGCAAATGCAGGGCCATTTCCGCAAGCATCACCGTAAGTAAAGAATAGCTGTACGGTTTCTGCGCCTCCTTCATAGGAATAGTAAATTGCAGTACCGGCGTGAAAGGACGGTCCAATGGTTGTTCCTGGTCAATCACACTTAAACAAATCATCCGAAAGTTATGGCGAAATTCTTTTTCCTTCACGCGCTCTAATTCATCCATTCTTTGCCTCCTTGATAATCAATGTACGGCTACCAGCGGTTTCTTTCAGCAGCTCCGCATCTCTCAACGCCTGATAAAGCTGGGTATTCTTGCGGAGTGCTGCCATATCCACCACTTCGCGCCCCTTCCGCATTTTATAAGAGACTCTGTAGGCATGGCCGACGGCTGTATCCGATTGATCCAAAAATGCAATAAGCTCATTCCGGTCTGCCTGCAGCAACTTTTTATACTGCTCAATCTGCAGCTTAATATCATCCATCCGAGCAATCAGCTCTTCCATGCCGCAATCAAGGGACTTGGCGGGAGCTGTGCCTTGATTCAGCGCTGCAAGCAATTTTTCATCGTTGGCGCTGTCTGTGACTGGCGGCGGCTCATGGTGAATCAGGCGCTTATAAAATTCATCTTCCGCTTTTACCAGCGCTTTAATAGCTTGTCTGTCATACGGGATATGGCGGTAAATAAAACGATTTCCCCCGATCAGGCAAGCAATATACCAGCCTGCCCCATCCACTACAGGATTGCCGACAGCGTCCCCATACATGACAGACATATAATGCAGGCACTGATAATAGTAATGGGGCGGGATTTTTCCATCTGCCCAATCTTCAGCTTTGAAAGCGCTGGTGGTTTTACATTCCAGCCCTGCCGGGAAGTCGGTATTTAAACAAATACGGTCAATGCTCGCTGCACGGTTCGGATCATAGAGGCTCGCCATTATCCCGCGCCTTGCCACCTTAATGCCTGTTTGCCGAGTAAATTCCTGCGCTACCACATTTTCCAGCACTTTCCCGAAGTGCACGGCATCACTATCCCCTACTTCAGGGGCAGGGATATCGCCGAGCTTCTCATGATAAAGCATAAGCGGAGTTTTCCATGGGTTGACTCCCATGATGGTCCCCGCATCTGTCCCCGTAATGTACGTTTTGCGTAGCGTAAGCCACGTTTCCGGATCGCGCTCCATCTCTGCAGCTGTCATCAATAAGCGTGTGGTTTTCATTTTCACAATATCCCTCCGTTAAAGAAAATATGCTGCTGCATATTTTTCCAGATCTATGCCTGTTTGATATTCGATCAGCCCGTCTACACGTTTAACGGCAAACTTATAGATTTTGTACAATTCTGCTAAACGCGCCGGAGCAATAGGCTGATCAAATACTGGTACCGGATTATGTACACCCGTAAGAAAGAAATCGATTTGAAAATTGTAGCAAGGCTCCTTCTCGCTGCCAGCAATATCACTGTAAAGGGCAATCGTCACCTTATTTGGTGATGGCGGAAGGCTGCCCCCGCAAATTGCAGAAAATTCACTGACGGATGCATGGATGGTTGTTGTATTGATCCGATCCAAAAATCTTTCGATCAGTTTCAAGATCAATTCGCTAGCCTGCCCTTTATTTCCTAAATCCATTAGCATCTTGGGCATGAGTGCCTGGCTAATCATGATGTACCACCTCTTTCCTAGGAAGGGTAAATGTGATAATCTGGCCGGGCTTTAATGCTGTGCAATCATCAATACCCGCCGACTGCTGGATCTGCCATGCAAGATCGATCAGATGGTCATCACTGGTCGCTATGCGGCAGGCGATGCTGTACAGCGTGTCACCTTTTTCGATTTCTACACGATAGGGCACATAGACGGTATGAGTAATCAGTCCCGCATCGATGGCCTTATTCCATGCCCAAGTCCCCATGCACCAGCCGAGATAGATAACATAGAAAAGCAACATCGCAAAAAACAGATACCAACAGAAATTGTATGTATGAATTTTCCGTACTGGTTTCATCGCATATCACCTCTTTTTGTCGTATTGCTGTAAGTAGAAAAGAACAACGAAATACGCATGCTCTTTTCCGCGATACCAAGCGGCAATTTTGCTGCCTGCTTCTGTGCCAAGTTTTTCTGCGTCCACCTTATGCTTTTCTGCAGCTGCTTTCATATCCGTAAGCATTTTATTGCCAACGGGGTAAATCAGATTTGGGAAGTTACATACACTGGCCGCAGTTTCGAAGCCGTCAATCTTGCCAGTATAATAAAGGTCTGTAACTAAATCGGCTGTCTGGTTACGCTCTTCTTTTGCAGATGCTGCCAGGCTATTGATGAAATCTACAATCGTTTTGTGTTTCATATTCGTTCCCTCCATTCGTTATGGTTCCTCCTCCATCCTAACTTCGAGCCCCACGCACGCCCATGCAGCGCCCTTTGCGAGACCTTTTGCGAACCCAGTGACTAGGGGATTATGGTAGTACTTGTTGGCTTCTTCTTCAGCGCCTTCAACGTAGTCGTAGACCCGCGCCATGGCTTCTTCTTCGAAGCAGCCATGGCCCTTGATTGCGTGGCGAATGTGCACCGCGATGTGGATGATCGCGGTCTCCTGCCCGTAAATCTCAGCGGTTTCTTTTCCGGTCAGCCCGGGGTATCTCTTGCGACTCTTGCGAAGCTCGTCCAGTTTCGCGTCCATGACACGCAGAACCCCGTCTGGATCCTTCAAAATTTTCATGATTAGCCCTCCTTTCTCATTTCTACCTAAGCGCCGGGAAGATCTGCCGCAGGATGTCAAAAAGTGCTATGGGCGGTGTGTCCAGAGAGATGTTCGCCCATTTCTCGCCCCATTTGAATGTCGCCTTGACCATGCAGTCGCTGTCACCACAATCGAAGATTTCGAGCGAAAGGAGCGGCACGCCCGCCGCCTGCAGCGCCTGACAGAGCAGGGCGATCGACTCTGCGCGGGCTTTCTTCTCTTTTGCGATTGCCTCGTTCCATTTTTCGTTTGTCATGGTTCCTCCTCATTTCTAAAGACTAATCTTCGTTAGGGATCCGAGGGCGATTCCCTCGACTTCATTTCCCCATACGTCCCATCTTGGATGCGGCTCGCGAGCAAAGAGCTCGCAGTAGGGTCCATAGGATACGCTCTCAATCATGCGGCGCATCTCCTCCGGCTTTCGACTGTGGATGGTGCGCGGGGCGGTGAATCCTGTGAGCCCCTGACAGCGCTTCCCATCTGCGCCGATTTTGTAGGACGGGTGCCCCTTGATCCCAAAGAGGCAGCTCTCGGTGATGCCCCGGAAATACTGCCCGAGACCTGCGCGGTCTTTCAGCCACGTGATCATAGTCACATAGCGGAAGCCCCATGCCTCCATGACCTTGAGACCATCGGGGAGGAAATTGTTCGTCACCCAGAGATACAGGTGGCAGTCATCCGCCGCAATGCTGGGGACGTCTAGCGCCATGATGTCTTTTGTACTCATGAGCGGGTAGTGGCGATCCGCTCCCCGCTTGATCTTGCCGCCCCCCCGTTCCATCCACGGGGGATCGGCGTAAATTGTGTGATATTTCATCCCTGCGCCTCCGTCATGTAACTTTTAATCGCGGCCTGCGTGGCCTCCATTTCCGCCTTCATGGCAGTCTTGAGGCCTTCAAGCCCAAACTTGAAGCTCTTTCTCCCGTTGTGGTAAAACGGGAACGCTCCCTTGGCGATGAGCCGCCGGATCTCACCGTACTTGTAGCCGGTGAGCTTGGCGGCCTGCGAGATGTTTACCCACATGGCTATCTCATACTCTTTTCGATTTCTTTCAGGGCCCATGCAGCGCCCTCGACGCGGCCGCGTGCGCGCCAGACTTCGCAGTCGCAGTCTGAGAAGTCCTCGTACAATTTGAGACGCTTCTCCGCATGGGCTATGTAATCGCGAACCCGTTTCAAGTCATACTCAGTAAAATTGCGGTCGAGGATGATTGAGCCTACCATGATCACGATTTCACGGTTTGCAATCGCCTGCCCCATGGCTTCGGCCGCTCCTTGGCCACTGGAATTGGACACGATTCGTCCGTATTCCCTTCTCTTCCGGTTCATCGCTCGGAAGAGGTCATCTGGATCTTTCAATACTTTCATGGTTGATCCTCCTGTTCGTCTATTATATTAGACTTCTGAAACAAAGAAATTTAGTTTACTAAGTCATCAGCTTTGCACTCCAAGACCTCTGCCAACTTCATCAGCGTTGCTACAGTAATATTCACGGTCTTTCCCGTCTCTATATAATTAAGTGTTTGCCTGGAGATTCCAGCTTTTTTAGACAGTTCCTCTTGCGTCATTCCTTTTCGTATACGCAGCGACTTTACTTTTTCGTTCATCACTCTATCGCCTCCTTTTCTGTTTTGCTGTGTCTATTATATTAGACAATCGTTGATTTGTCAAATATATTTGACAAATTTTCCAAATTTTCTGTATAATGTATTTGACAAATCAAATAATTGGATAAGGAGTAATAACATGGAAAACGCAAAACTTGGAGAATGGATACACAATTACAGAACAGAAAACAAGTTATCTATGGCAGATTTTGCAAAGCAAAGCGGCGTTAGTAAGGCGTACATAGGTTTTTTGGAAAAAGGCACAGTGAACCCAACCGCTAAAATCCTTTCACGAATCGCTGCATCTTTGAGTATGACACTTCAAGATTTTCTGGAATTAGTTGACGGTAACGAGGTTATAACGATTTCGGCGCAAGTTCCCACTACTTCATATTTCTTTGTACCTGATTCTATCTCTTGTGGTGCATTAGAAAACATTGCCGGACGCGAAAACTTACCACAAGTTTCGATCCCTGATGCTTTTTTGGGGGAATATGCGCATGACAAAGATATTATATTCATGAAGGTCAATGGTGAATCTATGAACCGTATCATTGACAATCATTCAGTGATTGCCGTGAAAACGAACATAACCAAGGAACAACTTCAAAATGGTGATATCGTCATTGCATCCAACAATGGGTGCTATACCGTTAAGCGGTTTATTAACGATACCGCAGGAAAGCGAATTATCCTGCGCCCTGATTCTACGGATCCGGCATTTTCCGATATCATAGTCCCTTATGAACTGGCTAGCGATTTTCGCATTATTGGAAAGGTAGTTATTTATTCCGTTATGCTGTGACACCCCCCGCATCATGGGGCTGGCGGTTGCATGCTATTACCAGAAAATGCCAAATATAAAGCCATGACTTTTACTTCCGAGAATTGCGATAATATAGCCATAATCGGCATTCCCGTAGCGAAATATACAAAACATGTCGCCCAATAAATTAAGCGGAGGGAAAAATGGATACTTCCAAATATATGCCGGCTTGCTATTGCCGAGTATCTACTGTGCACCAAATAGATAAAGAAAGCATACCGGCGCAAGTTCATATGCTTACCAATTATTGTGTAGGTATGCTGCAATGCAAGAAATCAGATATAGAGTTTTATATAGATGCCGGATATAGCGGGAAAAACACGAAGCGCCCCCAATTTGAAAAAATGATGGATGATGTAGAATCGGGGAAGCGGAATATTGTGTTGGCCTTCAAGATCGATCGCATCAGCCGTAATCTATTGGATTTCGCCCGTTTTCTGGAAGTGCTGAAAAGTCATAACACCGATTTTGTGAGTTTATCTGAATCTTTTGATACTTCCAGCGTGATGGGGCAGGGCATGCTAAAGTTAGTCTGTCTTTTTGGCGAAATGGAAAGAGGGATCACGCGAGAAAGAGTGATGGCCGTGTCAAAAGATATTATCAGCCGTGGGGGCCATTTAGGCGCTCCTACCCCACTCGGCTATAACTATGACAAAGGCACAAAAAAATATTCCATCAACGAAAGCGAAGCTAAAACAATCAAGCTCATGTTTAAGATGGTGCAAGACGGCTATTCAACCAATTACATTGCCAATCACTTGAATGATAATCACATCACCAGCAAACGCGGAGGGCTGTGGACTTCTACTACCGTAAACCATATTTTACATAACCCAGCTTTTAAAGGGCTATACATTTGGAATAGAAAGA
>JAERMT010000336.1_pt1 | contig 28087 bp, 19 predicted proteins | sample 9267081 | NCBI WGS metagenome assembly JAERMT01 (sample SAMN17071939, study PRJNA684904) | human gut metagenome | isolation source: diarrhea sample from child under the age of five | host: Homo sapiens | place: South Africa: Mafikeng, Mafikeng Provincial Hospital | collected 2019-09
CAGCGCCCGCCGTTGAGGCCCACAAACTAACCACTCGCCTAATATACCTTTTTTTTGACTTGAATTTCACGAGAATGCTCGAAATTGAAAATCAAATTTATGTTAAAACGTTTTAAAGAATAAAACAGCAGTTCAATCGCTATATAAGCAGCCTCTTTCGACTACCTGTTCGCTTCAATGAGCTTTTCAAGCCGCAAAACGCGATGGTATAGGGCCGACTTCGACAAAGGGGGATCGGCCATCTCGCCCAAATCGCGCAGCGACAGATCGGGATAGCGCTCACGCAGGTCGCAAAAGACCGCCAAGGCGTCCGGAAGCGTGTCGCGTAGGCCCCGCTGCTCGAGTTCATCGATTAACGCAAGCTGATGCTGGGCGGCACCGGCACTTCTGGTCTGATTGGCCAGCTCGGCATTTACGCGGCGGTTCACGTCGTTTTTGACTAGCTTGACCGCGCGCGCTTCCTCAATCTCGGCAACGCTGCGCTTGGCGCCGATCAGCTTCAGGAGCTGCTCAATCTCCTCGGCGCTCTTAATGTAGACAGCAAAGGATCCGCGCCGTGCGTTAACGCGCGCATGGACACCAATCTGCTCCAGCAGGTCGCAAAGCCCCTTGGCGTACTGCTCACCCTGGACCGCAATCTCCAAATGAAAGTCGCCACGAGGATCGGCAACAAAGCCCCCGGCAATGAGCGCGCCGCGGATGTAGGCAAGCCTGCAGCAGGGACGGGCGACGATATGCCGGGGCACACCGGCGACAAGCCCTCCCCTACGGTCGAGGATGCCCAACAGCACCAGAGCCTTGTCCAGGTCGGGCTGGTCGGGCAGGGTGATGAGATAATTTCGGACCTTATGGAGAACCGATTTACGGACGGTAAACTCCGTCTTGAGCTTAAGGATGCGATGCGTCAGCGTGATCATCGTGCGCGCGACGGCACCCGTCTCGGTCGCGACCGTCAAACGATACCGCCCGGAGCCGGCCAGCGAGAGCGTACCGCTCACACGCGTCAGGGCGGCAAGCGTTGACAGATCGCAGTATTCACATTCGGGTTCGCAGCGCGCGAGCTCGTCGCGCACCTCGGCGGTAAACGACATGCAGGCCTATGCTTTCGTGTTGGCGCGCGACAGGTCACGATGGGAGATGCTCACGTGATACTGGGCGCCTTCCAAATAGCGGGCCGTGGCCTCGGCGATGGCAACGCTGCGGTGCTGGCCGCCCGTGCAGCCAATAGCGATAGAAAGCTGTGGCTTGCCCTCCGCAATATAGCCGGGCATGACCGTATCGAGCAGCTGCGTCCAGGCCTTCCAGAACTCCTGGGTCTTGGGATGATCCAGGACAAAGTCGGAGACTTTCTTATCGAGACCGGTCATGGTGCGCATCTCTGGGTCGTAAAACGGATTGGGCAGGAAGCGAACGTCGATCATAATGTCCGCCTCGACGGGCATGCCGTGCTTAAAGCCAAACGAGAAGACGTGAACGTCCATGAGCTGCTGGTCGGACAGCTCAGAAAAAGCCATGCGCAGCTTGTTGCGCAGCGCAGAGGTGCGCAGGCGGCTCGTGTCGATGATCATATCGGCTCGGTCACGCACGCCCTGCAGCTGCAGGCGCTCACGCTGAATCGCATCGGCCGTGGTCTCCCCCGGCTTGGCAATGGGATGGCGGCGGCGGTTTTCGCTGTAGCGACGGATCAGCACCTCGTCAGAAGCCTCGAGAAACACGATATCGCAGCTCATCTCGCGCTCCTCGAGCGCGGCGACGGCATCGAGCAGCTCATCGAACAGGCCTTGGCTACGCAGGTCGCAGGTAACGGCGAGATGCCTGCCCACGCCCGTATTGATGCCGACGAGTTCGGCGAGCTGGGCAATCAGACGCGGAGGCAAGTTATCGATGCAAAAATAACCCATGTCCTCGAACACGTGCATGGCCTGCGTGCGGCCCGAACCGGACATTCCGGTGATGATGACGATATCGGGGATGCGATCCGAGCGCTCCGCCGCATCCATGGCATCTCCCTTTTGCATGTGCTGCCTCCTAAAAACAAGCGCGGGACCCAGCAACCCGGATCCCGCGCGGTCAATTGCCTTTATTGAGTATACCGCCCTGAGCGGATACGAGGTCCGTCTTACGCCTCAAGCGCGGCTTTGAACCAACTCGTAATACTCGTGGGGTGCGTAATGGCGGTGCCCACGACAACTGCCCAGGCGCCGGCATCGATTGCGGCGCGAGCCTCCTCGGGCGTGTGCACGCGTCCCTCGCAGATGATGGGAAGGCCGGGGAACTCCTCGATCGCCTGACGCAGGAGCGGCAGGTCGGGACCATCGGCCATGGTGCAGTCGATAGCGGCAACACCATGGGAAAGCGTGGTTGATACCAGGTCAAAGCCCATGTCGACCGCACGGCGAATATCCTCGATGGTGGCGCAGTCGGCCATCAGGAGCACGCCTTCTTCGTGCAGAGGGCGGAAGGTATCCTCGACGGTCTTGCCATCGGGGCGCGGACGATCGGTGGCATCGATTGCCACGATGTCGGCACCGGCGGCAACGCAGGCGCGAGCATGACGCAGCGTCGGCGTGATGTAGACGCCCTCGTGTCCATCCTTCCACAGGCCGATGACGGGGACCTCGCAGCGGCCCTTAATGGCGGCGATGTCGGCAAGCCCCTGGCAGCGGATGGCGGCAGCGCCGCCGAGCTCACAGGCGCGAGACATCTGAGCCATGGTCTCGGGCGTACGAAGCGGCTCGCCCATATAGGCTTGAACGCTTACGACGAGCTTGCCCTTCAGGGACTGAATCAATGGATCAACGGCCATTTCCATCTCAACCTTTCTCAAAACGGCCTTCCGAGGCACCGCACCTTGACGTTCAAACCGTCGCTCGCGTACCGAAGTACGCTTCGCTCCTCTTTCACGTCAATCTGCGGCACCTCAGAAGGCTCACTTAGTAGATTTCAAACTATAGCGAAGCAAGAAGATGCTCGGCGGCACCGATGAGCGGCGCGTCACCCTCAAGAGAGCCGATGAGGATCGGCGTGTCCTGAAGCGGGTCGAGCGCCTGGCTGGCATAGCCCTCGTGCACCGAATCCTTCCACGTCTGCGAACGCCAATCGGGACCCTGGTGAATCACACCACCCGAAAGCACGATGACCTCGGGGTCCAGGATATTGGCAAGCGAGCCCAAGCTGGCACCCAACGCAAAGCCGGCGTCATGGATGACCTCGGTCGCCTTTTCATCGCCAGCGCGGCACAGGTCGTTCACGTCGCGGCCTACCGAAGGACGGCTGGGGTCGACACGACCGAAGCGTTCGTCGTACATACGGCCAATCGAGGTTCCCGAAGCCACCGACTCAAGATGGCCAGAACGACCACAAGCGCAGGGAATGCCAGCAGCGGCCGAGCACTCGATGTGACCCATGTGGCCGGCGGCGCCATGGAAGCCTTGCATCACGCGACCGTTCTCGACATACGCGCCACCGATGCCCGTGCCAATACCCAGGCACAGCACAGAGAACTTACCCTTGCCGACGCCCCAGTGGGCCTCGCCCAGGGCGTGGGCCTGCACATCGCCCACCACGGCAACGGGAAGCCCCAGATCCTCGCGCAGACGCGGCCCCAGCTGAACGCCGGACCAGCCAGGCATGATCTCGTTGGCATACGCGATGGCGCCCGTCTTGGGATCGACGACGCCTGCGGCACCGATACCGACACCGAGGACCTCGACATCGGGATTCGCCTCAAGAGCGGCCTTGATGGACGCCTCAATACGCTGGAAAACGGCCTCGCCGCCCTCTTGGGCCTCGGTGGGAACCTCAGCTTCAAAGACCGGATGGGGCACGCTGCCATCAGCCGGATACTCCATAATGGCAGTCGCGATCTTAGTGCCGCCGATATCGACGGAGCAGACGTACTTGTTCTCCATGTCGTTCTCCTTCGGAGATAAAAAACAACTACAGGAAATGCGCCGTCAGGCTAGCCGTCACAGCGCGGTAAAGGTTTTCCAGGTGCCCGAGATCGCTGAGAAACCATGCGGCCATTGACCTAATGGGTCATGGCCACATGGTTGAACGGCGAGGTCGGGTGCCCGGGGAAGCTTTACAGGAGACCGTTGTCCTGGAGGACCTTCTTAATCGCCTCGACGTTCTCGCCGGTCATGGCCCTCACCGGGCGCGGCATGGTCGGGCTGTCGAAGATGCCCATGAGGTTCATAGCGGTCTTGAAGGCGCCGACACCACCGGCATAGCCCTGGACGCCCGAGGTGACATCCCAGATGTGCGAAATCTCATTGAGGCGATCCTGCTCGGCCTTGACGGTAGCCCAGTCACCAGCCTGAGCGGCCTTCCACTGGCGCACGTAGCCCTCGGGCTCAACGTTGGCGAGGCCCGGGACGGAACCGTCGGCGCCGCCGAGATAAGCGCCATCGACGACGACCTCGTGACCGGTGAGAATGCTCATCGGGTGGCCGTTCTTCTCGTTCTCCTGAACGAGGTAGCGGAACGAAACGTCGTCACCCGAGGAGTCCTTAACGCCGGCCAAGACGCCCTCGGCGCCGAGCTTGGCAAGAAGCTTCCAGGGGAGCTTGGTGTGGACGCATACGGGAATGTCGTAGGCGAAGATGGGCAGGTCGAGCTCCTCGTGCAGGATGCGGAAGTGCTCCTCGACCTCGGTCATGCCCTGCAGAGCATAGAACGGGCAGGTGGCGACGAGGGCGTCGGCGCCCAGCTCCTGAGCGACCTTACCGTGCTCGATCATGCGCTCGGTCTCGGTATCGATGATGCCAACCAGGACGGGCACGCGGTGGTCGACGATGCGAACGGCCTCGGCAATGATCTGGCGACGGCGCTCGTCGGTGGAGAAGACGACCTCGCCCGAGGAGCCCAGGAAGAACAGGCCGTCGACGCCGGCATCGATCATGCGGTTGATGCTGCGCTCAAAGGAGGCAACGTCGAGCTGGTGATCTTCGGTATCGGGAACAACGACGGGAGGGATAACGCCGGTGAATTTCTGAGTTGCCACAAGAATCTCCTTAGTTGTCTGGCGAGCGGCCCCTTGCCGCCCACTCTTGTTGGCAGTGTCCAGGCCGTCTAGGCCAAAGAACACGGGTAGAACGTTTGGTTAAAGAAGTCGATGACTTCGTTTTCGAACGCATTGATGCGCTCGTGAGCGTATTTGGCATAGATGATATGCCTCCGGTCGCACTCAAGACCGTTGAATATGGCAAACTGCCCCTTGGGGTCGCTTACGGTATCCATGAGGGATGTGCCCATGAGCACCGAGCCGCGCACCCGAGCCGACAGCACCTCAAGGCCGCAAGGGAGCGGGTTGGCGATTGCCGCACAGGCAAGACCCTGCTCGTCCAGAGCAGAAACCGCCAGCGCGATGCCGCCGCCAAGGCCCTCGCCCCACGCAAAGATGCGGTCCGGGTCGATGCCATCGAGCTCGCGCGCGACCTTCGCCATCGCGCAGCCCCAGCGGACGCGCTCAACAAAAGCGGGCGAGGCAATCCCCCGCTGCAGGTCGCCTACGCCAACGACATCGTCATCCAGAGCGAGGACGGCATACCCCATGGCGACAAATCTCGTCATGTGATGCCACCCGCGCACGGGTCGGTCGACGTCATGGAACATCAGGCACAGCGGCACGCGCTCGGATGCTCGCGTACGCCCAGCAGGCTCGATCAAGCGCGCATGGACCACGTCCGTGCCAAGCTCAAAGGAAACCTCCGAGTAACGGGCACAGGGATTGGCAAAGTCAATCGCCGTAATGCTCGGGCCTTGCATCTCAAGATTCGAAACACATGCTTCCAAATCAGAAACATCTGCCTGGACATCACCGTGCCAGTCCCGATATTCAGCGAGCCTTGACGAAACCGTTCCGGGAATCTCCACAAGCTTGGGGACAATCAGCTCGTCGACATTGCCCTCACACTTAGACATGAGCTTCCCCTCCCTCGCAGAAAAACGGAATGATCAGATCGTCAAAGTCCTGAATCTCCTCGTGGCCAAAGCCCTCAAAGAACTCATGGCGCTTTTCGCAGGACAGGTTGTTGTACACCGCAAACTGCGTCGCCGGCGGACAGACGATATCGGCCGTGCCCGTTCCAAACAGCACGGGGCACGTAACCATGGGGGCAAAGTTCTTGGAGTCGAAATACGCCAGCTTGGCATAGGCCTCCTCGATACGAGTCGAGTCCTCGTCAAACCAACGCGACCAATAACGCAGGCCCTCGTAGGCAATATCGTCGGCATCCAGATCCCAAACCAGACGGAAGTCCGACAAGAAGGGATAGAGGATGGCAGCACGATTGACAAGCTCGCTGTTGAGCGCGCATGTCGCAATGCCCAACCCGCCGCCTTGCGACGCGCCGTTCACGAACACGCGGGCAAGATCGATGCCCTCGAGCTCGCGAACGATACGGCACAAAATGCGGATATCCTGATGTAGGCGGACATAGTAGAGGTTGGCCGGGTCGCCGTCGATACCGGCGACGATATGGCCCGCGACCGTCGTGCCCTCAAATCCACCAATATCCACGGAGGGACCACCCTGGCCAGGACAATCGAGAGCAATGAGTGCCATGCCCATGCCCGCAAACGACGCCTGCTCAAACCAGCTGCGGCTGGCACCGGGATACCCGTGGAACTGAAGCACCAGCGGCACGGGCTCGTCCGAGACCGGCTTGAGGTACTTGGCATGCAGGCGAGCACCGCACATGCCGGTATACCAGAGATCGAAAAACTGACAGGTCGCGGAATCGGCAACCGGAGCCGCCTCAATCGCATAGTCGAGTTCGACGGCATCGGCCTCGGCCATGCGATCTTTCCAAAAGAGATCGAAATCCGATGGACGTGGCGCAGCACCTCGATACCCACCAAATTGCTGTTGTAGCTCCTGAGCACTTGGCATGGCTCGTGAACCCAACCTTTCGAAATCGCAACGGAGGTGCGCCCGGCAAGGGAGCCGGGCGCACGGGAGGGAAAGCGAGGCTACTCGCCGAGCTTGGGATGCAGCAGCGACGGCGCAGCGCCGAGCAGCATCTTAGTGTAGGGATCCTGCGGGTGCTGGAAGACCTGCTTGGCCTCGCCCTGCTCGACGATCTTGCCGCCGTTCATGACGATGATGTCGTCAGAAATGTAGCGGACCGTCTGGATGTCATGGCTAATGAACACCATGGCCAGGCCGAGTTCCTTCTTAAGGTCGGTCAGCAGGTTCAGAATCTGCGCGCGGACCGAAACGTCCAGAGCCGAGGTGGGCTCGTCGGCGATGATAGCGTCGGGGTTCAACGACAGGGCGCGGGCAATTGCCACGCGCTGGCGCTGACCGCCCGAAAGCTGGCCGGGAAGAACCTCGGCGGCAGAGCTGGGAAGGCCGGTGAGCTCCAGGAGCTCCTTGACGCGCTTCTCCTGCTCGGCCTCGGTACCCAGGTTGTGGACGCGCATGGGGTCGAGCAGCTGCTCGCGAACGACCATGCGGGGGTTAAGCGCCGTCGCAGGGTTCTGGAACACAACCGAGATAACGCGGCCCATGTGACGGCGGTCCTCGGCGGTGCGCTTGGTAACGTCCTTGCCCTTAAAGTAGACCTTGCCGCTCGTAGGGGCCTGAAGGCCACACATGACGTTTGCGGTGGTGGACTTTCCGCAACCGGACTCGCCGACGATGCCGATGGTCTGTCCGGGCATGAGCTTAATCGTTACACCCTGGACGGCATGGACCAGGTTGGGGTGCAGAATCGAACCGGTACGGGTCCTAAAGGTGACGTGGACATCGTCAAGGAAGATGATCGGCTCGACACCGTTGACTGCGGTCTCGCTCATCTACATCACCTCCGCGTGAGGGGTCAAACCATTTGCCTTGAGCACCTCATCGGGGAGCTCGGAATAGAAGTGCTCGGTGCCGGGCACGCGCTTGAAGACCGGACGGGTGTCCAGACCGATGCGCGGATGGCTCGAGCGAGGCGCGAAGCGATCGCCCTTGGGGAAATCGCGCGGGCTGGGAACGGCACCGGGAACCTGATGCAGACGGCCCGAACCGCTCTCGATAGACAGGACGGAGCCCAGAAGGCCGCGGGTGTACTCGTGAATCGGGTTGGTGAGCAGCTCCTTGGTGGGCGCCTGCTCGATAACCTGGCCAGCGTACATAACCGTGATGTTGTGGGCGACCTCGGCGACCAGCGCCAGGTCGTGCGAAACGAAGATCATGGCAAAGCCGAGCTTGGCCTGAAGGTCGTTGAGCAGCTTGATGACCTGCTTCTGGACGGTAACATCCAGAGCGGTCGTGGGCTCGTCGCAGATGACCAGCTTGGGGTCGCGGGTAAGGGCCATAGCAATCAGAACACGCTGACGCTGACCACCGGAAAGCTCGTGCGGATAGCTCTCGAGCGTACGCTTGGGGTCGAGGCCCACGAGCTCCAGGAGCTCCTCGGCGCTACGGGTGCCGCCACGTTTGGTGAGCTGCTTCATCTGGGCGGAAATGAGCATGGAGGGGTTGAGCGAGGACAGGGCGTCCTGATAGACCATGGCGATATCGGTACCGCGCAGGCCGAACCACTCCTTCTTGCTCATCTTGAGCAGGTCGCGACCCTCCCAGAGAACCTCACCGGAAAGGTGCTCGTCATCATCAGTCAGACCCATGATGGCCAGCGTGGTGATGGACTTACCGCAGCCGGACTCACCGACCAGGCCCATGGTCTGGCCAGGACGGACATCAAAGTTGACGTGGTCGACGACATTGATGTCGCCGTGGTGCTCAAACTGGATGCAGAAATCGCGGACCGAAAGGATCGGCTCAACAGACTCATCGGGCACATGGCGGTCGTTACGCTTGAGCTCGACATCGCGCAGGGCGCCAAGACGGGCGGACAGGGACTGAGCCTGCTCCTTGTAGGCGCGAACGGGGTCGGAAACCAGCAGGTCGGCCTCACGGCGCTTGGAGGAATCGGTCGGATCCAGGGCGGCGGAGGGAGCAGCGGCCATGGCGTCGGTAATGCCCTCGGAGAGGATGTTGAGCGCCAGGCAGGTGATCATGATGGCCAGGCCCGGGAACAGCGCCTGCCACCAACGGCCGGCAAGGACGCCGCCGCGGGCGTCGGCGAGGATGTTGCCCCAGGTAGCGGTGGGCTCCTGGATGCCAGCGCCGATGAAGGTCAGCGAAGCCTCGAAGATGATGGCGTCGGCGACCAGGGTGACGGTGAAGACCATGATCGGGGCGATGCAGTTACGCAAAACATGCTTGATCAAAATCCACGGAGCCTTGGCGCCGGAAACGATGACCGCGCGAACATAGTCCTCGCCGTACTCGGACACGATGTTGGCGCGCACGATACGGGCGATCTGCGGGGTGTACATAAAGCCGATGGCGAAGATGATCGACGGCACGGAGTTGCCCAGAATGGAGACGAACACGGCGGCGAGGGCGATGCCCGGGATGGACATGATGATGTCCAGGATACGCATGATCGTCTCGGAGACGGCCTTGCGCGAAACTGCCGCAAGGGCGCCCACGACCGAACCGCAGACCAGAGCCATGGCGGTAGCGCCAAAGCCGATGATCAGCGAGTAACGGCCACCGTAGAGCATACGCGACAGAATGTCGCGGCCCTTATCGTCGGTACCGAAGATAAATCCGTTGCCGGGAGCCTGGCGAGCGGTGAAAATCTCCACCGGGCTATAGGGGGCAAGCACCGGAGCAAGAATCGCAGTCAGGGCGACCAGCACCAGCACGACGGCGGCGATTTTAGAAGACAGCGTCATCTTCTTCCAGCCACCGAGCTTGAGCCCCTTGGAGGCAGCTTTCTCGAGCTGCTCGGTTTGCTTCTCTCGAATCTTTACCATAATCTACACCGTCCTGATGCGCGGGTTGATGAGCAGGTAGAGCATGTCAACCACGATGTTGATGATGATGAAGGCAAGAGCAACGACGATAACGACACCCTGAACCAGGTTCGCTTCGTTGCCCTGAACGCCCTGCAGGATCGCAGTACCCATGCCGGGGAGGTTGAAGATAACCTCGATGACGACGGCGCCGCCCATGAGGTAACCGATCTTAAGACCGAGGGTGGTGACCGGGGTGATCAGTGCGTTGCGCAGAACGTTGATGCCGACGACGACCTTCTCGGGGACGCCGGCGCCGCGGGCCATGCGGACATAGTCCTTATCGAGCTCCTCGACCATGGCGGTACGCACGATACGGGTCATCTGACCCGTCAGGGGGAATGCCAAGGCGATGGCGGGCATGATCATACGAGCAAGATAGCCGCCAGGGTTGGTAGTGAAGTGAGGCAGGGCACCCGAGGCCGGGAGCACCTTAAGGTAGGAGGAGAACAGCAGGATCAACAGAACGGCAAGCCAGAACGACGGGGTTGCCAAGCCGGCGATGGAGAAGACGCGGATCACTTGGTCCGGCCATTTATCGCGATACAGTGCCGCGATGACGCCGAGTAAAAACGAAACAACCGCGCCGATGGCAAGACCGATGAAGGTCAGTTGCATCGTGACGGGCAGGGCAGTGGAGATGCGCTTGGCAACGGAGTTGCGAGCAGCACCATAGGTGCCCATGTCGCCATGGATCAGATCGCCCATGTAGCGCACGTAGCGCACGGGCCAGGGGTCGTCCAGACCATACTTCTCATGGTACTCGGCAACCGCCTCGGGCGAGGCACCGTCACCCAACGCCGTATAGGCGGGGTCGGTCTTGGAGAACGACATAAGGAAGAACACCAGGACGGTGACGCCCAATGCCATGATCGGCAGCGCCACGAGACGCCTTCCAATCAAACGTAGCAAGTTGTTCACGTTCTCTCCCCTTTCTTTTGTCGGTAGGACCAACTGGTATATGAGTACGGATACTCATTACAAGACCCGAGCGACATCGTTGCCGCCCGGGTCTTTGTTTCAACTATGAGGATACGGTCCCAACGACCGACATCCTGCAAACAGACTCAAGCGAGCCTTACGCCTTGACGGTCGCGACGCCCCTGAAGGACATGCTCGTCGTGCCGATGCCCTTGAAGCCATCGAGGGCCTCGCCGTTGGGAGCAGTGGACGGATCGTCCCAGGAAGCGGAGACGGTCTTGACGTGGACAACGGGGTACAGAACAGCGTTGTCGGCAATGATGTCGAAGCACTCGTTCCACTTCTTCTGCTGCTCGTCGCCCTCGGCGGCAAGAGCCTCGTCCATGAGACTGTGGAGCTTCTGCCACTCAGCGGACTCCTTCCACGGGCAACGGGTCTGCATCCAGACGTTGTCGCCGTACCACCAGTTAAGCAGCAGGTCGGGGTCGGCGCCGAAGCAGGAAGGATCGCCAGGGGCAAGGAGGATATCGTAGGCCTCGCCGCCGTCGATGGCAGCGTAGGTGGCCGGCGAGGTATCGGTCTGGATGGTCACATCGAAGCCGAGAGCGTCGAGGTCGTTCTTGACCTGGGCGGCCATGCCCTTAATCTGCTCGTTGTCGGTGGTGCGCAGGGTGATGGCACCCGGGGTGATGCCAGACTCCTCGATGAGCTTCTTAGCCTTCTTGGCGTCGGTCTTATACACCGTGGAAGCCTCATGATAGTTGGTGAAGCTCTTGGGCAGGTAGCAGCTGGCAGCGGTGGCAAGGCCGGCGAAGGTGTTGCTGACCATCTTCTCGGTGTCGAGTGCATACATAACGGCCTGACGGACCTTGACGTTGTTCCAAGGCTCCTTGGCGACGTTGAACATGATGAAGCGGGTGCCGAAACCCTGAACGTTATCGATCTTGCAGCCGGCGCTCTCGAGCTGGTCGACGGCGTCAGCGGTAACGAGCTCCATAACGAGCGTGGAGCCCTCCTGCTGAGCGGTAACGCGAGCGGTGGGGTCGGTCAGGATGCTGTACTGGATCTTCTTATCCTCGGCAGCATACTCACCGTTGTACTCGGGGTTGGGAACCAGGGTGATCTCGGTATCGGAGATAGAGTCGTACATCCAGGGGCCGGAGCCGATCGGCTGCTTGGCGCGATCCTCCTCGGTCTGGGTGGCCGGGGTAACGCGGACGATGGCCAGACGATCCTTGAGCAGGGAGAAGTTGGGGACCTTGGTCTTGACCGTCACGGTGCTGGCGTCCTTGGCCTCGATGGACTCGAAGGGCTGGAAGAACGGAGCATACGTAGCAGAAGCGGCGCAAGCGGTGTAGGAAGCGACGACATCGTCAGCGGTGACCTCGGTGCCATCGGAGAACTTGGCGCCCTTGCGGATGGTGACCTCGAAAGTGGTGTCGTCCACAGACTTGGGATCGTCGGTGGCGAGCTCGTTGAAGGTGCTGTAGTCGTGGTAATCGATGCCGTAGAGGCCCTCGACGACGTGCCAGTTAGCACCCAGGCCCACAGCGGAGCCGGTGCTGGCGGGATCGAAGCTGGACGGAGCGTAAGCGGAACCAGCGGTGATCACGCCGCCGCCACGGTTGGCGGAATCGGTGGAACCGGAAGCGGAACCCTCGTCGCTAGAGCTGCCACCGCAGCCGGTGAGACCAAGCCCTGCGACAGCAGCGACGCTGCCGGTGAGGCCGAGGAACGAACGCCTGGACATACCCTTGTTGATGATGGCCATGTCTTCTCCTATCAATAGAGAATCTTACCCGGGAGCACCTAGACTTGCCCCCGCGCAACTTGCGGACGATATATACCTTACCTACCGACGAACCCAACTGAGGTGCCGCGCTCGGCGACCGATACATACATACGCTTGAACGGTATTTACTACCGTTCACCGAATTCATTGACAAATGATTCGACAGACAGTATGTATCGACGAGGTGAGATATCAGTCTTCGTCAACCCGCAGGATAGCAGTGTTGTTCACCATGGCTAGTCAAACGTTTTAGCGTTAATAAAACCCGAAATCGACAGGTAATCGCCGCGAAATAAATGATTGAAAATCGGCCAATCATGTATATCAGTTGTTTAGAAGCACGTTTAGTTTTCGGAACGGTTGGCCGATGCTTGGGCGCGCTCGGCATTCCATGCAACAAGTGCCTCGTGGACCGCTTTGGCGACATCGGCCGGAACGCCTCGAACTTCCGCGATCTCCTGCTCGCTTGCCGCGCGCAAACGCTTCATCGAGCCAAAATGGCGCATAATGGCACGTTTTCTGGTGGGCCCCACGCCCGGAACGTCGTCAAGCACCGAAACCGTCATGGCCTTATTGCGCAACTCGCGGTGGAACGTAATCGCAAATCGGTGGGATTCATCGCGAACCTGCTTGATCAGATAAAGCGAAGCGGAGCCGGTCGGTAGCACGACGGGAGTCTCGTCCCACGGCACGAAAACTTCCTCATCGGCCTTTGCCAAGCCACAAACTGGTATATCGAGGCCGAGCGCCTCGAGTTGCTTAATTGCAGCGGTCAATTGCGGCTTGCCGCCATCGACAACGAGCAAATCGGGGCGCGAGCCAAAGCGCTCGTCCGCCATGCGCTCGGGAGCATAGCGACGCCCCAAAACCTCGGACATCGATACGAAGTCGTTCGCCTCGTCCAATTCGGCCTGAATTTTAAAGCGACGATACTGGCCCTTGTCGGCACGGCCGTTGGTAAATACCACCATCGAAGCGACAGTAAAGGTGCCGTGCAACGTCGAGATATCGAAGCACTCGATGCGCAACGGCGGCGCAGGCAGCGCCAGCGCGCTTTCGAGCTCCAGGAGTGCCTGATTGGTGCGATCGTCAGCATATCCCGTGCGCATCATGTAGCGCATGAGGGCATGGCGTGCATTTTTGGAAGCCATATCGAGCAGGCGGTGCTTTTCGCCGCGCTGCGGCCTATGGAGATGGCAAGAGCGTTCGTGCTTGCCCGCAAGCCACTCCCCCAACGCTTCGGCATCCTCAAGCTCGACAGAGAGATTGATCTCGGCTGGAATATCAGCCGTCTCGTCGTAATAGCGCTTAAGAAAGCCAGATTGAAGCTCTTCCTCGTCGACATCCAGGCCTTTATCGAGGATGAACTCACAAGTTCGAACCGTTCGGCCCTCGCGAACGACAAAGACACAGGCGGCAGAGATAGTCTCTTCGCGATAGAAGCCGATGACGTCGATATCGACGCTTGATGGAAAAACGACCTGTTGGCGATCGTCCAGGCCCCTAATGACTTCCAGACGACGCTTGACGCGCGCCGCACGTTCAAAATCGAGCGTCTCGGCTGCCTCCGTCATCTCGGACGTAAGCTCGTCGACGACATCCTTGCGATGGCCCGACAAGAAACGCTCGACACGCTTGACGTTCTTGGCATAGTCGGCAGGGGAAATCGCGCCGACGCATGCACCCGGCCCGCGCCCGACATGGTAGTCAAAGCAGGGACGTCCATTTTGCGCACAAATCATATTGACGATGTCTTCTTCGCCCTTATGAGATTCGACGATGCGGCGGCAGCGGCGCCATTCCGCACAGGATGCCGAGCAAATAGGAATGACCTTGCGTAGCGTATCGATGGTCTCACGCGCCGCACGGCTATCGGTATAGGGGCCAAAATAGCGCGTTCCCGGTTTATGACGCTCTCGCGTGTATTTAATAGCCGGAAACAAGTCGCTCTTGGTAATGGCGATAAAGGGATAGCTTTTATCGTCTTTGAGATCGACGTTAAAGTACGGATGGTACTGGCCAATCAGATTGCGCTCGAGCACCAATGCCTCGTGCTCGGTCTCCACCACGATATAGTCGAAGCTCGCCACCAGCTGCATCATGAGCGGGATCTTTTGACGCTCGTCCTGCAGCGTCACGTATTGACGCATACGGGCACGCAGGTTTTTTGCCTTGCCCACATAGATGACATCGCCCTTGGCATCTTTCCAAAGGTAGCAGCCGGGTTGCGTGGGAACGCGCGAAACCTGCTCGGCAAGTGTTGGAATGTTGTCGTGACCTGCCACGCGCACCTACTTGCGACGAAGCAGCGCCGAGACCTCGGGCATCTTAAAGACGAAGGCAAGACCAAAAGTTACAGCGAGCGAGACGACGCCTGCAACACAAACGTAGCCCAGAGTAATGAGGATCGAGCTGCCAAGCGCTCCGACAAAGTGCTCAAGTGCCCACATGACGCCGGCGCCCGCGGCAGCGCCCAAGCCACCGAACAGTAGGCCGAAGAAACCGCCATGCAGGATAGACTTGACCTGAAGGCCATGCAGACGACGGCGCAGCCACCACAGCGAGCATCCGACCAAGACCACGTAGTCAACGACGTACGAAAGCGCAATTGCCGGCATACCGTAGCCCAGCACCACGCCAAACAGCAGCACCGAACCGGCCTGACCGATAGCGGAGTACAGGCAATAGCGGCTATAAGGTTTCATATCGAGCAGGGCCGAGAAGCTCTTCTGCATCAGCACGACCACGCCGTAGAGCGGCAGGGAAAGTGCCAGATAGATAAGGAACTCCGACACCAGCGCCACACCGGATTCATCGAACTTGCCGGCGCAGTAGATCATGTTGAGCGGACGGGCGAAGACGATCAGATACATCGCAAACGGAATCAGGAAGAAGAGCATCTGGGCGACACCGCGCGAAATACCCGTGCGGACGCTGTCGTAATCCTTCTCCTGCGCATCGTGAGAGAGTTCGGTATAGAGTGCCGTCGAAAGCGAGGCGGCAATCAGCGCATAAGGCAGCGTGTACCACAGGCGCGCATATGCGATGACGGAAGGGCCGGTCTCGGGCTGCACCACCAGCGCGGCGGCATTGGTAATGGAGGTCGAGACAAACATGCACACCGTGGCGAGCAGCGTCGGGATACCAAGCGCAATCGTCTGTCGCAGCGCGGGGTCCTTAAAGTCGATATGGATATGAGGATGCACGCCATGCTTGCCAAGCGCGGGAATCTGGCAGGCCATCTGGACAAAAACGCCGAGGGTCGTACCAGCTGCGATCAAGATAATACCGGCCTGCTCGCCAAATTGTGCAGACACGGGAGCAAAGCCCATAAAGCTGGCGATGACGATGACATTGTTGAGAACCGGGGCAAACGTCGACCAGAAGTAGTCGCGGTGTGCGTTGAGAACGCCCGAGAACACCGAGCCCAAGCCATAAAACAGAATTTGGATAGCAAAGAAGCGGAACATGAACGCAGCGGTATCCATGCTGCCCCCATCGCCCGAAAGGAACGACTGCGTCCAAATAAAGCCGGGAGCAAACACGGTGCCCAGCAGCGAGATGCCGCCCAGCAGCAGAAGCAGAATACCGAGCAGGTTGCCGACATACTCGTTCGATGCCTCGCGGCCCTGCTCGCGCCTCACGCCCATATACACCGGCAAAAACGCCGTAACGAGCATGCCGCCCATCACGAGCTCGTAGAGCATGTTGGGCAGGTTGTTGGCAACCTGATAGGAGGACGAGAGCAGCGACATGCCGATGGCGGCCGCCATGGCCCACGTGCGGATAAACCCGGTGACGCGCGACACGATGGTCAGCACGGTCATGAGGCCAGCAGAACGACCAACCGTGGAGTAGTCCGACGAACCCATATCGTCTACGTCGTCCTGAGAGTCCTCATGAACCTCATCTTGTGGCGGCAAATCGTCCACGACGGCAAAGGAGCCGGTCATCGCAAAGGGGTCGTCAACCAAAACGGCGTCATCAGCAGGTGCGGCGTCATCGCTGTTCGGCATGTTGTTACCGGATACGGCATCATCATCGAATATGGCATGGTCGCCAAACACCGTGTCAACTTCTTTGGCGGCGACGGTTCGGGCAGAAAACGACAGAGGGTCCCAGTCGTCATCACCGTCGATGGCCACGCCCTCGACGGGATCGGTCGAACCAAGCGGCGACCATTCGTCATCCGAAAGAAGCGGTTCGCCATCATCATGAGCCGCGGGTTTGGCGGAACGAACGGCAGGGGCGCTCTGCGGCGCGCTCTTTCCCTGGGCCGCCATCAAAAACACCGCCGTCTCATCGGGACGCGGCGCACGAGGAGCCTCGGAGGCGATCGGCATCACGCTGGCGCTAGATTGAGCGGCGGCCAAAAAGGCAGCCGTCTCATCGGGACGAGCCGAAGAAAGAACCGTACGGGGAAGCGCCGTGCCGGCACCGGCGGCACGCAAGTACACGGCCGTCTCGCCCGGGTCAGCGGCAGCAGACCAGGCGTTTCGAATCTCGTTATCGATCGAAGCGGCCTCGGGCGCGGGCGCCTGAGGAGCCGACCCTTTTGCAAAGTGAGCGCCGGACTTTGGTTCTTCCTGCGGCATCGCTCAGTCCTCTCTCGTGATCGGGGCAACCGTCGCCCCGCAAAATGCAACTAAGTCATCGGGAGCAAGCTCAAGCTGATAGCCTCGCTTGCCGCCCGAGATAAAAATGGTATCCCAAAGGACGCATGTCTCATCGATAAGCGTCCGGAAGCGTTTTTTCATACCGACCGGGCTGCAACCGCCGCGGACATACCCCGTCGCGGCAAGCAAATCTTTGACATGCATCATGGTCAGCGACTTTTCGCCTGCGGCGCGCGCGGCGGCCTTGAGGTCGAGCTCGTCGGTAACAGGAATGCAGCACACGACATGGTCGTTGGACGGCGTCGTGCAGACCAGGGTCTTAAATCCCTGACCGGGCTCCTCGCCAAGCTGCTCGGAAATCGCGACGCCCAGACCTGACGATTCACCGCCATCGTCTTCGTACGTATGGAGAATATAGGAGATGCCGGCGCTTTCCAGCTCGCGCATCGCATTGGTTTTTGGCGTCTTAACAGCCTTTGCCATGGCACATCCTTTCCCTCGCAGAGCGACGCAAGGATTAAGTATAGGGCCAATTCCGCTGCATATGCCATCTCGACACACAGAAGCGCCACCGAATCAGAAGGAATCGGTGGCGCGTCGGTACTACAACGTCTCTTTACTGCGCGTCGAGCTGCGCCTGACGCTCACGGTCGCGCTTGAGCAGCGGCGCCAAGAACTTGCCCGTGTAGCTCTGCGAACATGCCGCGACTTGTTCCGGCGTGCCTGAGACCACGACGGTTCCGCCGCCATTGCCGCCCTCGGGGCCCATATCGATCAGGCGATCGGCAACCTTGATGACATCAAGGTTGTGCTCGATCACCAGAACCGTGTTGCCCGCATCGACCAGGCGCTGCAACACGTCGAGCAGCTGGCGAACATCCTCAAAATGAAGGCCGGTTGTGGGCTCGTCCAAAATGTAGAACGTCTTGCCTGTCTGGCGACGATGAAGCTCCTTGGCGAGCTTCACGCGCTGCGCCTCGCCGCCCGAAAGCGTCGTAGCGGGCTGGCCCAAGCTCACGTAGCCCAGACCCACGTCATATAGGGTCTGCAGCTTGCGCTTAATCTGCGGGATATTCCCAAAGAAAGCCAGTGCTTCGGTGACGCTCATGTCGAGCACGTCCGAGATTGTCTTGCCGCGGTAGGTAACCTCGAGTGTCTCGCGGTTATAACGCTTACCGCCACATACCTCACAGGGGACATAGATATCAGGAAGGAAGTGCATCTCGATCTTGATCTGACCATCGCCCTTGCACGCCTCGCAGCGACCGCCGCTTACGTTAAAGGAGAAACGTCCCGGCGAGTAGCCGCGCGCCTTCGACTCCGGCGTGCTTGCAAATAGCGCACGCAGATCATCCCACAGGCCAATATAGGTCGCAGGGTTCGAACGCGGCGTGCGACCGATCGGTGACTGGTCGATATCGATTACCTTATCGATGCACTCGATGCCCTCAATCTTCTTGTACGGCCCCACGGGACGCGTCGAACGATGAATGGCATTCGTAAGAGCGGGCGCAATCGTATCGGTGACCAGGGAGCTCTTGCCCGATCCCGAAACACCGGTAACGACCGTGAGCGTACCGAACTCAATCTTGGCGGTAACGTTTTTGAGGTTGTTAGCGCGGGCACCCGTGATCTTAAGACAGCCACGGCCGGGCTTGCGGCGCTCATCGGGCACGCGGATCATCCGCTTGCCGGTCAAATAAGCACCCGTCATGGAATCGGGGCACGCCATGATATCGGCAGGCGTTCCCGCGGCGACCACGTGTCCGCCGTTAACGCCCGCACCGGGACCCATATCGATCACATAGTCGGCAGCGCGAATTGTATCTTCGCCGTGCTCGACGACGATAACGGTATTACCGATATCGCGCAAGCGCTCGAGCGTCTTGATCAGGCGCTCGTTATCGCGTTGGTGAAGGCCGATCGACGGCTCGTCCAGAATGTACAGAACGCCCATGAGGCCGGCGCCGATCTGCGTTGCCAGGCGAATGCGCTGGGCCTCACCGCCGGAAAGCGTCGCCGAGGCACGATCGAGCGTCAGATAGTCGAGTCCGACGTCGACCAGAAAACGCAGGCGCTCCAGAATCTCCTTGACGATGCGCCCGCCGATAAACCGCTGACGCTCGGTAAGCTCCAGGCCCTCAAAAAACTCGAGCGACTCGCGACACGACAGGCAGCAGACATCGTAAATGGACTTGCCGCCTACGGTGACGGCAAGCATCTCGGGACGCAGGCGAGCACCGTGACAGCTCGAGCATGGCTCTTCGCGAATGTATTTCTCCAAGCGAGCCTTGGTGTTCTCGTTCGTCGTCTCGCTGTAGCGCTCGTACAGGATGTTGCGCACACCCGAGAACTTAGTGTCCCACTGGCTGCGACGCCCATCGAGCTTTTGATAGTCGACCGAAATCTTCGTGTCGCCCATGCCATCCAAAAACGCACGACGCACCCGCGGGGGCAGGTCCTCCCATGGCGTATCGGCACTCACCTTAAAGTGTTTGCAGACCGCAGCAAAAATCTGCGGATAATAGTTGGAGTTGCCGAACAGGCTGCCAAAGACTCCGTCGGCAATCGACTTTGAGGGGTCTTCAATCAGCGCCTCGGCATCGACTGTCTTTTTAAAGCCCAGGCCATCGCACTCGGGACATGCGCCATAGGGCGCATTGAACGAGAAATCGCGCGGCTGCAGGTCGTCGATGGAATGCCCGTGCTCCGGGCACGCCAGTGCCAGCGAATACTCCAGCAGCTCGCCCTCGGTTCCCTCGGGAGCGTCGCGGTCGGGCAGCATGTACACGTTCACGTTACCGTGCGCCAGTGCCGTCGCCTGCTCAACGGACTCGGCGATGCGACCCAGGGAGTTCTGTCGAATCACGATACGGTCGACCACGACCTCAATGTCGTGTTTGAACTTCTTGTCCAGGTCGATAGGGTCGTCAAGCGAGCGCACCTCGCCGTCGACGCGCACGCGGCTAAAGCCCTCGGCGCGAAGATCCTCGAACAGCTTGGCATACTCGCCCTTGCGTCCACGAACCACTGGCGCCAACACAAACGCGCGACGGCCCTCCCCCGCCGCCAGCACCTTATCGGCGACCTGATCGGTCGTCTGACGTTCAATGACACGACCGCACTCAGGACAGTGCGGCGTTCCCACGCGAGCAAACAGCAGGCGCAGATAGTCGTAAATCTCGGTTACGGTGCCCACCGTGGAGCGTGGGTTTTTGGACGTCGTCTTCTGATCGATCGACACAGCCGGCGACAGGCCGTCAATCGAGTCCAGATCGGGCTTGTCCATCTGGCCCAAAAACTGACGCGCATAGCTCGAAAGGCTCTCGACGTAACGGCGCTGGCCCTCGGCATAGATGGTATCGAACGCCAGCGAGCTCTTGCCCGATCCGGAAAGACCGGTTATGACCACGAGCTGGTCACGCGGAATGGAAACATCGATATCGCGCAGGTTATGCTCGCGCGCGCCGCGAATAACGATAGAAGAATCAGACATGGAAGCTCCTTGCCTCCTACAACTTCAAATCACACTGACGATGAGTTTAGCGCACTCGACGCGCACAGATGTTCGTAATACAAGATTCGCAGACCTTTTGCGTTGCCTGACGCCGCAGACTGCACGCTCGGACCGTACTTTCGAATACCGTCGATCACCTACCACGCATCATGAATGACTCCCGCTCGCAAACGAGGGTACAATGACGCTCGTGTCACATCGTGGGATCCTGGTCCCAATATCATTCATAAGGAGTCTTACATGGGTTGCGAGCACGCACAGGCAGCCGGCGGGCAAACGTCGCCGTCGCAATTTGAGGAGAATACGCTGTCCGAGGTCAAGCGCGTTATCGCCGTGCTTTCCGGTAAGGGCGGCGTCGGCAAGTCATTCGTCACCGGCGCCATCGCCACGGAGCTTTCCCGCCACGGTCACAAGGTCGGCGTCCTCGATGCCGATATTACCGGCCCCTCTATCCCTAAGATGTTCGGCATGAGCGGACGTCACGTCCATGCCCTCGGCAACCTTATGCTGCCCGAAATCTCCGAGCACGGCGTTAAGGTTATGAGCTCTAACCTGCTGCTCCAAAACGAAACCGACCCCGTCCTCTGGCGCGGTCCGGTTATCGCGGGTGCCATCAGGCAGTTCTGGAGCGAAACCTCATGGGGCCCCATCGACTACCTGCTGGTCGACATGCCTCCGGGAACGGGCGACGTCGCCCTCACGGTCTTCCAGTCGCTGCCCGTCGATGGCATCGTCATCGTCACGAGCCCGCAGGATCTGGTCTCGATGATCGTCGCCAAGGCGGTCAACATGGCCGAGAAGATGAACGTCCCCATTCTGGGAATCGTCGAAAACATGAGCTATATCGAGTGCCCCGATTGCGGCAAGAAGATCGAGGTCTTTGGCAAGAGCAAGCTCCCCGAGGTCGCCGAGCGTTACAACCTCGACATCTTGGGTCAGCTTCCCATCAATCCGTCACTCGCCGAGGCCTGCGATAAGGGCGAGGTTGAGACCGCGCTGCCCGATGGCATGCTGCCCAAGGCCGTCTCTGCCGTCGAGGCCATCGCCCCGCACGAGACCGCCGAGGCCTAAGTGAACACAAACGCCTCCTATGACGTCTTGGTAATCGGCGGCGGGGCCTCGGGTCTCGCCGCCGCCATTACGGCCGCACGCGCAGGCAAAAGCGCCTGCATCGTTGAGCGCGATGTTGCCTGCGGCCTTAAACTCCTTGCGACCGGCAACGGCCGCTGCAACCTTTCCAACGAATCAATTGATTTCCAGCGGTACAACCACCCCGAATTCGTCGAATCCGTCATGGGTCCCCAGCCTGAGCAAGAGCTCGGCAGTTTCTTCTCCTCGCTGGGCATCATGACGACCTCCGAGGAGGGCCGGCTGTATCCGCGCTCCCTTCGTGCCGAATCGGTGCGCGATGCGCTTCTCAACGCTTGCAATCGCCTGTGTATCACCTTGGTATGTGGAGCAAACGTTGCCTCGGCATTCAAAGCCCCCGAGGGCTGGGCACTCCAAATAGACCGTCCCGCGCGAGCACTCAAGGCAAAAAAGCACGACGACCGAAAATCGGAACTCCGCTCGCTTCGGAAGGCGCTCGCCGACATCCCTCGCAAGATCGAGACGCTGCAGGCAAAGGCTGTAATTATCGCTACGGGCGGCAGCCCTGCCGACATCGCGAAGACGTTCAATCTTTCCCTCACGGCACAGCGCCCCGTCCTCTGCCCCGTGTCGGCATCGGTCTTCGGCGACCAGACTGCGCTCAAGACGCTGGATGGCCTGCGCGTCCGCGCCCGTTTGACGCTCACCAGCAATCACGAGGAGCTCTGGCGCGAAGACGGCGAAGTGCTCTTCCGAACCTTTGGCATCTCGGGCGTTGCCGCCTTTAACCTCTCCCGTCGCGTCCAGCGCGGCGACACGATTCTGCTCGACGTTTTCCCCGACCTCTCCAAAGACGAATTGCTCGATATGCTCAACCAGCGAGTTGAGTTGCTCGGCGGCTTTTCACCCCGCGACCCCCGCTGGCTCGACGGTATGCTCGCCCCGCAGTTCTCTCACGTTGTCTGCACCGCATTCGAACAGTGCCACCCCGGGTCGCACGACGTCATCCATCTGGTCTCAATCCTCAAGCACTTTAAGCTGCTCGTCGAGGGAACGACAGAGGAGCGTTCGGCCCAGGTCACGCGCGGCGGTGTGCCCATCGAGAGCGTCTCAGCTCCCGATCTCTGTGTGAGCAACGCGGCAGGCACCCCACTTTACATCTGTGGCGAGGCGCTCGACATCGATGCCGATTGCGGCGGTTTCAACCTTGCGTGGGCTTGGATCTCGGGTATTCGCGCTGCAAGCAGCCTATAGCCGCGCAGTCTATAATCAAAACGCATTCGGGCCGTCTGGGACACCGGGTGGCCTCTTTCTTGCATCTAAGGAGACCTCGATGATCGAAATCACCCAAGTCCACGCGTCGCTCGATGAGGCCGGCGATGAAAAAGCTTGCCTCATCGTTGGCAAGCGAGTCGTCAAACGCGTCCTACGTTGCAAAGACTCCGAGATCAAGTCCATCGAGCTCCACCGCAAGTCCATCGATGCCCGCAAAAAACGAGACGTTCATTTCATCCTGAGCTTTCGTGTTGAGCTGACGAGCCCAGACATCGAGCAGACAGTGCTCGGCAGCGTGGCCGAGCGCGACCGTTCACGCATGCGCACGATAGACGACAATGAGCCTTCATTCCCCTCCCCCGTTTCCGGCGCACCCAAAGAGCGCCCTGTCGTCGTCGGTGCCGGATGCGCTGGCCTTTTCGCCGCACTCACCCTTGCCGAAGCGGGTCTGAAGCCCTTGCTTATCGAACGGGGCGACCCGGCGCTTCGCCGCTCGCAGGCAATCGACCTCTTCCTGAAGGAGCGTATCCTCGACCCCGAAAGCAATATCCAATTTGGCCTGGGCGGCGCAGGGACCTTCTCGGACGGCAAGCTCAACACGGGAACCAAGAATCCTGCCCATCGACTGATTCTCGAGACCTTCGTCGCAGCGGGCTCACCTCGCGACATCCTGTGGGACGCCAAGCCGCACATTGGCTCCGACATCCTCCCCACCGTCGTCACCAACATTTCTCGGCGCATCGAGCAACTCGGCGGAACCGTCCGCTATCGAACAAAGCTCGTCAATATTCGAACCGATGGATCTGGCGCCATCACCGGCGTCGATGTCCAAACGCCCCAAGAAACCGCAAGCGAGACAATCGCCACAAAGCGCCTCATTCTCGCCTGTGGCCATTCCGCCCGCGACGTATTCGAGCTTCTCAAGGAACATAACGTTGCCCTCGCGCAAAAGACCTTTGCCATGGGTGTGCGCATCGAGCATCCACAGCGCGACATCGACCGTGCCCAATATGGCCCTTCGGCGGGGCACCCGGCACTCGGAGCAGCCCCCTACAAGCTTGTCGCCCATCTCCCCAACGGCCGCAGCGTGTTCTCGTTTTGCATGTGCCCCGGCGGACAGGTTGTCGCGGCTTCTTCCGAGCAGGGCCATCTGTGCGTCAACGGCGCCAGCCTCAATGCCCGCGACGGGCACAACGCGAATGCCGCCCTACTCGTTAACGTCACACCTGACGACCTTCCCGGCGATGACCCGCTCGCAGGCATTGAACTCCAGCGCGCCTGCGAGCGAGCCGCCTATCGCCTGGGCGGCTCCAACTGGAACGCGCCGGCTCAGCTCGTCGGAGATTTCCTTGCTAGACGCGCCAGCACGGCACCCGGAAAGGTAAAACCAACCTATCCACTTGGCGTGACCTGGACGGCGATCGACGATGCCCTCCCGCAGCATATCGTCGAATCGCTTCGTTTGGGAATTCCCTTGCTCGGTAAGAAACTGCGTGGCTATGACCGCCCCGATGCGGTCCTCACTGGCGTGGAGACGCGTTCGAGCTCCCCGGTCACCGTCACCCGCGATCGAACATGCCACGCCGTGTCGACTCCGGGCCTTTACCCTTGCGGCGAGGGTGCCGGATATGCCGGCGGCATCATGAGTGCCGCCACCGACGGCATCCGTTGCGCTGAGGCGCTGATAGCAGACCTCTAGTGCACGAACTCCCGCGTCCGAACGATGCAGGCCCCGAGCTCCACAGGGAACTCGGGGCCTGTTTGCTACTTCCTGAATCGTGCACCCTGGCGTTTTCTGCCCGAAGCAAAGGTAGAGCCCTTGCGAGCCTGCGAACGCAAACGCTCGATCGTTTCGTCCTCAGATGCGCCCTCAAGCATCGCTCGAATCTGAACGACGGCATCGCGCAGACGTGCCGCCTGCTCAAAGTCCATGGCGGCGGAAGCGTTACGCATGTCTTCCTCCATGGTCTCGACAATCCGCACGAGCTCGTCATGCGGTAGCCCTTCCAGCCGCTCGGCAAGCGTCTGCTCGGGTGCCACCGTCTCCGGCACGGCGCCCTCACCGTTTTCGTCGGGTGTATAGAATGCGCCGTGACCCAGAGAGTCGCCCTTCGAGCGTCCCTTCGAGCCCACAGTCTTTTCGGCCTCGGCAATAAAGCTCGAAATGTCGTTGATAGCCTTGCGGACCGTCTTGGGCACAATGCCATGTTCTTCGTTATATGCCATCTGAATCTCGCGACGGCGCTGCGTCTCCTCGATGGCCTCTTTCATCGAATCGGTCACAACGTCCGCATACATGATGACTTCGCCATCGGCGTTACGGGCCGCGCGTCCAATCGTCTGAATCAGCGAACGGCGGTTGCGCAAGAAGCCTTCCTTATCGGCATCGAGAATTGCCACCAGTGAGACCTCGGGAAGGTCTAGGCCCTCGCGGAGCAGGTTGATGCCAACGAGAACATCGATCTTGCCCTCGCGCAGCGTTCGCAGGATCTCGACACGATCCATTGTCGCTGTATCAGAGTGCATGTAATTGACCTTAATGCCCGCATCAAGCAGATGGTCGGTCAGGTCCTCGGCCATGCGCTTGGTCAACGTGGTCACCAGCACGCGCTCCTTGCGGGCAACGCGCTCGCGAATCTCGTCCTCAAGATCGTCAATCTGCCCACGAACCGGACGCACATCGATCTTGGGGTCGAGCAGTCCGGTCGGACGAATGATCTGCTCAACGTCGTTCTGGCTAACCCGCAGCTCATAGTCGCCCGGCGTGGCCGAAACGTAGATGAACTGGGGAATCCTCGCCTCAAACTCATCGAAACGAAGCGGGCGGTTATCGAGTGCCGAAGGCAGACGAAAACCATGCTCCACCAGCGTCACCTTACGCGAGCGGTCGCCTTCGTGCATGCCGCGGATCTGCGGCACCGTTACATGGCTCTCGTCGATGATGCAGAGCATGTCCTTAGGAAAGTAATCGATCAGGGTAAACGGCGGCTCGCCCGGTTTTCGACCGTCCAGATGACGCGAGTAGTTCTCAATACCGTTACAAAAACCCATGGTCTCGAGCATCTCGAGATCATAGTCGGTGCGCTGCTGCAGACGCTGTGCCTCGAGCAGCTTATCAGTCGCCTTGAGCTCGGCCACACGCTTCTCGCACTCTTCGCTGATTGATTTCAGAGCCGCTTTGACCTTAGGCTTCTCAGTCACGTAGTGCGAGGCCGGCCACACGGGAATGGCCTCGTACTCACGCAGCATCTCGCCGGTGACCTCGTCGATCTCGGCAATCAGCTCGACCTCGTCGCCAAAGAACTCAAACCGCAACGGATGCTCGGCATAGGGCGGATACACGTCGACGACATCGCCGCGCACGCGGAAGGTACCACGTGCCAAATCATAGTCATTGCGATCGTACTGGATATCGATAAGCGCATGGATAAAGTCATCGCGCTCGAGCGGCACCTTCTTGTCGACGTTCGGCGCCAAGCCCGCATAGTCCTCGGGAGAACCGATGCCATAGATACACGAGACCGATGCGACGACGATCACGTCGCGTCGAGAAAGCAGCGATGCGGTCGCCTGATGTCGCAGCATCTCGACCTCTTCGTTAATCGAGGAATCCTTCTCGATATACGTATCACTCTGCGGTACATACGCCTCGGGCTGATAATAGTCGTAGTACGAGACGAAGTAGACCACGGCGTTGTTGGGAAAGAATTCCTTGAGCTCGCTCGCGAGCTGGGCGGCGAGGGTTTTATTGGGAGCCATGACCAGCGTCGGCTTACCGAGAGCTTCGATGGTCTTGGCCATGGTAAAGGTCTTGCCCGAACCAGTCACGCCCAGCAAAACCTGATAGCGATCTCCGTCCCTCACGCCCTTCACAAGCGACTCAATGGCCTTAGGCTGGGAACCAGCGGGATCGTATGGAGACACGACCTCAAACGGCACCTCAGAGCCCTCAACGCCAAAACGTTTGAGCTCTCCTCCAACACGCTCAACTTCAAATTCCGCCATGGATACTCCTAACTCATATATCTGCAGTATACGCAGGCGGCAGGCATAGTCCTATACGAAACGATCGGGATAGAGGGTCTTGTAACGAACCCTGGCATTATTGACACGAATCAGATACGCCTGCGTCTCGGGAAAGGTGATTGCATTATGAAGCGACGTGCTCTGCTGCGCCCATCCGTCGACATTGCCCATGCCGGCGTTATAGGCGGCAATGGCGCTGTCAGTCGACCCGTTAAAATACGTTAGAAGATACGAAAAATACGCACAGCCAAACTCGATGTTCGTAGCCGGATCGTTAAGGTTGTCGGCCGAATACTCGTTACCATCGACAAGACCCTTGGCAATCATATCGTGTGCAGTCTCGGGCATCAGCTGCATCAATCCCCGAGCGCCTTGATTCGACTCCGCCTCGGGATCCCAATTCGATTCCGACTTTATGACAGCACACACCAGATACGGATCAAGATTGTGCGAAATGCTCGATTGCTTTACGTACGCCTCGTAGTCAATTGGATACAAAGGCTTAAAGAAGGCGGCAGGGGCATTCGAGTAGACGAGCGAAATAAGGCCGAAGGCGAACACGACGGCAAGTGGCGCCACGCGATACCACGTAAAGAAACGTGTCTTAGTCATCGGCCTCCTCCTTATCCACTTCATCCCCGAAGCCATGGCGCGCAAGCCATGCGTCCAGTTGTTCATAGAGCGAGTTATCGCCTGCCGCATTATCGATTACCGTCGTAGCGAGATTGCAAAGCGAAGCCTCATCAGGTTGGCATGCAGAGCGCGCATCAAAATCAGAGGACTCCATACCACGATGGATGGCACGCTCGCGACGAACTGCTAAAGGAGCGCTGATTACCAGAATTTCATCAGCCAGGCCAAAAGCATCCTCAAAACCAGTCGGGGCAGAAACCTCGACAACCGCAAAGGGATAACGGGGGGACGAAACCGTGCAGCAAACCGGATCAAGAATCCTCAGTGACAGCTGTTCGATGAGAACCGGATGAACGATGC
>JAERMT010000347.1_pt1 | contig 28020 bp, 8 predicted proteins | sample 9267081 | NCBI WGS metagenome assembly JAERMT01 (sample SAMN17071939, study PRJNA684904) | human gut metagenome | isolation source: diarrhea sample from child under the age of five | host: Homo sapiens | place: South Africa: Mafikeng, Mafikeng Provincial Hospital | collected 2019-09
AACAATTCGGAGAGTTTCTCTTAACTTCCTATTGATAGTGCAAAGATAAAAGTTATCTGACGATGACTTTGGTGGTGCCGAAGATGTAGAGACCGGGTTGGAAGTCGCTGTATGTGGCTATGCCGGGCTGCACGTCAAGGATGCGGTAGAGTTGACCCGCTACCGTTACCACATTCAGTCTTGTAGCCATCGTGCTCTCGATGCGCACGCGCTGGTTGCCGATTGCGCGGACGGTTATATGGTCGTCCGGCTTCACGTCGTCGTCCTCTTCTTCCGTATCAGGCAGAATGTTGTCGGCTTTCAGTTCGGCGATGTTGATCACCGAAGTGTAGTCGTAACGGGCGTTTGACCTCGTTGCCGTCGGCGACATATATGTGCGGAACGGCATTACTGTCGACAGCGATGAAGCGTCGTCGAAAGCCGTACCGCTGTCGTTCATGCCATACACATTTCCGTTGCTCACATTTATTGAGGCGAAAGTGCCGTGATGAGCATATTTTCCGCCCACTGTCGTTGCCATGCCTTTGGTGACGGGGATGGTTATCGCGCCATACGACGTGTCGCCGGTGTGGTTGTTGCCGTAGGCGTTGAAGGTTACGGTCTGTGCGTCTTCCCACGCTCCGAAGATGTCGTTGTAGAACGCGCTTGAGAGGTCGAACTCATAGTAGCGTGCGCCCGGGAAGCGCACGATGTAGGGCACTTCGCCGGTAAGACGCAGGTAGTCGGGGTAGTTGTGGGTAGCCGCCGCATAGTATGGGTTGGCATATTGGTTATAGTGCTTGTCGGCGTAGTTGTCGACGAGGAACGTGTTTGCAAAAGTGTAGGAAACGCCATTTGTCAGGGCGTTGCCCGATGCGTCGACGGGGGAGAACAGGTCTGCGCCCGGACGCTGGAACACAGCCGACGGCACGTTGCCCTCGGCGGCAATCGACGTCAGTCCACGGAGCCAGTACTCATGGTGCAGGGAGTGGATGTTCTGACTTGGATTTTCGATTTCCGTATCCGACGGCGAGCCGTAGAAATGTGTTATCTCGCCGTTGAGCGACGCGTCGGCCTTGTCGACGGTGAACGGCAGGCAGATGCCTTCCCATGCGCCTTTGCTGTCTTCGGCATAGTGCAATGGCCGGCGCACATACCATGCGCGGTCGTTGACGTTGAAGGCGATGGGCACGCAGAGATTGTTGTTGTTGCAAGTCTCTCCATCTCCGTTCTCGTTGTCGGGAGTGCGCTCCACGAGGTGTAACAGAGTGGTGCTGTAGCCGTCGATGCCTTTGGTTATATGGTGTCCGTTTATCAAAGCCTCTCTTGTAGTCTCGTTGTAGTTGAGAGCCTTTTCCACCACGTCGTAAGCCTCGTTGCCTGTTGCCTCGTCATTATCGGCGGTGTAGACAAGTAGATTCTGCGTTATGCCGGCGTCTTCTCTGACAACGAAGTCGTTGAAACGGCTGGCGTTGTCGTCTATAGGAGGGTAGAAGATGCCACCGACTGTTTCCGTCGCTGCAGGAAGGTCGTGCAGGCAAGTGAAGTCGACAGCCGTGGTCGCGGAATCGTGCACGTAGGTGCTCATAGTGATTGAGCCATTGTTGTAGGCGTTGTAGTGGAACGCGTCGAGCGACGTATCGCCGTAGTAGGCGGCGGTGCGGTACACGCGGTTGCTCATATAGCTGTTCTGGTGCGAAGCGATATCGCATGGGTAGTTGTCGGGGTTGTGCTGAAGCGACTGTCCCCAGAAGAGGAAGTCGTTCATCGGCTCGGTGCCGCTGTTGTTGGCGTTGAACAGAGGCGTGTAGACAACAGGCGTCGGGATGCTGCCGTCGGCGTTGTATTTTACGCGCGGCGCGTCGAGCGGATGCGTCTTGTCGTGACGGGTCTCCACCTGTTCGTAGTTGGGGGTGTCGCCACCCTTTCCGATACGCAGATATGTGATGCCGGTGTTTTTGCCGGTGATGGCATCCGTGCGGCACGCATACTGATAGTCGCCGTTGGCATAGTAGGCTGACACGTATTTCAGAATCTCGTTGTCGGCGTCAGCCTCAGTGCTTGATGTTGTCGCCGCGTCGCGGTGGCGAGCGCGTAGATAGTACTCGTTGAGGTCGTATGCCACCCGTCCAAGTCGGAAATCCTCCGTGGTGTAGCCCTTGTAGGGAGAGCCGTCCCAGCGATAGACCACAGGCGTCGATCCGCTTTTGCCCGATGCCGGCGCATACTCGAAGCAGCAGTGGTAGTTTCCGATTTTGCCGTCGGCAGTCAAGTTGGATATTTTTCCGGAAGCAAGTCCGAGGTTATAGATATTGCCAGAGCTTTCGATGTTGTTGAAAAGAGATTTTCCCGAAGGGATGCCGCTGATCACGTGACCGTCGCCATGCAGTATTCCCGCGAAGTCGGAAATGTAGTATCCGCCCTTGTCGGTTGCTTCCAGAGCAATGTCGTTCTGCAGGAAGAACTGAGCTTTTGCGCCATAGCGCGGAGCGTTGCTGTCAGTTCCGATAGAGTCGACGAAAGCGACAAATGCAGAGAGGTCGCTCTTGTCGGAAATGTAGATTCGCGGTTCCGGCAACGGGTCTGATTCCGTAGTGTCAAGGCTTTCCTCATTGACGCGGGTTATCGCCTCGGCAAGATGCAGGTTTATTCCAGCCTTGTGGGGATCCATGCGGTGGTAGTTGTGCACGACAAACTTGTCGGCGTCGTGTATGCCCACCTCCAGGATGTCGTTGAGTCCCGTTATCGAGACACCGAGTTGAATGCCGTAGCCGTTCATATAGTAATAAACAGGGACGTCGAGAAGGTCGTCGGTCTTGTCGTAGTGACAGCCCGCAAACAGACCTTTGCCATTTTCATCGGCTTGGTAGAAAGTGTCGTAGCCTGTTGCCACGTTGTCGCTGATATTTTCTTTAGTCCACGGCGTGGTGTCTTTAAACACCCACTTGCCGTCGGCTCCCATTTGCCGCTTTCCGATGCGCCAGTAGTAGCCGTTGACCGCAAACGACTGGTCTGCGCTGACCACGATGTTGTCTTTGGTTACGCGCACCATCTCGCCCGGCAGCGCGCAGTTTCCGATAGTGATTTGTCCGCTGACGGTTGGCCCCTGCACATATTCGATTGTCAGATAGATTGTGTAGGTGTATTCGCGCTGAACGTAGTATATCGTAGGGTTGCTCTCGTCGATTATTACATCGGAGATGTTTTCAACCTTTTCATACTTTTTGTTGACGGTGTTGTATGTGAAGAGGTTGTCAATCTTCACAAACTCTTCGGTCTGAGGCTGGTAGTAGGTGTTGTCGGCGTCGAGGTTGCCCGATTCCACCAGTTCGTAGCCTGTTGCGGTCTTCTTGTAGAATTTACCCGTGTTGGTGTATATCGGCTTGTTGTCGGTCTCACTGACATATTCCTCGTAGGCTGGCGCCTTCAGCACGAGCGTTGCCATACTCTTTCTGCCGAGGTGCTTGTCGAAGTAGTCGGGCTCAACGTAGTTTGTGTTGTCGACCATGTCCACCAGACGGAACGAAATCTTGGCATCCTCCTTCAGCCCTGCGGGCAGCGAGTTGTTGAAAAGGGTGGCTTCGTCGTCGCCCTTTTCTCTCATCGACAGCAGTGCGGCAAAGCCTTTCGACGCCTTGTCGGGATCGTCGATGGAGGTTGCGCCTGAGAAGTTGTTGCTCTCCGCGCCGCCGACATATAGTTTGTAGCCTCCGGCAACCGCGTCGGAATAGTATGTCTTGTCGGTTTCGTCGGTCTCGGTTCCTGTGAGATAGTTTCGATATTCCAGGTCGCTTGAGTATTGGCTCTTGTCGTCGGGATGGCCGCTGCGCATCTTCCAGTTGAAGATGCTTATAGGCTGGGTGCTCTTCAATCCGGCGAGAACGGTGAGTCCGTCCTTGTTGTCGCTGTCGAATTCGAGTGGATTCTCTTTCGACGACTTGAACGTGTATCCGGAGATGTTGACATTGTAGTAATAATGGAATCCGGTGACATACCAATAGTGAACCTTCACGTCGTCGACCGTCTTGTCCGATCCGGGCGCGGTGATGGCATGGTATCCTGTCGGGAAACAGTCGTCGACGATGTATCGGCCCTTGTGGTATGGGAACACAAAGTTGCCGGTGGTCTCGAGGAAGTCCTCCTCGTGGGAGTCGCCGTCATGCCGCTTGTGATTGTTGTCGGCATACACATAGCCTCCGCCCTCATCCTCGCGGACGTTGATAAGATTCATTTCCACAACGCCGTAGATTGGGCCGTACAGCTTGTTTTCCACCACTTTTTTACGGTCGGAGTCGTAAGTTTCATGACAAAGTTGAATCTTCATTGCGTATCCCGAAGCGATGCCGATCATGTTCATCGCCGTTCCGTCGTTTCGTTTCTGGAACTCTCCGAACGGATCCTCGGCGTCTTCCTTGTCCTTGTTGGCGTTATAGTCGTCGATGTAGTGCTGCTTGACGCCCTGGTACGACATTCCGGCAAAGGCAGTGTTGTCGGTAGAGGCGGCGGCAAGCTGACCGTTGCGGTTGCGCCACATCCCGCTGTTGAAATCCACATTCGACGTGATTGCGCTTACATAGAGGATATTGTTTGAGAATCCCATGTAATTGCGGGCTTTCGTGCTGTATCTGAAGTCCGTGTTGTTGTCGGGCTTCGCTTCCAGATTTCCATTGCTGTCAAATCGGATGTCGTTTGCCACCATCTTGATTTCTCCGACACGGGCGATGGAGTAGGGCGTCTTGTTGACATCGTTAACCGTATAGTCGCGGGCGCCGAGCAGCGAGAAGCAGTTGTCCTCCAGGCGGATGATGTCGAGCCGCTGGAATGTGTTCAGAATCTTCGGATTGTCGATGGTGTGTCCGGCAAATCCATATCCTGTCAGGTCGGCGCTGCGGAAACCCTGGGCATACGACAGGTGTCCGTCGCCGAAGATGCCTCCCTCGCTGTCGTATTCGTAGAACTCATTTTCTCTGATTCCCTCAAGTCCCGACGGCGGCGTTGCGCCCGATTTGAAGAAATATTTGTCCTGCAGCGAGATGTAGCGGTATGTGTATATGCCGTTGGCGGCATCGTCGTCGCTGGCATAGTGCTTGTAGTAATAGCCGTATAGGTCGGTGCCGTCGGGCAGTTGCACCGGTCTGATGTCCTGGTGGGAGATGGTGATATGTTCACTGTCCTTGTTGTCGCCGACAAGTACAAGCGTGTTGCCGCAGAATCCAGCCGTAGAGCCGCCGGGCAACAAGTTAAGATCATCGCCGTTGCCGTTGGCGATTATGGCATAGTCGAGATTGTATTTGTCGGTTAGTTTCAGCACGGTTGTATTGTTGGCGAATACCGAGCCTTGAGCCACCGAATATCCGCCGCCATAGACAGCCTCATCAATGGTGATGTTGACGTTTTCCCAGCCCACCGACGGCGCGGCGGAAACTATCTTCTTGAAGTAGTGGGCGCGGTTTGCGTCGGTAATCGTGTCGCGCATGCCGTTGCCGTTGTCGATAGCCACGATGTCTTCGTAGACGCCTTGCGATATCCACTCGTCATTAAGCAGATATATGTGCTGCTTGATGGCAGGTGTCTTTTCCTTTCCGTTGTCGTTCTCAACTCCAAGATTCTTCCGGTCGGCGCGTTTAAGCTCATATCTGCCTCGGACATGGCTTTGGCGGTTGGTCGTGTAGTAGGTTGGATATCCCACAATCACCTGAGTGGAGCCATACACATAGCCCGAATACGAGCCGCCCGTGACGGCGCGGAATATGTGGCCGTTGAGCATCTTGATAGTCGAGTAGCCCACCACGTTGCCCTGCTGGCCTCCGCCGTAGATGAAGTTGGCAGAGACGCCCAGACCTTCCGGATTGCTGTCGGGGTCGACCACGCCGCAAGGCAGAAACTTGTTGCCGTCCATTTTTGGCTCGGAGCATTTCACCGATTCGCCGATTGTCACGTTTGCGATTCCGTAGATGTAGCTTTCCATACCGTATCCGGCACCGTAAACGTTGAGTGCGGAATATTCGGCAGCCTTGACCAGCAGCTCGTTCGACTTCTCCAGTTTGTCCTTGTCCTTTCCAGCCAGCATGTCGCTCTGCAGGTTGATGAGGACGTCGCCAACGATTGTTCCGCTCTTGAAGCATCCGCCATACACATTTCCGCCGACGTATGCGCCGTTTTTCTCTTTAGGCATAAACTTGTTGCGGATGTTGAGTTTGATGAACGGATATTCAGAGTCGGCATCGCCGAGCAGATATCCGCCCATGTGCTTGGCCTTGCCTTTGTAGTCGTAGTTGGTGTTGTTGCAACCGCCCACAATCTTGTCGGTTATAGTCAGTCCCTCAGGGAATGTGTATTCAAGCACATTTCCGATTTTTCCGCTTGTCTTCGGCAACACGTTCATATTACCGCGGTTTCCGCCGCAGCAGAACGTGCCGATTACGCAGTCGGTCAGCCCCTCTCCGGTCTCGCTGCCGTTCCATTTGAGCGAGCCTTGTATGTTGGTCTCCACCGGTTGGAAGTAGAGGTCGAGTAGGTACGGATACACAATCGGACGTTTGCTTTTTTCCGTAGGGAGATACACTGTGCTGATGTTTGCGTTTTCGGAGTCGTTGATCCAGTCGATAGGCTCAGCAAAATCCAGCTCCTGAGTGTAGTCGTTGATGTCGCCGTTCAGCTTCTGGAACATATTCATGAAGTCGTTGTCCTCCGACTTCACAAACAGCTCCTCGCCGTTGCATCCCATAAACACGCCGCCGATACGTACGTGGTTTCCGATGTTGACGCTGATGTCGCCGGCAGACTTGTCGGTATCTTCCGACGCCCCGTAGGCAAGCAGTTTCTGCACGGTTGCTGAGTTGCCGCCGCCATACACGTTTCCGTCGATGCGTACCGTGTCGGATGTCGACACACCCTGGATGTTGATGCTCACTTTGTTGGTCAGCGGACGCCATGAGTTGATGTTCACCATCTTCACCGCATCGCTTGTGGCTCTGGACTGCGTCATGTTCTCGCGCATAGGCACGGTGTAGACCAACGGCACCGTCTCGGAGTCGGGGTCGTTGGGATTGATGGGATAATACTCGTTGACCGTCACATTCTTGTTTCCGTTTCGGTCGGTGGCATACAGGTAGTTTCCGTTGCCTGCGCCATACACGTCGCCAAACAGATGGCCGCCGTAGATGTTGATGGTGGTTCCTGTGCCGCCGTTGTCCATGAAGTAGCCATTCTTGTTCAGTCCCACGTTGACATATCCCGACACGTCGTTGCCGCCATACACGTTGCCATGAATGAAAATGTCGGCATTGCTGTAGGTATGGGGACTTGTAGCCGGCTTGTTGTCGCCAATTCTCACAGTCGTGCTCTTAAGCACATCGCCCATAAATCCGCCTCCGAAAATGTCGTGGCAGTCGATGGCCTTCAGCTCCACGTCGGTTGAGTTGACTGAACTGTAGGTGCCTCCTCCGAACACACGACGGCAGAATACGCCACCGGAGCCCACGATGTGCGTGTCGCCGACCACTTTGCCGGAATATCCGCCACCGATGATGTCCATCACCGAGTAGCCGTTGAAAAAGTGCTTGTATTCCTCGCCTTTCACGATGTCGATGCCTTCGAGGATGCTTCCTCGTCCTTCCATTTCCACGTTCACATACGTGTCGCCCATCACGATGGCATTTTCACCGAATCCTCCGCCGAACACGCTGAATTGCGGCGTGCCGATTTTTTCGTAGATTTCTTTCCACTCAATGCTTTCAAAGAAATTCTTGCCGGTGTCACGTCCAGCCACCATCTCTGTGCTGTTGTAAAGGAGTCCCTTTGTCATGGTGAGATAGGAGTTGTTGCCCACAACGCATGCTATGTTTCCGCCACCGTAAATATTGTGGTCCACTTTGAACTTACGTGCTTTAGGGTCGTACTGCGGAGAGTAAATCGTTCCGCCTACGATGCTGGCAGGACTCCATGTGCGTGCCTGCACATCCCATAATGCATGTGCCTGCACATTGCCTCCAAGAATCAGCAGGTTGGTGTTGCCGGTTACGTCGGCAGATGTCACCGCCACGCTTTCACTGCCATTCTCAGTAATGGTTTCGGCGCTTCCCAGACCACCTCCGTGAGCGCTTTGTCCAAACCATCCGTCGTAGATTGTCAGCAGGGTGTTGCCATACACTGTGCCGTTCTGGCAGCCGCCATAGATGCGTTCCATGAGAGTGGGGTAGTTGTCGATGTCAACGGGATGCACCATGTTGGCGTCATCGTTTGGAGAGAGATATTCTTTCGTTGCGTCGTCCCAATAGGGGTAGTGCATCACCGGGCGGTCGATGATGAGGCACGAGTTGCCGTAAACGCCTCCGAGACTCTTGCTGTCGGCACACTCCCTGACAGAACGTCCTCTACCGCCTGCAAACACCTGCGACATCAAGGATCCGCCACGGATGTTTACGAGAGTGGTGCGGTTTGTCGGGGATAGATAGTTGTCGCGGGTGAACACCGCAGCGTCGGCTTTTTTGCTGCCTACATTCGCCAAGTCACCGCCGCCGTAGACTCTGCCGAATATCAATGTGCGTTCAATCAGTCCGAGGCCATTACGGTATTTGAACATTTTGCCATAGATGTGCACTTCGGTTTTCTCTACATGCGCCATGTCCGGGAAATCGATGAATCCGCCGTTCTTTTTTACAGACTCCACACCGGAACCTCCTCCGTAGACACTATGGTTGACATCGCCTCCTTTGATGAAAACCATCGACTTGCCTTTCACCGAACCGAAGTCGTAGCCGCTGCCGCTGGAGAAGTCGCCGTAGGGCAGCGCTCCCAAACCAGCGCCAAAGATGTCGTGGCAGCCAAGTTGGCAGTCGGTTTCCACGTATGTGTCGCCCGTTACATATCCGGCATATCCGCCGCCATGAATCTGAAGCAGCACGAGTCCGGGCTCACCGATTTTCCAAGACAGACGGCTGATGTGGTAACGGCGGAATATGTTTGGATCGCTCTCGCCGCCATCATAACTTCCGAAATAGAGTTTCTTGTCTTCCTTCGACAACTTGAGATAGTCGTTGTAGATGTCATCTTCAAGGTCGAGATATGTTTTAAAGTCTTTGTTTTGATAGAGATAGCGGTATTTTATGCCGTTGATTGTTAATAAGCCGTCGTCGTCAAATTTTGCTCCTGGCTGCGCATAGACTTCGGTCTTTCCGACAGAAGTGTTGACACCATACCCCGCGCCGAACACTGAGAATGAAGGGTTGGAAACGTATATGCTGTTCAGAAACCAGCAGAGCCCCTGCAGAGTGGTGTTTTCAAACATACTGATGGTTTTCCCCTTTGAGTCCTTTATGTCGTCGAGGGGGGAGTGGTTGATTATGACCACTGATTTGCCTGTGTTGGCAACAGAGGCGGAGCCGACATGGCAAGCCCTGTTTCCTCCGCCAAAGATGTTGTAGCTGTTGGTGAAGGTGAATCTGTCCAGATCGAAGAATTTCTTAGTGTTCTCATTGTTTCTGATACGGTCGATGGCATTCTGTGCAAGAGGGTCGCCGATGTTGTCTAACGATGTTGCCCTGTCAATGGCATAGGCAATCTTTCGGAATTCGTTATGGTCGCTGCAGATGGGGCTGCTGTCTGACTCGGCGTCAAGCCATGTCGTGATGTTGCCGTTGCTGTCTGCTTTGCGGTTCCATATCCATGAACCTCCGTCGATTTGCACCTTTGTGTTGCCAAGGATGTCGGCATACGTGCCGGTGTTGGCTATGTCCTTCTTGCCGAGCACCTCCTTGTCGACAGTCAGCTCGCTGTCGATGTCAATGTCGCCATATCCTCCGCCATACACGTTCTTGCCCAGCATTCCGCCCTCGATGTGCACAAGCGTGTTGCCGTCGACCGTTCCGTATTCGCAACCGCCGTAGATGTCGCCCCAAACGCATGGCACCACATTGTCGATGCCGCTGTCAACGCCGGGATTGCTGTTGACCACGTGTACAAGCGTGTTGCCGTTGATGCGGCCGATGTTGTAGTATTGGTTTGCTTCAGCCTTTTTGCAGCCCACACCTCCGCCATACACGTTCCCAAAAATGTTGCCACCGCGGATGTTGACAAACGACCGGTAGCCCTCGGCTTTGTAGCTGATGAATGAGCCGTCGGCTTGGTTGAGCGTCGAAGCGCTTGTCAGCAAGTCGGGCGAGTAGTAGTCGGAAGGTTTCACTTCTTGGAAAATGCCCACATTGGCATTGTCGCCGCCGCCGTACACGTTGCCGTAGATGTTGGCGTCGTCGGCAACCTCCACCATGGTTGTGCCGATGACACGCGCCACGGTTATGAAGTGGGTTGAAGAGGCTGTCTTAGGCTCCAGTCCGGCACTTCCTCCAAACACGTCGCCATGGGTGAAGGCACCGCGCATATATACCTCCGTGTTGCCGCCAATCTGACCTGTGGTGTTGTCCTCGGTCGACGCGATGTCGCCGAAGCCGCCGCCAAACACACGGCGGATAAACGTTTTTCCGTCGACAGTGACTTTGGTGTTGCCAGCCACAGTGCCGGCATATCCGCCGCCCAACACAGCCCATACGGTAAAGTTGGGCGCTCCCATTGAATTGTCGAGCGAAGGAGCGTTTGGGTCAATATTGCCGTCGTGGCCAGGGCCGTTTTTGCCATAGTCGCCGTCAACGTTGACGGTTACATCGGTGCTGCCAACGGTCGTCAGCCGTCCGTATCCGCCGCCGAAGACACTGAAGTGCGGATTCTCGTTGTCGGTGTACGACTGTTTCCATTCGTCGGTTATCAGCAGTTCGTAAGGCGTCATGCCTTTCTGCAGCATCACGGTGGCAAGGCCAGTGCCGTCGGCAGGGGTTGTTGTCATATTGCCGTCGGCGTCTTTGTATGTGCCCACGTTGCAGGCAAGATTGCCGCCGCCATAGATGTTGTGGGGATTCAGGAACTTGCCGTCGGCATAGAATTTTGATTTTTCGTATACAGTGTCCTCCGTGGCAGGCTCGTCGCCGGCGTCGTCGATGTCGGGGTCCCAGATGTAGAATATGTTTTCAACCGGATCCCACATCTTGAACCATATCACATTAATCGAGAAGCTGTCGTCAATCGGACCGTGGCCTACGTTTTGTGTGCCGCCCTCGTCCTGCGCCAGGGTCACGTTGGTGTTGCCGAGCACGTCGGCTGAAGTGACCGTGCCGTCGGTGATGTCGCCGTTTCCGCCTCCGAACACCTCTCCGGCGATGTTTCCGGCATAAATGTTGACATGCGTGTCGTTGGCAACCTGTGCAAGATTGCCGCCGCCGAAGATGTCGCCGTAAATGAAAGGAGCCTGCTGTGTGCTGCCCGCGAACGACACGTTGGCATTGCCGGCAACCAGACCCACCAGCTCAGGATGCTGCGTGAAGCCGTCGCCGGCGGCAAACGCTTGCGAGGCAGGGCGCAGACGGCGTCCGTTGCCGCCGGCAAACACCGAGCCACGGATGTCGGCGCTGTCGCCGATCACGACGTTTGTGGCGTTGCCGTCAAATTCTACAATCGCCATATCGCCTCCGCCATAGATGTTTTTGTAGAAAGTGCCGCCCATGATGTTCACGCTCGACTGTCCGTAGAGGCGAGCCATGTCGGAAAGCGTCTCGACGTTGGAAGTGCCCATCTCCTTGGCGTCAGCCACACCGTATCCGCCGCCGAACACCGGGCAGTAGAAAATGCCGCCGTTGATGTTCAGCTCCACGTTGCCATAGGTCTTGCCGAGGGCTTTGTAGTTGCCGGAATTGCCGCCGTAGGGGTTCTGCGAATAGAAAAAGTCAGTGCCACGTCCGCCGGCGAAAATGCCGTTGGTGCAATGAAACTCACCGCCGTTGATGGTGATCGACGCCACTGTGGCGCCAACCTTTCCGTAGACATTGCCTCCGCATTTGTTTGGAGTGGCGGCGGTGCTCGACCATAAGCCTTTGCTCATAAAACCGCTTCCTCCGCCATAGATACCGTCGATAGGGTCGGTGGTAGAGCCGAACTCTCCACCGTTGATTACAATCTTGGTGTTGGTGTTGGTTGGGTCGACATCTTTGAACGACTCGAAATCATCGTTGTTGTAGCAGTGATACGTCACCAGACGATCCTTTGCAACGGCATACGGACCGTAGAGCATAACGTCGCCCGATTCATTCCAATAGGCGATGCTTTTATCGGGAGTGTGGCTGTCGGCATTGTCGTCGCCTTCGCCGATGCCGTTCATACCGCCTGCGCCAGCACCGTAGATTCCGCAGAAGATGTTGTCTTTCTTAGTGTTGCCGGCAGGCAGAATCTCGAATAAGCCGCCGTTGATGGTTATTGTGCTGTAGCCATAGAACGGGTTGTTGACAATCACGTTGCCGGTGTGTCCACGACCGGTGCTGCCGCCATACATCTCGGTGACAATAACACGGTTGTCGATCCACTCGTCGTTGTTGTGTTTTGAAGACGCCGGGTCGAGCAAGATGTTTGCACGTCCCATATAGGTGTTGTTTGGCACGTAGTAGTCAGTGCCGTTGTAGGGGAGGATGAAGTCGCGCTGCGCACCCAGCGAACCGTTTACGACACGCGCCACCTTTCCGCTTCTGATTATTATGTCGACATCCGCATACATGGCACCCTCGTGGCTTCCGGCGAGAATGATACCGGCATCGTAGTCGCTCTTGCGTTTGCTTGTCTCTCCCTTGATTCCCCTTTCCGGGTTGTGGGCATCGTTCCATTTGCGGTCGATGTCCATCTCGATTGTGCACTTTATCGGCAAGTTTGGAGTTCCCATCACTCCATTGTAGTCTTTCTCGGAGGATGTCTGACGTCCGCCCGCGCTGATTGCGGAGTAGAAACCGGATTTGATTGATATTTTGAAACCCTCCTTGCCGTGAGGCATCGACTGCTCGAAATCGGAGATGCTCTTCTTGTTGCTCAGCGGGAAGAAACGTCCGTCGTTGTTGAAACCGCCGAATATGTGGAATGCTGTGGTCACCGCGCCGTCGATGGTGCCGTAGTCAGGCGAGTTCTGCCCGAAACCGGTCATCTGTATGCCTTCGCCCATCTCAAGGCTATTGTATTGGCAGTAGATAATCTTGTAGAAATCGCCGCCGTTGTTTGTGACAGGGTCGTTGTTGAATGTGATGTATTCAAATCGGGTGTCGCCCCATATCGGCAGACCCTTTTCGGCACCATAAATCTCGATAGTGCCCTTGTAGTCGGTGCCGTCCCAGTCGCCCGTGATGGTGGCGTTGCGGAAAAGAGGGGACTCTCCCTTTGCTTTAGTCCATTCGTCAAGCTTCAGCATATTTTTGCCTCTGTTGTTGCTGGTTATGTTGAAGCCCGTGTATTGATTGTTGGTCACGTCGGCACCGCTTGTTCCCATCAGCACGATGATGTTTTCGTCCCAAGTACCCGTCTTGGCGAGCTTGCTGTAGGCGCCTTTCCACGTCTTCATCGCCTGTGTCGGGGAGTAGCCCCACTCCTCGTCGTCGTTGTCATCGCCCTGCGCGTAGGTTGTGCCGTTGATGCTCACCGCCTCAGGACATAGGTACACCACGATTGTCACTTTGATGTTTTTGCGGAAAATGATGTTGCCACCGCTCTTTACGGTAACAGTACAGTTGAACTGGTCCTTGTTTGTGGCAGTTTCCGGACGTACAAACTCGTTGGACGTTTCCGACAGCAAGGTTCCTTTGTTGTACCATTCGTATGTGATGTCGAGACCAAGTTCGTCGTTTGTGAAATTCTCTTTCGTGTCGTTTTTCACATTTATGATGTATGTGCCGGGTTTGGTGTCGTAGTCGAGTTCGGCAGTGATGCCGATAGCCTCGACGAGTACGGTGTTGGTGCGCTGGCTGCCGTCGACGGTCATGGCGTAGACATACTGGGAGTAGGTTTGTCGAGGCAGGGTGAACGGGTTGCAGGCAGTGCTGTTTACCTGTTCACCCTCAGTGTTGTCGGTCGATGCATACCAGTTGTAGACATCGGAAGTGGTTTCTCCGTCTTCTGTTGTCACGGTGAGCACATCGCTTGTGCCGCGCTCCGCCTTCAGGGCAATCGAGCTGAAAGAGAACCGTTTGGAAGAGTTTGAATATAACCATGGCCTCTTGTCGAGGTTGTTTTGGTTGATGTACAGGTTGTTGAGCTCGGCAAACGTCTTTCCGAACGGCTCTCCTGTGGTTGCGTCGGTTGCCGAAATGTCTTTTTCAACGCCGTATTGGTTGTAGGCGTAGGTGTCGGCAGCCTTGTTGGCAGGAGTGTAGTACCATGTGTCCTTCACCTTGCTTGCAAAGTTGTCGGCGGCTATAAACGCCATCACGCTGGCTTTTTTGCATTGGATGGTGTTGGCGCTTGTCTTCAAGCCGGCACCGTGCACATAGATGTTTCTTGGCCATACGACATAGCCTGTTTGGTTGGCAAGTTTGCTTGCCGCACCGAAACCGCATGAAATTGTCACTTGTCCTTCCACACCGTTGAGTGCAGCGTTCCGGAACACATCAATCTCCGTGTCTGCGGAGATGTTGAATATTCTCAGACTCACGAAGTTGTTCAGATATCCGGCTATACCTCCAATTCTGAATTTGGTCTTTGTCGAGAAACTCTCGTTGTTGTCGGTGATTTTTGAGTTGCGGATTATGATGTTGCTGAGTTCCGCGTTCTGGGTCATGTCGGCAACCACAATGCCCATCTTTACCGTGTAGTTGGCGTTGTTGAGAGGCATGTGTGCCTCGAGCTTCTCTATCAAGGCGTTGTCGATGATGAGGTTTGTGACAGCCGCATATTCATTCTCGTTGTTGCCCTTGCCGTTGAGTCGGGCGAACAGACCCCACGAAGCCTCTTTGGCTGCGTTGAAGCTCCATTTGATGAGCAAGTTGCTGACGGAGTGCCCGTCGCCGTCAAACTTTCCGGCGAAGAAATGTCCGTCGGAAGCCTTCGCGATGCCTTGAGCTGTGCCGATAGGAGTCCACAGACCCTTGCTTAGGTCGATGTCCTTGGTGAGTTTGAAATATTTCTGAGAAAACATTTGTAGCTCGGTGCCGTTGTTCACTTCATGCGCCAGTCTTGCCAATTCCAAGTCGTTGCTGATGAGGTAGGGCTTTTCCTTAGAGCCGTCGCCCTCGGTGCCGTCGGGATATAGTTGGTAAGAGTCGGCATAGAAATGGTTGCCGTCGAAGTTCACGCCATAGGCTTTCGGCTCGATGCTGAAAGCGATGGTCTGCGATGTGTTGTCAGCAGACGTGATTGTCACATCGCCGCTCCGAGTCTTGTTGGTCAGCGGCAGTGTGATGGTCTGTCCGCTGTCGGAAATGCCGTCGGTGACATTCTTGGAGTCCACGTTCCATGCAAACGTGCTTCCGGCAGGGATGTCGGCGGAAACGATGGAATAAGCCACCGTGCCGTTTTTGAAATCCCATGAGGCTTTAATGTCGTTGCTGCTTAATCCTTGAGCCATGGTCAGATTGACTCCGGCAATCATAAGCATGAGCAGAGAGAAAAAAACTTGTGATATGCTATGTGTTGAATGTTTTCTCATTTTCCAAACACTTTATTGTCGTTATCTATTGTTAGTCTATCAATAATTGACCCGTATAGGCATCCTCGTCGGCAAGCACATACAGGTAGCGTGGCTGTATGAGGATGCGTATTGGGTTTATCATCGCAGTCTTGCCTGTTGTGAGGCTGCTGAAATTATCCTTGTTGATGGTTATTCCGGATGTTACGTCCTTTCTGGTGACGATGGTGGAACCGTCCTCCGCTATGAATTCCACGTCGTATTTGACGTTGATGACAGGCAGGAATTTGGCATCGGGTATGGTGTAGATGTCGGCACCCCATTGCGTGTAGCCGGCAGATGTGACAATGACGGTCTGGGTGTTGTCGTCGTAGTCCGCGGAGCCGTAGCCTTTGTAGGCAATAGGGAATGGTGTCTCTACAAACGACTGACGTTTGATGTCGCTCCATGTTATTGCAGAGGCAGACCAACTTTTTGATGTTGTATTCCAGACGTAGGAACGCGATATTGTGCACGATGTGGAGAAGCTGCCTGAAAGCGTCACGCTCTTGATGCGGAAGTGGCGGATGGCGTTCATCTTGGTGCCGAGCATGAAGAGCAGCTTGTAGCCGGTGAGTGTCTGGTCGAATTTCAGACTGACCGTTCCGCCTCCGTTGCTATCGGAGATGGCACCTTTGTTGCTCGGGACGGCGCAGATGATCGGCGCCGCCTTTGTGTCGTAGATTACCGGCACAGGGTTGCCGCCGTCGCTCATGGCGAACGGAAACGAGAGGGTATATGTGTTGTTGGCGGTGCGCAAAAGAGTGGCGCCGCCTGTATATGGCATATATGCGAAGAAGTCGAACGACGAAGCCTTGGTGTATTCAGCCCAGCGCTTCTTTGTCGCAGTGTCCCAGCCGTATGTCGCCACGTTGTAGGTGGCAGTTTCATTGTTGAATATGGTGTTTGCAGCCGAAGCATAGCGTTTCGGCATGTCGTAGTATCCGAACGTGCCCATCGTTGCGGGATGGCGCGTAGGGTCGTAGGCCTCGTAGGGGTTGGCGCGTGTCGCTGTTTTTTGCGGTTGCGCCGAGAATGAGATGTATCCGTGGTTGTCGGCTTGCTGTATGGGCATGTCGGAACCCTCGCAGGCAGAAAGCGTTGCGAGAAGCGCGATAGCGGTTATTTTTGAGATATGTTTCATTCTTGTAGTCAATTCTTTTTACCAGTCTTCAGTGCCTGAGCCGTTGTTTTTTATGTCGGCACCGGGAAGCCATTGCTCCACCATCAAATCGTTGAAAGAGATGCTGTCGCCAGTGTCGGACAATTTGAAAATGTATGTGTATTGGCAGCCCGCCTTCCACTGCATGTATTGCGCCGGCACTGTAGCCGACACCGTTTTTCCGCCAATGTTGATGGTTATGGTGTATGCTCCCTGTTCGTAGGGGATGTTGGCGAGCGGCGGCACGTAGTACCATTTGTTGTAGAGAGTAGGGTCTTTGAGGATGTGTATCTGGTCGCCAGCCTCCTCGTAGGGAGTGGTGAGGACCAGGAGTCCGGACGCATCAGCCGCTTCCGACTTCGACATCGTGAGAGTCGGAAATGTGCCGACTGGAATGCCGGTGAGCGGATAGGCGGCGTCGATGGTGCCGCGGAGAGGGGTGTCGGCTTTTGCCGGAGCATCGATAAAGCGGCTGTCGCGGAACTTGATGTTGCTTATCGCAACGTTGGTCGTTCCGTCAGGATAGGTGAAGCGGAAGCGCACCTTTGCGATTATCGGCGCGAAAGTCAGAGTGACGCACGACCCGTATGCCGGTGATGTCGACGAAGGGGAGGCAAGCCAAATGCGGCTTGCGTATGGTGTTGAAGTAGCGGTTGCTGCTTCAGAATATTCAAAGTTAAAAGACAAGGTAGCGGTAGCGTTGTCGCCCGAGCTGACCGAAGTCTTTACATCTGGACTGAAAGGACTGTATGCGAAAAAGCGGTAGCTCGTTGCCGAGTAGTCCCAATATTTTATTGTTTGCAGGGTGGCACTTATAGGATTTTCAATGCCAGCATATTCCCAGTCGGCAGTGTTTGTCGTAGAGCTGCCGGCAGAGCCCTGATTGTATGACATTTTATATCCGTCCATCACAATTTGCGGCGATGACGGGTTAGGGGAGTTTGTAGTGGTTTTATATCCCCATGTGCGGAACGTCTGGAAGATAGTCTCGAGACCGTTGCCCGCTGCTTTTGTTTTTGCATCCTGCCAGTTGTTGTTAGTGCTGCTGAAGGCGATGCTTGTCTGTGTATTGTCCGGTTCGGGCACTATTGGTTCGTCCGGCTCGGATTGCGAGCAGGAGAATAGGGAAAGTCCCAACAGAGGAAATATTAGGATGCGATGTTTCTGCATGTCTTCTTGTTTTTTTTAAAGACGGGCGGGGGAGAAACCCCCGTCCGACATATAAATGTGTCCGAGGCGTGTGAAAACACACCTCAGACACAATGTTTTAGTCAAAATCCAAGGCGTGAGCCATGGAGAAAGAATTAGTTATTGACAACTTTGACAATCTTGTATGACTTTTTGGTTCCATTGTCGTATTCAACAGCGTAGTATGTTTCTGTATCCGGGTCGGTTGCAACACCTGTCCACTTGAGAGCATTTACGTTGAGAGTGTAGCCAGGACCTGCCGGAACAGAAGTTACCTTAGTGGCAACACCCTCTGCTGTCTCTGTCACAACCATCTTCTTGCCTGCGTAGTCGGTGACAGTCCAAGTCTTGTGAGTAGCGTCGGGGGTTCCTTTCACGAGAGCGTTGGCAACGCTTGCCTCGTTGATAGTCTGAGTGGCACCGTCTTCGAGAGTTACGGTGTACAATTTCTGAGGAGCTACAGTAGCGCCGGCAGAATATACAGTTGCATAGATGTCGGTACCGTTAACATATTCGTTGCCGTTGGTAGTGACCTTGTTGTCCTTGTAGCCGTATGTAGTGAAGCTGTTGTCAGAAACAGTAGTGATTGTTTCCTGGAGACCGTTTGCCTCATCGTCAACAACAACAGCGTCGAAAGAAATGGCTGTCAAACCAGTGCTTGTGCCGCCGGTAGAACCGTTGGTGTCCTGAGAAATCTTGAAGATGTAAGTGTAGGCATAACCCGACTTCCATTCAGTGTATTGGGCAGGAACGGTTGCAGTGGCACCCTTCACGTTGATTGTCTCATTAGAACCGTCGACAGAAGTGAGCTTGTAGTCGATGCGCAGAGTGATGGCGCTTGCCGCACCTTCCGACGGAAGCACGTTCTGATAGCCGGCGTCGCAGTAAGAAGGTTTCGCTGCATTCTGGCTGAGGTATGTTGAGCCTTCAGGAATCGTGCCTTCGGCCTGGTTGCCGTATTTGACAGCGCCGAAATTTTTAAAATTCAATACGCCAGTCTCACCTGCAGTTGTTGATGCAGTGAATTTTACGTGAGCCTTGTTGTAGTCTTTATCTTCAGCGTTGACGGTACCTGTTTTAGGGAAGTATACTGTCAATGTTCCGGAGTTGTTGAATTTTCCGATGAGTGTGCCTTCCGTGTTGTCGGTTGTGGTGCTTGTTGCGTCGGTATAGAACTTCACGTCGCTGATCACATAACCTGGGACAATCTCGAAGAGAGCCATGCGCACCTTGCTGGCAAGGTGACGGAAACTCATTGATACAGGAGTCTTGCCGTAGTCATCCCTGTTAACAGTCTTCATGTCGGAAATGTAGCACTCGCTGAGAGTGTTTACGTTGCCGGTGAGAGTGTAGGCGGCTCCTTTGAGGTCGGCTTTGTTGACGGGTGTCGGAGTGGCGTATTTTGACGCCGCGCCCTTACCCATTGAGAATGCGATGAAGTCGTAGGATGCGCAAGAGTGGTCCCAATACTTGATGGTCTGCTGCGATGCTCCGCCCTGTGCGAGAGATGCGGCAGGTTCGGTGCCCTTTACTTTCATGTCTTGATTTACATATTCCCAACCAGCACGGTTTGACTCGGTAGAGAATGCGGAACCGTCTTTGAAGTTCACGTTGTAGTGGTCGAATGCATACGTTTCGTTGTTTGCTTCATTTGTCTTGCTTCCTTTGAAGCCGACAACTACAAAGTTGTTTTCGAGAAGTTCTGCGGCTTCGTTGCCCTTTGTTGTGGCGCGTGTGATTTTGCCCGTGTCGCCACCGAAGTTGATTGCTGAAGTGGCTCCATTTTGCTCATTTCCCTGAATTTCTCCCAAGAAATCGTCGCTTGAGCAGCTGGCGAGAGCCAATGCCGAAGCGGCTGCGATAAAAAACTTGTTCATAAATTAAAAAATTAAAATAGTTTGTATTGTTTATTATATATTAAATTTATTGTTGATTACATGTCGAATATCCATTCTTTCTCTTCGTAGTCCTCCACCACAGCATCGAAGCCGGAGCCTCCGGACCGGTTGGGAACCGGCACCTTGTCCATGTCGAGCTCCACCGTGATTACCCCTCCCCGGAACAGCCGTCGCGCCTGGTCGGTGACGTCGAACACAAACGTGGAGTCTTTGCCGTTGTAGAACTGCATTTTCACGTCAATATAGTGGCGGTTGTTAAGGTCGGCGTCCCTCACCTTCTGCAGCGATTCCAGATATGCCTTCGCGTCAAGCTTGCTCGGGTTTAGTTTCGGGATGCCGAAAGTCAGCACCTTTCCGCCTATCACGTCGACCTTGTTGCCGTTCTTGTCGGCAACGTCCTGCTTCATCCGCATGAAGAAGTTCACGGTGATGGCGTCAGCCCCCGTCACGCCTGTGTTGAGGTTTACGGAACGTGCCATTCCGCTCAGATTGGCGTTTCCCTCTACGGCTGTCACCTTTCTGCCGTTGTGGTCGTTGTTGCGCAGAATCACTTGTACCAAATAGATGTAGGTCACTGGCTGCAGCTCCATCTCGAGCTGCCGTACCCAGCAGTTGCGGTTTTCGTCGAACGTGAATCCGTCCAGATTCTTGTTTATCTCAATTCCGCTGTAGTATCCGGCAAACAGCTCCTCCGGCTGATAGAAGGAGCGCGTGAACTGCGGCGAGTTGTAGAGCGCCGGGTATATTGTCTGTCCGGTGTAAGCCGTGACGTGGTCGTAGGTGGTGTTTTCGTCGATACGCACACTCTGCACCCAATCGGGAGTGTTGATGTTGTTCCAGGCAAGGATGTCCCAAAAACCGAAATCGTATTTGGCTTGGACGTGGTTGCCAACGATTGAGTGCCTGTAAGGGGCATTGTGGGTACCGAACTGGACGTTGCCGGTGAAATAGCGGCGCACCTCGAAGGCGTCAGGCTCTGTGTAGCCGATAGTGCCGAACATTTCCTCATCGGTGTTGTCCCATCCGTAGATCCACTCCGCTTGCCAGTCGTATTCGGTGTCGTACTTGAAAAGGTAGTTCCATATCACTTTCAAGTCGAGGTCGACGGTCGGTATCTCCATATCGATGTCGGCACCGCCCTGGTGGAGATGGAGCTTAGGCTCGCGCACGCATCCCGTTGCGACAAGGCATAACAATGCAAAACACATGACGACAGCCTTGTTGCAGGCTTTGCGGCTTGCATCAAGGATGATTCGTGATATGAGTTTTGTTATATTGCGCATTGTCGTTATTTTTTTGTCTAATAGTTGATTGTCGTTTCTCGGTTTCTGAAACTTACGCCTTTCTTGTTGTTGCGCCTGTAGAGCAGGTCGTAGCTGAGCGTTATCTCCACCCTGGTTGGACCAAGCCACGAGAAGCGGTGCTGCCTCTTTTGGAAATCCTTGGCATCGCCGTACCACTTGTAGTAATATTGCTCTTTGTCGGTGTCGGGGTCTACAGGGCATTTCCACTGATAGGGGTCGTAGTTGGTGCTGAGATATCCAGCCTGCAGCCCGAACTCCAGCTTCCAATGTCCGGAGCGACCTAACGGAACGACATAGCCTATTCCCAAACCGGCGCCCCATCCTTCGCCTTCCCATCCGCGTTTCTCATCGAAGCAGATGTTGTATAGGTACGCGTGCGCGTATAAACTAAGGTATAATCCTCTGAAAGCCGCGCCTTCTCCCGGTTTGCGTTTGCGGATGTCGCCGCTGCGCAGATAGTAGCGGGTGTGCAGCTGATAGTTTCTGACCTGGAAATACTTATGCTCATCATAGTGCTGCCACCACGGGCAGTCGAAACTTGCCCCGTAGGTGAAATGACCATGAAGCGGATAATATTCCAACGCAACGTTGGGGATAGGGCAGAAGCGGTCGTAGCCCGGCATGTAGGCAAAGTCAAACAGCACGTTTGTCTTCACGTTCAGCACCTCGCGACGCGGCAAGGTCGAGGCAGGTGTTGTTGCCGGGATGATGTATGCCGGTGAGATGTCGGCATTTTGGATGCGCAGATGGCTGTCGGCGACAGTTGCCGGAATGGTTGCTGCTATAGGCCGTGGCGTCAGGTCGTTGCTGTCAACGTTGGCAAGCCTTTTGTCAACGACCATTATTCTTACTGCGCGTAGTTTCGGGAAATATTCTTTCAGCAGGTAGCGCCATAGCTTGCCGCCGTCGTGCCGCTTCATAGCCGCCTTAAGACGTTGGGTGTCGTCGGCGTAGAGAGTGATTAAGGAGTCGACATCATGGAATTTGGCGTCGTGTTTCAGCATCATCATGGTGTAGAGCAGGTCGTAGTCCTCAGCCACAACGTCGTATTGGATGTGGTCGGTGCCGATGCCGTAGCTTCGAAGCAGAGCGTCGACCGATGCGCGACGTTGGTTTGCCAAACGACGGTTGTTGTCGTATGGACCTTCGGGAGAAGCGGCGGCACGTCCGAAAACAACGCCACTATCCCCAAGCCTTTGAAGCTCTGGGATAAGCACATCAGTAATCCATTTCCTATCTTGGTCGCTGATGTTGATCCTATTTACAACAAATTTTATTGGGCGCGAATTTTGGATAAAGATACTGTCGGCGGTTATTCCTTCAGCAGCCATATCCATTGCTAAACCAATAATTAGTGTAATTATCAGTCTGATATATCTCAATCTTTTTTACCTGTTCTTTTAAACCTTTTTATGCCACAAACACTGATTAAAGTTGGGAAGTATGGTGCTGTGACATACCTATATTAATCGTTAATGTGTGGATTAAAATATAACCTGCTTTTAATAGCGGATGCAAATTTACAAAGAATACAAATACGGGGGGGGGGGGGAATTTAAATATTTTTTTGTTGTTGATACTGTTATTTTATGTTAACGAAGCTTTGGCTTGGAGATATTCGGCGAAGATGCGGGCTGCGCTCTCCACCTTGGCAGCGCAAGGACGCGACTTGTAGTATTCGGCTGTGCGAGGCGATGCCTCGTAGGTCGACACTGCTTTGTCGTGGCCTTTCAGTCCGAGGATTTCGGCGCAGATGAGCGAGCCGTTTTGCTCGCGCGATTTCTCAAGAAGTTGTTGTACAACCTTGTAGCAAGCCGATTTGCCTTCGCGGTCGGCACCGTCGGTCTGACCGCAGTCGAGTCCCGCAAGCGACACGATGCCCGACACGGCGCCGCACATCATGCGAAGCCTCCCAACGCCGCCGCCGAAACCTGCGGCAATGCGTTTTGCGAGGTCGTCGCTGAGCCCGTAGATGTCGGCGAAAGCCGCCACCACTGATTGGCAGCAGCCATAGCCTTGCATAAAATTGTCGACAGCGCGCTGCACGCGCTCTTCAAGTTCCGGTGATAAGGTAGTATAGTCCATAGTTATGAAAACAGTTCCATTTGCTCTGGAATGTTGGGGTTCGCGTGACTCTTTTCCGGTTCTTTATGATTCTCTATTTCGGGTTCTTCAGGCTCTTCGGCAACGATTGGAATTGCGTTTGTCGGCGGTGTGGGCATCAGCCAGTCGGAATATTCGGTTGTGTAGTCGATGGCAGATATTCCCGACAGCGGAGCCGCATGGTGTTGAGCCTTTTTCTTGGCTTTCTTTTCTGCCTTTTGGATTGAAATCTCGTTTTTTGCTGATTCCAGCTCGTCTTTCAGCGCCACAATCTGTTGGCGGAACTCCTGCTCCTTGTCGGCATAGTGCTTTTTGTTGCGTTCCAATTCTTTTTTCAACTGCTCGTAGACAGAAGAAATCTCGTCTTTCGTGCTGTTGAGGTCGTCGATTTGCAATTGTTTTTGCGACAGCTCATTGTTGAGTTTCTCCACGGTGTCTTCGAGCTTGGCGCGAGAGACTTCGATTTCAGCCATCTTTGCGGTGTCGCCGGTCTCGTTAAGTTTCTCGTGCAAGGCATAGAGCTCGTCGTTCTGGCTTTGGATTGTGGACCGCATGCTTGCCAACTCATTGTTGCGCACAGCAAGTTCGTTTTGGAGCTTTTCCAGTTCCTCGCTGCTTGCCGCTGGGGCATTTTTCAGCGCTAACTTTTCATCTTCGGCTTCGGCGAGTTTGCGTTTTGTCTCTTCCAGCTCTAAGGTGGCCTGCGAGAGAGCCGTAATGCGTGCCGTCAGCGCTTCTGCTTCGGTTTTGGCGTTGCTTTTTATGGTCTCGAGTTCGGCGTTTAGACGCTCGATTTCCGCCTCCTTCTCGTTTGCGTCGTCGGGTTGTGATGACAATTCGGCAATGCGCGCCTCCTTCTTCGCCACGTCTGCTTTGGCGGCAAGGATTTGAGCCGCCGAGTCGGTGGCCTTGCGTTCGGCGTCGGCTTTGATTTCGGCAATTTCGTTTTGCAGATTCTCGTTTGCCGCGCGCAAGTCATCGTTGTCCTGTCGCAATGCCTGCAGCGCCTCATCGTTGACAGCCGCCACTTTGATTTTGTTCATCAGACTTTTGCATTCCAGCTGATACTGCTCGCGTTCAGCCTCCGCTGAGGCAGCGCGGTTTTCCAATGTCGATATGCGGTCGTTGAGCGTGGTTTTCTGCCTGTCAAGGCTTAGAATGCGGTTTCGCAGCTCTTCGTTTTTCGTCTTGTATTCGTTCATCTGCTTTGAAGCCTCCGACGATTTGTTGGCAAGGTCCATACGGTCTTTTTGCCATTGCTGGCGAGCGGCTTCCTCCGCCTCCTGCTTGATTTGCTGCAGGAAGTCGGTGAGCGTTGATCCGATGAGGCTTCTAACGTAGTTGGCTTGCGCGTCTTTGTCGATGCATTCGCGCACGTATTCCGGCAATGACGTGTTGAGCACAGAGGTTACCTTGTCGACCACTTCATCGCTTATGGCGTCTTCAACATCCTTCTGTGAGATTTTAGCCACTTCCGGAACAGGCGGTGGCAATGGCTTTTCGTTTTCTTTTTTGAACGGGTTGATGTAAGACGGCGAGTTTGTCTGCGATGAGTTCTCGTTGTCCATATCTTCTTTGTCGGGAAAACCCAACATTGCTTTTAGGTTGTTTATGATTGACATATATTCAGTTATCTTCTGTTGTTGGTTTTACAATGATTCCTAATCCCGTCTTGCCGTTTATTCCGATATGCAGCGGTCGGCTGAAACGCACGGAACGCAAATGGTCGGACTCGTAGATGGCAGGCATGCTGTCGAGATATTCAATGTCGCAGATGTCGCCGTTCTTGTCGTTTATGGTGAAATACCCGACGCCGAACGATGTGAGATTCTGGAAGAAATGTGTGCCCTGGCTTGGCTCTATGCGGTATCCCGGCAGTGCCGTTTCTGCAATCACGCGTGCGGCTGAAATGTGCGCCCATTTCACGGGGATGCCCAGTGCGGGGTCGCTTGAGCCCCATCGTCCGGGACCTATCAGAATATATCCCTTGTCGGCTTCTACGTATGACTTGTTGAGCGTCTCTATCTCGCGTGCCACCATAGGGTTATTGAACGAGGAGAAGTTCTGCGTCTTGACATACACCACGTCGGTGACACCGTCCATCATGCCGTGTCCGAGAGCGCTGGACGTCTTCATAATCAGTTGGCTGTCGGATGTCTGCATGATTTTCTCATCGAGCATCTCTTTGCGGTCGACAATCGGACGTATCTGCAACCAATATACGTTGCCTTTTGTCTCTCCGTGCTTGTCGATGCATCCGGCAAATTCGATTTCCACCGGACGACGCATCTCTTTTTCTCCTTCGGAAAGCATGAAGTCTACAATCTCAGCAAGTGGGAATGCTTTGTGTTGCAGCACGTTGGCGAATGTAACCACGCGGCGTCCATTGCCGTATTCGCTGTCGCGAATCACTTGGTCGTAGGGGTCGAAAGTCGACACCATATAGCGCAATGAGCCATTTTTTGCCGCGTCCTGCACACGTATTTTCTTTATGTTGAACCCGTCGTCGACCTTGAATCCGCCTTCAACGTCTTTAAGGTCAAGGGCGTAGAGTTGGGTCTGTGTGTCGCGCAGAGCAAGGTCGAGAGTGCTTGTTTGCAGCACTTTGTCGGGATGTCTTGGCGAAAAACGCAGTGCCAGACCTCCGTCAACGATGTATTTACCGAGTCCTACGGCAATTTCTGCCACTCCGTCCTCGGGCATCTCGTCGTTGATGGGGTAATAGTTGAGCGAGCGGCCCACTCCTGCAAACGATGGGTAGTAGTATCCGTCGTGCTCCGCGCCAGCAACCTCTTGTATGATTATAGCCATCTTTTCTTGGTCGATAAGATTGCTTGTGGCGGTCATGTATGCTTTGCTGTCGGCATAGAACACTGACGCATAGACGCTTTTTATGGCGTCGCCGAGCAGATGCAGCATCTCCTCCTTGTTGTCGAGACGCGGAACCATATATGTGGAGTATATGCCGGCGAAGGGCTGATAATGCGAGTCTTCGAGAAGGCTTGAGCTGCGTATCGCCAACGGCTTGTCGATAACCTCAAACAAGGCAAGAAAGTCGTCTTTAAGCTGCGACGGCAGTTTTGCGTTTATGAAACAGCGCAGAATCTCCTCGTCGGGGGCGTCAGACAGGGCGATGGGATATAGGTTGTTTTCTTCCATGAATTGGTCGAAAATGTCGGTGCAGAGCACCACCGTTCGCGGAATTGACACTGTGACACCGTCAAAATTGTCGCATATCGGATATTTCTTTATGATAGAGTCGATGAAAGCCAGGCCGCGTCCCTTGCCGCCAAGTGAGCCTTGGCCGATTCGGGCGAAATTGGAGTAGTAGTCGAAGCGGTTTTTCTTGAAAATGGCAACGACTCCTTTGTTCTTCATCCTGCGGTATTTCACAATCAGGTTGAAGAAGAATTTCTTTACCTCTGCCGCCTCGCTGATTTCGCGGAAACGATGGGCTTGAATGATTTCGGCGATGGGAAACATCGCGCGCGAATACAGCCACCGCGAGATGTCGTTGCGTGAGGCGTGGTACAGCAGCGACTCGTCTGGAATCTTGAATAGGTTGTCCTGAAACTCTTTCAGGTCGGTTATGCGCATCACTTCCTCTCCAGTCTCGGGGTTGCGTATCACGAAATCACCGAATCCGAAATTGTCGGTGATGATGCGCCCAAGGTCGACAGGAAACTTCTTGGAATTCTTGTCGAGAAACGAGATGCCCATTTCTTTGGCGTAGACTGCATTCTCGGTCTCTGACGATTCCATAATGATGGGGACATAGGGGTCGATTTCCTTTATCTCTTTGGCAAGGCGGATGCCGGCGTGCTTGTCCTTCTCTCCGTCTCTGCTGAACGACACGTCGGTGATTACGCCGAGAATCTCGTTCTTGTACTTGTTGTACAAAGTCATCGCCTCCTCGTATGTGCGTGCTAAAATGACTTTTGGACGTCCGCGCATACGGAGCATCTGCTCGTGCTCATTGAGCGCTTCGGTTGAGAAAATTAGCGATTGCTTCAGCAGAAACTTGTACAGGTGGGGTAACACTGATGAGTAGAAGCGCACGGAGTCTTCCACAAGCAGTATGGTTTGGATGCCAACTTCAAGAATGTCGTTGTCGCTGTTCATCTTGTCTTCCATCAATTTGATGATAGCAAGAAGCAGGTCGACGTTGCCGAGCCAGCTGAACACATAGTCGACGCCGGAGAAGTCTTCGTTGGCAAGACGCCGCGACACTTCGCGTGAGAATGGAGTCAATACGATAAACGGAATGTCGGGATAGCTTGACTTGATGTTTTTGGCTTCGCGGAATGTGAGTCCGATGTCGTTGCCAGGCATCGCGATGATTAAATCGAACGACTTGCTTCTTAAAAGATCGTGGGCGTCCTCGTAGCTGCTTGCCTGTGCCACGCGAGGGGGAGAACTCAGATTGAGCGATGTGTACTCAAAATACAGCTGCTCTTCGATGCGTCCGTCTTCCTCCATCATGAAGGCGTCGTAGGGCGAGGCGATGAGAAGCACGTTGTAGATGCGGCGCTGCATCAAATCTTGAAAAGCAGTGTCGCGCAAGTAGAGTTGACTAAGTTTAGCCTCGTTCATTCGTTCTCGTTTTTCTATTCTTGTACAAATTTACGGAAATCTGACGTATTATAAGAATATTTTGCCATGAATGTTTATAAAAATATGTCTGCTCTTAAATATATAATAATGTGTGTAAATAATTGGGGCTTGTTTCTGTCGCAAAAGAAGGAAAACGGGGTGAAAAAAGTTTCCGGAATAAGTGACGGAGAATCAATGCGTTGTGAAAAAAGTTGAAAAAGGGGGCAAAAAAAGATGCTGAAAAGTTTGGCGGGAAAGGGAAAAGGCAGTACCTTT
>JAERMT010000354.1_pt1 | contig 27822 bp, 24 predicted proteins | sample 9267081 | NCBI WGS metagenome assembly JAERMT01 (sample SAMN17071939, study PRJNA684904) | human gut metagenome | isolation source: diarrhea sample from child under the age of five | host: Homo sapiens | place: South Africa: Mafikeng, Mafikeng Provincial Hospital | collected 2019-09
TAAAACTTTCTTAAAATTGTGCATAAATAAATCCTCTCGCTACTGCTGTTGATCCGAAGAATCCGATGGATGCCAGCAGACAAAAATAAATTGCTACAGTAACCGGCAGGCTAAGTCCTGCAAGTGTTTCTCTTATCTTCATGCCACGTTCCTGAAGGACACTTACGATAAACAGAATCATGCAGCCAACCGCCAGAATTGCCAGTGCATAAGGCGTAAAGGCAGTACCTTCTTTACCAGCCGGAATCAGGAGTAACTGTGACGGAGTAAACTTAGTCACAGAAAGTTTCATCATATGAAACGCCTGTCCCACTGTATCTGCTCTGTCAAAGAACCAGCTGATATTTACAAGAATAAACGTACGGATAATCATGAAAACATGATACCAGTTCTCTTTACCCGTAATATTAAATTTCTTTTTCCAGTTTCTGTAATGCTCTGCCATAAGTCCGCTGAAAGCAATAATGATACCGTTATACATACCGTAAACAATGTACTTCCATGCAGCACCATGCCATACACCAACAACGAAGAATACAATCAGGTTTGCAAGACAGATTGGAAGGGTACGTCCCGTTTTTTTGCCAAATACTTTCTTGCTCCATTTTCCGAATTTACTCATCCATCTGGATAAGGTAACCGGATAGAACACATAATCCTTCATCCAGGTGCCAAGTGTAATATGCCAGCGATGCCAGAAATCTGTAATAGAAATGGAGAAGAACGGACGCTTGAAGTTTTCATCCAATTCTATTCCAAACATAGAAGCGATACCAATTACTACATCCATACCACCGGAAAAATCTGCATACAGCTGAACGGTGTAAAACAGCACTCCAAACAGCGCCAGTCCACTGTACTGATCCGGATTGTCAAAAATTGCATCAACAAACACTGCTGCCCAATCCGCCAGAATCATCTTCTTAAAGAAACCCCAGAGAATACGTTCAAAACCTCTGGTAATATTTTTCCCCTCAAATTTATGAGGCTCATAAAGCTGATGTGCCAGACGGCTGTATCTTCCGATCGGTCCCTGCAGAATCTGTGGAAAGAAAGACACGAATAACGCATATTTCACAGGATTTTTCTCTGCTTCACATCTCTTCCAGTACACATCCAGAAGATATCCGGAAGACTGGAAAGTATAAAACGAAATACCAAGAGGAAGCAGAATCTCCATTCCCCTTAAATTCATGTGGAATAAAGCATTCAGGTTCTCAATTGCAAAATTCGTATACTTTACGACACCAAGCATTCCAAAATTTAACAGTAACCCAAGGACCAAAAGATTTCTTGCACCTTTATGGCTTCCTTTCGCTTCTGTTTTCTCAACAGCAAGTGCGATCAGCCAGGTGACCAGCGTGGAAAAGAGAAGAAATCCTACGTAGCGGACACCACCCGCCAGATAATAGATGTAGCTGAAACATAATAAAACCAGCCACTGGAATTTGTGAGGCACGATATAATAAACCAGTACACTTGCCGCCACAAACAATAAAAACAAGTTTGAAACTAATGACATGATCTATCTCCCTGAATATGTACAACACTGTCTACTTTATACTCAACAATGCAACTCATAACAACGTAATTTATTTTGTATGATCAGACAGTAATACATTCCTTATTTTTCTGACAAACAAAGGCACCGCACTATAGTATTATGTCGTAACTGTTCATCACTCTCTTAAGATAGTAGCCTTTCGAACAGTTACATTATATCAAATAATGCAGCGCCCCTGTGTTTAATTATTCTTAAATTTCCTTAATTTAATAATCCATTATCCAGGCATCCGTCTCCGCCATCATCGGAACCACCGTCATCTGATCCGCCATCATCTGATCCATCATAGTCGTAATCGTAATCTGAATCATAGTCATAATCAGTATCGTAGTCGTAATCATTGTTGTAATCATAATCACTGCCATTGTCATAGCTCTGAGTTGACTGAGACTCTGATGCCTGTGCAGCTGCCTCTGTTGGTTTCGGAGCTAAATCTTTCTCTGTTTCCAGAGTATTGAATTCTTTCTTCTGGCTGATGCTGTCAAATACCAGATATGCGATATCTCCTTCCAGATGAAGCTCTGCTTCTTCTGTGTCACCAAATGGGAAGGTATGAATTTCTGCTGTTGTTCCATCTTCAAAAGTTAACTGAATGTTATATTTCGGAATTTCTTTCTCAGCATCATCTTTGTCTTCACCGTCAGATTTTTCCTCTGTCTTTGCGGTATCATCTGCTGTGTCTTTGCTACCTTCGTTTTCTTTATCCTTTGCGTTTGGATCAAACCAGAGAACTCTTTCCTCGTCTGCTTCAAACCTATCTTCCTCTTTCAGAAAGTTATCCGGATACTCTTCGTCTTTTTCATTCTTTACAGCAACACCAGTGATTACTTTGCCTGTTGTATTTTTCAGTTTTACAGAAAGTGCTCCTTCCGTATCCTCTTCCGGCTTCTCACCGATTGTCTTTAAATCTTCATCTTTATTCTCATCAGCTTTATCAGCATCTTTCGTATCATCTGCTGCGTCTTTGTCTTCTGCTGTAGAATCCTTATCTGCATCTTCTGAAGTCTCAGTCTTTGCTGTAGTGTCCGCTGCCATAGCTGCCTGGCTGAATACAAGACTGCTTCCAAGTGCTGCCATCATAAATGCTGTTACGATTTTTCTTTTCATTGCCTTAATCCTTTCTGTCATTCTTTATAGTTCTTAATTAACTCTCTTATAATTAATATACTTCAGTGTTTTCTTTGCGCCATAAGTAAGTTTGTATCCATTCAGTTTATATTCCTGCTGGAAGTTCGGATCATATACATAGGTTTTTGTCTTTCCGCCAACCTTCTGATCGATTTCAACCCATGCATGTGCACCTTTACCATTGGATTTCTTGAAATATCCTTTTACATAATGGGCATCATATCCTGCAACTTTAGCCATCCAGTAGAAAGTAGCTGCCATTACATAGCAGTCTCCTGTTCCTGTCTTAAATCCATACAGACCGTATTCAGTTGGCGTTTTCTTTGAAACCTTTATATTTGGTACATAGCTCAAAGATGCAGACCAGTTAAATGCTTTTTTCAGATTTCCTTTGTATTTTCCAAGTCTGATCGCAGCCATTGTTTCAACTGTTGATAACTTGGTCGCCTGACCATTTTTGTTAATTTTGTAATAAGTTTTAGAATTAAATTTATAATACGGTTTGTTTGTTATAAGCTTACCATTTTTGTCAAAGCAATAAGTATATTTACCAATCTTCTTTGCCTTGTTTACAACTTTCTCTCCGTTTTCATAGTAATACTTAACTCCATCAACGGTTTCCCATCCGTTTTTTACGGTTGGCTCCGGAAGCGGCGCCGGAGCGATTGTTGTATCATCTGAGGTATCGTCTGATACATCATCAGCAGTTGCTTCTACATAATCACTAACAGTTGACTGATCTGCCATAGCTGGCATTGCAGGTGTTACCACCATAATTGAGCTGAGTAATAATGCGGTGAGCTTTTTTCTGTTCATAATCCTTTTCCTCCTTTTTATCCTAAAAGCAGCCGAACGAATAAGCGTATCCTCTTTCGCTGCTTATACTCGATTTACACTTCTATATGTTATCCCATCTTACTGTCTTACTGTAATACTTGCGACAACTTCTGCACTGCTTCCCTTTCCTGTCGGACGTACAACATTTAACTGTACATAATCATAAACATAAGTGACATCCTTACCGTTTCCATCCAACATACAGGTATTAGACTTGCTTACTGTACATTTTTTATATTTTCCAAGAACTTTCTTGATCTTTGACGCATTATTCTGTTTCGCAAGTGTAGAGGTTGCTGCATATTTTCTGTATAAAGATGTTTTCTTATTATCTACAGCTCCTGTCTTAGGATTGAAGTAATACAGCTTTGGAATATCGTACATGCTTATACTTCCTACGCGGATTCCCTTCACTGTATGACCACTTACGTCAAATCCATAATATACTTTATCAATCTTCTTAATCAGAATACCATATTTACCAACCGTATCCTTATCTGCCTGATAAGCAGCTCCGTTTTTTCCAAAGTAATAACGGAATCCACTGGAAGTTACTCCCCATGTCATAGTAACCTTCTGATTATTTTCATCATAACCATATCTCTTACCTGTTTTTTTGTCCGTTTTTACCTTAACAGTCTTAACATCCTGTGCTGCATGTACCGTCACTGTTTCTGCTACAGTAGCTAACGGTGTCAGCATAAGAAGCATGCAAAGTACGACTGCAAGGACTTTCTTTAATCCTTTCATTCTTCTTTCTCCTCTCAGAATTTAATTCTATATTCTACTGTGTATGCAGGACGTGTAGCTGCACCAAATAAGGTTCCGTACATATTGTCATAGTAAAGTCCATTGATTGTTACGAAACTATGTCCGTCCGGAATCGTAATGACATATGGCTCATATCCCAGTTCCTTCGCGATTGCTGCCACACTGCTGGCAATTCCATAACAGTTTCCTGTCAGACCATTCTGGAACATCTGAAGGGCATATTTATAAACCCAGTCCTTTGTCTTAAATTCCTGCGGTGTAGGATCCATATATCCTACAAAATTCGTATAAGCCATAATGTAATAGAAGCATGAACGGAACTTTTCATAGTTGCTTGCATTGGCATTACTATGGCGTTCAATAAAGTTTCTTGCCGCAAGTTTGCATCTCGCCTGTGTCAGATTTGATGCATACCCGTTTTTATTAAACTTAATTCCGCCTACGGTCTCATTTGTTGCGCACTTGCCGTTCTTATACACATAGTACATTTTACCATTCAGTTCATTCCAGCCTGTAACGACCTTTCCCTTGGCATCAACGAAATATTTCACGCCATTGACATTCACAATCGTTTTCTTTCCTGGCATAACTCTCTGTGCATATTTATTAAATACATAATAAGTACCATTTACTTTATAAGATCCATCATGCGCAGCAACCCCATTTGATTTAAGCCAGTAAAGTTTGCCATTTACTTTCTTCCATTTACTTTTGACTAGTTTGTTATTTACATAATAACGATATATACTGCCTTCCTTGCGCAGTCCATTTTTCGGTGTCGGTTTTACTGTTGGCAATGGCTGAATCGGTGTCGGTGTTACTTCCGGTGTCGGCGTTACTGTCACTGTTGACTCACTTCCACCATCCTGTGGCAAATCTACTGCATATACACTGCCTGCTCCAAATGTGAGCGCTGCAGTCAATGCCGCAGCAGCCAATGATACTTTTAATCCTGCAAAACTCTTTCTCTTCTTCATCATTCGATTCCTCCTGATCAGTTTTCTGACTACATCCTCCTTTGCGTTTTATATTGCAATTATAGTATATTGAAGAGTGTATTTCAATTCATCAGATATTTTTTTTTACAAAAAATGTTGAAAATTCTATCAAAAGATTCCTCTATTTTTCCCGTATCTTTGTATAATTCCCCTCTTGACGAAAACGCCCTCCTAAGGTGTATCATAAGCCTGTGTTAAAGGAGGTAAACTATTATGTTTGAGACATTAGAAGAAAAGGCCGAAGAAAAAGCAATGGTGCAGTTCCTTGAGCGCTTTACAGACTATCCATTTCTGGTAAAGTTCAAGAATTCCGAGTATCACATCGGAGAGGGGGAACCTACATTTACAGTAAATTTTAAAAAAGTAATTCCTCTCGCAGATCTAGTCAAGAGTACTTCTCTTGCATTAGGCGAAGCTTATATGCGTGGAGATCTTGACATCGAAGGAAATCTTTACGAATCACTTGATCATTTTCTTGGACAGATGGGTAAATTTTCAACCAACGAATCAGCCTTAAAAAAGATCATGTTCAGCTCCACATCAAAAAAGAACCAGGAAAAGGAAGTAACCAGCCACTACGACATTGGAAATGATTTTTATAAATTATGGCTGGACGAAACAATGAGTTATTCCTGTGGTTACTTCATTCATGAAGATGATACGCTATATCAGGCACAGGTAAATAAAGTAGATTATATTCTTAAGAAATTACATCTTGAAGAAGGTATGAGTCTTCTGGATATCGGCTGTGGATGGGGCTTTCTGTTAATCGAAGCCGCTAAGAAATACAAAATTCATGGCACAGGAATCACATTAAGCCATGAACAATATGCTGAATTCCAGAATCGTATTAAGGAACAAGGACTGGAAGATTATCTTACTGTCGAATTGATGGACTATCGTGATCTTCCGAAACATAATTATCAGTTTGACCGCGTTGTCAGTGTTGGTATGTTGGAACATGTCGGACGTGATAATTATCAGCTCTTCCTTGATTGTGTAGAGAAAGTTCTGAAACCGGGCGGATTATTCCTGCTTCACTTTATCAGCGCACTCAAAGAACATCCGGGTGATCCATGGATCAAAAAATATATTTTCCCAGGCGGAACCGTTCCAAGTCTCAGAGAAATCCTGAATCATATGGCAGAAGATAACTTCCATACACTGGATATCGAGAATCTCCGCTTGCATTACAATAAAACTTTACTCCATTGGGAAAAGAATTTCCGCGACAATATCGAAAAAGAAAAAACAATGTTTGACGAATCATTCCTGCGTATGTGGGATCTCTATCTGTCAGCATGTGCCGCAACATTCCATAATGGAATCATAGATCTTCACCAGATTCTCATGACCAAAGGCATTAATAATGATTTGCCAATGACACGTTGGTACTAAAATACTCTGAATATAAACAGGAAGCAGGTCTAATATATTCCTATAAAAGACCCGCCTCCTGTTTATACATCTTTTAAACCCTATCCAGTTTCCAAACAATTATTCTAAATTAAACAAATAATTATTTTCTGCTTTTTAATTAATTTATCTCTTTACAATATAGCCTGCCGGATTTTTAGTTCTTTTAAATTCCGAGTAGCTTAGCTTCTTTACAATGCAATCTTTTCCAGCATTGTATATTCCATTTCCATCCGAATTGCATTCTGTATAATAGACATATTGTATTCCATTCTCAAATGTAACATCCTCAACAAACATAACATGTCCATAACTTCCAGATGTCCTGACTGCAATACTCTTTGGCTGAATAGTATAGCTAATTTTTACTCTTCCATCATTTTGATTATCAGAAAGCCAATATTTCGCATGTCTGGCAGTTTTAAGAGCAATTCCATTTACTTCATAAAATCTTCCATAAGCATACCAGGTGCATTGTCCTTTATATCCGCCTCTATAAGAAAGATTTCCATTCGTATAATAATATGAAGAAATATTTGCTACAGTTTGTCCTACTTTATTCTGAAATTGGCTATTCCCAGATGGTGTATTGGAAGATGATGTTGTAGATACGGATGTCAGTTTCCACTTCTGTGCGTTTGTACGGTTTCCGGTATATACCCATACATTATTTCCATTTTTTACCTGTCCATTTTGCACATCAAGATAGCATCCATTTGCATTAATAATATAATAGTATCCGTTTCCAGCATCAGCAAAGCGCCATTTCTGCGCATTTGTATTATTCTGCTCCCAAATCTGGACATTTGTTCCACTTGCACTTCCACCGCCGTTTACGTCCAATGATTTTCCGGAATTAACATCTTTTATTCTGTAGTATTCATTTCCCAGACTTATAACATTCCATTTTTCATTATTTGTATTATGATAAGGATAGATTTCAACATTACCGCCATTAAATGTCGCATAGTTATTTACGTCCAGAACATAATTCGTATTTAATGCTGTTGCAATTTTATATGTTCCGTTTGCAATATTCGCGCTGCCGTTCCCACTATTTGTATTTTTAATATAGGAATTGGCATTTGCATTCGTAATAAAACCATATTTATATCCATTTGATACAGGATATTTCACCTGTGTATAATCTCCATACGTTCCCAGAATCGTAACCTTATCTCCTCTGGAAATATATCCGTATGAATATCCATATGGTCTGCGGTATGTCGTTACCTGTGCACTTGCAGTATATGTATTTCCTGATGTTCCTGTCAAGATCGCATTTGTTGGAATATATCCTGTCTTTGATCTTGATCTGGATATCGGATAAGAAACTCTGCAATAACGATCTGTAACACTCAATACTGTGATTTCATCCGAACCATAAATCGTTCCGTAACGCCAAGTTAATCCAGAGTTACTATATACGGTTGTATTGGCATTGCGAATCAGATAACATTTTCTCGTATATGCAGCATATGTTGGTATATTTAATACCATAGATACCATTAGAAACGCACAAACAACTGCTATTACACTTTTCAATTTTTTCCTTAAATACTTCATTCTAAGTTTCTCCTTCCCATGATAAACCTTCTTTCGTTCTCTCTCAGATTCTCAATTTTCTTCTCACGCCTCACTCCATCATAAATGCAATCAGAATATTAACTATTTTTCCAAAACGCAGTTTAATATTCCTTGCATTTATTGTAATATATCTGAGTTATATAAATTTATATTATCATTTTTTATTTTTTCTCACAATATGGGGCACCTTTTGTGGACAGAATTTTATGTATAACTATTACACTATAAGCTTTTTCAAAAACATTCCACAAGCCAGACACGCAATAACAACTTTTCATGTAATACAGCACTTTAAGATTTTTGTAATGACTTAAACTACAAAAAGTGATATTATAATCTCATAAAACCGAAAGGACGTTCCAGTTATGTCAACATTTTCAGAAATCCTGAATAATCTTAAGGAAGAAAAAAATATAAAAGTCCAGCCACTTGCCCGCTATTGTGAGGTTGAGCGTTCGACTATATATAAATTTCTGAACGGAAAAAGACTTCCGGGAAGTATTGACATTGTAAAAAAAATCGCACAATTCATGCAGCTTACCCCTTCCGAATCTGAGCTTCTTGTGAATGCCTGGAAAGAATCTCAAATGGGTGAGCAATATCATTCCCGGAAAAGTGTAGAGGACTTTATATGTCATTTTCCTTCCAGACCAGATAAACCTTTACCTCCTACAGCTCCGTTACCTTCATCATCCCAGATGTCTGATAATACATTTGTTGTGCTCTCATCTCAACAATATATTGACAATTATGTCCATCAGATGATTTTGTCAGAAGCAGGAAAGCCAAATGGCAAAATAGGCATGTTTCTTCAGCCAGATTGTCCATTCCCGTTCCGACTTCTCGCCAGCCTTAATCCCACTGGCAATTTAGTTATTGAACATATCTTGTCTTTAAATAACAATCCACAAAAGCAATTATGTAATCTGCAATATTTAAAAGAAATATTTCCAATTTATACTAATGGACTTAATTACGAGACTTGGTATTTCTACAACAATACCCAGCATAATTTTTGCAGCCCTTCAATCATGCCATACCTGATTCTCACTTCTGATTCCGCAGTCATGTGTACTGCTGATTACCAGACTGGTTTGTATTATCGGGATCAGGAAACTGTCCGCACTCTTTGGAAAATATTTGAGAAAAACCGTAGCCAGTGTCAGCCACTTTTTAAACCAATACCGATATCCCCGGAAAATTATCTGTCCGTTTTTCATAACATTGATGACGCCAAAGATAGTCCTGACAAAAAAATCATCGGACTTCAGCCTGAAGCTTGCATGACACCTTTTATCACTGGAAAACTATTGGAAGATGTATTTAACCATGATCTTCCTCAGGCAGATATTATGCTTTCTATGATTGAAAAGATATTTTTAACCAACAAAAGGCGAGTAAAATCTGGTAGATTTTTAATTTATTTTACAGAAGCAGGTATGAAGCACTTCGCTGAAACCGGGTTAATTGAAGAATTTCCCGATGCTTTTTATCATGCTTTTACACCCAAACAACGATTGCCACTTTTAGAAAAAATTAAAGCCTGCTGTCAGAAAGATTATTATCGTATTTTAAAAGGTCCACTTCAATACCTTCCGGCAAATTTACATTTGTGTGTAAGAGACTCAGATTGTGAATTAACTTATCATACAAGTAATGGAAAAACTATTTTCCTTATCGTTTGCGAATCTCAGTTTTTTCAGATGTTCAAAGATTATCTGGAGCAGATGGATAAGGAAAGTTACTACTCCCCAGAAGAGGCCAGTACATTAATTCAAAATATAATCAACACTCTTCTCTGAATAATCAAGTAAATATTCGTAATACACTTTCGCTACGTAGTTCTCCAATAAATAACTACGCAGATTACTCAAAATACAAGACGTCACATCCTCATACTGTTTTTATAATTATACCTTTTACTATTCTTAAACTTGATTGCATAAATAAAGAAAAGAGATTCTATCAGTCATTTAACATTTAAATCTGACAGAATCTCTTTTCTTTATCTTAATATTTTAGATTTCTATTTTTAACAATTCTATGCTCTCATCCATTCTGGTACAATAACAGTCACATATTTTTTTCATATTAGAAATATTCTCTTCATTACTGACGTCATAAACACCAATCACCCTAAATCCAGCTTTTTTCGCAGTTTCAGCTGCATGAAACGCATCTTCAAATGCTACTATATTTTCAGGTTTTGCCTGCAGAGTCTCTGCTGCTTTCAGATAAATTTCAGGCTCATCTTTTCCGGCTCCTACTTCTGTACAGGTATAAATCCACTCAAAATATTTCAGAATTCCATTTCTATCCAGCGCAGCTTCCACAAGCTCTTTGTTTCCTGAAGTCGCAATCACCATTCTTATCTGTTGTTTACTCATCCACTCCAGTGTTTTCTTCACACCAGGCTTTAAAGGTGCTTCAAAGCGATAAAAATCACTTACTATTTTCAGAACTTCTTTTACGATCTGCGGTACAGTTTTCTCAAGTCGGTATTCTTCCTTCAGATAAACAGCTCCCTGCTCCAGACTCATTGTATGTAACGCATCTCCAAGCCCGTCTTTCGCCATAATTCCCAGACTTATAAGATATCGTTCTCCAATATCCTCCCATACAGACATGGAATCTAGCAACGTTCCATCTACATCAAAAATCGCACCCTGAATATTATGATTAATATTATTCTCTATAGCATTTATAGTACCAGTCATATGATTTTTATTTTCCATTACTGCTAACCATCTGCATCGAACGCTGCTTCAGATCTTTCGCAGCTTCTGTGATATGCTCCTGAGCGAAAATCGCACTGATCACTGCAATTCCATCTGCACCATATCCGGAGAGTTCGTTCACATTGTCCTTAGTGATACCGCCAATCGCTACTACTGGAATTTTAACCGCCTGGCAGATATCTCTCAATGTTTCATGTGAAACACCAGTTGCATCTGTCTTAGTACTGGTAGAAAAAACAGCTCCCACACCCAGATAATCTGCACCATGCTTCTCTGCAAGAAGAGCCTGCTCAACCGTCTTGGCAGATACACCAATAATCTTATCTGCGCCCAGTCTCTTACGTACATCTCCGGCTTCCATATCGCTCTGCCCCACATGGACACCATCTGCATCGATTGCCTTCGCAATTTCTACATTATCATTAATAATAAACGGGACTTTATACTTTCTGCATAACTCCTTAATCTCTCTGGCCTCTTTCATAAAGAGTTCTTTATCCAGATTCTTCTCTCGCAGCTGCAGAAAAGTTACCCCGCCCTGCAAAGCTTTCTCAACCTGTTGATAAAGAGATTCACCGTTAAGCCAATGCCTGTCTGTAATCGCATACAGAACCATGTCCTCTTTTCTGCAATTCACAATATCAGTCCTCCATCATATGGATTGCATCTGTCGTTTTCTTATACTGCTCTTCTACTTTTGCAAAAAGTTCTTCACAATCATCTGTTTCTCTTCCTCTGAGCTTTTCTGTAATATCAAAGCTAACCTGATAGAGATTGTCAAATCCAAGGTTCTGGCATACACCTTTTAATGTATGGGCGGCGCGAAAAGCTTCCTCACCATTTCCCTGTGCCAGATTATCCTTCAGGCTCTGGAAACTTCCATCATCCAGAAATTTCTTCGCAAATTTTTTAATAAGTCCCTCACTTCTTAATCTTCCAAGAACGCCTTCGTAATCAGCACCCATCTGTTCATAACACTCTTTTACAGTCATATTTTTCTCCTCTTTATTTCTATTAACATCCTTCTGTAAGAATAAATCTATACACTACTATTCAAAAAACACAAACATATTTCTCATTCATATGTAATAAGATTTCTGAATTTCAAACCCGCGACTCTATAATCCGCCAGTTTCTGCAATAGCACTATTTTATCACACCATGTAGCCATTCTCAAGTATTCTTCCAAAAAAGCACTTCTTAATCTTTCACAAAAAAAGGGCTCAAAAATCGACATTTTACTCTGTATTCATACTTTACATTTTCAGCAAAAGAACTTTTATCTCATAAATGATTTTTCATCCGTTAGAAAATTACTCTGCAAAGCTTTAATAACATAAAAAGGCACTTCCATATGTAATCATCTGTCACATACAAAAGTGCCCATTTAATATTTTAAGTTTCCAATGAATTAATTATTCCTCTATTGTTCTATCTTTCGGATTAGTTTTATCTGAAGAATCCCTGACTCTGGAAATATTGGATAAATGGATTATCGCTCTCATCTGAATCATCTGATTCCTGATCATCCTCGTTTCCGAAATCTTCCATTGTATCTTCATCGGAATCGTCTTTAGAATCCTTTTTGTCTTTTTCCTTACTATCTTTACTGTCGCTGTCTTTTCCGGCATCAGTGTTCTCATCCAAAGTTACTTTAACAGTATCTTCTTTATAACTTGTACCGTCCGGAACCTGTACAGTCAGCTCTACTTCTTCACCTGGCTCATAATAGGAAAGATATTCAATGAGCTGGTTAATGCTGGAAACTGTTTTTCCATTAAACTCAGTGATAACGCTGTTTGATTTCAGCCCTGCTTTATCAGCAGCTCCGCCTTCTGTTACTTTTGATACAAATACACCTGCCGGAATTCCGTACATCTGAACTGCCTCTGAACTTACAGATGAACCCACAATTCCAAGCACACCATGTTCAGAGTCATCCAGTTTATCTCTGGAAGTCTCATTCATCAGATTCTGAAGAATATCGGTTACATCAGAAATTGCAATCGCATATCCCATACCTTCAACTTCTGTAGATGCAAGTTTTGCAGAATTGATACCTACAACTTCACCTTCCATATTTAAAAGAGCACCACCACTGTTACCAGGGTTAATTGCCGCATCTGTCTGAATCAGATTTACACCGTCACTGCTGTCATCGCTGCCATCAGTTACTGTACTGTTTTCAGAATCCATTCTACGGTTCTTAGCACTTACAATACCAGTAGTAACAGACTGTCCATATCCAAGAGCATTACCAATTGCAACTACCTGCTCACCAACTTTAAGGTCATCGGAACTGCCGATTTTTGCAACAGAAATAGCATCCATTGTATCATCCTTAATATCATCCAGTGCTACAGATACAACCGCAAGGTCTCTCTCTTCATCAAAACCTTTTACAGATGCCTCTACAGCATTTCCATCTGCAAATGCAACAGACAATGTATCTGCATTCTCTACTACATGGTAGTTTGTAGCAATCAGAAGTTCATCATCATTCTTACCTACGATAATACCTGAACCGCTGCCCTCTACTTCCTGTTCCTGCTGCTGTGGAGCATATCCATACATTCCGTACATTCCATAATAGCTCTGTACTTCCTGAACTGATTTAGTTGTGATAGATACGATAGATGGAAGTGCCTCCGCTGCGATATCAGATATATCCAGGCTTCCTGTTGTCTTGCTGCTTGTATCTTTACTGTCATCTGCTTTAGAATCGCTCTCATCTGAATCTGCTTCTTTTTCAGATTTAGCAAATGTTAAAGTTGTCTCATTTTTATTTGATGCAGCCTCTACTGTTGCTGCTCCATCCCATCCTGCAAGTTTATTTACACCCTCAAAGCTTCCTGCTGCAAGTCCTCCTACAAGCACTGCACATAAGCTAAATGTAAGACCTTTCTTAACGATCTTTCTGATTTTATCATTTCTATTGTCTTTATTCATCATAATAAAGTCCCTCACTTAATCTATATCAGTTCCAAAAAACAATATTTATTTTTGTGTTTTACTTATATTTCTCTCTGTTTCCTTTTGATGCTTCTAAGTATAGAAATCATTTGTGTTCTTTGTGTGGGAAAAATGTGTTTAATTTGTGACAATTTCATATATTTCCGCTTTACTTCCGATACATACTGGAAATTCTTTTTACATTATATCCCGGAATCTGTGCTTTCCAGTTCCCCACCTGACTGCTTAATACCTTTTCCGTATACTTCAGTGAATTGGAACTATCCATATTACTAAAGACATTAAATGCTGTTTTCTTTTTGTTATTAGCATCTTTTAGTCCCATTGCCAGCCCTAGAGCTACCTCATGCGCCTCATCTTTATAACTTCTTACTATAAATGCATCAATCATTGGATTGCATGCCGCTTTATAATATGCCAGCGCCAATGCTGCTGCCTGATTTGCCTGTCCACCTGTAGAAGAAAATCCCTGTTCAGAAAGAATCACTCTCGTATTGGAACCATATCTGCTCTTCACATAACTAGTCAATGTGTCAATATTTCTCATTGTAATGAATGTTGTGGAATTGGCATCGCTGGTAAACATAGATGCATTTGCCCCAGACCAGAACCGAGGATCTGAAAGCGGTTGATTATAAGCATGATATGCCAGATTCCAGTTAACATTCTTCTGTATATCAGAAATTTTGGTTGCAAAATTATCTAAAGTTGATTTTGCGCTGTAGCAGACACTGAATGCATTTTTCTGGTTCCAGCAGTTATCAAGGCAGATAAATACTTTAGAACTTCCGCGGCTGCTGCGAACTGCATTATACAGACAGCGAAATGCTTCACTGTACATGGAAATAAATTTAGAGAAGCTTACATTTCCTACATAATAATAACCACTTGCACTATTCACTTCATTTCCCAGAATCCAGTTACTTATATAGCAATTATTTCTGCCGAATTTCTCTCCCAGATATGCAAACATTGCCTCCATTGTCTGTCTTGTCGCAGCGTTGTCTGTATTCCATCCATAGTAAGCAGTCTCTGCATATGGGCTGCTTCCGGTTGTCAGACTCTGTGTACTTGCATTCTTGTCAATACTGATCTGTGCCGTCACCTGGATTCCTTTTGCATTACACTGCTGAACCAGATATTCATATCCATACAGCCCATTAAAATGGTATGTCTTTCCGTTATACTTATAGGTTTCTACACCACTGTCTTTTCGCATCAGATCTGATATATACAGATTAAAAAATACGTTCTTGGACTTTGTATCAGTCACTTCGCTAAAATTCGTAGCCTGAATTCCTTTTTTTGTTTTTGGTACAAAATATGCTGCTGTATTTGAGCTAAGTTTCTCTGGATTGCTGACATAACTTTTGGAACTGATTACTGTATAAGCAGTCTTGGATTTCTTTACTCCCACTGCAAATTTACCCTGCGCATATTCCGGATGCCCGGAAATATCCAGTTTAAATGCAACTTTTCCATTTGACATCTCAGGTTTCTTAACCTTAGCTGCCGCTTTCTTCACCTTGCCGGAATTGGAATCTACATATAACAGATAATAATAATCATCCACACTTTTTACATAATTGGCAATATTTGCAGATGCAGTGATTGTCTTTGCTTTTGTTCCTTTCAGTGCAGTCAGTGACGCCGCCTTTGCTGAAGGATTAACTTCCTTTATCCACTTTGCATATAAAGTAACCCCGCCCTTTGATCCTTTTTCAATCACATCTATTTTTTGTTTGTACTTACTGTCTGTATACCATCCCACAAAATGATATCCTGAACGTGTGGGCTTTTTTAGTTTTATTTCAGTCTCTCCAGTATACGTTTTGGGGTTAGACGTGCTGTTTTTTCCCTTATTAAGTTTATATGTAATTTTATACTCTGCTGCTTTTTCCCAGATTGCATATAATGTTATGGTTGTTCCGGTTGTCGTTTCAGATGTTACCATTCCTGCTGTCTTCGACTCTTCTGTTTCTTCTGTCCATTCAGGTTCTTCATCTAATGATGCACTTTCCATTTTTTCTTCTTCAGCGGATAATATCTGTGCTGTATTTCCAGCATTTTCTACCGTTGGATTCAGACCTTCTGATTCCATTTCTCCCATTTTCTTATCTTGTACCGCTGAATCCGTATTTGCCGAATCTAAATTTTGCATTGCCGGATTTTCACTTTTCAAAAGCTTGCTGATGGAATCTCCCGGTTTATAGGCTTCTCCGCTTCCATCTTCTTTTGTATTCCACTCTTTAAAAACATATCCGGCTTTTCCTTTTAATGCTTCAGGTGCTTTTGCGTCATTAATATCTGTATATGCTATCACATACGTTTTTTCGATTTTTCCTTCACTGTAAAGCTGTATTGTATATCCTTCGACTGCCTGCCCGGTATTTACTTCTTTTTCCCTTTCAGACTGTTCTGGCGTTTGTTCTTTTGTATCATTTAAAATAATATTTTTCGATCCATTCTCTCCGTCTGATATATCCTCCATTTCCTTCTTTTTTTCAGATTCTCCTGTATCAAATTCATATTTTTCTTTATTCTTATCACCTGTTCTATTTCCCGATTCACTTTCCGGATTATCTCTAAACACATCAGCTACCGTTTCACTGCTTTCTGCCGAAAACTCTGATGCCCACAATATCTGCTGCGGTACACCAGATGGTATTATCATAGATGCTGCCAAACCTATTGCCATAAACTTTTTCCATTTTCTCATGCTTTCTTTTCCTTTCTTTTCCTTTCTTTTCCTTTCTTTTCCTCTCTTTACACGCCAAATATAAGAAGCCTATCGGATATTCACAATCCATTTTTGCTCCCCAGCCTTCTCAAACAACTACTTTATAATTTGTCAAGAGTCACCTGATTGTTATAGTAATTCTATATCTAATAATTAGCTTTTTTTATAGTATAACATTTGAAAAATCTTCATACAATGAAAAAGAACTACTGGTAAAAAAATCATCAAGTAAAGTAAAAAAACTGTCAAAATTAACTTTTTCACCAAAAATCTTTGGAGAAATCAGTTAATCTTAACAGTCTTTTTTCGACTTTCATGCTATTGCTTTAATCAACCGTTCCTATTTTGTTTAGCGGCCAGTAACGAACTGCTACTTCTGCCACTATCGCATCTTTCTCTACAAATGTATTCTGCCAGTATCTTGAGTCCATACTATGATTTCTGTTATCTCCCAACATGAAATAACAACCATCAGGAACCGTATACGGTCCAAAGCTTCCCTCTGGTGTTTCCGGGCAAAAGCTGTCATCTAATGGTTCTTCCGAATCATTGATGTAAACTTTTCCATCCACAATATTTACCGTTTCACCAGGCAGGCCAATTACTCTTTTTACAAAAAGCTGAGATGGATCATCTGGATACTTAAATATTACAATATCAAATCTCTCCGGATCCTTCGTCTTATATGCAAGGCGATTACCAAATACCCTGTCTCCTGTCATAATTGTCTGTTCCATAGATCCTGACGGCACTCTTGCATTGATATATACAAAGTGTCCTAACAGGAATGCTATAACAAAGACAACGAGAATAATCTTTGCATAGTCCCATAAATCTTTCCAGACAGACTGACCTTTGTTCTCCTGCTCTGCCTGGCTTTTTTCTTCATTTTCCATCTTCCGTCGTACCTCCAAAATTCATGCTATTGCATCATTTATCAATAATATAACATTTATTATCTTTAAATATGTAATAGCTGTTTTGCAAACGATGCATTGGATATAGTTTATCACATCTATTTCCTATTCACCATTAATTTTTTATAAAATTTACAACAATGCCGTAACATCTTAATTAAGTAAATACTAAAATTTATAGCTGATGTTTCACGTGAAACAATATTTATTTTTAAGTTATTCAGGCAACTATGCTCAATTAAAACATTACAATAATTATTCTCTGCTGAAAAAATAAGCGTATATGTTTCACGTGAAACATATACGCTATTTTCGTTATACTTCCTGCTGATAATGTTCCAGGAAATCTCTGATTTTTCCTGCCGCTTCTTTTAAAACCTCTATTCTCGGTAAATAAACTACCCTGAAGTGATCTGGCTGCTGCCAGTTAAATCCACCACCATGTACAAGCAGAATCTTCTTCTCTTTTAATAGATCCAATGCAAATTTTTCATCATTTACAATATTGAATTTCTTTGTATCAATTTTAGGGAACATATAAAATGCCGCCTTTGGTTTAACAGCAGTAATTCCCGGAATATCTGTCAGTGCATTGTAAATATACTCCCTCTGCTCATAAATACGTCCACCTGGAACAATATAACTTTCTACACTCTGATGTCCTCCTAATGCAGTCTGAACAATGGACTGTGCCGGTACATTAGAACAAAGTCTCATATTTGAAAGCATCTTGATACCTTCTATATAATCTTTTGCAATTGCTTTATTACCGCTAAGAATCATCCATCCAATTCTAAATCCGGCAATCATATGTGATTTTGATAATCCACTAAAAGTAACACAGAATAAATCCGGAGCCATTGATGCAATAGAAATATGTTCTGCATCATCCATTACCAGGCGGTCATAAATTTCATCAGAGAAAATAATCAGATGATGTTCTCTGGCAATATCAACAATCTGCTGCAATACTTCTCTTGGATATAATGCACCTGTTGGATTATTTGGGTTGATAATAACAATTGCTTTCGTTCTGCTGGTAATCTTTCTTCTTATATCATCCATATCCGGATACCATTCTGCCTGCTCATCGCAGATGTAATGTACAGCTTTTCCTCCTGCCAGAGTAGCGCATGCTGTCCATAACGGATAATCCGGAGACGGAATTAAAATCTCATCTCCATTGTCTAACAAAGCTGACATACTAAGATTTATTAACTCGCTGACTCCATTTCCTGTATAAATATCTTCGATTGATACATTAGGAAGTTTTTTCAGCTGAGCGTACTGCATGATTGCTTTTCTGGCAGAAAATAAACCTTTTGCCGGAGAATAGCCTTCACATTCTGTCAGTTGCTGTCTCATATCATAGATAACTTCATCCGGTGTTCTGAATCCAAACGGTGCAGGATTTCCAATATTCAGTTTCAAAACCTGAGTTCCTGCATCTTCCATACGTGCAGCCTCCTCTACAACAGGCCCTCTTACGTCATATAGTACATTATTTAATTTTGATGATTTCTTAAATTCACGAACCTGTGCTTCCTCAACTGCCTCGTTATTATTTTCTTTCATATTATTATAGTTGTAATCAAATTTCATATTTTCCATCTGAAACTCTGCCTCGTTTGTCTCTTTCTTTAATGTTTCTACTGTTACATCATTTCCTTTTAACCAATCGGCATCTACCTGTAATGCCTTTGCAAGAAAATGAAGAATTTCTGATCTTGGAGTTGTTTTTCCACTCAAATACTGGCTTACATGGCTCTTTCCAAGCTTTACACCCTGTTCAGCCGCCGTCTTAACCAGATCGATTTGCTTCATATTTTTCTGTTCCATTGCTATCTTCAATCGCTCAGCAAATTTATTATTCATATAAAATTACCTCCCAGCTTACTTCTCAACGCATAATATTGTTTATTTTACTATAATCAAACAAATAAAATCATCAGCTTCGCTACTTACTTGATTCAATAAAGTCAAAGGATATTCGCAATCAAAGCAAGGGGACTTCCTTGATTTGGTCAAATTAGAAGTAATAATTTTCATATCTTTCCATATATTATATATAGAAACAAAATATATCTTTCCCCAGAAACTTTTATCACTCTTCGTAAAAACTATTATTATTTTAAAAATATGTCCAAGTAAGTTCAACATAGTTCACTTTTTTATGTTGTGCAACCATACGTTCTGTTTATTTTGAAACCCGCAAGATTACGCGGTTTTCACTTTGTCATTATACTATAATTGAACTAAAAATTCAACGATAACTTTCACATTTTTTTGTAATTCAATTGATTTCTACTTTTGGTTCAATTTATGGTTTAATTTTATTTTGAACTATATTGAACATTTTATCAGCATGTTTAAATATTGGTTCAATTAGTTCATTTTATGTATTGAACCAATATTTAAACTTATTTTGAACTTTCCTTCATGTTTTAGTTAATGTTCAATAATGTTCAATTTTAAAGTTCAAGTGTGGTTCAGCTTATTTTCCCATTTATTTCGCTATTTATTCAAAATACCCTTATTATCACGCTTAATACGGTTCAATTTTGCTTATTTTTATCTTATATCCTATATTTTTATTCTTATTTTAATGATTCCGAAGTGACTTTTTATATTCTTCATCCCAAAAGAATTCTGCCTATAGGATTCTTCGCCTTCGATGAGCCCCTGTAAGCAGCATTCGCTTTCTGCCGCAACGTGCTCCCGCCTGATAGGACTTTTTGATGTGATTTTATGTACTAGGAAATTTATTTGGAATTTCTATTACATAAAATCACATCAAAAAAATCCCCTGCTCTGTATAAAACAATAAGCAAAGGATTTCTTTGATGTCAGTCACATAATAACTACACATCTCATATTTAATTTTTATTCGGTACTGTAAATTATTATGCTTATATCTTGTCAATCGGATATTCGCAATCCGCTTTCGCTACTTGCTCATAACCGAATAACTGCTCCGCAGTTTATCAGGAGGGGCTTGTCCCCCTCCTGATACAAGCAAGTCCCACCCACTGCTTATTGCTTCTCGCAATTGAAGCAGGGGACTTACTTGATTCGGTTAAATTCACTCAATCTCAGTGTTTAAAGTATATTATGGCACTATTTATTGTACTGTAAATATTTTCAATCCTGTTTATAGTCCTTTTATTACTCAGGTTTTACAATTTTACCTGCCACAGCACAAGCTGCTGCTGTTTTTGGAGATGCCAGATAAATTTCTACTTTTGATGTTCCCATACGGCCAAGGAAGTTTCTGTTATTTGTGGCTACTACGCGTTCTCCGTCTGTAAGAATTCCGCCTGTACGACCACAACATAATCCGCATCCAGGATGTGTGATAATAGCTCCTGCCTCTGCAAGTACATCCATAATTCCCATATCTATCGCCTGACGGTATATTTTGCGGCTTGCAGGCGTTACGATCAGTTTTACATATTTTGCTACCTTCTTGCCTTTTAAGACCTCTGCAGCGGCTTTAAGGTCCTCCAGACGACCGTTTGTACAGGAGCCAATGAATACCTGATCAATTTCCGTTCCTTCAAGGTCACTTACATCTCTGATCTTGTCTACCTGAGAAGGACATGCCATAACAGGCACAAAGTCTTCTGCGCGATATGTAATCGTCTTTATATATGTTGCATCTGTGTCTCCTGAAAGGCTTTTCTGGAAATCATTTAACTCTATCCCGCAATATTCTGCTGTCTTTTCATCTGGTGTAAATAATGCACATTTAGCACCTGCTTCAATTGCCATGTTAGCCATTGTCATACGGCTTGCAACTGTCATATTTTTCACTGTACTGCCAGTAAACTCAAGCGCTCTGTAAGTTGCGCCATCAGCTCCCAGATCACCGATCAGACGCAGAATAATGTCTTTTGACATAACATTCTCCGGAAGTTCTCCGTCAATTACTACTTTGATGGTTTCCGGAACCTTGATCCACATCGTTCCTGTTCCCAGGATACTTGCCATTTCTGTATATCCGATACCTGAAGAAAATGCACCAACACAACCATAAGTAGTTGTATGGCTGTCTGTACCAAATACAATATTTCCTGGTTTTACATAGCCTGCTTCTGTCATTAACTGATGACAGATTCCGTCACTTCTGTGAACATTTTTCATACCATATTTTTTTGCAAAAGCATCTCCTGCATGGAAATGTCTTGTATCATCCAACTGACTTGCAGGAACCAGATGATCATAGATAAGGACAACTTTATCTGGATCCCAGAGCTTCGTAAAGCCCATTTCCTCGAACTTTTCTGCTACGAATGGAATAAATATGTCATGAATCATAACTCTATCTACATTGACCGTTACGATGTCTCCTGGCTTTACTGTTTTTCCAACATTATTTCTTATGATTTTCTCAATAACTGTCTCGCCCATTTACTTCTCCTTTCTCATTAATCCAGTCCGTTTAATTTACGCATGGCTTTTACAAGTCCGCCTGCCTGGATAATACTCATCAGATTCTCTGGAAGAGAAGCGATTGGATACTGTTTTCCGTTATAGTCTACGTGTTCATTCATTACTACAGTTACTTCATCGCCTTCTTTGATATCATCATGAATATCTGGCTGCTCAATTAATAAAAGACCATTGTTAATGGAATTTCTGAAGAAAATTCGTGCAAAGGACTTCGCAATTACGCACTGAATTCCCAGTGCTTTGATAATTTCCGGTGCCTGTTCCCTGGAAGATCCGCATCCAAAATTCTTTCCGGCAACAATAATGTCACCTTTCTGAATCTGACCTGCCAGTTCCGGACGCAGAGGACTGAATCCATACTGTTTCATATCGTCAATTGTTTTCAGTGCCAGATACTCTGTAGGAATAATGATATCTGTATCAATATCATCATCCAATACCCATACCTTTCCTGTAAATTTTTCCATAATCTTACCTCTTTATTTCTATCTGCATATTTATGATATCAGGGGCAAAAGACCTTTGTCCCTAAAATCATATTTATTATAAGTTTCACGTGAAACATTTTATACTTCACTTGCTAACGCAATCTTTCCGGCAATAGCAGACGCTGTAACAGTTGCAGCTGAACCCAGATATACTTTTGAACTTGGATGTCCTGCACGTCCTTTGAAATTACGTGTTCCTGTACTGATCAGAACTTCATTTTCGCCGATAACACCCTGGCAGCTTCCCCAGCATACACTGCAGTTCGGATTCATAACAATGGCTCCAGCGTCCATAAACACATCCAGAAGGCCTTCTTTTAATGCCTGACGGTAAATAGTCTGGCTAGCAGGCACAACAAGGAATCTGACGCCCTCAGCCACCTTCTTGCCTTTGATGATTTCTGCCCCGACACGAAGATCTTCAATACGTCCATTGTTACAGGAGCCAAGGAAAGCTTCATTAATTTCAATTCCACATGTTTCTTCTGCCGGAACTACATTATCTACAAAGTCCGGTTTGGCAACTACAGGACGAACTTTTGATAAATCAAATGTATATTCTCTTGCGTAAACAGCATCCGGATCACTGTGATAGATAGCTTTTGGCTCACGTCCATGTTCTTTCAGATACTCAATTGCTTTCTCATCTGCTTCGAAAATACCAGTCTTAGCTCCGGCTTCTACTGCCATGTTGCAAAGTGCCATACGATCACTGATGCTGAGTGTTTTTGCACCTTCCCCTGTAAACTCCATAGCCTGATAATTACATCCATTTGCTCCGATTTCACCGATAATAGTGAGGATTAAATCTCTCGCATAAACTCCTTCCGGAAGTTTTCCGATAAGATTGAATTTTACACTTTCAGGTACCAGAACCCATGATGTTCCTGTAACCATACCATACAGGAAATCTGTGCAGCCTACACCTGTTCCGAATGCTCCCAGCGCTCCATAAGAGCAGGTATGGCTGTCTGCACCAAAGATCAGTTCACCTGGACGAACATAGTTCTCGATCATAACCTGATGGCAAACTCCCTTTCCTTCCCAGAAATCAATATTATTTTCTTTCGCAAAATCTCTCATTTTCTTCTGAGAAGCAGCCGTTTTCGGACTGTCTGAAGGTACATTATGGTCCACGATAAACACAAGTTTGCCTGGATCTGCAATATGCGGATTCTTTAATTTATTGCGGTACATATCAACGGTAAGATGTGTTGTTCCATCATTACTCATTAGACGGTCAAGTTTAACTGTATGGATATCTCCCGGTTTTACGCTGTCAACACCGGCTGCCGCAGCAATAATCTTTTCTGCAATTGTCATTCCCATCTTATTTTTCCTCCTTATTCAGAGATGCGATCAGGCCGCCCTGATTTAAGATATTCTGCATATACTCCGGAAGTTTTGTGCAAGAATAAGTTTTTCCATTTGCTTCAACCGTTCCCTCTGACATATGAAGAACCATCTGATCACCTGTTTTCACTTCGTCCGGAAGATCTTTACAAACAATTACCGGCAAACCAATATTGATTGAATTTCTGTAAAAAATTCGTGCAAAAGATTTCGCTACAACTGCCTGTACTCCCAATGCTTTTAATACACCAGGCGCCTGCTCTCTGGATGAACCACATCCAAAGTTCTCTCCACCTACTACAAAATCACCAGATTTTACTTTCTTTGAGAAATCCGGATCCAATGATTCAAAAGCATGTCCTTTCATCTCATCCAGATTCGGAAGTAGCAGATACTGTGATGCTATGATCTGGTCTGTATCCAGATCATTATGAAATTTGAAAATTGTCCCTGTTTCCATAAAAATCATTTTCCTTTCTGTATCATTTATCTTTATGATTTGTCTTTATCATTTATCTTGCTTTAGCGATTTATTCAGATAAACTCTTTTCCTATTTTAGCACAAAAGACTAATGATTGAAAATGTCTTTTACAAAAAATGGCCTTTGCATTTTTTTCTGCAAAGACCATAATAATTTTATAGCAATCCCACAAAATAATGCAAATAAGACAGTCCAGCAGAGTGCGAAGGACAAGAAAGATATCTGCAGGCGTGCTGACGCACGACAAAGATATCTGACGCGGGACTTCACGCTCTGATGGTCTGGATTAATTGCATTATTTTTGGGAATTGCTATAGTTCTATTAATTTTATCAAATCACATATTTGTCACAATTTCTGTAATCAACTCTTTAAATGACTTCGCTACGCGATCTGCTGTTTCCTGAACTTCTTTGTGATTGAGTTCTTCTTTGGAAATTTCTGCATAACAAACGTTTTCTCTGCTCATGCCTCTCAACACATCATATCCGGCTTCTTCCAGCTCTTTTTCATTCATAATGCATTGTCCCGGCAATGTGAATTTTTCCAGATATTGTGCAAGACTGGTACAGTCATCTGATACACTCAGTTCCTCCTGGTGTACTTCTCTTCCCAGACGCTTTTCTATAAATTCACGACTGAGTGACCCATCCAGATGGCAGTGCAATTCTATCTTGGGTAATGCGATCAGTTGTTCCTGTGTCATAATGTTTCTCCATTTCGTATTTCGTATATACTTTAGTAAGTGTTTGGAAAAAGGCTTTATGCCAGGTTCATTGGACCGAATCCCAGTGGCAGCAGCTCTTTCAGGGTATAAATATCATAATGTTCCTTATCCACTGCCAAAACAATCTTAAACGTCTCCGGGTTACAAAATTCCATCATTACCTGTCGGCACACACCGCATGGAGCCGCGTATTCGGTCAAAACACCGCCTTTTCCGCCAACAATGCAAATCGCATCAAATTCCTTTATCCCCTCGCTTACAGCCTTAAAGAACGCAGTTCTCTCAGCGCAGTTAGTAGGTGTGTATGCTGCATTTTCAATATTACACCCTGTATAGATTTCTCCATTCTTCGCAAGCAGTGCTGCGCCAACTTTAAAATTGGAATATGGTGCATAAGAAAATTTCAACTGTTCAATTGCTGTCCCGATTAATTTATCAATCATCGTTTTGTCTAAGTTCTGCATAATCTACACCCCCGTTAATTACTGTCTTTATTTTTCATTATCAAATACTTACCTTGCGTAATTATTATGTCAATCGGATAAAATCATCCGCTTCCGCTACGTGGCTTTACACCGAATAACTGCTTCGCAGTTTATTGCTCTTCGCAACCTCCGCAGGGGACTTACTTGATTCGGTTAAATCAATAACCAGTTGTTTCTTCATTTTTTACAATCTTAATGATTCTGCTCGTTCCCAGTCTGTCTGCACCCAGATAAAGAAATTTCTCAGCATCATCCAGAGAAGAAATACCACCTGCTGCTTTCATTTTTACATTTGGTCCAACGTGTTTGGAAAACAGTTCGATGTCTTCAAATGTTGCTCCGCCACCGCCAAATCCTGTTGACGTTTTGATATAATCAGCTCCCGCCGCTGTTACGATCTCACACATTTTGATTTTCTCTTCTGTAGTGAGGAAGCAAGTCTCAATGATAACTTTGAGAATTTTTTCTCCGCATGCTGCTTTGAGAGTTCTGATCTCGTTCTCAATCAGATCATATTTCTTATCTTTTAACCATCCGATGTTAATTACCATATCAATTTCCGATGCACCGTTTGCAATGGCATCTTTGGTCTCAAATTCTTTCGTTGCTGTTGTTGCATTTCCATTTGGGAAGCCAATAACTGTGCATACTGCCATTTTTCCGTTCATGTATTCTGCTGCTTCTTTTACATAACATGGAGGAATACATACAGATGCGGTTCCATATTTCATTGCATCATCACAAATCTGCTTAATTTCTTCCCATGTGGATGGTTGAAGAAGTAATGTATGATCTACATGTTTTAAGATTTCTTTAATTTCCATTTTTACTTATCCTCTTTTCTTTCTGTCACTGCTGATTCCGCTCGTTGCGATTATTCATTCATACTCACCAGCTGCTATTTAGCCTGATCTTCTTTAATCATTTTTCTTATGGCCTCTGCAACTACACGAATAGCCATATCTGTGTCGTGAACTACCGGATTCTCCAGACCAAGCTTCTCTCCTGATTTGCTACCGCAGGATATTCAATTGGTGCATATTCTCTGGTAGTTCCTTCCATACGGACTGCACCTGTGGCAATCACTACATCACCACTCTTTACTTCCGGCTGCATTCCTCCGCATGTACCAATTCTCACAAATGTATCTGCACCGCAACGGTACAGTTCTTCCATTGCTATGGATGCGGATGGCCCACCAATTCCTGTTGATGTTACGCTTACCTTTACACCGTCGAGTGTTCCTGTGTATGTAACATATTCCCGGTTATCCGCGATCAGCACCGGATCATCAAAATACTGTGCAATTTTGGCACATCTTTTGGGATCTCCCGGCAGGATCACATAACGTCCTACTTCGCCTTTTGCCACCTGAATATGATACTGTCTGCTTGCGTCTTCTGAATAATTTTTCATGGTCTTTCCATCCTTTACCAAAGTTTTTTCGTAACTGTTCAGTAATTTTCCATCCTGTGATGAGATAATTCTTATTATCTTTTAACCCAAACACGGCTTTATCTCTGTCCTTTATCGTACAGGATACCCTCTGCTTTCGGTGCTCTGGAATTCTTTGACACAAATACAAGAACAATCAGAGAAATAATATACGGGAACATATTGTATAAGGTACTTGGAAGCTTTAATGCTACCAGTACGTCAAATCCTGTATAAACATTTGAAAGTGCACGGAACAGACCAAACAGAAGTGCTGCAAGTCCGATATTCACCGGTTTCCACTGACCAAAGATCATAACTGCAAGTGCAAGGAATCCAAATCCCGCAACACCATTCTCAAATTTCCATTCACTGACACCGGCTGTAATATAAACCAGTCCGCCAAGTCCGCCCAATGCTCCAGAAATCAAAACACCTGCATATCGCATTTTGTAAACGTTAATTCCTACGGAGTCTGCTGCCTGCGGATGCTCACCACATGCCATAAGACGGAGACCAAACTTAGTCTTATATAATATGATATATGATGCGACAAGAATCAGCAATGCCCAAAGCATAAACCAGCTAAATTCGAACTTCCCAATGTTTACAAGAAATGCTTTTTTTGCTTCTTTGTACGCAACTGTAGAAGAACAAACGCTTAAACTATACAGCCTAACAAAACGAGGCCAGGCTTATCATATGCCAATGGAGATACAGAGTAATTTCCTGG